>Ga0302202_10007913_pt1 | contig 10143 bp, 7 predicted proteins | sample II_Bog_N3_3_FD_194579 | JGI IMG/M metagenome (GOLD analysis project Ga0302202, IMG submission 194579) | Peat permafrost microbial communities from Stordalen Mire near Abisko, Sweden - II_Bog_N3_3 | ecosystem: Environmental > Terrestrial > Soil > Wetlands > Peat | place: Sweden: Abisko, Stordalen... | reverse complement strand
GAACAAATCCACCGGAATCACGCCCACCGGATCGAGTCCGAGGCGCCTCGCGGCGGCAACGCCGGCTTCGAGGCTGGCGGGATCCATGGTGAAGCAGTCTTCAAGGACATCGACAAACAGGGCGGTTGCGCCGAACCACGCGACCACCTCGGCAGTTGCGGCGAAGGTAAAGGACGGCACCAGGACCGCCTGCCCCGGACGCACCTTCTTGACCATCAGCGCCAGAGCCAGGGCATCGGTTCCGTTGGAGCAGCTGATGGACCTTCCGGCGCCGCAGAAATCCGACAGCGCCGCTTCGAGCGCCCCGATTTCCGGGCCCATAATGTAGTTCCCATGATCAAGCACCCGCAACACCGCGTCGTCGATCCGCGATCCGAGGCGATGGCGCTGGGCACCCAGGTCGATGAACGGGATGGGAGGCTCAACGCGGTTCCGGGCGGTATCCGACATCATACGATTTCTTCCAGGTGATCCGGGTCGATCTGGCGGTAGCGGCGGCCCGTGGCGGCGCACCTCAGATCAGCACCAAGGCGGTTACCGTAATGGCCCATCCAACCGACACGCCGTGCCGGGACCCCCATCATCAATGCAAAAGCCGGAACGTCGTGGGTGACAACGGCGCCGGCGCCGATAAAAGCATATTCCCCAATGGTTATCCCGCACACGATTGTCGCATTGGCGCCGATCGTCGCTCCGCGCTTTACCAGGGTATCCCGATACTCGGCCGTTCGGGAAATTTCCGAGCGGGGATTGAAAACATTGGTAAAGACGCAGGAGGGACCGCAAAAGACCCCGTCTTCGAGGACAACGTTATCATACACAGAAACATTGTTCTGGATTTTGACCCGATCGCCGATCCGCACGCGGTTACCGATAAAGACATTCTGCCCAAGCGAGCAGTCTTCACCGAGAACGGCACCGCTGCAAACATGGGTCCAATGCCATATACGGCTGCGGGCGCCAATCCGAGCCCCCTCATCGACGATCGCAGTGTCGTGCCGTGTGTAGTGGCAATCATTTGTCATCGCGGTTAGCCCGCTTTGGTCAGCACGTTGGCACAAAATGGGTGGTACTCCCCCTTGATTCCCACCGGCATCGCCTGGCGTATTTCGAATACGGTTTCAATCGCGATTCGGGCATCATTTGGACCATATCCATTGCCTTTTATGATTTCATTATATGTAATCGTGTGCAGGTCGGTGAAACCATCGCTGAACTCCAATTCCTCTCCGTCAATCGTGATCGAGCGATAGGTTTGTTTGCCCGCCGCCTTGGCTTTCGGCGGCAAGTGATCTGCATTGATCGATAGAAACCATCGCACCCGGGCGCGATCGAATTCCAGATAGCCCGCCGCCACGTCGCGGCTATGGATATGCACCACGTTCTCGCGTCGCGCACCGAACACCCAGGCCAGCATGTCGAAAAAATGAACGCCAATGTTGGTGGCAATTCCACCCGATTTTTCGAGGTTACCCTTCCAGCTCACATGGTACCAGTGGCCACGTGACGTCAAATAAGTGAGATCGACATCGAACACCTTATCCGGTGGCGCGGCTGCGACGCGATTGCGTAGTGCCTGAATGGCGGCATGATACCGAAGCTGCAAGATATTATAGATACGCTGGCCTGTCTCTTTCTCGATCTCTGCCAGGGCCGTCAGGTTCCATGGGTTGAGCACCAACGGCTTTTCGCAAATGGCTTGAGCGCCGCTACGGAGTGCAAAGCGGATATGAGCATCGTGCAGGTAGTTCGGTGAACATATTGAAATAAAGTTAACAAGCTCTCCCTTTCGACGGAGCTTGTCGATGTGGCGGTCGAAACGTTCGAATTCGATGAAGAAGTCCGCATTGGGAAAATAGCTGTCGATCACGCCAACATTGTCACTGGGGTCCAGTGCCGCCATTAACACATTGCCGGTCTCTTTGATCGCCCTCATATGACGAGGCGCGATATAGCCGGCGGCGCCGATCAGCGCGAAACGATTCATGCCCTCAAGTTTTGCTGTCTTCATCATCCAGCGACCTTATAATATCCGGCTACAACCCGGATCGGGAACGCCATCGCTTGCGATGGATGGCACCTTGCCCAAGCTACCGCACTCCGGGTGAAAATCACACAGAGCTCCGTCACCCTCTACCATAGAGCCCGCACAAAGCCTGCGCGTCCTGGTCGTATAGACCAGGATCAGGCCGCTTGAACTCTGGAAACCGCCACCTCGACCCGGACCTCGCGGCCCAGCAACTCCAGCAATATCTGCACGCGATCGTCATCGCCAAGGCTTTCGAGCCTGCCGATCAGTTCGGAAAAGGGCCCGTCTTTAATTTGGACCGGTTGGCCCGGCTGAAACCGAAAACGGTCGGGGTGGCCGACAATCTTGCTCTCAACCTCCCGGGTTCGCAAAGCCTCGACAACCCCTGCCGGCACCCGCAATGGCTTCTCGCCGCCACGCAGCAGGTTAACCACCCCAACGGTCGACAGAATGACCCGCCACGGCGTCGCCTCCACATCGAAAGCAACGAACAGATAGCGCGGAAACAACGGACGCCAGACCGTCTCTTGTCGGCGGGCATGGCGTCGGATCGTCCGATAGCGCGGCAGATAACTCTCAAAGCCCTGGCGACAGAGGTGACCGACTGTCCTTGCCTCAGCAGCGGGATGGGTAAAGACAACATACCAATCAATCATTCAAGTCATCTCTGTTCAACCGAAGCTACCAGGTACAAAACAACCGCTGTGCCAATCCATGATGACGTCACGTCGATGATCCTGGCTGTAGCCAAGTTGTCCGCACCTCGAGGCGCACCGCCGCGGTCGCGGTCGCTGCTGGCACGGCAATGGTCGGTTCATCGACGTACCGGCATGACACTTTCCCACCCCGCACTGCCACCGGTATCACGAACCCGGTTCCGAACAGCCCATCGCTGCGGCCTTCCGGCGCTCAGAACCGGGCCGGCCTTGAAGCCAGAAGCCGACACCCCCGGCATGCAGACGCAGCACAGCCCCACCGCCCCACTCAATGGTTTGGAGTTGGTACGGACCGATCCCGGTCCGCTGTCCGTCACACGCCCTACCCCCTTGAAATTCAGCTTAACCTCCGAGACTATCCGATATTCACGCGACAAGCGTCAATCCCATTCGGCAACTGTATCGGCATCGCCTCCATGCAGGCGTTATTAGCCCGGCGCGGGGCTCCAATCGGGGAACAGGCGCGGCGCCATTCCGGGGGAGCGCCGTGCCAAGGGCCGACGGCCCTGGAACCCGGGATTTTTGCGATCGTACCGGCATGTCGAAAGAATGACGCAGGGGGGCCTTGTCCCATAGGCGCCAGGATATCACTATTATCTTGATTTTGCAGGGCTCTGCCCTGCACCCGCAAGGAGGCTCGCCTCCTTGACCTCATTCGCGTCATGGGTTCAAAGGGCCGACTGGCCCTTTGCGGGTGTGGGTAGAGCCCACAAAACCCTTCCATTTCAGCGATTCATCGTAACCTGGCGCATATGGGGCAAAGCCCCCTTGTGTCACGCGCAATGCCTGCCGGTCTCATGGAAAACCCTCAAGCGGCCGGACCTCGTGGCTGAAGCGGGCCAGGAAGGCGCTGACCGGCTGGTAGGTGGTGTCATCGGCGGGCTCGAAACGGCCAAGTTCCATGGCCGCCAGGATCGCCCGCCCCTCCTCGGTATCCTGCAGGCCGAACAGCAGGCCGGCAACCCGTCGGGCCAGCGCCTCCGGCACGTCGTCCCGAACCACAAGGCCGTTGTTGGGCAGGGACCCGGTCTGCCACCTGACCTCCAGGGCGGCCGCCACCTCCGGGTGGTCCCTGACGAAGGCGCGCCAGGGCGGCGGCCAGGTGGCGCCGGCGGCGGTGATGCCCAGATAGACATTCATGATCGCCGATTCCTGGGAACCGACATAGCGACTGTCCACATCGGTACTGGTCTCCAGTCCGTGGCTGTGCAGGAACCATTGGGGCATCAGGGTCGCGGCGACCGCGGTCTCCGCCGGATAGCTGATCGCCTTGCCGCGCAAATCGGCCACCGAGGCGATGGCGGAATCCCGGCGCACCAGGATGATGCCGCGAAAATCCTCATCATTGGCCATCTTGCCGAACACCCGATAGCCGTGCCGCAGGCTCATCACCGTCTGATACGGGTTGGGCAGGGCAAAGGCGAAATGCCGGTCGAACAGTTTCTGCTCGAAAGCGTCGTAATTGCGCGACGCCTCCAGCCGGAAGCGGGTCCCGTCGCCGTGCCGGTTGAGATAATCCACCAGCGGCTGGTAGACCTTGAACAGGTGGTGCGGATTGTGCAGGGGATGGACCCCGAACAGGCAGACCTCGGCGCCGCCCTGGGCGGCGTCGGTGAATTGGGGGCTGTAGTCCGTTTCGTCATCGCGACCGCAACCGGCTACGAACAGTACAAGCCCCAGCCCCAGCCCCCGCAGGATGGTCCGGCGGCCCCCCGGGCCCCTCATTTTTTCCCCCGACGGGTCGCCACCGCCATGCGCCTCACGAGTCCCTGGAATCTGAACGACAAACTTTAATCTATATTACATGTTTACCGGGATGGCGCCAGAGCCAAGGCCGGTGCCGGCATCGTCAAGTCGTTGGTATCGGCTTGATCCGTGGGCATGAGGCCCTTTTGGGGCGTCTGCGGGGGCGCGCGGCGGGCCCATGCCCCGGTTGTAACCGTTCACCCTCCCGGTTTGCTCATGCAGCGGCTGGGATTGGGTTGTGGCTGAGGCCGGCACGGGCTCTGACGAGGGTCTCGGCGATGTAGGCCCAAGGATCGACCTTGCGGCGGCGGCAGGTCGCCTGAGCACCGCGAGGCCGCATTCACCACGAAGCTTTCCTAAAAACATCACCGCCCCGGAACCCAGGATGAGCCTCATCCGATTGCCCTGGGACACCGCCCTTGCAGTGGTGCCGGGGACGTGGTTCACCTGGACGATGGGGGCGTGACGGGAGAACCGGGCTCATGGACCGGAAGCAGAAGCGGGCCGTGGCCGAGGCCGGGCGGTTGCTGGCGCTGGCGGTGGCGCACCATCGGGGCGGACGGCTGGCCGAGGCCGAAGGTCTGTACCGGCAGGTGCTGACGCTCGCCCCCGACCATCCCGACGCGCGGCACCTGCTGGGCGTGCTGGCCCATCAGGCCGGCCATTCCGAGGCTGCCGTCGGGCTGATCCGGCAGGCGCTGGCCGCGGGGCACCAGGCCCCGGAAGTTCACACCAACCTTGGCCTGGTGCTTCAGGCGCTGGGCCGCTTCGACGAGGCCGCCGAGGCGTTCCTGCGGGTCACGGCACTTCGGCCCGAACAGGCCGAGGCGCACCAGACCCTGGGCACCCTGCGCCATCGGCAGGGCCGGCTCGAAGAGGCGGAGAGCCACTACCGGCGGGCACTGGCGCTCAAACCGGACCTCGCCGACGCCTTGCTCAACCTCGGCATTCTGGCCCGCATCCAGGGCCGGCCGGGGGAAGCCGAGGCCTGGTACCGGCGGACACTGGCGCTCCGGCCCGACCATCCGGGGGTGCTGATGAATCTCGGCAACGCCCTGCACGGCCAGGGCCGGTTCGACGAGGCGGTGGCCTGCTACCGGCAGGCGCTGGCGCTCGCCCCCGACTACCCCGAGGCCCATCTTAATCTTGGCAACGCCCTGAAGTCGCTGGGCGACTCCGCGGCGGCACTGGAGGAATACCAGCGGGCGCTGGCGCTCCGGCCGGATCTGGCGGAAGCCTGGAACAACCGTGGCCATATCTTCCAGGAACAGGGCAACCTGGCCGAGGCGATGGCCGCCTTCGACCGGGCGCTGGCCATCCGCCCGGACTATGCCGAGGCCCATTACAACCGGGCCGAACTCAAGCGGTTCCGGGCCGGGGAGACGGACCTGGCCACCCTCGAGGCGCTGGTCGCCGGGGCCGCCGGCCAGCCCCCGGGGCAGGCGGTGTTCCTCCATTTCGCCCTCGGCAAGGCCCTCGAGGATGCCGGCGAGCTGCCCCGCGCCTTCGAGCAGTTCCTCAGGGGCAACGCCCTCAAGCGCCGTCATCTGACTTACGACGAGGCCGCCACCCGGGCGCTGTTCCGCCGGATCGCCGCGGTGTTCGACACCGACCTGTTCGAACGGCGCCGCGGCGCCGGAGAGCCCTCGTCCCGGCCGATCTTCGTGGTCGGCATGCCGCGTTCGGGCAGCACGCTGGTCGAACAGATTCTCGCGAGCCACCCCGAGGTTCTGGGTGCCGGCGAGCTGGGGGCGCTGGCCGCGGTGGCCGATCACCTGTCCTGCGACGCGGACCGGCCGCTGGCCTATCCCGAAGCGGTTCCGACACTGGAACCCGCCGCCCTCGGCCGGCTTGGCCGGGCCTATCTGGCCCGGTTGCCGCCGCTGGCCGCCGGCCAGACCCGGATCACCGACAAGATGCCGGCCAACTTCCTCCATATCGGCCTGATCCGGTTGATTCTGCCCAACGCCCGGATCATCCACACCGTGCGTGATCCCCTCGACACCTGCCTCTCATGCTTTGCCCGGCTGTTCGTCGACCATCAGGAGTTCAGCTTCGATCTCGCCGAACTCGGCCGTTATTTCCGCTGGTACCGGGCGCTGATGGCCCACTGGCGAACCGTGCTGCCCGAGGACGCCATCCTCGACATTCGCTACGAGGATGTGGTGGATGACCTGGAGACCCAGGCGCGGCGGTTGCTGGCCCATTGCGGCCTGCCCTGGGACCGGCGTTGTCTCGCCTTTCACCAGACCCGCCGCCCGATCCGCACCGCCAGCGCCGCCCAGGTCCGCCAGCCGCTGTTCCGCAGTTCCCTCGATCGCGGCCAACGCTATCGGGACCAGCTCGAACCGCTGATCCGGGAACTCGACGGACCGGAACCCACCACCGAAAGGGGCGTCGAGGTCCGCAAAGAACTCGCCGTCGGTGACACGGTGATCGTTCCCTGAACCGGCCGACGCCGACGAGGCGTTGCAGGCGCCCGGCGCCGATCTGGTCTCGGAAGGCTACTTCACCGCCACCGTGACGGTGTGGGACAGCGACCCCGCCACCGCCGACGAGAAGCGCCGGCTGGTCGAGCCGCGTGCCCTGCGAGGGATTCGGGCTCAGACCTTCGCCGGAATCCGTTGCCAGGCCATGGCCACCGTCAGGAACGGACTTCTTTGAATGAGCCCTGTTTGTTCTTGATCGTTGGCGCGGGAAAGAGTACAAACAGGCACCTTCGTAAAACGAGGTTTCCCGCTCGCCGACGGCTGCCACCGAAAGGAACGCTCTCATGGCCATTGAGTCTTTACCGCCGCCGCTGCAACCGCTCATCCAGGACAACTATCTGGAGCACATTTTCGAGGACAGCCTTTGCTCCAAGCTGGGCTTCCGGGCCATCGCCGACCGTGAGCCGTTTGCCATCGGCATCGGCGAAACCATCACCAAGACCCGGGCGGGGCTGTTGGTTCCGGCTGTGACCCCGCTCGACCCGGCCACCAATCTTGCGCTCGACAACGGGTTGACGCCCGGGTGCTGGTCGACCGAGCAGTATACCCTGGGCCTCGACAGCTACGGCGCGACCATGGACCTCAACATCGAGACCAGTCTGGTGGCGATCGATAACCTGTTCCTGGCCAATGCGACCAAACTGGGCCTTCACGCCCTCCAGTCGCTGGACCGGCTGGCCCGCAACGCCCTCTATGCCGTCTATCTGGGCGGCAACAGCTTCGTGACCGCCGGCCTGGGTGCCCCGGGCACGAGTCTCAAGGTCGATACGGTGGTCGGGTTCGAGACCGTCGCGGTCAACGGCGCCCTGATTCCGGTTTCGGCGGCCACTCCCATGGCCGTGACGGTGGGGTCCACGATTTACACCCTGATCGGGACCAGCCGCGACGCCGCCAATGTCTCGTCGCTGGCGACCTTGGGCGGGGCTTCGGGGGCGCTGACCTTTGCGGCGCCGGTCGCGGTTGCGGATGCCGCTTTGGGCGCCCCCGTGGTCTCGGTGGTGGCGCCAACCATCCTGCGCCCCAACGGGCGGGCTGCCACCTCGCAACTGGTGCCCGGCGACCGGCTGACCCTGCAACTGATCCTGGCCGCGGTCGCCCGCCTGCGCGACGACAACGTCCCGGACTTCGAGGGCGACTATCATTGCTATCTCGACAACACAACCTTGCTGGACCTGTTCCGGGACCCGGACTTCAAGCCCCTGTACAGCGGCCAGGCCGACTCCGAGGCTTGGCGGGACGGCCAGGTGATCCGGCTGTTGGGCGTGGCCTTCATCACCACCACCGAGGCCCCGCAACAGGTGCTGGCGCTGACCGGCCAGCGCATCCGCCGCGCCATCGTCTGCGGCCGGGGCGCCTTGATCGAAGGGGATTTCGCAGGCCTGGGCCACTCCGATCTGGAGCCCGACGCCACGTCTCACCAGTTTATCGACGGCGTCTGTTTGGTGGTGCGCGAGCCTCTGGACCGCTTCCAGGAAATCATCGCCCAATCGTGGAAATGGCGCGGCGGCTTCTGCGTGCCCACCGACGTGACCGCCAACCCGACCATCATCCCCACCGCCGGCCAATCCTGTTGGAAGCGCGCGGTGGTGATCGAGTGCCTGTAACCGGCGGCCCGCACGCCGCGCCGGTCGCCTGACCGCGGGCGTTCGAACCCTTACCACCGCCATCACCCCCCACTTTGAAGCGCACTTCGGCGGCCCCGGCCGCAGCGGAGGGAGAACCGTCATGTCCACAGTTTCTTCAGGCAAGACCAATTCCCACGACAACCCCGATGAACCGCGCGACGAACGCGGCCGCTGGACCACCGGCGGCTCGTCCTGGCGGGCAAACCCGGTGCGCCGGCCCGGCCCCGCCGGCCGCGCCCATCTCCTGTTGGGCCACGCGCTGACCAGCGCCTGGCACCAGGGCCTGATCCGAGAATTCAAGCTGCCGACCGAGGACGAGGCCGGACGGTTCGCCCGGACCCTCCGGACCTGGAACGCCGCATCCGACCTTGACCCGGAGACCTTCCGCGAGAACTTCACCCGTGGCCTGGTCGACAAGCCCGCCACCATCGCCCGCCTGCGCCAGGCAGCATCCGGTTCGGCCGAAGCCCGGAGCATCGGCCAGATGGTCGATGCCAGCCGGCCGCTGACCCAAGCCATCCGGGAGATCGGCGCCGACCGCTGGCCCTGGGTGCGCGAGCGGCTGGCAGACAAGGCCGCAGCCGCCATGCCGGCGCAGTTCGCAGCCCCGGTTGGGACGACAGCCGCTGTGGTTGGGACGGGGCAGACAGGGCTGGCTGCTGGAGATCGTCCTCTCGCGCGCGATCCCGGGCCGGTGGATGACGAGGATCGGAACTCCGATCGGGAAAAGGCTATGGCTGCCCTTGCCGGTTTTATGGCCGAGTCGCTGGAAGCGCTCGCCCGCCTGCTGGGACTGGCCGAGACCTCCCCGCCGAGTGCCATTGTGGCCGCAGCACTCGGAATGTTATGGCTCCTGACATACCTTCTCTCGGAAGAAGGCGGAGCCAGCGTAACGATCGATGGGGTGCGGTATCGTCTGAGTCTCAGTACCGACGGGCGCTCGATCGTCATTACCAGCCCGAACGGTAAGGAAATCCCGATACCAAAGGCGCCCGATGGCCAAGTCAAGGACGCGGACGGCCAGGTCATCGGGGAAATCCGCAACGGGCTCCTCGTCATCACCGATCCCGCCTTGCGCAAGCGTGGCAATGCCTGCCCGCCTGCAACCAAAGACCGGGGCGGTTCCAGGAGCCTGATATCCCTTCTCTATGAGGCTTTCATTCACCTGCTGGTCAATCGCCCGCCGACCGAACTCGGCAAAGGCGTGCCGCTGCCGACTCCCTGGGCGGATCTGATGAAAAACATGCGGCGATGGCTTGCGGTCATGTTCGACGACTGCCAGCGTGACACGGGCATCATGATCGAGGCCAAGGGCCTCGGGTATGCGAAGCTTCTGAGGGAAGACGAGAAGAGGACTCTCGATGAATGGGCGAAGCAAGCCGGAAATCAGAACTCGGCAGCCAAGTTGGAAGGGCGTCAGATCATCTGGTTTTTTGCCGAGAAGGACGCGGCTGACGCCGCCAGAGCACTCTTCGAGCGTATGAGATATGCAAATATCACCGTCATCTACATGCCGCTACCGGGAGCCAAACCATGAC
>Ga0302202_10007910_pt1 | contig 10145 bp, 8 predicted proteins | sample II_Bog_N3_3_FD_194579 | JGI IMG/M metagenome (GOLD analysis project Ga0302202, IMG submission 194579) | Peat permafrost microbial communities from Stordalen Mire near Abisko, Sweden - II_Bog_N3_3 | ecosystem: Environmental > Terrestrial > Soil > Wetlands > Peat | place: Sweden: Abisko, Stordalen... | reverse complement strand
CGGCGTCTATGCGCGCGATCTGGCGCTGCAGGCGCCGCAGATAGTGCGCTACGTGGTGACGCTGGGAAGTCCGTTCGCGGGCGACGTCACCGCGACCAACGCCACCCGGCTCTACGAGGCGCTGTCGGGCGAGGCGGTGGAGGACAATTCCGAGCTTCGCAACGCCATTGCGGGCGATCTGCCGGTTCCCACCACGTCGATCTATTCGCGCACCGACGGAATCGTGAACTGGCGCACCTGCCTGCTGCGTCCCTCCGATACCGCCGAGAATATCGAGGTGCACCTCGCCAGCCATGTCGGGCTCGGCGTCAACCCGGCGGCACTGTGGGCGGTCGCCGACCGGCTGGCCCAGCCGGAAGGCCAGTTCCGGCAATTTGACCGGTCGGGGCCGTTTGCCATTGCATATGCACCTCAGGAGCATGCACAATCCTGACCGGTATCCCGGGAAACCGGGGCACCGGCTGAACGGCAGAAGCGCCACCAAGGCGCCGCTTGATTTGCAGCGGGAGGGAACAATGAGTGAAGCCAGGAAGCTGTCCTCGATGGACGCGTCGTTTCTGTACCTGGAAACGCCGGAAATGCCGATGCATGTTGGGAGCATGGCGATCTTCCGCCTGCCCGACGGCTACACGGGCGACTTCTTCGAAGACTTCAAGGCGATGATCGCCGAGCGGCTGCATGTCGCGCCGATCCTGAAAGCGCGGTTGGAAAAGGCGCCGCTCGACATCGATCATCCGTCCTGGGTCGAGGACGACCAGTTCGACATCGACCGCCATATCTTCAAGGGCAGCCTACCGGCGCCCCACGACCGCGCCACGCTGGAGCGCATCGTCGGCTGGATGCATGCCAAGCTGCTCAACCGCGCCCGTCCGCTGTGGGAGTTCTATGTCTTCGAGGGCATGAAGGACAACGAGATCGGGCTCTATTCCAAGATGCATCACGCCTGCATCGACGGCGGCGCGGGGGCGGCGCTCACCAACATGATCTACGACGTGACGCCGATCCCGCGGAAGATCGAGCCGCCGACCGCCAAGGCCAAGGTCGGGCAGGAGCCGCGCGACATCGCCGCCAATCTGCTGGATTCCTATCAGCAGCTCTGGAGCCAGCCGTTCGATGCCTCGGCCGCCGCCAAGGGCATCGAGCTGCCGCGCTCTGGCAAGAGCGATCTCGGCTCGATCCTGTTCGACAATGCCATGTTCCAGATCGAATCAGCGGTGAAGTTTGCCGGCGCCATTCCCACCATGCTGAAAAGCGTCTCCGACGTGGTCGGCAAGATTTCCGATCCGAAGTCGCGCGACAGCATCGCCAGCATGGTGTCGCCGTCGACCATCCTGAACAAGTCGATTTCGTCGGAGCGCAGTTTTGCCGGCGTATCGATCCCGCTGAGCCGGGCGAAAGCGCTGGCCAAGCAGGCCGGCGGCAAGCTCAACGACGTGGTGCTGGCGGTCTCCAGTGGCGTGGTCCGGCGCTATCTCAAGGAGCAGGGCGCGCTGCCGGCGAAGTCGATGACGGCGGCGGTGCCGGTCTCGCTGCGCGAGGAGGGCAACACCGACGCCAACAACCAGGTGTTCGGCATGATCTGCTCGATCGCCTCGAACGTCGAGGATCCCAAGGCGCGGCTGGAGGCGATCATCGCGCAGTCGACGAAATCCAAGGAGATGTCGCATCCGCTGCGCGCCTTGATGCCGCAGGTCTCCAACCTCTCGATGCTGGGCGCGCCGATCCTGGTCCAGATCCTGGCGCTGCTGTACAGCCGCTCCAGCCTGTCGGACGTGCTGCCGCCGGCGGCCAATATCACGGTTTCCAACGTGCCCGGGCCGCGGCAAACGCTGTATGCGGCGGGCGCGGAATTGCTGCACATCTTCCCGGTGTCGATCGCAACCCACGGGATCGCCCTCAACATCACCGTGCAGAGCTACCGCGACCAGCTCGATTTCGGCTTCATCGCCGGCGCCAACATCATTCCCCATGTCCAGGTGCTCTGCGACATGCTGCCGGCCGAATTCGAGGCGCTCGAGGCCGCGTTCGCGCCGCCGGCCGAGCTCAAGAGCGCCGCGAGCTAGGCGTCAATCCACAATCAGGAAAAGTGAGTCGAGAATGATCGAAATGCCGCCGCTGCAATTTGCCCAGACCAACGGCATCCGCATGGGCTATTACGACGCCGGTCCGAAAACCGATAAGCCGCCGGTCATCCTCTGCCACGGCTGGCCGGAGATCGCGTTCTCCTGGCGCCACCAGATCAAGGCGCTGGCGGACGCCGGCATCCGGGTGATCGCGCCGGACCAGCGCGGCTACGGCGCGACCGAGCGGCCCGAGCCGGTGGAAGCCTACGACATCGAGCACCTGACCGGCGATCTGGTCGGGCTGCTCGACCATCTCGGTATCGACAAGGCGATTTTCGTCGGCCACGACTGGGGCGGGTTTGTCGTCTGGCAGATGCCGCTGCGCCACATCGATCGCGTCGCGGGCGTGGTTGGCATCAACACGCCGCACACCGACCGCGCGCCGGTCGACCCGATCGAACTGTTTCGCCAGCGATTCGGCGAGCACATGTATATCGTGCAGTTCCAGAACCCGGCGCGCGAGGTCGACAGGATCTTCAACAGCCGGGTCGAGCAGACCTTCGACGCCTTCATGAGAAAGCCGGTCCCGCGCGGCGATGACGCGCCGGACGAGCAGCCGGTGGCGGGTGTCGGCGCCTCGTCGCGACTCAATCTGGCGTTTCCGCAGATGATCGCCAACTACGACACCAAACACGATCCGCGCACGCCGATCCTGTCGCCGGAAGAGAAGCAGGTGTTCGTCGACACCTTTGCGAAATCAGGCTTTACCGGCGGCATCAACTGGTACCGCAACATGACCCGCAACTGGCAGCGCGCGGAAGGCCTCGACCACACCGTGCGGGTGCCGGCGCTGATGATCATGGCCGAAAACGATCGTGTGCTGCCGCCGTCCTCCGCCGACGGGATGGAGAAGATCGTGCCCGATCTGGAGAAATATCTGGTGCACGGCAGCGGCCACTGGACGCAGCAGGAAAAGCCGGACGAGGTCAGCGCCAAACTGATCGAATGGCGCAGGAAGCGATTCGGGTAGGATACAGCGTCGTCATTGTGAGCGAAGCGAATTCAGCGTCATTCCGGGGCGATGCGAAGCATCGAACCCGGAATCTCGAGATTCCGGGTCTGGTCCTTCGGACCATCCCGGAATGACGGCTGAAGCCGCTTCACTCCTCGCAATGTGAGCTTTGTCAAGCAGGGGAAATCATCGCAATGGCGTCGAGCAACCGACTGAGTCCGATCCCGCATCCGCCGACCAAGCCGGTGGTCGGCAACATGCTGTCGCTGGACTCGACCGCGCCGGTGCAGAACCTGGCCCGGCTGGCCAAGGAGCTGGGGCCGATCTTCTGGCTCGACATGATGGGCGCGCCGCTGGTCATCGTTTCCGGCCACGACCTCGTCCATGAGCTCTCTGACGAAAAGCGCTTCGACAAGGCGGTGCGCGGCCCGTTGCGCCGGGTGCGCGCGATCGCCGGCGACGGCCTGTTCACCGCCGATACGTCGGAACCGAACTGGAGCAAGGCGCACAACATCCTGCTGCAACCGTTCGGCAACCGCGCCATGCAGTCCTATCACCCGAGCATGGTCGACATCGCCGAGCAGCTGGTGAAGAAATGGGAGCGGCTCAACGCCGACGAAGAGATCGACGTCGTTCACGACATGACCGCACTGACGCTCGACACCATCGGGCTGTGCGGTTTCGACTACCGCTTCAATTCCTTCTACCGGCGCGACTATCATCCGTTCGTGGAGTCGCTGGTGCGCTCGCTCGAAACCATCATGATGATCCGCGGCCTGCCGCTGGAAAACCTGTGGATGCAGAAGCGCCGCCGCGACCTCGCCGGCGATGTCGCCTTCATGAACAAGATGGTCGACGAGATCGTCGCCGAGCGCCGCCGCAACAGCGACGGGGCTTCCGACAAGAAGGACATGCTCGGCGCCATGATGTCCGGCGTCGACCGCTCAACCGGCGAGCAGCTCGACGACGTCAACATCCGCTACCAGATCAATACCTTCCTGATCGCCGGCCACGAGACCACCAGCGGCCTGTTGTCGTGCACGCTCTATGCGCTGTTGAAGCACCCCGAGGTGCTCCGGAAGGCCTATGAGGAAGTCGACCGGGTGCTCGGGCCGGACATGGCGGTCAAGCCGACCTATCAGCAGGTCACCCAGCTCACCTACATCACGCAGATCCTGAAAGAGTCGCTGCGGCTGTGGCCGCCGGCGCCGGCCTACGGCATCTCGCCGCTACAGGACGAGACCATCGGCGGCCAATACAGGCTGAAGAAGAACACTTTTGTCACCGTGCTGGTGCTGGCGCTGCACCGTGATCCCAGCGTGTGGGGGCCGAACCCCGACGCCTTCGATCCCGAAAACTTTTCCCGCGAGGCCGAGGCGGCGCGGCCCGTGAACGCCTGGAAGCCGTTCGGCAACGGCCAGCGCGCCTGCATCGGCCGCGGCTTTGCGATGCACGAGGCGGCGCTGGCGATCGGCATGATCCTGCAGCGCTTCAGGCTGATCGACGTCAACCGCTACCAGATGCATCTGAAGGAAACGCTGACCATCAAGCCGGACGGGTTCAGGATCAAGGTGCGTGCGCGCGGCGAGCAGGAGCGCGGCACCCATGCCGGCCCGGCTGCCGCGGCGGCGGGCGCCGCGCCGGGACCTCGCGCGCGAACCCGGCCGGGACACAATACGCCGCTATTGGTGCTCTACGGATCGAACCTCGGCACCGCCGAGGAACTCGCCACCAGCGTCGCCGATCTCGCCGAGGTCAACGGGTTTGCCACCAGACTGGCGCCGCTCGATGACTTCGTCGGCAAGCTGCCGGAGCAGGGCGGCGTCCTGATCTTCTGCGCCTCCTACAACGGCGCTCCCCCGGACAACGCCACGCAGTTCGTCAAATGGCTGCGCGGCGACTTGCCGAAAGACGCCTTTTCAAAACTGCGCTATGCGGTGTTCGGCTGCGGCAACAGCGACTGGGCCGCGACCTACCAGTCGGTGCCGCGGTTGATCGACGAGCAATTGGCTGATCATGGCGGGCGCAGCGTCACTGCGCGCGGCGAGGGCGACGCCCGCGGCGATCTCGACGGCGAGTTCGAATCCTGGTTTGCAAAACTGGCGCCGCTGGCGACCAGGGAATTCGGCATCGAGTCGAGTTTCTCCCGCAGCGCCGAGGACGAGCCGCTGTACCGGATCGAGCCGGTGGCGCCGTCGGCGCTCAATGCGGTCGCAGCCCTCGGCGGCGCCGCGCCGATGAAGGTGCTGGCCAATGCCGAACTGCAAAACAAGGGCGGCGCGCATCCCTCGGACCGCTCGACCCGGCACATCGAGGTGCAACTGCCGCCCGGTGTCAGCTACCGGGTCGGCGACCATCTCAGCGTGGTGCCGCGCAACGATCCGGCGCTGGTGGATTCGGTGGCGCGCCGTTTCGGTTTCCTGCCCGCCGACGTGATCCGGCTGCAGGTCGCCGAAGGCCGCCGCGCGCAACTGCCGGCCGGCGAGCCGGTATCGGTCGGGCGGCTATTGACCGATTTCGTCGAGCTGCAGCAGGTCGCGACCCGCAAGCAGATCCAGATCATGTCGGAGCACACGCGCTGTCCGGTGACCAAGCCGAAACTCGCGGCCTATCTCGGCGACGACGCCGTCTCGGCCGAACGCTATCGCGCCGACATCCTCGGCAGGCGCCAATCGGTGTTCGACCTGCTGGAGGAATACCCGGCCTGCGAATTGCCGTTCCATGCCTATCTCGAAATGTTGTCGCTGCTGGCGCCGCGCTATTACTCGATCTCGTCGTCGCCGTCGCTCGATTCCGCGCGCTGCAGCGTCACCGTCGGCGTGGTCGAGGGTCCGGCGAATTCCGGCCGCGGCATCTACCGGGGCGTCTGCTCGAACTATCTCGCAAGCCGCCGCGTCGGCGAGACGGTCCAGGCCACGGTGCGCGAGACCAAGGCTGGCTTCCGGCTGCCCGATGATCCCTCGGTGCGGGTCATCATGATCGGGCCCGGCACGGGCCTGGCGCCGTTCCGCGGCTTCCTGCAGGAGCGCGCCGCGCAAAAAGCAAAGGGCGCGAGTCTGGGACCCGCGATGCTGTTCTTCGGCTGCCGCCATCCCGATCAGGATTTTATCTACGCCGACGAGCTCAAGGCGTTCGAAACCGACGGCATCGTCGAACTGCACACGGCGTTCTCGCGCAGCGAGGGTCCGAAGACCTATGTGCAGGATCTCGTTACCGCGCAGAAGGATCGGGTCTGGAGCCTGATCGAACAGGGCGCGATCGTCTATGTCTGCGGCGACGGCGGCAAGATGGAGCCCGACGCCAAGGCCGCATTGGTGGCGATCTATCGCGAACGATCGGGCGCCGATGCCGACGCCGCGCAGCGCTGGATCGACGATCTCGGCGCGAAAAATCGCTACGTGCTCGACGTCTGGGCGGGCGGGTGAGGCGTCACGCGCGAATGTAGCCCGGCGCTGCAACCCCGTCGTTTTCGCCTGGACTAATGTATCGCCTTGGCCGTCGCCGCGTGGGCGTGCTTGTCGATGGCCTCGATGACCTGCGGCCACATCGGGATTGGTAGCGCGTGGCCCATGCCCTCGATCATCAGGAGTTTGGCGCCCGGGATCGATGCGGCGGTGTCCTTGCCGCCCATCGGGTGCACCAGGGGATCGACGGTGCCGTGGATCACCAGCGTCGGCGCCTTGACCGCATGCAGCCGTTCCTTACGGCTGCCGGAGGCGAGGATGGCGCGGAGCTGGCGGCCGACGCCGGCCGGGTTGAGGCCGCGCTCGAAAGTGCGCTCGGCCCGCGCGCGGTCGAGCGCCTCGTCCTGCGGAAAGCTGCCGACGCGCAGCACCTTCCAGGTCTGTGCGAAGCGGACGAGATATTCTTCCCGGGTGGCCGGCGGCGGCGCCATCAGCACGGCGGTGGCCTCGCGGGTCGGCGGCGGTATTTTCGGATTGCCGGTCGTCGACATGATCGAGGTCAGCGAATGCACCCGCTGCGGAAACGAGATGGCGATTTCCTGGGCGATCATGCCGCCCATCGATAGGCCCACCACATGCGCCGACTTGATGCCCAGCGCGTCCAGCAGCCCGACCGCATCCTCCGCCATGTCGCGGATCTTGTAGGGCGCGGCGAGCGGAATCTTCAGGAAACGCAGCTTCAGCAGTTCGAGCGGAGTCAGGCGCTTGCCGCCGGAGAGCTGGCTGGACTTGCCGATGTCGCGGTTGTCGAAGCGGATGACGCGAAACCCGCGAGCCGCAAGCTGCCGGCAGAAATCGTCGTCCCACATCACCATCTGGGCGCCCAGCCCCATGATCAGCAGCATCGGCTCGGCCTCGGCGTCGCCGAAGATCTCGTAACAGAGGTCGATGCCGTTGGCGCGGGCGAGCTGCGGCGGCTGGTGGGCAAGTGCGGTCACTTTGGCGATCCCCGGAAGTTTGTTGCCTTTGGCAACTCTATGCCACGCTTTTCCGCGCTGCAGAAGGCTTGCCCGGGCCACAAATCGGCGGCCACCTTGTTGACCACTCTGCCGCAACGGTGTGGTATGATGTCAAAAGGCGGGGCGCTGATCCCCTCGTGGTCAGGCTGGAGGACGCCGATGGCAGACAAGAGCAACGATCCGTTCGCGATCTGGCAGAACATGCTCGGCGAGATGGAGAAGGGATTCAACACCTTCGCCACCAGGGCGATGGAGTCGCCGGAATTCAGCAAGGTCGTCAATCAGGTCGGCGGGGTTTCAGCGGGCGCGCAGAAACAGCTCGGCGAGATGATGGAGAAATATCTGCTGACGGTAAACCTGCCGAGCCGGGCGCAGATGGTCGATATGGCCGAGCGGCTGCAGTCGATCGAAGGACAACTCGCCGAGATCAAGGCCCTGCTGAATCAGGTTCACAACAATTCCGGTGCACCGGCGGGTGGCTATCCGGCGGCGCCGAAGCCGCCGCGGACGAAGCGTCCGCCGTCCGCGGAGGGAGAGCCGAAATGAACGCGCCTCCCGGCCTCGACCTGGCGTCGATTCCGGAGCGGATCCAGGCCGAGGTGCAGCGTGCGATCCAGCGCAGCATCAAGGGCGTCGAATACATTGCCTCGTCGGGTCCGTCGCTGGGATCGACGCCGAAGGACATCCTCAGCGTCCGCGGTACCATGAATCTCTACCATTACCGGCCGGTGGCGGACGAGATCTACCGCGTGCCGATCCTGATCGTGATGGCGACAACCAACCGCGGCTACATTCTCGACCTGGTGCCCGGCCAGAGCTTCATCGAGTTCCTGCTGAAGCGCGGCTACGACGTCTACATGCTGGACTGGACGGCGCCGAAGCCGGAAGAGAAGCGCCTGGGCATGGAGGACTACGTCCTCGATTTCATTCCGGACTGCATCCGCCAGGTGCAGCGCGATTCCGGCGAGACCGACGTCACCGTGATCGGCTACTGTTTCGGCGGGGTGCTGTCGCTGCTTTACGGCTCGATCTTCGACGACGGACCGATGAAGAACCTGATCTGCTTCACCACGCCGGTCGATTTCCGCGAGATGAAGCTGTTCCAGAATTTCTCGGACCGGCGTTATTTCGACGTCGACCGGCTGGTCGACAGCGTCGGCAATGTTCCGCCGGAGCTGATCCTGTCGTCGTTCGAGATGCTGCGGCCGGCGTCGCGCGCCGCCAGCCAGGTACAGTTGTGGGAAAACATCTGGAACGACGAATACGTCAAGTCGTACCGGATGTTCGATCGCTGGGCCACCGACACGCTGCCGCTGGCCGGCGAGTATTTCCGCACCATCACCAAGGACCTGATGTGGGACAACAAACTCTATAACGATGCGATGACTGTCGGCGGGAGGCCTGCCGACGTTGCCAAAATCAAGGTGCCATTCCTGCACGCGGTCGCCGAGCACGATCACATCGTTCCCTACGATGCCGCCAAGCCGCTGATCCAGAAGATCGGCTCGACCGACAAGCAAGAGGTGATCCTCAAGGGCGGCCATGTCAGCCTGGTCGCCGGCGCCAACGCGGTCAAACGGCTGTGGCCGAAACTCGATTCATGGCTATGCGAGCGATCGACATGAGCAGCATCGACATACGCACCTATCCGCTCCAAGTCACCACCGAGGCCGGCGACATCGAGCTGCGGATGATGGGACCAGCCGACGAGGCTCTGGTGCTTGCCTTCGCGCAAAAGCTTCCGGTGCACGATCTGTTGTTCCTGCCGCGCAACATCAGCGAGCCGAAGGTGCTGGCCGCCTGGATCAAGGAGATCGAGCGCGGTTCGATCACCAGCCTGCTGGCGGTGAAATCGGGCAGGGTGGTGGGATGCGGGACGATCGTGCGAGATCCCTTGTCCTGGTCGCCGCATGTCGGTGAAATCCGCAATGTGGTCTCCCCGGATGTGCGTGGCCAGGGCGTGGGCCGGGCGCTGTCGCAGGAAACCTTCGCACTGGCCCTGAGCGTCGGACTGGAAAAGCTGCTGGTGCAGATGACGGTCGACCAGACCGGCGCCATCGCGATTTTCGAAGGGCTGGGATTCAAGGCCGAGGCGCTGCTGCGCGACCACGTCCGCGACCTTGCCGGCAACAAGCACGATATCGTCGTGCTCGCGCATAATGTGGCGCAGGTCCGGGCCCAGATGGAAGCCTATGGGCTGCCGGACGCCGTGGAGCACTGAGACGGGATTGAGCAGGTCCGGTGCCGTATTACCGGGCAATTAGCCTAATCAGCGGGCCGATCACGAATTCGTGATATCGCATCGCACCATGAATGTTGCATCGCACCATTAACCATGCCATATAGAGGTTGCCCCGGGCCAGAACCGGACGGGGTGAGCCCATAGCTCAAACCTGAGGATGGAGAGACCCCAATGACCACCGAAACCAATTCCGTACTGAACACCGTCAAGGAAGCCTTCGCGCCCGTCACCGAGGCGTTCACCAAGCTCCAGAACATGGAAGTTCCGGAAGCCGCCCGTGAGTTCGTGAAGAAGCAGACCGAAACCGCCAAGGAGCGCGCCGCCACGCTTCACGCCGGCTCCGAGAAGGTGACCGCCGCGATCGAAACCGCCGTTTCCGGTTCCGTGACCGAAGTCGCCAAGATC
>Ga0302202_10007907_pt1 | contig 10146 bp, 10 predicted proteins | sample II_Bog_N3_3_FD_194579 | JGI IMG/M metagenome (GOLD analysis project Ga0302202, IMG submission 194579) | Peat permafrost microbial communities from Stordalen Mire near Abisko, Sweden - II_Bog_N3_3 | ecosystem: Environmental > Terrestrial > Soil > Wetlands > Peat | place: Sweden: Abisko... | reverse complement strand
GCCAGGGTTTGCATGATTTCGTCGCCCAAGTGCGCAGCGTTGCCCCGCAGGCGGCAGGCTCGGCGGTGGTGATTGTCGAGACCGCAGGCACGATTGTCGGCGCGTTCCGTGAGGCGGCGTTGGGGGCTGTGGCGGCGATTGCGCTGTTGCTGTTCGTGGTGCTGCGGCGGGTGCTCGATGTGGTGCTGGTGTTGAGCGCGCTGATGTTGTCGGCGGCGATCACCGTGGTGATGGCGGTGCTGCTGCCGCTGCCGTTGAATTTCGCCAACATCATCGCACTGCCGCTGCTGCTCGGGGTGGGGGTGAGCTTCAACATCTATTTCGTAATGAACTGGCGACAGGGCATGCAGAATTTCCTTGGCACCGCCACTGCGCGTGCCGTGCTGTTCTCAGCCCTCACGACGGCCACTGCCTTCAGTTCGCTCGCCTTGAGTGCCCATCCCGGCACGGCGAGCATGGGGCGTTTGCTGTTGCTCAGCCTGGGTGCGACTCTGGCGGCGACATGGCTGGTGCTTCCGGCGCTGCTGTCTGTGCTGAAGCCGAAACAGCGTTGGTAGATTTGGGCGGCGTTGCCAGCCCGATCGCCTGATACGCCCGCACACTCGGCGCCCAGGCCGCCATCACATGCGCACGCTGCGAAATCGCCAGATAGCCAGCGCTGCCCGCGAAGCCGAGGCTGCCGGTCCAGGCCAACAGCGCCATCGCCACCTGCAACGCCGCACGGAGCCGGTGACGGGGCGAGGCTTTAGCGGCGATGATATGGGGGGCGGGCGGTTGTTCTGTCCGTTCCGGGGCGCGCAGCACGGGCGGCTCACTGAAAATCGGGATTGGGTCCACCGGAATCGCCATCGCTGCGGTGTCCGACAGGCTCGCCCGGAATTCGCTGGCGCAGCGCGCACAACGCAATCGCCGTCCGCTCGCGCTCAGCAGCCGGTCTGGCACCTCATAGCCCGCAGAACAATTAGGACATGTAACCTGCATGCACCCGCGCATCCCTGTGCTAACATCTTTCGTCGGACCCTAGATTGATGGCAAAAGGTGAACGAATCGTTGGGACGGCGGATGATCAGGCTTGAAAGTGTAGGGCTGCGCTACGGCACCCCCAGTCGGCCTGGGCCGCTGGTGCTGGAAGATATCAGCTTCTCCCTGCCCGCTGGCGGGTTCCGATGGCTGCAAGGTCCGTCCGGTGCTGGCAAATCCAGTCTGATGCGGCTGCTGCATCTGGAATTGCTGCCCAATGCGGGCAAGCTCGTCGTGCTCGATCACGATCTCGGCGCGATGCGGCGTGACGATTTGCCAGCACTACGACGGCAGATCGGCATGGTCTATCAGGATTTCCGCCTGCTGCCGCATCTGACCGCCTTCGACAACATCGCCCTGCCGCTGCGCCTGGCGCAGGCGCCGGAATCGATGATCGCCGACGATGTGGCCGAGATGCTGCGCTGGGTGGAGCTGACCAAGAAGGCAGCCATCTATCCGCCCGAACTCTCCGGCGGCGAACAGCAGCGTGTGGCGATTGCCCGTGCTGTGGTCGGCCGCCCGCGCCTGCTGCTCGCCGACGAGCCGACCGGCAATCTGGACGACACTCAGGCCCTGCGGCAGATGCGGTTATTGGGCGAGTTGAACCGTCTGGGCACCACGGTGGTGGTGGCAACCCACAACGATTCGCTGGTCGAGCGTTTTCCCGCGGCGTCGTTGCGACTTGAGGATGGCAGGCTGGTGTCCGATGACGAATAAGCGGCGCGACGATCTCGGGCTGCGCCGTCTGCTCGGTCAGGAAATGCTGCCCTGGCTGGTGGCGGCGATGGCGTTCCTCGCCGCCTTGTCGATTGGCGGCGCGCTGGAGGCGCAGGCGGTGGCGCGGCATTGGCAGGCGGGGGCGGCGCGTTCGGCCACCGTTCTGGTGCCCAACCCCGATCTGCCGCTCCCTCGCCAAGGGGACGGACCGGAGATGACCCGTTTCGATGCGGTGCTGCGCGTGCTGCGCCCCAACATCAACCTCGCCCAGGTTCGCCCACTCGCTCCAGAGGATGTCGGCCGCCTGCTGCGTCCATGGCTGGGGGCTGACACCGACCTGCGCACCATGCATCTGCCCGGCGTGATCGCCTTGCGGCTGGAGCGCGAGGGTGTCGATCTGGACAAGATCAGCCGCGAGGTGGCAGCCGTCGCACCGGGGGCGACAGCCGAGGGCCACAATGCCTGGATCGCCCGCCTGCTCGCTCTGGCGAACACGCTGGAGGCCTGCGCGTTGGCGGTGCTCGGGCTGGTGACGCTGGTGGCGGTGGCCGTGGTGGTCGCTGCGACGCGGGCAGGGCTCGCCGCACGGCGCGAGGCGATTGACATCGTGCATGGCCTCGGCGCGCCGGACAGCTACATCGCCAGCCGTTTCGCCCGTCGCATCGCCGCATCGGCGGGCATTGGCGGGCTGTTGGGCATGTTGGCGGCATTGCCGGTGCTGTTCGGGCTGGCGGTGCTGTCGGCACCGTTCCTTGACGGTGATGGCTTGGGCTTGCCGCACACCATCGCCGACCTGCCGCTGTTGCTTGCCGCTGTGCCGGCGCTGCCGGTGGTGACGTCGTTGCTGAGTTATTTCACCGCGCAATCCACCGTGCGGCGTTGGCTGCGGTCGCTGCCGTGAAGCGTGTGCTGGCGCTGCTGGTGCTGGGCCTGCTGCTGATCTGGCCGGTGGGCTTTGTCGTCTTCTATACCGAAATCGCCCTGGAACCACCGCAGGCTCCGCAGGCGGATGGCATCGTGGTGCTGACCGGTGGTGGCGAGCGGGTGGCGGTGGGATTGCGGCTGCTGCAACAGGGCAATGCCGGCCGATTGCTGATCTCGGGCGTCGGCCGCGCGGTGTCGCTGCGCGATCTGGCGGTGGCGTCGGGGATCGATCCGGCGACGCTGGCAGAGCTTGCCGACAAGGTGACACTCGGGCGGATTGCCGATTCCACGCGCGGCAATGCGCTGGAAACCGCCGATTGGGTGGCGCAGGGGCGGATTGGCTCGCTGATCGTGGTGACGGCCTATTATCATATGCCCCGCGCCTTGGCCGAGCTGCGCGCGCATCTGCCAGACGTTGCGCTGATCGCCTATCCGGTGCATCCGCCGGAGCCACGTGCCGCCGCGTCTGCCGTGGCATGGCGCAGACTTTTGGGTGAATACAACAAATTCCTCGCCGTGACGCTGGGGCTGGAGGGCCTCGCTGAGCGGTTCGGGATTGGATTGTCGGAGCATGGCGGATGAGAGCCTTTCGGTCTTTTTTGTACAGCATCTGGTTCTCGGTGATGAGCGTGGTGCTGGTGTGCGCCGGATTGCCGCTCGGGCTGTTCGCTCCGCATCTGCTCAAGCACTACGCCGGGTTTTGGTCGCGCGCCTGCTATGCCGGGCTGCCGATTTGCGGCATTCGCTACGTCGTCACCGGCCGTGAGAACCTGCCGCAATCCGGGCCGTTGCTGATCGCCGCCCAGCATCAATCGGCATTCGAGACGCTGCTGTGGTTCACGCTGCTGGATGACTGCCGCTACGTGATGAAGATCGAGCTGTTCCGCCTGCCGGTATTCGGCTGGGTGGCGCAGCAATTCGGCCAGATCGGCGTCGAACGTGGTGCCGGAGCCCAGACGATGCGCGGCCTGCTGCGTGATGCCAAAAAGGCATGGTCGGAAGGCGGTCAGGTGGTCATCTTCCCGGAAGGCACCCGCGCCACGCCGGGGCAGCCGATCCAGTTGAAGGTCGGCTTCACCGCCCTCGCACGGATGTCCAACATGGCGGTGGTGCCGGTCTCGACGGATTCCGGACATTGCTGGCGCAGAGGCTGGCTGACCAAGCGGCCGGGCATCATCCACGTCAACATTCACCCGGCGATCCCTGCCGGGACGGATCGCGAGGTGCTGGTGGCCGAAGTGACGCGGCTGTTCGAGGCTTCCAACACGCCTGTGGAAGACTGACATAGGGCTGTGGATAAGTCTGTGTATTCACGACGCGACAACTTATTAAGTTTGTGTAAAACACTTCTGTAATATGCTGATTTAATGATGTTTTTACGGTTGTGGAGAGTATGGAGGGGCTTGGTGCCCCGCCTGGGGATTCTTCATCGGAACAGGGTGTTACGGCGATGCGTCGGTGGGTCAAAATCGTCTGTGCGTTGGTGCCATTGCTGGTGCTGAGCGATGCTGTGCTCTGGCTCGTCGCCGTCGACCGGATGCGCGATTCCTGGCACGGCCTGTTGGCGCAGGCGGAGGCGCAGGGCTGGGTGATTGCGGTGCAGGAGCCGGAAGCGGAAGGCTGGCCTTGGGCGGCACGGCTGCGAGTGGACGGGTTGGAAATGTCGCACCCTGACCAACCTTTGCCGGGCGGGGTCGCCTTTGGGGCGGAGAAGCTATTGGTCGAGCTGCCATTTCTGACGCCGACGCAGTTGCTGGTTATCCCACAGGGACGGATGCATGGTCGGATTGGGCCGATGAGCGACGTGGCGCTGACCGCCTCCCGTCTATCGCTGCGCGCAGGGCTTACCGACAATTCGGTGCATCTGGCAGCCGAAGCCTTCAGTGCCCATACCGCGCCAGACCCGGTGTCGGTGGCGCATCTGTCCGTTGATCTGCAGCGGTCGGTGGACGGTATCACTCTGGGTGGATCGCTTGATGGGCTTGATCTCTCCCTGCTGGCCAGCCGCATGCGCCTGTCCGGATTGGTCTCGCATCTGACGTTCGCGGCCACTTTTGATCGTGGCATATTCACACTGCGTGATCTGGTCCTCGATTGGGGAAAACTTGGATTGACCGGCAATGTCACACTGCGCGCCGATGCCGAGGGGCAGCCGGATGGCGATGGGCGGCTGGCGATCACCGGGGCCGGGGAGTCGCTGGACGAATTCGTCGCCGCCGGCCGTCTGACACCGCAGAACGCTGCCACGGCCAAACTCATCATTGGCGTGTTGCAGCATCGCGGACCGGATGGGCGCATGGTGCTGGACCTGCCGGTGGGCGTGCATCAGCGTCGGATTTTTGCCGCTCAGTTCCCGGTTGCGGTTCTGCCTCCCATGCCACCAATGCCTGGTATGCATCCGTAGACGCGGCCGGATTGTTCGCATATCGTCCCCCGCATGCACATCGAACGCATCATTGCGCGAATTAGCCGCCCGGTTGCCTAAGCAGCCGGGTTTTGTCGCGCCATTTTGTTTGCGTTTCGGAGTTTTCATTCATGTCCGCTTTTGCTGCCACGCCGTGGACCCTTGTGGGTCAGTTCGCGTCTGTTCGCTTCACCGTCACCGCGACTGCTGATCCTGGTATCCTTCCCCGCCTGATCCAACCTTTCGCCCGCCGCGACCTGACGCCGGACGGGTTTGACTGCACCCGCAGTGGCGACGTGCTGCGCGTGGAGATCGGCATGTCGGCGATGCCGGCGGAGGTCGTGCATCTGATCGAAGGCAATCTGCGCCAGACCGTGGGGGTGGCCAGCGTGGTGTGCCGCCGCGAGATCACCGGCAGCGTGCGGCGGCGCGTGGCGGCTTAGCGTCGTCAGCCGATCCCGTTTACTCCACCGCCCCGCGCAGTGCTGCCCCTGCCGCGAGCGGGCAGAGTGGCAGGGCGGCGATGAAGAGGGCCGTCAGGAACAGCAGCGGGGCGCTGTAATCCATCCCCATCCCGGCGGCATCGGCAGCAGCGACGCCGAAGATCACCACCGGGGCGGTCAATGGCAGCACCAGCAGCGGCAACAACACGCCGCCACGTCGCGCGCCGATCACCAGCGCGGCACCTGCCGTGCCGAACAGCGAGAGCAATGCGGTGCCCGGCAACAGCCCGAGCAGCAGCACCGGCAGCGCTGCGGTGTCGAGGTTGAGCATCAGCGACACCGGCACGGCGACAACCAGCAGCGGCAGCCCGGTGGTCACCCAATGCGAGATCGCCTTGGCCAATGCGACCGCCGAGGCGGGCAGGCCGGAGAGCAAGAGCTGATCAAGCGTGCCATCTTCGAAATCGGCCCCGAACAGCCGATCCAGCGGCAGCAGCGCGGCGAGCAGGGCGCAGACCCAGATGATGCCGGGGGCCAGCCGCGCCAACGTCTCCGGCGCGGGGCCCACGGCAAGCGGGAACAGGGCGGCGGCGATGACGAAGAACAGCAAGGCTGCCAGCGTGTCGGCACCATGTCGCAGCGACAGGCGCAGATCGCGCGCCACGATAAACCAAAATCCGCTCATGACAGGCGCAGCTCCTTCGCACCCGGCAGCGGCAGCGGCAGATGGGTGGCGGACAGCACCATTCCGCCTTGTGCCCGGTGTGCGGCCAGCATCTCGCCGAAACGCGCCACGGAGGCAACATCCAGCCCGAGCGTTGGCTCATCGAGCAGCCAGATCGGCGCCTCGCGGCAGACCAGACGGGCGAGTGCGAGGCGGCGTTTCTGCCCGGCGCTGAAGAATCGCGCCGGCTGATCGGCCAGATGTGACAGCGCCATCGCCTCCAATCCTGCCGTGGCATTGGGCCCGAGATTTTCCCGCGCCGTCAGCCCTGGTTTGACGGCGTCCAGATGCCCCACATAACTGACAAGCGCACCATGCGCGGCTCGGTCGGCGAGTGCATCATTCCCGTTCCAGAGTATAGCACCTCCCGCCAGTCGGCCGAGCCCGGCCAGGATGCGCAAGAGCGTTGATTTTCCCGCGCCATTCGGTCCGGTGAGCAGCATCGCGTCTCCATCGTCCACGCTGAACGATAGCGGACCGAATATTCGCCGCTCACCCCTGATTGCTGAAATTTCCTGCACGTCGAGCAAGACAAAAGCTCCCAAAAACTATGCGTACCTGTGGACGAAAGCGTCTTGCCTGTGTTTAAACGCCCGCGCCAGTTCCCCCCACCGGCCCGCCTGCGCGGACGAAACCCGCCGACTCATTATCGGCCCCGGATCGCCTGCGCCATGTAGGCCTTTTCGCGAGGCAGATATCCCATGAAATCAGTCGGACATGACAGCCTGAAAACCCGCCGTACGTTGACGGTTGAGGGCAAGAACTACGATTACTTTTCGATTCCTGCTTCGACGGAGGCGTTGGGGGACGCCAGCCGTCTGCCGGTGTCGCTGAAAGTACTGCTGGAAAACGTGCTGCGCTTCGAGGACGGCAAGTCCTATGTGGTGGCTGATGCGCAGTCGGTTGTCGATTGGCTGAAGGAAGGCAAGTCCAGCAAGGAAGTGCCGTTCAAGCCGAGCCGCATCCTGATGCAGGACTTCACCGGCGTTCCCGGCGTCGTCGATCTCGCCGCCATGCGCGACGGCATCATCAAGCTCGGTGGCAACCCGCAGAAAGTGAACCCGCTGGTGCCCGTCGATCTGGTGATCGACCACTCGGTGATGGTCGATTTCTCCGGCACCGCCGATGCAGAAGCCAAGAACGTGGAAGTTGAGTTCGAGCGCAATGGCGAGCGTTACTCCTTCCTGCGTTGGGGCCAGACCGCGTTCGACAATTTCCGCGTCGTTCCGCCCGGCACCGGCATCTGCCATCAGGTGAACCTCGAATATCTGTCGCAGACCGTCTGGACGGCTGACGTTGGTGGCACCACCTACGCCTATCCGGACAGCCTCTACGGCACCGACTCCCACACCACGATGGTCAACGGCATGGCCGTTCTCGGCTGGGGCGTGGGCGGCATTGAGGCTGAGGCTGCCATGCTCGGCCAGCCAATCGCCATGCTGATCCCCGACGTCATCGGCTTCCGCCTCACCGGCAAGCTGCCGGAAGGTGTGACCGCCACCGACCTCGTGCTGACCGTGACCCAGATGCTGCGCAAGCGCGGCGTTGTCGGCAAGTTCGTTGAGTTCTTCGGCTCGGGCCTCAATGACCTGCAGCTTGCCGACCGTGCGACGATTGCCAACATGGCCCCGGAATACGGTGCCACCTGCGGCTTCTTCCCGGTTGACCAGATCACGCTCGACTTCCTGCACCTCTCCGGCCGCGACGAAGCCCGCATCAAGCTGGTGGAAGCCTATGCCAAGGCGCAGGGCATGTTCCGCGATGCCTCGACGCCGGACCCGGTGTTCACCGACATTCTCGAACTCGACATGTCCACCGTCGTTCCCTCGCTTGCTGGCCCGAAGCGCCCGCAGGACCGCGTTGTGCTGGCCGACGCCGCTTCGGCCTTCAACACCGAGCTCACCAAGTCGCTCGGCGTGACGGCAGACAACGTCGGCACGAAGGTCGCCGTCGAAGGCACCGACTACGAACTGACGCATGGCGACGTGGTGCTGGCCGCGATCACCTCCTGCACCAACACCTCCAACCCGTCGGTTCTGGTGGCCGCTGGTCTGGTGGCTCGCAAGGCCCGCGCTCTCGGCTTGAAGCCGAAGCCGTGGGTGAAGACCTCGCTCGCCCCTGGCTCGCAGGTCGTTGAAGAATACCTGTCGCGTTCGGGTCTGCTGCCGGATCTGGAAGCCATTGGCTTCAACATCGTCGGCTATGGCTGCACCACCTGCATCGGCAACTCCGGCCCGCTGCCGGACGCCATTGTGGACGCCATCGAAGACAACAAGCTGATCGCGGCCGCCGTGATTTCCGGCAACCGCAACTTCGAAGGCCGCGTGCACGCCAACATCCGCGCCAACTACCTCGCCTCGCCGCCGCTGGTGGTCGCCTACTCGCTGTTCGGCAATATCCGCGAGGACATCACCACCCAGCCGCTCGGCATCTCCAAAGACGGCAAGCCGGTGTTCCTCAAGGACGTCTGGCCGACCAACAAAGAAATCGCCGACACCATCGCCGCAGCCCTCGGCCGTGAGCAGTTCCTCAAGCGCTATGCCGACGTCTTCAAGGGCCCGGCACAGTGGCAGGCGATCAAAACCGCCGAATCTGCTGACGTCTATGATTGGTCCGACAGCTCGACCTATGTGCGCAACCCGCCGTATTTCGATGGGATCACCATGACCCCGTCGGTGAAGACGGACATTCTGGGCGCGCGCATCCTGGCCGAACTGGGTGACTCGATCACCACTGACCACATCTCGCCCGCCGGCAACATCAAGAAGGCCTCGCCGGCTGGTGACTATTTGGGTGAGCGCCAGATCCTGCAGAAGGATTTCAACTCCTACGGCGCCCGTCGCGGTAACCACGAGATCATGATGCGCGGCACGTTTGCCAACACCCGCATCAAGAACGAACTGGCCCCCGGCACCGAAGGCGGCGTGACCAAATACATCCCGACCGGCGAAGTGATGCCGATCTACGATGCGGCGATGCTCTACAAGGCAGCCGGCGTTCCGACCATCATCTTCGGTGGCAAGGAATACGGCACCGGGTCTTCGCGTGACTGGGCGGCGAAGGGTACGATGTTGCTCGGCGTGCGCGCTGTGATCGTGGAGAGCTTCGAGCGCATCCATCGTTCGAACCTGGTCGGCATGGGCATTCTGCCACTGACCTTCCAGGAAGGCACCAACCGCAACACGCTGAACCTGACCGGTGAAGAGACCTTCGACATCCTCGGCCTCGACGATCTGGCCCCGCGCAAGACGATGACCCTGGTCATCCACCGCGCCAACGGCACCACCGATCAGGTGCCGCTGCTCTGCCGCATCGATACGCTCGACGAGGTGAACTACTACCAGCACGGCGGCATTCTGCATTACGTGCTGCGTGAAATGGCTTCTTCGGCGGCTTGATCAGCGGCTTGAGGGATTGAACGAGAAGGGCGGGGTCCGAAAGGGCCTCGCCTTTTTTGTTTGGGGGCAACATCACCCCATCATCCGCCGTTTCCCCATTATGATAACAATACGGAACAATTAAAGCGCCTCTCCACGCCGTGCCTCAACAGAGTTTTCCAAAACCCTCCCGTCGCGCCCAGGACAACACCCCGCGCGGCAGAGGAATTTTGAACGGCTCGGGCTTTGGGCGAGGTGCGCGCGGGCGCTTTGGCTGTTCGCCATCCACCCGTTTACGCGGAGCCTCTGAAACCCCCGGCACTTCCATTGCCAACGCCCGACACAACGGCCGCAAAATCCGCGTTGCTTGCGGTGACACCGCCAGCAATTCCGTCATTTCGGGCGTGTTCAGCACGGTCTGCAATTGCAACCCGAAGCCCGCCGCCTGATGCCCGCCCGCTTGCACGAGCCAGCCGAACCGATGCGGCAGGGCGGGTCCACGACCCGCCACGCGCGCCGACCGCCTCTGCATCACGT
>Ga0302202_10007903_pt1 | contig 10150 bp, 8 predicted proteins | sample II_Bog_N3_3_FD_194579 | JGI IMG/M metagenome (GOLD analysis project Ga0302202, IMG submission 194579) | Peat permafrost microbial communities from Stordalen Mire near Abisko, Sweden - II_Bog_N3_3 | ecosystem: Environmental > Terrestrial > Soil > Wetlands > Peat | place: Sweden: Abisko, Stordalen... | reverse complement strand
ATTCACACAACCAAGCGGAACCATCAGCGCAGGGCAAGATTTACGGCCCCGCGCTCACAACTGATCTGCGATTCGCATTGAACCAGCCGCAACAGAAGAATTCCGTTGTAGAGTCAGCCGTCCCCCCGGTGGTCGGCCCTGTCCGACCACCTGGGCAGTTACGAATTTTGTTTGCGACGGTCGCACGGTCCCGGTTACGCTGGCGGCATTGCGCCGTGCCCACACCGACGAGCGGTCGGCCTGTGCGCAAGAAGGGGCGCTGGGGAATCATCGGGGAGGATCGAAGCAATGTCGGGTCAGTCGTTCGATGTGAATTGGACGGACACGCCGCTGGTGCCGCAAGTGACCGGTATGTCCTGCTGGGCGGCATCAGCTGCGATGGTGGTTGCATGGCGCGATCACCTGTCGGTGGATCCGCTCGCCATCGCGGCGGGGTCGGGCGAGTGGGCGGCCTATTTCAACGGCCTCAATCCGGCCGATATCCCGACGCTGGCGCAGGCGTGGAACCTGCAACAGGAACCACCGCAATGTTATTCCGTTGACGGAATTGTTGGATTGATCCAGAACAAGGGTCCGTTGTGGGTCTGCGCCGTGGTGCCTGGCCTGCACGCCATCGTCGTCACCGGCATCTATGGCGATGGCAGCGTGGATGGCACGTTCATTCGCATCAACGATCCATGGGGGCGCGACCCTGGCACGCCGGGCAATCCCGGCGCTTACGACAATGCGCCAGGACGCGCGAGCCAATATGTCCTGACACTCACGCAATTTATGCAGGAGTACGAAGGGGCCGCCGATGTGAACGGCGTCAACATCCAAATTCTCCACGCCGACGGACGCACGTGAAACGGCGCACACAGCGACAGCGCGGCGCGTCGGCGAGAGCGCGGCGGAGCATCCGCCGAGGTCAGGGCAATCGCATTTCAGAATGAGACCGTCCAAAATTCCAAAATCTTGTTTTGATGCGTCGGACCGGAAGCCGAATCCCAAATCATGCCCCTTGTTCGACACCGCGTGGCGAGCATGGCGAGCCTCCCCCTCATTGAGCTACGGTATTCACATGGGTGCCAAGATAGGGACACCCGCACGGACGAGATCCCCGCCGCCAGCGCCGCCACGCGCGCGCTGGAGGACAAGGAGAGCATCCGCTGGGTGGAAGGGGCAGCGTGTGCGGCGGCGCGTCTGGCCGGGGTCGCCTCGGTGGTGGTCGTGGCCGATCGGGAGGGCGATATCCACGCCAGCTTCGCGCGATGCCCGGCAGGGGTCGATCTGATTGTACGGGCGGCGCAAGACCGCGTGCTGCATGACGGAACGCGCCTTTTTGCGGCGCCCGCCTCGTGGCCAGAATTGGCTCGAACCGCGGTTGTTGTGGCGCCTTCCCGTACCGGCGCGCGCGGCCGGATCGCAAAAGTCGCGCTGCGTGCAAGCTCGATTGTGATCGCGCGGCCACGTCATGGCGGCGACCGCTCCGACCCGCCGCAGCTGACGATGCGCAGGAAATCGTGCGCCTATACCGCTTGAGGTGGCGGATCGAGGAAATTTTCCGAGCATTGAAAAGCGACGGAATGCGCCTGGAAGAAACCCAGATGCAGGAGGCGGGGCGGCTGTTCAAGCCGGCTTTGGTCGGCATTGCCGCGGCCACCCGCACGATGCAGTTGGTCAACGCCCGAGATGGCGGACCGCGCCCCGCTACCGATGTCATCGATGCTGCCCTGCTGCCAGCCGCTGAAGCCATTGGCGCAACCCTCGAAGGCAAAACCGCGCGTCAGCAAAATCCCCACCCGCGCCACTCGCTCGCCTGGATCATTGCCCGCCTCGGCGGATGGAACTGCTATTACAAACCTCCAGGACCCAAAACCATCCGTGCCGGATGGGGCCATTTCGCCACCATGGCAGTGGGCTTCCTCGTCGCCATTACACAGTTAAATGTGTGAATCCCGTAGCTCAACACCGTGGGCAGACCGCGCCGATTGCGGGTCCGTCTCACGCAATGTGGCCACAGTTGCGGCTAATGTGGGTTTGGCACCGCCGCCAGTCTCAACCAATTCAGGCAGAAAAACGCGATGATTGCGGGCAGACCCGCCGATGATTGCGAGCAGCTACAACTATTGCGCGCTTCGCGTCTTCCCTTTGCCTGCCCGCGCCCGCGCATAGGCGGAGCGATACGCAGCGGCACTGACCGTCCAGGTGCGCTCGCTCTGGACGAAACGGCGCGCAGCCTCGCGCAGGCGGGGCAGGGTAGCGGGGGCACCGATCGCCTCGATCACCCGATCGGCCAGCGCCTCCGGGTCGTCGGGCGGGAACAGGATGCCGGTCACACCATTGCGAATTAATTCACGGTGCCCGCCGATATCGGAAGCCAGCACGATGCGGCCCTCCGCCATCGCTTCCAGCGGCTTCAGCGGCGTGACCAGTTCGGTCAGCCGCATGCTGCGCCGCGGATAGACAAATATGTCGACGAGGTCGTAATAGCGCCGCACCTGATCATGCGGCACGCGGCCGGTGAAACGCACCACATCCTGCAGGCCAAGTGCTTCCACCTGCTGCGCCAGCCGCTCCGCCTCGTTGCCGCCGCCGACCAGCAGCAATGCGGCATCCGGCACAGCGGCGCGGATTCGCGGCAGCGCCGCAACCAGCAGATCAAGCCCTTCGTAGCGGTAGAACGACCCGATGAAGCCGAGCACCGTGCGGCCGGCAAGGCCCAGACGCTCCGCCAGCGCCGCGTCGCGCGGCCGCGGGGCGGAGAAATGCGCCGGGTCGATTCCGTTCGGCACCACCGCGATGCGCTCCGCGGGCACGCCGCGGCCGGCGATTTCGGCGCGCATGGCCTCGCACAGCGTCACCACCGCATCAGCGCGCCGCAGCAGCCAGGTTTCCAGCCAGCGGGTGGTGCGATAGCGCAGGTCGCCCTCGCGCGCGTGGCCGAGATCGACCGCGGCGTCTTCCCACAGGCCGCGTACCTCGTAAACCAGCGGCAAACCCGCCCGCCGCGCCGCCCACAGGGCCGGCAGCCCGTTCAGCACCGGCGAGTGGGCATGCACGATGTCGGGACGTGTCTCGGCGATCACCGCGCGCAGCCGGGCAGCGACAGCGCGCATCTCCAGCAGTTCGCGCGCCACCGGCCGGCCGGCGAACGGCGCGGACGGCTTCGCCGTGCGATGGAAGGTCCAGCCATCGACCGTCTCGACCGGCGGCGTGCCGGCGTTGTTGCGCGGCGAGGTAAGCTGGACGGTTTCCCAGCCGAACCCGCGCTGGGCACCCAGAATGCCGAGCGTGCGGAATACGTAGCCGCTCTGCAGCGGCAGCGAGTGGTCGAGGACGTGCAGGATGCGCATCAGGATGCCGGGTTGGTAACGCAAGGCGAAGAAAACAGGCGGCGCAACATGGTTCGGACCCTATTCTTCTGTTGTTCCACTACCAATCCGACTGCCCAGACCGACAGCAGAACCGCGGCAAGCAGGATCAGAGGGGGGAGGCTGAACTGGGCAAAGAACTGCAACAGGGGGAAATGCAGCAGGTAGAGAGAAAAACTGAACCCGGCGAAATATCCGATCGCGCCGGCCAGGACACCGAACCCGATTTGCGCGTTGCGCGCGGCATGGATGTTGGCCGCGATCAGCAGGGCGACGAGCCAGTCACCGGCGAACCATTTGGAGTAACGAAGATGCGTGCCGACCCAGCCGCCGGTCAGCCCGTTCACCGCCTGGTCCAGCCGGAGGTCGATGCCGCTGGCCAGGATCGTCAGCAACAAAGCGAGCGATCCGGCGAACAGAACGCGGCTTGCCCCGCAGCCGGGGATTGCCCGCCGCTGCAACCAATAGACGGCCACGCCTGCCAGCCAGAGCGGGAACAGCAGCCACAGCCGCGGACCCATGATGGCGAGCACCACGCCGACCGCGACATAACGCAGCCAGCCCGACAGGAAAAAGGCCGCGGCGAACGCGATATAGTACCAGACCTCGTAGCAGAGCGACCAGTAGGGTACGTTGGAGAACGCATCCTCGTTCAGGAACCAGATATCGTTGGTAAAGGTCAGAAAGAGCGGCAGGTATTTCCAGGGGGCGGCGAGCTGGTAGGCAGGTACGGAATCCGGCGCACCGATGCCGATCCGCCACATGTCGATCGCCCAGGTGAGCGCCAGGCTTGCCAGCACCACCGGATAGATCCGGGCGGCCCGGCTGATCAGGTAGTCCCGCAGCGTTCTTTCACGTTCATGCGCGACATAGGCGATGACGTAGCCGGACAGCACGAAGAACACGACCACGGCCTCGTGCGACAGATGGGCCGGCACCCATGGTGCACCGCCGGGGAATCGCGGATAGGCCGCGTGCGAGAGGAAAACCAGCAAGGCCGCACCCGTACGGATAAGGTCGAGATAGACCGAAAACCGGAAGGGCATGGACGAACCCTTGGCTGCCTTGGCTTCCACCGATGGTGTTTTTCCCCGGTCTTACCACGCCCCGCGCGTGTCGATGACGAACTTGTCCTTCAACAGGTCGCGGTCAACCTGCAGAAAGCTCATGTGATCGACCAGCAGCAGCACCAGGTTGGCGCGCTCCAGCGCCTGCTCGAAATCGTGCAGTTCCAGGCCGAGTTCGGACAGATCGCGCGGCAGGGCGGAGATGTGCGGCTCGACCACCAGCAGCTCGCCCACCCGCTCCTCGGCCAGGCGACGAACGATCTCCACCGCCGGGCTTTCGCGCAGGTCGTCCACGTCTTTCTTGTAGGACAGCCCCAGGCAGGCGATCACCGGCTGCTTCAGCGCCGCCGCCCGCTCGCGCACGCGGGCACAGACATGCCCGGGCTTGGCGTCGTTGATCAGCCGCGCGGTGCGGATCAGCTTCGCCTCGTCGGGATTGGTGGCGACGATGAACCACGGATCGACGGCGATGCAATGCCCGCCCACGCCGGGGCCGGGCTGCAGGATGTTCACCCGCGGATGCAGGTTGGCCAGCCCGATCAGCTCCCACACATTCACCTTCAGCTTGTCGCAGATGAATGACAGCTCGTTGGCGAAGGCGATGTTGACGTCGCGATAGGCGTTCTCGGTCAGCTTGGCGAGTTCGGCGGTGCGCACGTTGGTGACGCGGCATTCGCCGCGCACCACGATGCGGTACAGGCTGAGCGCCCGCTGGGCGCATTTGCGCGTGAGGCCGCCGATGACGCGGGCGTTGTTCACGACCTCCTCGAGAATGCGGCCGGGCAGCACGCGCTCGGGGCAGTGGGCGACCTGCACCTGCGCCATCTCGCCCTTCTGCTGCGGGAAGCTGAGGTCCGGGCGAAGCTCGGCCAGGATCGCCGCCATGCGCTCGGTGGTGCCCACCGGCGAGGTGGATTCGAGGATGACCAGGTTGCCGGCGGCCAGCATCGGCGCGACCGCGCGGGCCGCATCCTCGACATAGGAGATGTCGGGTTGCGCGGTCTCGCCATGGCCAACCAGCGGCGTGGGCACCGCGATGATGAACGCGTCGGCCGGCTCCATCGTGGTGGTGGCGCGCAGCTTGCCGGCTTCGACCACCCGGCGGACCAGCGCGTCCAGGTTCGGCTCGCCGAAATGCGGGCGGCCCTGGTTGATGCTCTCGACCGCGCGGGCGTTGATGTCCACGCCCACCACTTCGATGCCGTTATCGACAAAGACGGCGGCGGTGGGCAGGCCGATATAGCCAAGCCCGACGACGGCGATGCGGGCGAAATTACTCACTGAGGAGAGCCTCCACGATGCGGGCGGCGGCGTGGCCGTCGCCATAGGGGTTATGGGCGAAGCTCATGGCGGCATAGGCGGCGGGGTCGTCAAGCAGCCGGCTGGCGCGCGCGACCAGCCGGTCGGTGTCGGTGCCGACCAGTTCGACCGTGCCGGCCGTCACCGCCTCCGGCCGTTCGGTGGTGTCGCGGGTGACCAGCACCGGCTTGCCGAGCGAGGGCGCCTCCTCCTGCACACCGCCGGAATCGGTGACGATCAGGGCCGCCCGGCGCATCAGGTTGACGAAGGGCAGGTAGTCGAGCGGCGGAATCAGGTGGATGGAAGGATGGCCGCCGAGCACGGCGTTTGCCGCCTGCTGCACGTGCGGATTGAGGTGCACCGGATAGACGATCTCCACGTCGCCGCGCTGCGCCAGCAGCAGCAGCCCCCGCGCCACCCGCTCCAGGCCGCCGGCAAAATTCTCGCGCCGGTGGCCGGTGGTGAGGATCAGCCGCTTGCCGGGATTGAGGCGCGGCAGTGCGGCGTCCAGCGCGGCCACCCGCGCCGGATCGGCGTCCAGAATCGCCACCGCATCGAGCAGCGCATCGATCACGGTGTTGCCGGTCACCACGATGCGGGCGGGATCGATGCCCTCGCGCAGCAGGTTCTGCCGGGCTTCCTCGGTAGGGGGGAAATGCAGGTCTGCCATGACGGTGGTCAACCGCCGGTTCATCTCCTCCGGCCAGGGCGAATGGATGTTGCCGGTGCGCAAGCCGGCCTCGACATGGCCGACCGGAATTTTTTCATAGAAGGCCGCGAGCGAGGCGGCCATGGTGGTGGTGGTATCGCCCTGCACCAGCACGCGGTCGGGGCGCAACTCACGCAGCACCTCGCCGAGCCGTTCCAGCACCGCGGTGGTGATGTAGGTGAGACCCTGGCCGGCGCGCATCAGGTCAAGGTCGCGGTCGGGACGAATGGCGAACAGATCGAGCACCTGGTCCAGCATCTGGCGGTGCTGGGCGGTGACGCAGACCAGCGACTCCACCCCGGACGTGCGTGCAAGGCGGCGCACAATGGGGGCCATCTTGATCGCTTCCGGCCTGGTGCCAAGAACGCTCAGGATGCGCATGGAAATGTCATGCCCGAGGACGCGCAGGCGCGTTTCGCGATGGCCGGGGCAGCATCAGACAGTCCTCATCGGATGGTGGGCCTCACCGGATGGCGGGCCTCACCGGATGGCGGGTGGTGCAAAGCGCCGCGAACGATCACCATGCCGGCGGAGCCCTGCCCGGCAGCCGGGCAGCGTTATAGTAGGCCGACAAGCGATGACAAGGCAAAGATGAGCCCCCGCAAAACCGTTTTTTTGACGAAAAATCCAGCCATTGCCTGCCTGTCGGGCAGGCAGGTGACGCCGTGATCACGGTTTTCTCCGCTCTCGACGCGCTGCCGGCCGGCTGTGACGCGCTCTTCGCCGCCGCCGGACGAAGCTTTTATTGCACCCGCGACTGGTTCAGCGTCTCCATCGCCCATGCCCTGCCGGCAGGCACCGCGCCCTGCCTGGCGCTCTACGCCGAGGCCGGTCAGCCGCTGGCGCTGTTCCCGCTACAAATGGAGGCGGGCCAGATGGAAGGTGGGAAATCGCTGAAAAGCCTGACCAATCCCTATACCTGCCTGTACCAGCCGCTGTTCCATCCCGCCGCCGATGCCGCGGCGATCCGGCGGGCTGGCCAGGCGTTCGGCCGGTTCTGCCGCGGCTGGTCGACGACGCGCCTCGACGGGCTGGATGCCGATCTGGCCGGGTTGCCGCCGCTGCTCACCGGGATGCGCGATGCCGGCCTGTTGCTGGAACGCTTCGACCATTTCGGCAACTGGCACGAGGCGGTCACGGGCTGGTCATGGCGCGACTACCTCGACGCGCGGCCGGGCGCGCTGCGCGAGACCATCCGCCGCAAGCTCCGCCGGGCCGAGCGCGACGCGGATACGGTTTTCGAACTGATCGCCACCCCCGACCGCATCGAGGCCGGCATCGCCGCGTATGACCACGTCTATGCGCAGAGCTGGAAGGTTCCGGAACCGTTCCCGCGCTTCAATCCCGAGCTGATGCGCCTGGCCGCGGCGCAAGGTGCATTGCGGCTTGGCGTGCTCCGCCACCAGGGCCGGCCGGTGGCCGTGCAGTATTGGATCGTCTGGCAAGGCCATGCCGCCGTGCTCAAGCTCGCGCATGACGAAACCGACAAGGCGGCCTCGCCGGGCACCGTGCTGACCGCGCTGATCATCCGCCATTTGTTGGACGAGGAACACGTGCGCGAACTGGATTTCGGTCGGGGCGATGACCCGTACAAGCGGCTCTGGGTGGGCCAGCGGCGGCAGCGCATCGGCGTCGTGCTGATAAATCCACGCCGGATCGGTGGCCTGCGCTATCTGGGCCGCCTTCTGCTCGGACGGGGGCGGCGTTTCCTGCGGCGCCTGCCCCATCTTGTGTCAGCGTTACCGAAGCGCCCGGATTTGACGGGCAAAACCGTCCAGTTTCTGGGAGGGAACCCGGAACCAGCCTGATCGGCTGTCGCGTCTCCTTTAAGGGTGGAACCGGAAGCGAATCCAATCAGAGGGTTGACGGTTACTCGTGTAACCAGGGCATAATCCCGGGTGGTGCGTGGGAAAATACGGTCGAAACGCGCCCGCATTTTGCCGCGCCGGCGTGGCATTGGCGCAGCCCTGTTGGCTTTCAGGTCGGCGCAGTACCACCAGATCAAGCCAAGAACGAGTTGTTGAGCGGCGCGCTGCCGGTCAGTGAACGTCTTCAACTTGTGGACCAGACTCCCGGTTCCTGTCCAAAAAGCTTCCGCACGTCCCAGTGTCTATAACCACGCCGGGTCGGATAAACGCTCGCAATGGGACGCTTATGTAGATGTGTCAGGCGACCACAACATCTAGTACAGCCCGCCGGAAGTCCCGACTCTATTTCGGAGGGGGCTGGCCGGGCCAAGGAGCGAGTCCTTTTTGCAACAGGTGCGCACCCATCGTCACGGCGAGACGGTCGCCGAGCGGATAGCCCGGAGTCAGGGATCTGTTGATGTGGCAGGGCGGCGGTCCCTGCCACCTTCTGATTCGCCGGACCCTGCGCATGCCCAGACTGTTGCCCGCCCCGATCATCCTGACACCCGAGCAGGAGGAAGAACTCCGCTGCCTGACCCGCGCGCACAAGACGGCGCGCAAACTGGCCGAGCGCGCCGACATGATCCTACTGGCGGCGGCCGGCACCGGAGTGCACGAGACGGCCCGCCAGCTCGGCGTCTGGCCAAAGACGGTGCGCCACTGGCGCGCCCGTTGGCGGTCCGGTCCCGCGGACGCATCGGTCGCCGCGCGGCTGGCGGATGCCCCGCGGTGCGGTACGCCGGGAACGTTCACGCCGGAGCAGATCTGCGCGATCATGGCGCTGGTCTGCGAGAAACCGGATGAGCTGAGCGACCTACCGCTCAGCCACTGGAGCCGGAGCGAACTGGCCCGCGAAGTCGTCAGGCGCTCCATCGTCGAGAGGATCTCGCACAGTTCGATTGGCCGCCTCCTCGATGAGGCCGACCTCAAGCCGCATCGCGTGCGCGGCTGGCTGACGCCCAAATCCGATCCGGCGTTCGCAAGCAAATGCGCCGATGTCTGCGCGGTCTATCACGAGGCTCCTGCGGCGGCGCAGCAGGATGTCCGCACAGTGTCGATCGACGAGATGACTGGCGTGCAGGCGCTCGAGCGTGCCGCCCCGGACCTGCCGATGTTGCCGGGCAAGGTCGCATGCCGCGAGTTCGAGTATGTCCGCCACGGCACCCAGACCTTGATCGCAGCCTTCGATGTCGCCACCGGCCAGGTGCAGGGTGTGGTCGGCGACACCCGCACCGAGCAGGACTATGCCGGCTTCCTGGAGATGCTGTTCACCACCGCCACGCCGACCACCGGCTGGCACGTGATCGCCGACAACCTCAACACGCATGTCTCGGAAAGCGTAGTGCGGCTGGTCGCCCGCTTGTGCAACATCGAGGACGACCTCGGCGAGAAGGGCAAGTCCGGCGTGCTGGCCTCGATGCCCGCGCGCGAAGCATTTCTGCGCGACCCCAGCCACCGCATCTGCTTCCACTTCACACCCAAGCATGCGTCCTGGCTCAACCAGGTCGAGATCTGGTTCTCGATCCTCACCCGCAAGCTGCTGAGGCGCGCGAGCTTTGTGTCCAAGCAAGATCTGAAGGCGCGGATCGAGGCCTTCATCGCCTACTTCAACCGCACCCTCGCCAAGCCGTTCAAGTGGACCATGACCGGCAAGCCGCTCGCCGCCTGAGCGCCGGTGAAATGGGGTCAGGACTTCCGGCGGGCTGTACTAGCTCATTGGGTCCGGCTGCTGCGCCGGGGCATCAATCTAGAAATCACGTGGTTTAGGCAGAGCTTTTCGTAATTCGTAATTCGCAACGGTGGCGCGAACCTCGG
>Ga0302202_10007896_pt1 | contig 10158 bp, 8 predicted proteins | sample II_Bog_N3_3_FD_194579 | JGI IMG/M metagenome (GOLD analysis project Ga0302202, IMG submission 194579) | Peat permafrost microbial communities from Stordalen Mire near Abisko, Sweden - II_Bog_N3_3 | ecosystem: Environmental > Terrestrial > Soil > Wetlands > Peat | place: Sweden: Abisko, Stordalen... | reverse complement strand
GCGTATACGGCGACCTCGAACACAACCAACAAGAGCACGGCACTGACTCCTGGCTCGACGGTCCTGACAGCGGACAGTTACACCCTCACTGCAACCTTTACGCCGGGTAACACGATACTCTATAAGTCCGGATTGACCGTGAACACGCAGTTCACTGTCCTGCAGCAGGCTTCGGTAACGACGCTGGGTGTGAGCCCCAACAGCATCACACCGCTGCAGACGACAACGCTGACGGCGACCGTCGCACCGACCATCACAGGCTCAACGACGCCGACTGGCAGCGTGACCTTCTTCGATGCAAGCACAGCGCCCGCCACGCAGCTCGGCGGCAGCGTCAAGCTGGTGAATGGGCAGGCGCAGCTCGCCGGGGTCTCACTCGTTAGCGGTCCGCACATCCTCTACGCAAGCTACTCCGGCGACACCAACTACATCCTCAGCAGTTCGTCCGTTGCAGCCAGTAACATCTCTGTGGCTGCGGAGGACTTCACCTTCACCGCATCCGGCTTTACCACGCAGTCCGTGGTGCCGGGTACCGCGGGCACGTTCACCTTCCAGCTTGCGCCACTCTATGACAAGTACCCAGGTCCGGTGGTCTTCACGGTCACCGGCCTGCCGCCGGGTGCGACCTACACGGTCACGCCGGCCAGCATCGCCACCAACGCTGGCCCACAGACGGTGACAGTAACGATCAACACAGCACAGGCGATTGCGATGCGTACCGTCGGCCATAGCACACCGTGGGCGTTGGCGCTGTTGCTGCCGGTCTTCCTTCTGCGCCGCACGCGCAGGAAGCTTGGTCACGCCGTTGCACTGGCTCTTCTACTCTCCGTAGGCGCCTTCGCTCTCAGCGGTTGCGGGTCGAATGCGAACGGCTACTTCGGGCAGTCCGTGAAGAACTACACCATCACGGTCACCGGCACATCTGGAGCTATGACGCATAGCTCCAGCATCACCCTACAGGTGCAATAGATGACGATACGAGGTCAGTTCACAATGGCGACTGCCAGAGGCCCGGTATGGTTCGCTGCACTCTTGCTCCTGCTTGGAGCCAGCCACAGCGGCGCGGCGCAGCGTGTCACTGCGAAGGGCCCGGTTCCTTCAGAAGATCGCAGCGCCCTCACGCTTGCGCTCACCTTTAATAGCGTAGGAGCCAACATCACCACGGCCAACAGCTTCTGGCTCGCCGGCGGCTCGGCGGAACTCAACGCCAGCCTGGTCCATGGCTTGGGACTGACTGCCAGCATCACGGGTCTGCACACGGGCAACAGCGGCGGCGGCGTTCCCGTCAACCTGATCATCGAGACCTTTGGCCCCTCTTACTCGCTGCAATCCCGCCACGGGAAACACCCAGCAACGTTCTTTGTCCATGGCTTGCTAGGCGAAGCCAACGGTTTCAATGGGGTCTATCCAAAGTCCACTGGTCCGGACACCAGCGCCAATGGATTGGCGGCCAAGGTCGGAGGAGGCCTCGACCTCAAGCTCTCCCATCACGTCTCCGTCCGCCTCGTTGAGGCAAACTGGCTCCGCACCCAACTGCCCAACTCTACGACGAACGTCCAGAATGACGTGGAACTTGGGGCTGGTATCGTCTTCCGTAAATAGCGACGCTACGGAAGAGGCACGACAGAATTTGGCTCGCAATTCCATTACTCTCAGGAGTCCCCGATGCGTCTTTCCGTCGTTGTTCTCTGCTTATCCCCCGTCATGGTCCTCACCGGCTGCTCGCTGAGTCCGACAGCGCCGCCGTCCGGCGCCTTCCCAGTAGAGGTAACGATTCATGGCGTCCTGCACGGCGGCCAGCAGCCCGTCATCGGCGCGCACATTTATCTCTTCGCCCCGAACACCACCGGCTACGGCGGCAACGGCATTGCAGCGTCTGCGACGAACGCTTCGCTCTCCATGCTGAACAGCGGCGTCACCACCCACAACCCTGCGAACTCCGGCGTGGACGGCAACGGCAACTACTACGTCACCACCGATGCCAACGGCAACTTCTCCATCACAAGCGACTACAGCTGCGCCACCGGCTACACCCAGAGCGGCGCCACGTCCACCGCGCTCAGCGGCAGCCAGCCGGTTTACCTGTACGCGGTGGGCGGCAATCCTGGCGCGGGCGTGAACTCAGCAGCGGGATTTCTAGCGTCGCTGGGACCGTGCAGCGGGCTCAGCGCCAGCACGACGGTCTTCATGAATGAGGTCACCACCATCGCCATGGCCTATGCTGTCGCGGGCTTCGCCACGGACGCCACACACATCTCCAGCTCGAACACGGCGCTGGCGCTGACCGGCATCAGCAACGCGTTCGCGAACACCACCAATCTGGTGAACCTCCTCACCGGCGCCGCGCTGGCGACCACCCCCGGCGGCAACGGTACGGTGCCGCAGGCGGAGCTCTATACCCTGGCCAACATTCTCGCCATCTGCGTCAACTCCTCGGGCCCCACGACTACCCAGTGCGGCGGAACCGGTGGCCTGCTCACCACGGCCACCTCCACCGGTGTCTCTGGAGGTACTGTCCCCACCGACACCGCGACGGCGGCGATCTACATCGCACAGAATCCCGGCGCGAACGTCAGCACGCTCTACATGCTCCCCAACGGAACGTATGCCTTCGGCGGGGGCCTCAGCACCGCACCCAACGACTTTACCGTCCGCCTTGCCTACAGCGGCAATTTTTCGAGTACCAACGGAAATCAACCTCACTCCGTTGCAATCGACGCCTCTGGGAACGCCTGGTATGCTGCAAACGCTTACGGCTGCACAACACTGTGCAATCAACTCGTAGAGTTCAGCCCGCTCGGCACCGTGTCAACTTTTGGCGTAAGCGGTGGCGATATTCCATTTTCTTTGCCACAGGCGGTCGCGGTCGATGTCAACTCCAGCCACGTCCTGGTTGCCAACAGCACCGGTACATCGGTTACTGACTTCATCGTGTCGAGCTCGAGCACATCGAACATCTATAGCACTACCAGCGGGATATCGAAGCCTGTGGATGTGGCCGTCGATGGTTCCGGCTACATCTGGGTGGCCAACACCAACAATGGCGCAAACAACGTCTTGAAGCTGACTGCCGGCACCGGTGCCGTACTCGCCACGGTGACAGGCAACGGTCTGAGTTCGCCGATTGCGATGGCGATTGAACCCGGTGCTTCGGGCAACGTCTGGGTCGCAAATTCAGGCGCTTCCAATGCCAGCGTTTTCACCAATGCGGGCGCCGCGTATGCCGAGCCAACCGTGAGTGGAGTCTCGGGGTCTTTAGCCATCGACTCCAGCGGAAGTCCATGGATAGTCGAGCAGGGCAATCTGGTGAACAAATTCGCCGCCATGGGCACAGCGGGAGGCACCTTCACGATCACCGGGCCGGACGGTGCCTTCGATGCCGGCACCGCCATCGACGGTGCCGGCGACGTGTGGGTCACGGACACCGACGACCAAACAATCTGGGAGCTGAACAACTCCGGAACCAATCTCAGCGGAACGAATGGCTATACTTATGTGTCCTTCTTGACCAACCCTACTGGCGGGGTCTCTCCAGATGGCATCGCCATCGATGGCTCCGGCAACGTCTGGTATTCCTCGCAAAATTTTAGTCCCGTTGCCGTCTATGAGCTGATCGGCGGGGCGGTGCCTGTCGTCACCCCCATCGCCTATGGCGTGGCACACTCCACGCTGGGTACTCGCCCCTAAACCCGGATCAAGGAGACCACATGAAACGCAAGACCACCATGTTTTTCGCCCTGCTGTTCCTGCTGCCAGCCCTCGCCCACGCCCAGTCCGGCTGCGTGAGCTCGCCGGAGAACCCTACAGCTCTGCTAGGCCTGGTCGGCAGCTCCGCTGGCGCTGCGTGCTATCTCCGCGAAAAGTTCCGCAGGCGCAAGAACCGCTGATGGGCGCACAGGGACGATTGACCTATTGGGGGTCTATCGTGCCTCCATGAGCTATGGACAATGTGTCCAGTAGCATGGCCAGCTTCCTCTCCGGCAGCGACGGCTACACGGCTGGCTCCATGAGCGGACCTGTTGTTCTCGCTATCAACCTGAGCGGCAATGCCTGGGTCGCCAACGGCAACCGCATCGTGACAGAGTTGGTCGCCAACAGCAGCACGGGTGCGCTGTTCCGACGGATAGAACCCTGCTGATACTTGTCCCGGCGAATTTTCATCAACCCATCTCCAACCCATTTCGCGTGGGCCGTTCTGAGGGCATTTCACCTTATCATGGGTTATTATGGGTTGGGCGAAAGTGCGAAAATTCTGTAAATCATTGATTTTATGGAGCACCGGGCGGGAATTGAACCCGCGAATACTGGTTTTGCAGACCAGCGCGTTAGCCACTTCGCCACCGGTGCTCATTAACGGCAGGGGTTACGGAGTAGGGAGTAGGGAATAGAACTTCGTTTTCACTAATCCCTATTCCCTGTTGCCTGCTCCCTGCCTTATTTCGGCTGCGCGGTGGTGCGCAGGTAGGGCTTCACCGTCTTGTAGCCGGGGAAGAGCTTGTCCGCCTCTTCGTTGGAGACCGCACCGGTGATGATGACGTCCTCACCCTGCTTCCAGTTCGCGGGCGTCGCGACCTTGTGCTTCGCCGTGAGCTGCATGGAGTCCAGCACGCGGATGATCTCGTCGAAGTTGCGGCCGGTGGTCATGGGGTAGGCGATCTGCAGCTTGATGCGCTTGTCCGGCCCAATGACGAAGACGGTGCGTACAGGAGCGTTGTTGGCCGGGGTGCGCCCTTCGCTGGTGTTGCCGGAGTCGGCGGGCAGCATGTCGTAGAGCTTGGCGATCTTCAGCTCGGGGTCGCCGATGATGGGGTAGTTGACCTTGTGGCCACCAACGTCCAGGATGTCCTGCTCCCACTTGCTGTGGCTCGTGACAGGGTCAACGGAAAGTCCGATGACCTTGGCGCCGCGAGCGGCAAACTGGTCTTCGAGAGCGGCGACCGCGCCCAGCTCGGTGGTGCAGACCGGGGTGAAGTCCTTAGGGTGGCTGAAGAGCACCGCCCAGCTGTCGCCAATCCAATCATGGAAGTGGATGGTGCCCTGCGTCGTTTCTGCGGTGAAGTCGGGTGCTAGATCGTTAATGCGAAGAGACATCGTTCTTTACCTGCCTTTGATGAGGTGATTTCGTTGGGGCCGAAGGGGTTTGTTGGCTACAGCAGAAGACCCACCCGGCGGTTGCCTTGGGTGGGTCCTGATGTTCGCTTCTCGACGCTCGCTCTACCGTCTCGATTCGCTCAGACACTCACCCGGGCACAGCCACAGCAACAGCAGCGGCAGCAGCAGAGAGTGAGGTTCGAGTTGGAGGCTTTCAGCGTCATGCGAGAGAAAATCTTTATACCGCGGCTGGTGGCGAGGGGATACGACGTATGCACCGGGCGCCAGCATGGAGCAGTTTGCCCCATTTGCGGTGATTTCAAGGTACGGCGGCGGGCGCAGGCTGTCAAGCCGCGCCTCATTTGTTTTAGATCTGTCTCGATTAAGATAGGAAGATGCCTCGCGCACTGGAGTACTCCATCCTCGACGTCTTCGCCGAGCGCCCGCTGGAGGGCAATCCGCTGGCCGTCTTCCATGACGCCCGCTCGCTCAGCGACGCGGAGATGCAGGCGCTGGCCCGCGAGACCAACCTCGCCGAGACGACCTTCATCCTGCCGGACGACCCTGAAGTGGAGCGCGCCCAGGGCGTGCGCGTGCGCATCTTCACTACGCAGGAAGAGCTGCCCTTCGCCGGTCATCCTACGCTGGGCACCGCGAGCTGGCTGCACCTGCACCATCCGACGCTGCGCGGAGTGGAGACTATCACGCTGCGTCTGAACGTGGGGCCCATCCCGGTACGCTTCGATCCGGGGGCTTCCCCACAAGCTGCGCGCGGAACCATGCGGCAGAACGATCCCGTGTTCGGGGCAAGACATGATCGCGCCACCGTTGCGAGCGTGCTGGGCCTGCAACCGAATGATCTCTCTGCAGACCATGCTCCGCAGACTGTTTCCACGGGAATGCCGTTCTGCATCGTACTGCTGCGCGACCTCCAGACGGCGCAGCACCTGCAGATTCCGCAGCGCGAGGCGCAGGCGTGGCTTGCCGCGAGCGATGCGAAGTTCTTCTACTGCATCGCGCCCACCAACGCACTGGACGCGACTGCGCCACAGTTTCACGCGCGCATGCAGTTCTATGGCGGCGAGGACCCCGCGACCGGTTCCGCCGCGGGATGCTGCATCGCGTGGCTGGTGCAGGAAGGTCTCGTCGCGCCGGACACGCCTGCACTCCTCGAACAGGGCGTGGAGATCCATCGCAACAGCCGAATTACGGCTCAGGCATCGCGCTCCAAGACGGGAGTGCATTCCGTTCTGGTTTCGGGCCGCACCATTCTCGTAGCAGCAGGACGCTTTTTCCTGCCCTGAGCACGGCACTTTCCCACAGGCGGGGAACCTCAAACGCCAACAGGCACAAGGCGGTGCGTCCATCGGTGGACGCGCCACCCCTAACTCACCGAATATTCGCCCAAAATTCACTGTTGCCATGAACGGCTTTGCTCCGTATGCTCGGCAAATCGTCCACCACGGCTATGCCGCTACGACGCAAGTTTGGTTCCTGTAGCAACAGCGAGTACGACGTTCTCACCCGCTGACAATTCGATGGAATGCAGAGGGTGCCCTGAGGGTACTCGGCCGCAAAGCAAGGTCGTCTTCACGGCTGCGCGATCGGCGAGCAAGGCTCCCCCTGCATTCCAAACCACCCGTAACCCGGTCCGCGCCATAGGACGCCGGCAGGAGTTTCGGGGCAACTGCTTCCAAGGCACTCTGCGGAGCGGACAGGAGAGTTATGCTCCTTTTCCACCGTCATCCACAGGGCGCACAGCAGACGCACCGCGAGTGCCCACCGCACAGCGAAGCGATGCCCCCAACCTGCCCGCCATCAGGACCCACCGGCGAACGGACAACCCGCTCACCCGAGCGAAGCCAGAAGTGTGCCCGGCACCCATCCGCCGCGCACACCACGGCCCCGCTCGGCCAAAAAGCTTCTCCCGGGCCCCTTGCAGTTTGTCTTATGCCGCCTCGCTTCGTCGAGCGGCCTGTCCAGAAAGTTCCCCCTCGTAACCCGCAGAGTCGGAGGGGACCGCAACCCCAAAGCCGGACAAACCGGCACGGAGAAAAAAGCCCATGCGCCCACGCAAGACCATCCTTTGTGTTGAAGGCAACGAACAAGTGCTGTCGGTAAGGAAGTTCCTTCTTGAGACCCGCGGCTACCGCGTTCTGGCGATGAACTGCGCTGCCGAGGCGCTCGAGTACCTCAACGATGCCGCCCCCGGCGCGGTGGACCTGCTGCTCTCTGACCTCGTCCTGCCGCAGATGGACGGCAATGAACTGGTGCGCCGCGCCAAGCAGGTGCATCCCTGCCTGCCCACGCTGCTGGTCTCCGGCACGGTCACCAGCTATGAGCGCGCGGCCGAGGCCGACGCCTTCCTGCCCAAGGGCGCAGCCTCGCCGGCGGAGTTGCTCGACCGCATCCGAATTTTGGTCGCACGCAAACGCGGCCCCAAGAAGCAGGTGCAGAGCGTGTCGGTAGTGGAGGAGCGCGAGCTGGCCGTGGCGAGCTAACAAAAAGGGATAAGGGACTAGGGATAAGGGACAAGGAATCAGAGGCAAGTACTGCGACAACGGAGAGAAGGCGATGCAGGCAGGACAACAGGTGAAGTCCTTTCGAGATCTCATAGTTTGGCAGAGGTCGATACAACTTTGTGTATCAATTTACGAGTTCACTCGCAGTTTTCCGAGCGATGAGCTCTACGGTTTGCGAAGCCAGTTGCGTAGGGCTGCGGTTTCAATATCCAGCAATATTGCGGAAGGTTACGGAAGACGTTCCACAGGTGAGTACGCTCAATTTCTAGGAATGGCACGCGGTTCCAGCTATGAAGTTCAGACGCAGTTGCTAATAGCCAAGGAAATGAAGTTCGGGTCGGAGTCTGGACGGATGCAGGCCGAAGGATTGTCCAACGAAGCCGAGAGGATGCTGAACTCCTTGATGAAGACACTCGCAGTCCAAAAATCACAAGGTTCCAAACGCTGAATTTTTGGTCTTGTCCCTTGTCCCTTATCCCTAGTCCCTTCTTACGCCTCGACGAGTCCATATCGCCGTTGCCATTGCTGCTTCAGGCGCGCCCAAACAGCGTCGATCTCCGGCTGCGACATCGTAGGGCCCTTCGATTCGACAAACTTTGCGGCTTCGATCTTCGCCAACTCCAGAATCTCGCGATCTCTCGCAAGATTAGCCACGCGAAACTCCGGCAGCCCCGCCTGCTTCGTTCCGAAGAACTCGCCCGGGCCGCGCTGCTGCAGGTCGAGCTCGGCCAGTTCAAATCCATTCTGGGTCTGCACCATCGCGTCGAGGCGTAGTTCTGCCTCCGGAGTTACCGTCGCACCGGTCAGCAGAATACAGTAACTCTTCGCCGCGCCGCGTCCCACGCGCCCGCGGAGTTGATGGAGCTGCGCCAGGCCGAACCGCTCGGCGTGCTCCACCACCATCACCGTCGCGTTCGGCACGTCCACGCCCACCTCAATCACCGTGGTCGAGACCAGTACATCAATCTCGCCGCGCTGGAAGCGGGCCATCGTCACCTCTTTGTCGTCGGCGCTCATGCGACCGTGTAGCAGCCCCAGCCTGAGGCCGACGAGCGCACCGCCGCGCAACTCGTCAAACATCTCCGTCGCCGAGCGCAGCTTTGCCTTCGCTCTTGTCTTCGTCTTCTGGACGCTGGGCCCCGGACCCTGGACCGTCTCCTCTTCTTCCTTCGCAAAGTCCAGCTCCGGCTGATCGTCCTTCTCGCCCTCGATGACCGGATAGACGAGGAACGCCTGCCGGCCCGCGGCGGCCTGCTTGCGCACAAAATCCCACACCTCGTCCGCACGCTCTTCGCTTACGCGCCTTGTCACCACCGGCGAGCGCCCCGGCGGCAGCTCGTCAATCACGCTCACCTCCAGGTCGCCGTAGACAGTGAGCGCGAGTGTGCGTGGGATCGGTGTCGCGGTCATCACCAGCACATCCGGCTCCGTCGCCACACCGGACGCGCCCGGCTTGCGCATCAACTGGAAGCGTTGCTGCACTCCGAAGCGGTGTTGTTCGTCGACGATCACAAGGCCGAGGTTGGCGAAGTCCACCTTCTCCTCTACCAGCGCATGCGTGCCAATAGCGAGATCCACCTCGCCGCGGAAGATGCGTCCGCGCGTCTCGCGCTTGGTGCGGTCATCGAGCGAGCCGGTCAGCAGCGCCACGCGATACGGCCTGCCCGTGCGCGGCGAGACTGCCCCGCTCAGCAGCTTGCGCGCGGAGAGATAGTGTTGCGTCGCAAGAATCGCCGTCGGCGCCATCATCGCCACCTGCGCGCCGTTTTCGATCGCCACCAGCGCAGCCTGGAATGCGACGATGGTCTTGCCTGAGCCCACATCTCCCTGCAGCAGCCGTCGCATCGGCTGTGTCTTGCGCATGTCCGTGACGATCTCTCCCAGCACACGCTTCTGCGCTGTAGTGGGCTTGAAGGGCAGCACCTGCTTCAGAGCGCCGCGCACGCGTTCATCGGCGATGAACGCCATCCCCGCGCGACTGCGTAGCCGCCGCCGCTTCAGTTCCAGACCGAGTTCGAGGTACCAGAACTCCTCAAAGATCAGCCGCCGGTGCGCTGGCGTGCGCGCGGACATCAGCTCGGTCATCTCCGTGCCCGCGGCAGGGAAGTGCAGATCGCGCAGCGCGTCCATCCGTACAGGCAGAGCGAGCCGCTCGCGCAGCGACGCGGGCAACGTCTCTTCGGCCTGCGCCCCCGACTCCGCCAGCTCGCGGAAGACTGTCCACATCACGCGGCGCAGCCAGCGCGAGGTCAGCTTCGCGCCCCACGGCGTCTTGCCGCCCAGCGACTCATAGACCGGGACGATGCGCCCCATCTCCAGCATCGTGAACTCGGCGTCCTCTCCGGTCGCGGCGGCGTCGGGCAGGATCTCAAACGTCGGCTGGATGAGCTTGAACTTCGTGAATCCCGGCGGCGCGTTCAGCGCGTTGCCGCTGCGGCTGGCGTCCAGCTTGCCGTAGAGCGCAATCATCTGCCCGGTGCGGAACTTGTCCTTCAGGTAGCTGCCATGGAACCATAGGCACTTCACGGTCTCCATCCCTACTCCC
>Ga0302202_10007893_pt1 | contig 10161 bp, 8 predicted proteins | sample II_Bog_N3_3_FD_194579 | JGI IMG/M metagenome (GOLD analysis project Ga0302202, IMG submission 194579) | Peat permafrost microbial communities from Stordalen Mire near Abisko, Sweden - II_Bog_N3_3 | ecosystem: Environmental > Terrestrial > Soil > Wetlands > Peat | place: Sweden: Abisko, Stordalen... | reverse complement strand
GAAAACACCGCGGAGTTCAAATTCCTCTCCGGCATCAAGATCGTCGATTTCACCCAGTTCGAGGCCGGCCCCTCCTGCACCGAGGCGCTCGCCTGGCTCGGCGCCGACGTGGTGAAGATCGAGAACCCGAAAATGGGCGACCCCGGCCGCCGCCTGCGGCCCGGCCAGCCCGACACCGACCCGTATTATTTCCATGTGTTCAACGCCAACAAGAAGTCCATCACCCTCAACCTGAAGTCCCCCAAGGGTCTGGCGCTGGTGAAGGACATGCTGCGCCAGGCCGATGTCTGCATCGAGAATTTCGCCCCCGGCGCGATCGAGCGGCTGGGTCTCGGCTACGACGTGGTGAAGGCACTGAACCCCGGCATCATCTACGCTCAGGTCAAAGGCTTCGGCGAGGGCAGCCCATACGAGAAAAACCTCGCCTTCGACATGATCGCCCAGGCCTGCGGCGGCACCTTCAGCGTCACCGGCGATCCGAACGGGCTGCCGACCCGGCCCGGCATTTCCCTCGGCGACACCGGCACCGGCATGCTGATGGCGATCACCATCCTGGGCGCGCTGTACAAGCGGCGGGAAACCGGGGAGGGTCACCGGCTGCAAGTCGCCATGCAGGACGCGATCATGCACTACATGCGGATCAACTTCGCCACCCAGGGTCTGACCGGGCGCGCGGCGGAGCGCGGCGGCAGCAAGGTCCCCGGCGTGAACAACGCGCCGATGGGCCTGTATCCCTGCGCGCCGGGCGGCCCGAACGACTACGTCTATATCATGACCAGCAGAGCCAACCCGGACCACTGGGACCGGTTGCTGAAACTGATCGGGCGGGAGGACCTGATCGGCGACACCCGCTACGCCACGCCCGCCGACCGGGTCGCGCGCGAGGCCGAGGTGGACGAGGTGATCGCCGCCTGGACCCGTCACCGCACCAAGCACGAGGCGATGGCCGCGGTCGGCGAGGCCGGCATCCCCGCCGGCGCCGTGCTGGACACGATGGAGTTGCACAACGATCCCAGCTTCGAGCAACGCGGCATCATGCAGACCATGGTCCATCCGGTGCATCGCCCCTTCAAGATGCCGGGCTGGCCGGTGCGGGTGGACGGCAAGCCGTCGCGGATCGCGCCCTCACCGGTGCTGGGGGAGCATACCGATACCGTGTTGAGCGACTGGCTGGGGCTGACCGCCGATGCGGTGGCCGTGCTGAAGGCGGAAGGCGCGGTCTAAGTCTAACGCAAGGTTGCCGGCCGCGCCGGCATTGAACCGGGTGCCTCGTTTGGGGTCGAACATGGCCGCTCACCCCGAACGCGGAGTCCAATCGCATGACGGATATCACGTTCGTTGCCGCCGCCGTCTTGGCGCTTGACGCAGGTCAATGAACGCGCGGTTTCTTCGGTTCCAGAAACCGCCGGGTCAGAGGGCCGCCAGACCATGGATACCGTGACAGAGCCGGGGCGTGAAAAATACAAACTCTTGTTGGCCAAGGCCCAGCGCCTGTCCCCGGTGGTCACCGCCGTGGTTCATCCCTGCGACGAAGTGTCGCTCGCCGGGGCGATCGAGGCGCACCGGCTGCGCTTGATCGACCCGATCCTGGTTGCCCCGCCCGCGCGTCTGCGCAGCCTTGCCGCCAGCACCGGCCTCGATATCGCCGGCCTGCCGGTGGTCGCATCGGTGCACAGTCACGATTCGGCCGCCAAGGCGGTCGCCCTGGTCCGCGAAGGCAAGGCGCAGGCCCTGATGAAGGGCAGCCTGCACACCGAGGAGCTGATGGCGGCGGTGGTCGCGCATGACACCGGCATCCGCACCGAACGGCGGATCAGCCACTGCTTCATCCTGGACGTGCCCGGCCATGCCGCGCCGCTGATCGTCACCGACGCCGCGGTGAATATCGCCCCGACCTTGGAGGAAAAGGTCGATATCGTGCAGAACGCCGTCGATCTGGCGCATGCGATCGGCCTGGACCAGGTGCTGGTGGCGATCCTGTCCGCGATGGAGACGGTGAACCCGAAGGTGCTCTCGACGATCGAGGCCGCCGCGCTGTGCAAGATGGCCGATCGCGGCCAGATCACCGGGGCCATCCTGGACGGGCCGCTGGCGCTGGACAATGCGATCAACCTGCAGGCGGCGGCGATCAAGCACATCGTCTCGCCGGTGGCTGGGCGGGCCAATGTGCTGGTGGTGCCGAATCTGGAGGCCGGCAACATGCTGGCCAAGAGCCTGACCTTCCTGGCCGACGCCGAATGCGCCGGGATCGTCCTGGGTGCCCGCGTGCCGATCATCCTGACCAGCCGAGCGGACAGCGTGATCACGCGGCTTGCGTCCTGCGCGGTGGCGAGCCTGCTCGTGGCGCATCGGCAGACGGCGATCGCGGGGTCCGTGAAGCCGGTCTGACCCGCGATCACTGGCCCGCCAGCCGACGGGCCGTTCGCAGCACGAGCTGGCGGTCCTCCGGCGAGCATTCGCGATACAGCCGCAGCAGCGCGAGTTCATCGCCCTGTCGCACCTCGGACGGCGCGCGCTTGTCGTCGCCGTACATCAGGTATTCGACCCCGACCTCCAGAGTCGCCGCGATTCGCGTCAGGTTGCCGGTGACCTGTCCGGCGCGCCCGGTTTCCCATTGGGCCACGGCACTGCGGGACACGCCGACGGCGTTGGCGAGTTGATCCTGGGTCCAGCCGCGCTCGCGGCGGACCTTTCGGATGCGGGTTCCGATCTGCACTGGGTCGCTCATGGCCGTTAGCATAGGTCATCGCCACTAACGGTTCCAGCGTTTTTTGCGCCCATTCCGCACTTGGGGGCGGTACTGCGTCGTTCGGGGTCAGCAGGATTGACGGCGTTTGTTTTTTTGATTGACTGATTACGTCATTTTAGCTAACACACCTCCCATCCCGATCACCCCGCCCGTGGAGGCACCGATGCCGAAGAAACTCACCTGGACCGACGCCCAGGACAGCCAGATCAAACGCATGCGCGCCCAGGGTGCGACATGGGACACGATCGCGGAGGCACTGAACTTCACACGCTGGACGGTGATCGACCGGGGCCGCCGCATTGGCGCGCGGTTGCCGCCGCCGGGTTTCACCCCGGAGCCCGAGGACCCCGAACGGCCGCCCATGAGCGCCGGCGATCCGCAGAGTTGGGGCGCGATAACCCGGGGTACGACCCTGGAAGGCCTGCCGTATCCCCGGCCAACGCCGGTTCGCTGAGAGCTGTTTCCATCCCCGGCCCGTCTTTGAAGGAACATCCGCATGACGACGATCAGCACCGGCAAGCCTGTCCTGGCCTCCAGGCGCGAACGCCTTCCCGCCGCGCTCCCGCCCCTGCAACGGGGTGGCTGCTGGGCAACGGCCGCCAATGCCTATGATGCGGATCTCGTGATCTACCGGATGGAGGAGGCCGGCGCGGCCTTGCTGTCGCTGCCCAACAGCGGCTGGACGACCCGGTTGCGGATGTCGGCCATCGACGTCGTACGGTCCGCCCTGGAATCCTATGGCTGGACCGAGGCCCGGCTTCGCCCGCCGGTGCCGTCGGCGGAGAAGATCGACCGCATGGACGAGGCGATGTGCTGGCTGGGTTTGATCCCGCAGGACAATTATGTTCTGCGCCGGGTGGTGGGCGCGCGCAGCCTGGTGCATCCGATCACCGACCGGCATTTATTTTCGTGGCGGCGGCTGGGTGGTGCGATGGGGGCGGATCATAAGGCGGTGCAGCGCTGGCACGCGCAGGGGATCGACGTGATCGTTTCGGCACTAAACCGAGCCGAGGCGGCGCGGCGGCGGCCGATGAAGTGACGGAGCGGCCGGCGCCGGACCGCCGGCGCCGCCTCCCGGCGACACCGTGTCAATGTCGGCAAGGTCGATCGTAACACAGGCGGATCGAGCCTGATGGCGCCGGGATTGATCACCTTTGTGACAATCTCCGCTCCGGCTCGGCGGTGATGGATCACCTCCCGCCGCCGGGCCCGGAAAATCAGATAATGCCGCACGGACGCGACCCGGAAATAGTCCGCCAGCTTGTCGCCGGCATCGATCGACTGATCCGCCGGCGACAGCACCTCGACGACAATGACCGGATTCGTGGCGGCGATCGCATCCTCCGGCAGCTCCGGTCCACAGTTGACGATGGCGTCCGGCTCGTAATTGGTGTCGTCGTCAACGTCGACAGTGATGCCGCCGGGCAAGGCCTCGCACGGCAACGCGGCAGCCCGGATCGCCCGATCGAGCGCCGCCCACACACGGCTCAGGCGCTGCATCATCTTGCATTGTCCTGCAACGGGGATGTTAGCACGCCCGAACTGCTTGCGCGCCAGCCCGGCATCGACATGATGCGCCCATCAGACCCCAGGAGTCGCGCATGACCACCCCATTCGATCCCGCTTTGTTTCGCCCCGAAGCCATCGACGCCGACACCGCCGAACTGAACCGGCAGATGATCGCCCTGTTGACCGGCCTGCCCGAGTGGTGGGTTGTCGGCGCCGAGGCGACGCGCGCGGCCCGCCGCCGTGGCGAGGGTCCATTCCCAGCCGCGATCAAATCGCCGCGCGCCCGGGTCATCACCATTCCCGGCAAGGACGGCTACCCGGTCCCGCTCCGCATCATCGCCCCGGACAACCCGCGCGGCATCTACCTCCACATCCATGGCGGCGGCTGGGTGCTGGGATCCGCCGAACTGCAGGATCCGATGCTGGAGCGCATCGCCGACAACACCGGCCAGGCCGTCGTCAGCGTCGAGTATCGCCTCGCGCCCGAACACCCGTACCCGGCCGGTCCCGATGACTGCGAGGCCGCCGCCGCGTGGCTGGTCCAGAACGGAAAAACGGAATTCGGCACCGACATCCTGACCACCGGCGGCGAGTCCGCGGGCGGTCATCTGACCGCCGTCACCATTCTGCGCCTGCGCGACCGTTACGGCTACACCGGCTTCCGCGGCGCCAACCTGGTGTACGGCGCCTACGACCTGGCGATGACCCCCAGCCAGCGCGCGTTCGGCGACACGCGGCTGGTCCTGCGCACGATCGACATGCAGCAATTCTACAACGCCTTCCTGCCCGCCGTGACCGACCGGCGCGTGCCCGACATTTCCCCGCTCTACGCCGACCTGAAGGGCCTGTGCCCGGCGCTGTTCAGCGTCGGCACCCGCGACGCCCTGCTGGACGATACGCTGTTCATGCATGCCCGCTGGGTGGCGGCGGGAAACCCGGCGGAACTGGCGATCTACCCCGGCGGCGCGCACGGCTTCACCCTGTTTCCGAACCGGCTGTCGCAGGAGGCCTCGGCGCGGATGGACGACTTTCTCCGCCGCGCCATCGTCTAGCGGCCGGCGCAATTAATTCTGATTGCTGTTAACCGGTTGTTCAACAATTCCCGTTCCTATGCGTCCCCAGTGACCACTGGGGAGACCCATCGTGCGGATCCGCACTCTTTTCATCATCTGCATGTCGGCCCTCGCACTCGTTACCGGCGGGTTGGGCCTCAGGCTTTTGTCCGACTCGATCGGCCGGTACAACCTGGCCGGCCGGGTCGCCGACACCGTGGAGGTCAGCGGCCTGATGATCTCGCTCGCCGAAAAATTCGTCGCCGAACGGACCATGCTGGTGGACTCGCTGCTGAATGAGGCCCCGGCCAGCGACGCAAGCCGAACCAAACTGGCGGCGGCCGCGCAGATGACCGATCAGGTCATGGCCCGCACAACAGAAAAGATCGCCAGCCTTCACTATGCCGGCGTGGCGCAGCAGCTCAAGATCCTGAGCGATCTTCGGGATTTGCTCGCAACCTGGCGTCCGCGGGTGGCGGAGGGCAATGCGCGGCCCAAAGCACAGCGCGACCCGAACGGCGTTCCGGTCTTGATCGGTGCTTTGGCACACAGCCTTTCCGACCTCGATGCCGGGCTCGACATGGGCGACACCGGGGCCTTGCAGGCGGACGGGCTGATGCTGGACCTGACGGAACTGGCGCGCCGCAGTTGGCAATTGCGCGTGCTGACCACGGGCCGCGTCGCGCCGGTCATCGTGGCGATCAATGCCGGCGCACCGCTGGCCACGGGCTTGCTCGAAAAACTGGCCGCGGTGGATGCGACGATCGACCAGAACTGGGCCGCGATCGATTCGGGCGTGCGCCGGCTCGCGGCGGTCGCCGACTTGAAGGCACCCGCGGCGGCGGCCCATGTGGCGATGAACGATTCCCTTGCGATCTATCGTGACGTCGTTGCGGCCGGGCGGCGTGGCGGCACTTACCCGGTATCGGCCATGGAATTCGGCAACAAAATGGTGGCCGGCGCCCTCGCCGGCCTGAGCCTGCGCGACGCGACCCTGGCCATGGCACAGGAACGCACGGCGGCAGACCGGACCTCGGCGGCGCTGGTGGTCGCGGCAACCGGTGCGGTCGTCGTGCTGATCATCGGCGGCGCCGTCGCCGTCCTGATCATGCTGACGAACCGTATCGTCTCGCCGGTCGTCGCGATCACCGGTGCGGTCGAGCGCATCGCTGCGGCGGATTACGCGGCCGCTGTCCCCGGCCGGGCTCGCTCCGACGAAATCGGCCGCATGGCGGTCGCCGTCGAGACCCTGCGGCAAGGCGCCATCGCCGCCGCCGCGGCCGCCGCCGAACGCCAGGCCGAACAGCAACGCCGCGAACAGCGCGCCGCTCGGATGGAGGGGCTGCTGCAAGGATTCGAGACCAAGGTCGGCGCCCTGGTCGGGCAACTGGCGACCTCCTCCACCGACATGGAGACGACCGCGCGGTCCATGAGCGCCAATGCGGCGGAAACCGGGCGGCAGGCCGAAGCGGTCGCCGGCGCGGCCGACACCGCCGGTATCAGCGTGCAGGCGCTGGCCGCGGCGGTCGATGAATTGTCCGCCTCCATCGGCGGCATCAGCAACCAGGTGGCGCAGTCGGCGCAAATGGCAACCAAGGCGGCCAACGACGCGGGCCACACCGACCGGATCGTCCGCGCCCTGGCCGAGGCTGCTCGCCGGATCGGCGATGTGGTCGGGCTGATCAACAGTATCGCCGGGCAGACCAATCTGCTGGCGCTGAACGCCACCATCGAGGCCGCCCGAGCCGGCGATGCGGGCAAAGGGTTCGCGGTGGTGGCCTCGGAAGTCAAAAGCCTCGCCCAGCAGACGAGCAAGGCGACCGAGGAGATCGGCGGCCAGATCGGTCAGATCCAAAGCGCCACCCGGGATGCGGTCGCGGCAATCGACAGCATCGCCGCGACCATCGCCGAGGTGAGCAAGATCGCCACCGCCATTGCCGCGGCGGTTGAGGAGCAGGGTGCGGCAACGCAGGAGATCGTCCGCAATATCCACCAGACGTCGGATGCGGTCTACGAGGTCACCCGCACGATCGGCGGGGTCAGCCAGATCGCCAATGACACCGGGGGCTCGGCTGAAAAGGTGCATGCCGCCGCCACCGGCCTGTCGCGGGAGGCTGACGATCTCTCGGGCAAAGTCGACAGCTTCGTCGCCGAGGTCAGAGCGGCTTAGCCGTTTGTCCAACCGCCGCTGTGCTGGCGGGCAGCAAAATTCAACAAGAGGGCCAGGTCTTGCGTATCAAAACACTGTTCATCGTCTGCATGTCGGGCCTCACCTTGGCAACGGTCGGGTTGGGACTTCACACCCTCGGGTCGGCGCTTGCGCAGTACCGGCTGGCCGGCCGCATCGCCGACGCGGTCGAGGTGAACGGTCTGCTGCTGTCGCTGTCCGAAAAGCTCGCCGCCGAACGGGTCGTCACGGTCGATAACCTCCTCGGCGAACCGGCTGCGGACGAGGTCGTGCGCGGCAAGATCGAGGCGGCGCACCAGGCGCTCGACCAACTGATGGCCCGCACCGTCGCCAAGATCGGCGCGCTCGATTACCCCGGCGCCGCGAAGCAACTGGAGACGTTGCAGACGATCCAGGCCAATATGCGAACCTGGCGCGCCCGCGCCGCGGACATGCTGGGGCGGCCGAAGCCGCAGCGGGACCCTGCGATCGTCGGGACTTACATCAATGGTGTTGGTGTCAGCTTCATCGATGCCGACCACGCGCTGGACCTTGGCGACACGGTCGCCATGCGGCGCGACGGCATGATGCTGGACCTGATGGAACTGGCCCGCAGAGCCTGGCGGTTTCGCATACTGGCCTCGGGCCGCACGGCGCCGGTTTTGCCGGTGATGAACGCGGGTGCCCCCATGAGTCCCCAGTTGCTCGAAAAATTGGCCGGCGTCGATACCGCGGTTGACGAGAACTGGGGTGCCGTCGATGCCATCATGCGCCGCCTGAGCGATCTGCACGAGCTGGAAGCCATCGTCACGACGGTGCGGGCGGCGATGGAGGACGCGAACGGAACCTATCGGACGGTTGTCGAGGCCGGGCGCCACGGCGGGACCTATCCGGTCACGCCCGTCCAGTATGGCAACAAGCTGGTGAACGGCGCCCTGACCGCGATCAGTTTGCGCGATGGTGCCCTGAAACTCGCGACCGAACTGACCGTGGCCAACGGCCAGGCGGCAGCGGTCACCGTCGTGGTGACCGGATCCGTCGTGCTGCTGTTGATCGGCGCGGCCGCCGGGGTGCTGATCGTGCTGACCCGCCGGATTGTCTCGCCGGTGATTGCCATGACCAGCGTGATCGAACGCATCGCCCACAGTGACCTTGCGGTCGAGGTTCCCGCTCGGACCCGGTCCGACGAAATCGGGCGCATGGCCGCCGCGGTCGATACCCTGCGGCAGGGCGCCCTCACCGCCAGGGATGCGGTAGCCGAACAGGCAACCGAACGGGCGGCGAAGGAGCAGCGCGCGGTGCGGCTGGACGGACTGCTGCGCCACTTCGAAGCGGAGATCAGCACCCTGGTCGGCTCGCTCGCCACGTCATCCACCCAGATGGAGTCGACCGCGCGGTCGATGACCGCCAATGCCGCGGAAACCGGGCAGCAGGCCGGGGCCGTGGCGGACGCCGCCGGGCAGGCCAGCAACAGCGTGCAGGCCCTGGCCGCCGCCGCCGAGGAGCTGACCGCGTCGATCAACAACATCAGCGGCCAGGTGGAGCAATCGGCGCGGATGGCGGGGAAGGCGGCCGCGGATGCCGGGCGGACCGACCAGACCGTGCAGGCTCTGGCCGATGGGGCGCGCCGGATCGGTGACGTGGTCGGCCTGATCAACAGCATTGCCGGGAAGACCAACCTGCTTGCGCTGAACGCGACGATCGAGGCGGCGCGCGCCGGCGATGCCGGCAAGGGCTTCGCCGTGGTGGCCTCGGAGGTCAAAAGCCTGGCGCAGCAGACCAGCAAGGCGACGGAGGAGATCGGCGGGCAGATCACCCATATCCAAAGTGTCACGCGCGATGCGGTGATGGCGATCCAGGGCATCGCGGCGACGATCGCCGAGGTCAGCACGATCGCGACGGCCATCGCCCAGTCGGTGGAGCAACAGGGCGCGGCAACCCAGGAGATCGCTCATAACATCCACTCGACATCGGCTGCGGTTCAGGCGGTGACGGCGACGATCGGCGGGGTCAGCCAGATCGCCGGCGATACCGGCGCGTCGGCGAAGGCGGTGCATGCGGCGGCGATCGGCCTGACCCGGGAGGCCGATGACCTGTCCAGCAAGGTGAACGGGTTTGCGGCGGATGTGCGGGCGGCCTGACACGATGCGATCACGGCACCGGCAGCGCGCCAGGCAGGAACAAGGCGGGAGTTGCGGGCCACGCGCCCGTGGCTGGCGCACCGGCATACCCGCCGGCCCCGATCGCCAGGACGGTCAATGCCAGCCCTGACAAAGCCAGGATCAGCGCGATTCCGATCTGCCGCCACAGGACGCGCGTCGATCGGCGGGTGCTGTAGGCAACGGGATAGCGATGGACGGATGCTGCGTTCATGTCCGGGTTCCCCAAGAATACCGCCACACAGATTGGCGGCGCCGCGGCCGGGATAAGGCCGCTTTGGCGCAAAGCATCTGTGCGCGCATTGCCCAGATCGGCTGGTTCATACCAACCGCCCGAAACACTGACCCGTGGACGACCTTCCCCCGCGTCATGGCGGGCGAAGGCCCGCCGTCCATGACTTGCTGGCAGCATCGAAGTCGTGGATGCCGACCTTCGTCGGCATGACGGGTGTGGTTGCGCCACCCAAGAGCCGGTCGTTCGGGCGGCTGGTAGTGCGTCGGGAGACCGGCAAGGAGTAGGAGGTG
>Ga0302202_10007881_pt1 | contig 10172 bp, 6 predicted proteins | sample II_Bog_N3_3_FD_194579 | JGI IMG/M metagenome (GOLD analysis project Ga0302202, IMG submission 194579) | Peat permafrost microbial communities from Stordalen Mire near Abisko, Sweden - II_Bog_N3_3 | ecosystem: Environmental > Terrestrial > Soil > Wetlands > Peat | place: Sweden: Abisko, Stordalen... | reverse complement strand
CACGGTGCCCGCACGCGCCTCATGCGCCTGGCGAATTAGGCCGGAATGTCTGAGCATGAATATTTCGGCGTTGTCTCCTCGGCGCTGAGCATCTTCGCCTATCTGATCTATTGCCGCACCTGCCTGCTCGGTGAGACCAAGCCGCATGTGTTTTCCTGGGTGGTCTGGGCGGTCCTCAGTGGTGTGATCTTCGTCGTGCAGATCCAACAAGGTGCGGGGCCCGGCAGTTGGGTGATGGCGACGTCGGTGGTGTTCTGCTTCCTGATCACCCTCTTCGCGTTGTTTCGTGGCGAGCGGGCGATCACCCCGGGCGATTGGGTGGCGTTTATTGGGGCGTTGGTGGTGGTGCCGGTGTGGCAGTTGACCGACAATCCACAACTGGCGGTGATCCTGGCAACCTTGATCGACGCGCTGGCCTATTATCCCACCTACCGCAAATCCTGGCTGCGCCCGCGTGAGGAGAATGTGTGGATCTACGCGCTGGAGGTGCCGAAAATGAGCTTCGCCCTGGCCGCCTTGGATCATTGGTCGTGGACGGTGGCGCTGTATCCAGCCTTCGTGTTGGCGGCGAACTTCTGTCTGGCGCTGTTGATAGGGTTTCGCCGCAAGGCCTTGGCGTAGTCGCCGCCAGGCCAACGATGACGGTGGCCTGAATCTCTACCTTGTAGCGGCGACCGTTTTCAGGATGTCACCGGTCGAGTTTTTGCGGGTTGCCGCCGTGTACTCCGGCGGTGGCCGTAATATTTATTTGCAATTTATCTCTTGATTGCATTTATTTGGATATATAATTTTTGTTTCAATGTAAATGCGTCAAAATTATGTAGCAAATACGAATATTTTCACTACACTTTAATTCGCCAATACGCGGGAAGTTGGTGCCGCTGTGGAGGCGCTTGTGCAAGTCATCGTCGTGCAAGGCCGTTGCTTGTTGCCCAAGTGGCGCTGATGGCGTTTGATGTCGCAACCTCGGCAGAAGGGGGGACGATGTTATCTAAGCGCCAAATGTCGGCTGGATCGCCAAGGGCGATCATTGATTCGACGTCAGACCGGCGTGGTGTGCGGCGGATAGTCATCGGTTTGGCGTTGACGGGAGCCCTCATCGCCCTGCTGACCGTGGCGTTCATTGTCAATCTGCGTGATCGCACCTTGGATTCTGCGGCGCGGGACTTGAACACACGGGCCACGTTGTTGGCCGACCATGCGCAGCATGCGCTGGATTCGATCGATCTATTACAACAGGCGATGGTCGAGCGCATTGAGGCGAGTGGCGTGCGCAGTCCGGCCGATTTGCGTCGGCTGCTGCAAACCCGCGCCGAGTTCGACGACCTAAAGGGCAGGTTGCGCGGATTGCCGCAGTTGCAGGCGATCAATGTGCATGATGCCACGGGCGATCTGGTGATCTCCACGCGCCATTGGCCAACCAAGCAGAGCAATATTGCGCAGCGCCCATATTTTAAACTCTTCCAAGGCGACCCGACCCTGCCGAGGGCGTTCAGCGATCCACGGGCAGCCACCGAAGACGGCGTGTGGATGTTCTATATCGAGCATCCGATCCATGGCCCGCAGGGAGAGTTCATCGGCACGATCGGTGCGGCAGTGGATCTGGCCTATTTTGCCAAGCTCTACGAATCTGCGCTGCCATCCCAAGGCAGCCTGATCTCGCTGTTCCGCGATGATGGAACCCTGCTGACACGCGCGCCCGTTGGCCGCGCACCGCTGGGTGGCAATTTTGAGTTCGCCAGCCTCGCAGATCTCCTGCCGCCCGGTGGTCCGCGTTCAGTGCTGACGCGCAGGCTTGGCGTGGTGGATGGGGTTGAGCGGATGTTGGTCGGCACCCGGCTGCTGTCCTATCCAATGATCGTGCGCGTGGGCATTACGATGGATCAAGCGCTGGCCAGTTGGAAAGATCAGGCGGGCTTTCTTGGGCTGGCGGCCGGGGTGATCGAACTGGCATTGGTCTGGGTGGGGCGTCTGATCTGGCGGCAGTCACGCGCCCGGCAACAGATCGCGGCTGCCATGGCCATCCAAGTGGAATCCGAGCGGCGGCGGCTGGAAGCCGCGCATGAATTGGAGACGCTGATCGCGACGATGCCGAGTGTGGTGATCCGGCTGCAGCAGGACCCAGCAGGCGTGATCAAGCCCGTCTATATTTCACCCACAATCAAGGAATTGACGGGATACACCGCCGAAGAGGTGGGTGATATTGCGTGGCCGGCAGAGCATCTCCGCACCGACGACCGGCTCACGATGCGTGCCGCCGAGCGCGAGGCTTTGGTGTTTGGCTACTCCGCATCTGAAATCAGCTTTCGGCACCGCGATGGCAGCATACGCCGGATTATGGGCAAGATGCGCGGGCTTCAGTTGGACAATGGCCAATTGGAAGTCATCGCGGTGTGGACGGACGTCACCGCCGAGCGGCAATTGTCGGCCCAGCTCGAACATGCCGGCAAAATGGCCACGTTGGGTGAACTGACCACCGGCATCGCGCATGAATTGGCGCAACCTTTGGCGGCCATCACGATGGCGGCAGAAAATGGCATCCGGATCGCGCAGCGTGATGGCGTCACGCGGGAGCGCGTGCTGACCAAGCTGCAACTGATCCTCGACCTCGCGCGGCGTGGTGCGGATGTGCTCGATCACATGCGGGTTTTCGGCCGAACCGGTGGTGTGGCCACGGCCCCCGTGCCGCTGGTGGGCGTTCTCAATGCGGCCGCGCTGTTGCTGCGCTCCAAATTGGCCAAGGCTGGTGTGAGTCTGAACATCGACATGCCGACCGACTTGCCAGCGGCCTTCGGCAAGGCGGTGCCACTGGAGCAGGTGTTGCTCAATGTGATGGGCAATTCCTGCGATGCCTATGTCAGCGCAGGGGCGGCGGTGCCGCCCGTAGCCCGGATTATCTGGGTCAAAGGCTGGGCGGAGGGCGCACGCGTGGTGATCGAACTGCGCGATTGTGCCGGAGGCATACCGGAGGCGGTCCTGCCACGGATTTTCGAGCCGTTCTTCACCACCAAAGAGGTGGGCTCCGGCACCGGGCTTGGGCTGTCGATCAGTTACGGCATCATCACCGATATGGGCGGCACCATCACGGCGCGCAACGAGCAGGGGGGCGCTGCATTCCGGATCGTATTGCCGGTCACTGGGCCTGAGGTGTAGCTGGCCGGTTCACAGCGGTGGCAAGTCGATCCAGGAGAGATGGCCGCCTTTGCCGGCTCCGGTGTCCAGAAATACCGCAACACCGCCATTGAGATTGCGACGGATATAAGGGCGTCCGTCGGTGCTGCGGCGATCATGGCCGCAATAGACAATCATGCCGCCCGGAATCCGGTCCACCCAACGCAGCGAGCGTTCGGGGTAGCCATCCGGCTGGGTGCGGCCGGTGTGCTCGCCATACAGCGCGCGGGACAGCACGCCGGTGACGCGGCCATCGGGCAAGGTGGGCGGCGGCAGGTCGAGCATTTCGGTGTGAAACCCGCCATGAACGAACACGCGCGGTCCATCGACGATCCAGGCCGGGGCTGCGAGCAAGGCGGGGGTGATGCGGCGGCGCAGGCCGTCATCCAGTTTGCCGAGCGTCTCAGCCAGGGCGACATCGACGCGTACTTTCTGGCCGAGCAGTGCGCGGGCGAGCTTCAGGTCGTGATTGCCGAGCAGAAACAGCCCGCGCCCATTGACCTGCATCTCAAGCGCAAGATCGAGGCAGGCAGCACTGTCTGGGCCGTAATCGGTCAGATCGCCGAGTTGCACCACGAAACGATCCGTCTGCAAGGCGGCGGAGAATGCGCGGACATCGCCATGCACGTCACCGACCACCCGCAATCCAACGCCACGCGGGATGGGATGCGGCACCTGTTTGGCATGGGCAGCGGAGGGGAAAGGGGCGTTCATCGTGTCAGTGCTACCCCATTCAACACTCCTATGTGGATCAATCCACGAACAGCCTGATATTGCCATGCCATGCGCCATGCAAGGAGCATTCCGAGACGCTCGATATTCCGCCTTTGCACTGTCGCCTGCGCTGGGACAAGCGGAGTTGCCGCATAGGTCAGCTGCCGCAAGGTCAGCGTGGCATTGGCCACACCGCGCCGGTGTCGTGTGATGTTTGCCCAAAATACAGGCAGGTGCTCGGCGGGTTGGACCGTCCTGTGTGTGTGTTCGGTGAGATCAGGCCCTGTCGCGTTCGGTCTCACACCGGGCGTGCCAGCAGAATCTGGCCGACATCGGTCCACCCTGCGCTGAACCCGGTTTCACAATAGAGCAGGTAATATTCCCACAACCGCTTGAAGCGCACATCCGTCGGCATGCGTGACAGGCGGGTGTTGCCCATCATGCGCGGCCAGACCGACTGGAAACGGTCATTCCAGCGCGCCAGGGTGCGGGCGTAATCCTGGCCGAACCAGAACGCATCGCGCCACGCCAACCCGGCCTTGGCCACTTCCTCGCTCAACCGTTGCGGTGAGGGCAGCATGCCGCCGGGGAAGATGTGGCGCTGGATGAAATCAGCGCTTTTGCGATAGCTGGGGAACAAGCGGTCGCTGATCGTGATGGTCTGCAACCCGGCCACGCCGCCCGGCCGCAGTCGCTCGCGCAGCGTGCTGAAATAGACCGGCCAGAATTTCTCGCCCACCGCCTCGAACATCTCAATGGAGGCAACGCGGTCGAAGCTTTCTGTCACGTCGCGATAATCCTGTAGGCGCAGCTCCACCTTGTCCTGCAAGCCCGCGCGGGCGATGCGGTCCTGGCCATAGGCGAGTTGCGCAGGCGAGAGAGTGACGCCCACCACCGACGCCCCATACTCCCGCGCCGCCACCTCGGCGAAGGCTCCCCAACCACAGCCAATTTCCAGCAGCTTCATGCCAGGGCGCAGGTCGATGGCCTTGCAGAGGCGGTGGATCTTGGCCAACTGTGCCTCCTTCAGGTCCTGTTCCGGGGAGGTGAATAGGGCCGATGAATAGGTCATCGTCGGGTCCAGCCATTCTGCATAGAACGCATTGCCAAGATCATAATGCGCCATGATGTTGCGTTTAGATCCAGTGCGCGTGTTTGCGTGCAGATGGTGCACCAGCGTGTTCAGAGTCCGCGTCCACCGATTGCCCATCAGCAACGGCCGCAACTCCGCCTCATTGACGGCGGCGATGGCCATCACGGCGCGCAGATCGGGGGTCTCCCACTGCCCGTCAATATAGGCCTCGGCCCAGCCGATAGTGCCGCCCGCGATCAGGCGGCGGATGGCCAGCCCGGAACGCAGAATGACGGTGGCCTCGGGGCCGGGATGGGAGGCGGAGATGCGATGATGGGTGCCGTCTGTCAGCACGATGTTGATCGTGCCGCAGCGAATGGCCGAGACCAGCTTCAGCGCCAGGCGCGACCAATTGTCACGCGGCAGGGCGTGGGTGGACGAGGTCAATGATCCTTGATGGCCGCTCATCCGGAAGCTCCTGTGAAACGGACGTCCTTTTTGGAAATGGGTGGTCGTGCGCACCGCGCAACACCAGCGTAATCGCTTCCAGTCGATGACTGCGAAAACTTTTACCGTGATCGCCGTCATGTGCGCTGTGCGGCGAACCCGGCGATGGCTGTCGGCTCATTCAGCCAGGGGCAGCTTGATGGTCTTCAACGCCTCCAGCGCGCGGGCACGTCCGACGGCGAGGTCGAGCAGGGGGGCGGCGTAGCTGCGGCTTGCCATCGGATCCAACCAGGGCGCGTGGATGGCTTTTCCGCGCGCCGAGGCCAGTTCCGGCACGAAACGGCGCACATAGGCCCCGTCAGGATCGAATTTCTCGCCCTGCAGGCAGGGATTGAAGATGCGGAAGAACGGCGACGCATCCGCCCCTGATCCGGCGACCCACTGCCAGGAGGCGGCATTGGCGGCGAGGTCGGCATCGAGCAGCGTGTCCCAGAACCACGCCTCACCGTCACGCCAATCAATCAGCAGATGCTTGATCAGAAAGCTTGCCACGATCATCCGCACACGGTTGTGCATCCAACCGGTCTGCCAGAGCTGCCGCATCCCGGCATCGACGATGGGAATGCCGGTCTGGCCACGCTGCCAGCGGTCCAGCGCTTTCGGGTCGGTGCGCCAGGGGAAGGCGGCATAGGCGGGTTTCAGCGGGTGCTCGGGCAAAGCGGGCTGGAAATACAGCAATTGGGCGGAGAATTCGCGCCAGAGCAGTTCATTGCGAAACACCTCCACCCCCCGACCCTCCGCCTCGGTGTCGGCCGCCTGCCAGACCGCATCGGCGGAGATTTCGCCCCAGGCCAGATGCGGCGACAGGCGGGATGTGCCTTCGCTGCCGGGAATGTCGCGCTGCCCGGCATAGGCACCAACACGCGGCAGGAACCGCTCCAGCGCCCGGCGTGCCCCGGCCTCTCCGGGCCGATGCAGATTCTCCCACCCGGTGGCCCAATTCGGCATGGTCGGGCGGAGTTTCCAATCCGCGAGCGCGTCACTTTGCGGCAAGGACGTGGGCGGCAATGCGGTGGACGGCAGGTGGGAGGGCGCCGGGATCAGGTCACGCGGCGGCAAAGCGCGCAGACAGGCCTTGGCGAATGGGGTGAACACGCCATAGGGCGTGCCGGAGCCGGTTTTGATCTCGGTGGGGTGAAACAGCAGAGAGGTGCGGTACTGGCGGACCGCAAAGCGCTCGCTCAACGCCGCAATGGCTCGCCGCGCCCAAGGCTCCACGGCCGCACCTGTGTGGATTTCGCGAGCACCGGTCTCCTGCATCAGCCGCGCAATTTCCTCGGCATAGACGCCACGCCGGAGCACCAGACGGGAGCCGAGCGCGCGCAGATCTGCGTCCAGGGCGGCGAGCGATCCATGCAACCACCAGCGCGACGCGCGCCCCGGTGCCCATTTGCCCGGCGTGATCTCATCAAGGATAAAGACCGGGACCACCGCTCTCCCCCCCGTCAGGGCCGCCGCCAATGCCGGGTTATCGGCCAGCCGCAAATCGCGGCGAAACCAGAGCAGCACTGGGGGATGAATCGGTTTGCTATGTTCCATAAATTTCAGATGAGTGCGTCCCGCGAAACCGCAACAGTCGGCTTGGGGCGGGAGGCGACGAACGGGAACGCATAAATCCGCTCTTTCCCGAGCAGACAAACCCGCCCGCCGCGCGGATAGAGCAGTGCTATCGCCGCTTCCATCACATCCAGCCCGCCAGTGTATGCGCCTAGGGCTGGCAGCATTAGCCGGTAGCCGTCGATGACGAAGCAGGGCCGCGAAATCGACGTCCCGCGCACCGCCACCCGCGCCTTGGGATGGAAATGCCCGCTAATCTCCCCCACCACGCGCCCTGGCTGCGCCTCGTGGCGGAAGGTGAGGTTGCCGATTTTCAGCGCGGCGTGGCTCTCGCCGGGCAATCCCTCTGGGGCTTCACTGTCGTGGTTGCCCAGAATCCAGAGGAATTTCGTGCTGTTGGCCAATTGCACCAGCCGGTTGCGGTCGCTCTCCGACAGCCGATGCACGCCGCGATTATCGTGGAAGGAATCGCCGAGCAGGATCACGCACTCCGGCCGATAACGCCGCAGGAACGTGGTGAGCAGGGACAGCGTGTCACGCGTGTCGAACGGCGGCAGCAGTGCGCCTGCTTCGGCGAAGGCGGTGCCTTTTTCGAAATGCAGATCGGCCACCACCAGAATTTTCCGCGCGGGCCACCAAAGTGCTCCAGCCGGGTCGAGCGTCAGCCGCTCGCCTGCGAAATGCAGCGGGGCGGCGCTCACAGGGCGAAGCCCAATTGACGATCCGGCGGCAGGCTCGCTTCGGCCACCAGGGCTGCTTCGCTCAACAAATCCTCATCGGAGTCCCGACTGCGCACCGACTCCCGCCCGATCTCCAGCAGCACCGGCACGGCGAGTGGCGAGACGCGGGGTAGGGTGATGTGCCGCACTTTTCCGGCAATGCGTGCCAGCATGTCGGCGATGCGGCCCAATTCGGTCAGGCCACCGCGTGCGTCTTCCCGCGTGGCTTGCAGCAGGATGTGGCCGGGTTGGTGGCGGCGCAGCACGTCGTAGATGAGGTCGGAATTCACGGTCACCTGTCTGCGGTTCTTGTCCTGTCCGGGATAGTGGCGCGGGATCAATCCGGCAATCACCGCCACGTTGCGGAAGGTGCGTTTGAGCATCGAGCTTTCATCCATCCAGGCCTCCAGATCGTCGCCCAGCATGTCCTGCTCGAACAGCCGGTCGATGCCGGTGGGCTCACGGGCAGACCAGGTGGCGAGGACGTAATCGGTGGCAACAAACCCCAGCGGCTGCATGCCGAAGCGCTCCATCCGACGGGTGATCAGCATGCCGAGGGTTTGATGCGCGTGGCGGCCCTCGAAGCAATAGGCGACGAGATACCAACGGTCGCCGCGCGGGAAGGTTTCCACCAACAGCCCCTCCGGCCCGGGCATCACTGAGCGCAGGCGCTGCATCTCCAACCATTCGCGCACCGGCTCTGGGAAGTCCGCCCAGAGTGCCGGTTTGCTCAACATTGTCCGCACCCGGCTGGCGAGATTGGTGGTCATCGGCATCCGCCCGCCCGCATAGGCCGGCACTTTCGGCTCACCGGTGCCGCCATCGACCACCTCCACCACATTCTCGCGCAGGCGGACGAAGCTGAGCAGGCGACCGGCGAAGATGAAGGTGTCGCCGGGGCTGAGCATGTTGACGAAATATTCCTCCACCTCGCCCAGTGCGCCCCCGAACCCCCGACCTTTGCCCATGTAGCGCACCCGCAGCACCGGGGCTTCGACGATGGTGCCGATATTCATCCGGTGCAGACGGCGGACCGCCTCGGAGCGCACATGCACGCGGCCTTCGAAATCGCGGAAGAGTTTGCGATATTGCTCATAGACAGCCAGCGCGTAGCCGCCGGTTTCGACGTAATCGAGCGTTGCCTCAAACGTCTCGCGCGACAGATCGGCATAGGGCGCGGCGGTGCGGATTTCGGCGTAAAGCTCATCCGGCAGGAACGACGCGGCGCAGGCGCAGCTGAGAATGTGTTGGGCGAGCACGTCCAACCCACCTGCGCGCGGTGGATCGCCATCGAGATCACCCTCGGCCACACCGGCGATGGCGGCCTCGCATTCCAGCACTTCGAAGCGATTGGCGGGCACCAACAAGGCGCGGCTTGCCTCATCCATCCGGTGATTGGCGCGCCCCACCCGTTGCAGCAGACGCGACACTCCTTTGGGGGCACCCACCTGGATCACCTGATCCACCCCGCCCCAATCAATGCCGAGATCAAGCGAGGAGGTGGCCACCACCGCCCGCAGCCGCCCATCAGCCATCGCGGCTTCCACGCGCAGACGCTGCTCCATCTCCAGACTGCCGTGATGAATGGCAATCGGCAGCGTGTCGTCATTCAGCCGCCAGAGTTCCTGAAAGATCAGCTCGGCCTGCGCGCGGGTGTTGACGAACACGATGGTCATTTGCGCCGCCGCGATGCGCGCCAGAATATCCGGTGCCGAATTCAGCCCCATGTGCCCCGACCACGGCAGCCGCCCCTGTGGCAGGATCAACCCGATCTGCGGTGGTGTGCCGTCTCGTGCCGTGATGATCCGCGCTTCGGGGGCGACATAGCGGCGGATCGCTTCAGGGTGGGCGACGGTGGCGGACAAGCCGATGCGTTGCAGACCAGGGGCGAGGCCCGCGAGCCGGGACAGGCCGAGCGCCAATTGATCGCCGCGCTTGGTCCCCGCCAGCGCATGCACCTCGTCGATCACCACGCGCTTGAGCGAGGCGAAGATCTCCGCCGCCTGGGGCTGCGACAGCATCACCGCGAGGCTCTCCGGCGTGGTGAGCAGAATATGTGGCGGTTGCGCGGCCTGCCTGCGGCGAGCTTCCTGCCCGGTATCGCCGGAGCGGGTTTCGATGGTGATCGGCAGGCCAATCTCCGCCACCGGAGCCGTTAGATTGCGTGCGACGTCCGCAGCGAGGGCTTTCAACGGCGAGACATAAAGTGTGTGTAGGCCGGTGGTGGGCGTCTCGGCGAGTTCGATCAGGCTCGGCAGAAACCCCGCCAACGTCTTGCCGCCACCGGTGGGGGCGATGAGCAGCACGCTCTCCCCGGCTTGTGCCGCCGCCAGCACCGCCGCCTGATGCGGACGCAGCGACCAGCCGCGTCCGGCGAACCAATGGGCGAAAGGTGCGGGGAATGTATCAGCCATTGCCCAACCATCCCCGGT
>Ga0302202_10007846_pt1 | contig 10213 bp, 9 predicted proteins | sample II_Bog_N3_3_FD_194579 | JGI IMG/M metagenome (GOLD analysis project Ga0302202, IMG submission 194579) | Peat permafrost microbial communities from Stordalen Mire near Abisko, Sweden - II_Bog_N3_3 | ecosystem: Environmental > Terrestrial > Soil > Wetlands > Peat | place: Sweden: Abisko, Stordalen... | reverse complement strand
AGCTCTGGCGCGTGGAAGGCGACGACCACGACGAACGGGTCCGCCTCGCCTGCGGCTCCCTCCTCGCCCACCACGGTGGCGGTCACGGGCGGGGCGCCGGTCGGGACACCGACCGTGACGTCGACCGGGCCCTCAGCCGGACATGCCCGGTGTTCCCGGTGTTCCCGGTGACGACTGCCCGGGCCTGTCCGTGCCTCACCGGTCGAAGGGACGGGTCATCGGTTGTACGAGTAGGCCTGGTACCCGTCCGAGGCGCTGTGACGGACGTGGTTGAGGACCAGTCCGAGAACCGTGCATCCGGTCGACTCCAACCGGTTCGCGGTCCGTTCCAGGTCGGCCCGGTCGGTCTTGCCCTCGCTGGCGACCACGATCGCGCCATGGGTCAGGCTGCCCAGGATCGCGGTGTCCGGTGCGGCCAGCACCGGGGGAGTGTCGAGCAGGATGATGTCGGCCAGCAGGTGCAGCTGGTCGAGCACGGGCTGCATGCCGGGACTGTCGAACAGCTCACTCGGGTTGTCACGATTGCCGCCGACCGGAAGCAGTTGGAGTCCGTCGATCCCGGTCTCGATCAGGTGGCTGCTCACTGCCGTCTCGCCGTACGCGGAACTGTGCCTGCCGGCACCCCGGCGGACCTCCTCGCGCTCACGTCGGGGTCCGGACCCGGCGTCACTGGATCCGCGCTCGACCTCGTCGTCGGGTTCAGCCTGCTTCCAGTTGGCCTTGATCAGGTCGGACAGCCCGGGACGGTCGGAGCCCTCGACGCCGAACATCTCCTCGAGGCGCGGCCGCCGGAAATCGGCGGAGACGACGATGACCCGACTACCGGTGAGCGCCCACGACACCGCCAGGTTCGCGGTCACGAACGTCTTGCCGTCGCCCGCCTCGGGGCTGGTCACCACCATGAGAGGACTCTGGTGGTCGACCAGCAGCACGCGGAGGCTGGTCCGCAGGTCGCGCACGGCCTCGGCCAGTGAGGACTGCGGCGACTGGATGAGGGCGAGGGTCACCTCGCCCTTCTTCACGTCCGCGTCCTGGGGCAGCTCGCCGAGGAGCGGGCCGTCGATGACCGACTCGATGTCCGGGGTGATCCGGACCCGGTCGTCGAACTGCTCGCGGACGAGGGCGATGCCGCACCCGACCAGGAGGCCGGCGACCAGGCCGATCGCCCCCAACTTCGACTTGGAGAGCCCGGTCGGTGATCCGGGCCCGGCCGCCACCTGGATCGCCACGTACGGCATGCCGATCTGGATCTGCGACTGGGATGCCTGGAGGGTGCTCGACGTCTGGGTGAGTGCATCGATCTGGGCGGTCAGGAGCGCATTCGTCTGGTTGGGCACCTCCTGGGCCTGCAGGGCGGCGATCTTGGTGTTGATCTGGGCCAGCGCCACCGTGTACTTGTCCATCTGCGCCTGGGCCAGGCCTTCGACCTGGGACACGAAGGCCTCCGAGTAGGCCATGGTGACCGCCTGGGCCTGCTCCGGCGACGATCCGGAGCCGGTGATCGTCAGTGTGCCGCTGGTCGGGTCGACCGTGCCGCTCACCTGAGCGGCCAGCGCGCTCGGATCGGGATCATGGAGGGTCTTGGCCGCCGCCGTCTGCACCGAGGTGCTCGACAATTCCTGGACCGGGTCGGGGACCGTGAACGCCGGAGTGGTCGAGCCGGTCTGGGTCGCGGAGTTGACCTGGATCAACGCGCTCGACTGGTAGGTCGGGCTGGACAGTTTCGTGTACCCGAGTGCGGCAGCCACCGCGACCACGACACAGACCACGATGGTCAGCTTTCGGGTCCACAGGGCGTGGAGCATCTGTTGGAACGTCACCGGGTGCTCGCTTTCGGCGGGTGGGGGCAGACACAAGGATACGGGGCGAATCCGACGTCGTGCGTCACCGTCCCGCCACACGGAGTGGCGACGGTCACGACGGCGTCCTCGCCGTGCGCACGCGACGCATGACCTCGAGCATGGAGGCTGCCCGTTCGTGCCACGACGCCACCGGGACCGGGGGCGATCCATCGGCCGGATCCGCCCCGGGTTCGTCCAGCACCCGGGCGACCTCGGCGACGAATGTCTCCCGGTCGGCGACCACGACAGGGGCGCCCAGGTCCCGGAATCCGGCGACCGGCGTGGCTACCGTCGGGCGTCCCGCCGCCACGCATTCGTAGGCCTTGATCGGGTCGAGGCTCTCCGTGAACGGGTTGACCAGGTGGGGGATGACCACGATGTCCGCGTGCTGGAGGTAGGCGGGCACCCGGTCGTAGGGACGAGGACCCAGGAGGTGGATGTTCGCCACCTCGCTCAGCGCCGAGGACGCGTCGGCTCCGAGGCTGTCCGGTCCCACGAGGACGATGGCGAGTTCGGGACGGGCGTCGGCCAGCGCGAGCAGCAGCGGCACGTCGAGTCGCTCTTCGTGGAGGGTCCCCACGTAGACGGCGACCGGCCCGTCGGGCAGGTCAGCGGGCCGCGGTTGCGGCCTGGTGAACAGTTCGACGTCCACGCCGTTGGGGATCAGGTCGACGCTGCGGCGACCACCCCGGGTCCGGGCCAGGTCGGGGGAGCACACGACCACCGCGCCGCTGTGGAGGAGCAGCAGATCGTCGTCGGCCCGCAGTCGGGCCTCCTGCCGGGGCGCCTGCGGGGCGAGCAGCCAGTCGTCCGTGACGTCGTAGATGGTGGGCCATCCGGTCCCGAGTGCGAAGCGCGCGTACGAGGCGTCGTTGACCCATGCCAGGGGGTGGACGAGACCGAGCTCGGCCACCGCCCGGGACACCTGACGCCCGAGGGAGCGGTCCGCGGCGGGGCCGAGCACCCGGGGCAGCCACTTGTGCGGGCGCAGCACATGGACCCTGGGGTGGACCTGTTCGAGTCGGGGACGGGTGATCCCACCCAGGCGGCCGGACCGCACCTCGAAGGGGATGTCGACGGCGGGTGCGACGTAGAGGACCCGCAGCTCCGGGTCCATCCCCACCAATTCGTCGACCAGGATGCGTATGCGGCGGCGCACCGTGCCCCACTCCTCGAGCGAGCACACGACGAGCGACGTGGGACGCGTCCGCGTGGTGTTCATGACCTCCGCCCTGCTGCGCGCTCCTGTGGTCGTTCCCACGTGCCGTCCTGATGGTCGGGCTGCGCCGGTGGGGCCGGCGAGCGGTCTCCCCGGATGGCTCCCGGGATCACTCCTACCGTCGTCACACGCATGGAGAACCTTGAGATGCACCCCGTGACGCGGGTGTCCGGCCGGTCGGACCGCGCGAGAGAACACAGAACGGCGCGACCCGACCGCTACGATCGGAGGGCCGAGCTCCGTGATGCACCCGAGGCACCCCGAGGCCCCATGATCCACGATCCACCACCACGATGAGCCCGACCTCAGTGGCCCGACGCGCACGCGCCCGGGCGGATGGCCTGCCGTGGCGCCGATTCACGGGTTCAGTACTCGGCTGGGTGGCGGTGGCCGCGGTGGCGGCCGTGGTCGGTGTGTCCGTCGGGGTCAGTGCCGTCGCCGGACTGGCGGTTGCGTTCCTGATCTTCGCCTTCGGCATCTTCGTTGCTGATCCGATCCTGATCGCTGTGGTCGTCCTGCCCGGGGCCATCCTCATCCAGCGGGTGGGTGGCGCAAGCACCAACCTCAGTGTGGCCGATCTCCTGGTCTTCGTGGGGGCTCTGGTCTGTTTGTTCCACATCGAGTGGCGCACCGCGCTCCACCTCCGGCGTTTCCTGCGGGGGATCGTCTGGTACGAGGCGGTCCTCGTACTGGTGGTGATCGCCCACCCCTTCCGGAGCGACGTCATCGAGTGGTTCCACCGCTTCTCGTATCTGGCCGGGAGCACACTCGTCGGCTGGGTGATCGCGTCGCACGGCCGAGCCCGCACGGCGATCCGTCTCTACCTGTGGGGGGCCGCCATCCTGGCGCTGCTCGCCCTCGAGCACTCGGTCGCTCTCCACTTCCAACCCGCACAGTGGGGTCCGTACCAGAAGAATGCGGTGGGCGGGGTCATGTGGGTGGCCATCGTGATCGCCCAGCTCAACCCGTCGTGGGCCCGGGTCCCCAAGCGCGAGGCCCGGATCATCGAGGGTCTGTGTCTGCTCGGCCTCCTGGCGTCCCAGTCCCGGCAGTCCGCCATCCTGCTCGTGCTGGCACTGGCCGTGGCCATGGTGCTGAATTCCGAGGTGCGGGGGAAGGCGAAGCTGCTGTTCTTCCTCGCACTGCCGATCCTCGGGCTCGTCTATTACAGCTTCGCCACGGCGTTCCAGAACAACCCGCAGTTCAACTCGGTGGCCATCCGGGTGGGGCAGATCAGTGCCGCCATCCACGTGTGGCACCAGAGCCCGTGGTTGGGTCTCGGGAACCGCTTCTACTACCTGCCCCAGTACGTCACGGTGACCTCGCCGCCCAATTCGTTGGTGGACAACCTCGCGTCGACCGGTGTGGTGGGCTCGCTGGCGTTCTTCTTCATGGTCATCGTCACCATGCGGGCCATGGCCGGCCTGCCCCGGGTCTACGGCACCCTCGGACTCGTCATCCTCATGAGTCACTACGTCGACGGCCTGTTCGACGTCTTCTGGATCGGGGCCCTGTCGATCACCCCGTTCGTGATCGCCGGGATCTCCCTGGGTATGGCTGACGCCGACCCCGGGGCCGAGCACGTCCCCGACCTGTCGGTCCGTCCGGTGCCACAGGCGCAACGCTCGGGTGGACGACGAACCGTGGTCAGTCGTCACGACCCGGGACCACCGGCAAAGCCGGTACCCACCACCCGCCCCTCCTGACCGCCACACGGGACCGGGCGCCGGAGCCGGAGCCGGAGCCGGAACAACGCTAGGCCGGGCTACAGGTGGCAGCGGTATGCGCCGATGGTCCAGTGATGCTTGGGCAGGCGCATGATCGGTCCCCGGGGGTGGAGGAACTCTTCACAACCGGAGGAGAGGCGGACCGCGTGGCTCCCGCCGTCGATCCCGCGGGACGACGTCGTGGAACCACCCGGCCCGATCGACCTGTCGTCCCGTCGACGGGTGCGTCCGACGCCCCTCCGGCCGGCCGGCCGGACCTGGTCTCCCCCCAGGATCTCGAGGTGGTCATCGCCCCCGAGTGGCTGGCGGACCTCCATGACCCCTCACTCGTCATCTCCCACGGCTATGTCGGTCCCGACCGCAGGCGTGTCGACCGCACGCCGACGCCACCGGTCCGCCAGCTCCCGTCGTGGGTGCGACACGTCTTCGTCGTCGTGTTCCTGACCGCAGTGGTGGTGACGCCGCTCACCATGATCTCGGCACGCTCGATTCCACCCGCAACGGTCACGCAGACCCCGGCGATCGCAGGCGCCCCCGGATCGGGGTCGCCTGCTCCGAAGGGCGGAGGCAGCGCGGGTCGCCACGTCGCACATGTGATCACGGCGACACCGGCCGAGGTGGCACGGGCGGACGCGGCCTATGAACGGGCACTCGCACGGGAACAGGCGGCCAACTCGCCCGCCCCGACCGGGCCGGGTGCGACCGGGGGATCAGTGACCGGAACGGCGTCTCCCGGTTCCCCAGCTTCCGCTGCGACAGGTTCGGCGGCGGCTGCACGCGCGCAGGCCGCCCAGCAACGGGCCCAGGCCCAGGCCCAGGCCGCCCAGCAACGGGCGGCAGCCCAGGCGCAGGCCGCCCAGCAACGGGCTGCGGCCCAGGCGGCCGCGGCCCAGCGTCAGGCCGACCGGGCTGCGGCACGGGCCCAGGCGAAAGTGGCGAGGGCGGCATCCCGGGCGGGCCCGGGAGCCACCACCCCGGCCGGCTGAGCCTCGTCTACCGGCGACTTCCGCCGCCGTCACCGTCCCAAGTTCGCCCGTTCCCTTCAGTTGACCCGCCGACCTGCCGATTTCCTGACATGGGGTCGGGAGCGAACGACGACATGGAGCACACGGCAAGCGGCGGCACGACCGTCATCGACCCCGGCGACGACCCGTTCGCGCTCTGGCGTGAACTGCAGATGCCGCTCGACCCTGGCGACGCCGCCGCCGTCGTAGACGTACCCGTTGTCGATGCGCCTGACCTGGCAGACGTCGACACCGCACTGGCCTCGCTCGACAGTCCTCGCCGGGTGCTGTCGGAGGCCTACATCGGGACGGATCGGCGGCGTCCCGGTGGTCGGGCCACGGCAGCCCGGGCCACCTACCTGCCCCGCAGGAAGCTGCTGCGCCTCGATGTCCTCATCGTGGTGTCGGTGGCGGTGATGCTCATCGGCACCGGACTGCTGGTGTCCAGTGACGGTGGTCCGGTCCGGGTGGCCGACCGCACCGTCGCGGCGGGGACGACCGCCCCGGTAGCGGCGCCGTCCGATGTTGTGAGTTCCCGGCCGCATACGCCGACGACCGCTCCTGCGGCGGCGCCGGTGGCCGCGTCCGTCGCCGCACCTGCCGTCGCCCCTGCGGCGACCGGGGCGGTGGCGACGACTGTGCCCTCGTCACCGGAAGCCATGGGGGCGGCGGCACTCGCCCTGGTGCGGTATCCGTGGCAGCAGATCCCCGGTTACTCGATCGTCTTCCGCCCGATCACCGATGCGCCGTCACCTGGTTTCTATGGGAACACCAGTTTCGCCTGGGGGCAGACCGGGGGAACGTCGACCCTCTACGTCTACCCCGGGGAAACGGTCGACCAGTTGGCGGCCATCACCGCCTTCGAGATCGGCCACGAGGTGGACGCCGCCTACGTCGAGCCTCTCGACGGCCACGACAAGATCGCCGGACTGCTCGGGGTCCATCCGGCCAGCTGGGCACCCGAGTGCGACTGCGCCGAGCAGGGCTACCTCTCGGGCTGGTACGCGGCGGCATTCTCGGACTACTGGTCGCCCGGTCTCGGCAACTGGAGTTCGCTCGCCCCGGCACCGTCCGGCTCCCTCCTGACCGCCATGGAACCCTGGCTCAACCTCCCGACTCCCTAAGATCGATCCTTTGACCCACTCCCTTCCTGCCGCCGGGGCCCTCGGGCCCGACACACCCGCCGTCGAGACGGCGTCGACCACGCGCCGTCCGGGCGCGGGGGCGCGACCGTGACCCGGATCGCGCTCGTACCGAGCGCCTATCCCCCGTCGGTGGGCGGCGTCGAGGAGCTCACCCGCCACCTGGCGCTCGCTCTGGTTGCCGCGGGCGACGAGGTCGAGGTGTGGACCGGCAATCCGAACGACCGGTCCCCCGAGACCGTCGAGATCCGCGACGGACTGGTGGTGCGGCGGCTGCCCATGCCCCTGCCGGCCACCAGCTGGTCAGCGGTGTCCCATGCCGCAGCCACCGGGCCGCGGACGATGTGGGCCCTCCGTCGGGCGGTCACCTCGTTCCGACCCGATGTCCTCCACGTCCAGTGCTTCGGCCCCAACGGGACCTACGCCACCGCCCTCGCCCGGATCACCGGCGTGCCGTTGGTGGTCACCCTCCAGGGGGAGACGCTGATGGACGACGCCGACATCTTCGAGATCTCCCAGGTGATGCGGGCCTCGCTGCGTGCCGGGCTGCGCACCGCTGCCGCGGTCACCGCCTGTTCGGCGTTCACCCTGGACGACGCGGTGGCACGGTTCGGACTCCCTCCCGGGGGAGGTGTGGTGATCCCCAACGGTGTGTCGCTCGACCCGCCCACCGCATCGCCTGCAGGTGGCCCACTCGACCGTCTGGATGGAGCCCCCTACATCCTGGCCCTCGGTCGGGTGGTGGAGAAGAAGGGCTTCGACCTGCTGCTCGACGGCTACGCCGCCATGGACCCGAGTGAGCGCACCGCCGACCTGGTCATCGGTGGGTCCGGCTCCGCCCTGGCCCAGCTCGAGGTCCGGGCCGAGGAGGCCGGAATGGCCGACCGTGTCCATTTCGTCGGCCGGCTCTCCCGCGAACAGGTGGCGTCGGCCATGGCCGGTGCCACGGTGTTCGTGATGCCCAGTCGCCTCGAGCCCTTCGGCATCGTCGCGCTCGAGGGTTGGCGGGCGGGGACCGCGGTCGTCGCCACCAGCCGGGGTGGCGCCCCCGAGTTCGTCCGTGACGGTGTGGACGGCATGCTCGTCGATCCCTTCGACGCCGAGGCGGTCGCCCATGTGCTCGGTCGCCTGCTGACCGACGTCGATCTGCGTGACCGGGTGGCCGCTGCCGGCCACGCCCGCGTCGCCGAGTTCGCCTGGCCGGTCGTCGCCGAGCGTTACCGGGAGCTCTACGCGATGGTCGAGGGCACCCCGACCACCGCCGCGGCGGATCGGAGTGCGTCATGAGTACGCCCGTGCGGACCGAACTCAGGGTCGGACTGGACATCGTCGCCATCGACGAGGTGGCGGACTCGGTCGAGTGCTTCGGCGATCGCTATCTGCTCCGGATCTTCACCTCCCACGAGCTGTCGTGTTGCCGTCGCAACGCGGGCCCGGGCGGAGCGGACACCTGGTCGTCGGAGTCCCTGGCCGGGCGCTTCGCCGCCAAGGAAGCCGTGATGAAGGTACTCAGACCTGTCGAAATGCAACTCGACTGGCGTAGTATCGAAGTACATCGGATGACCGGAGGATGGTGTCAGATCCGCCTGTCCGGTAAGGCCGAGGAGCTGGCCGTCGACGCAGGTATCGACGAGCTCTCGGTGAGTATGTCGCACGAGGCGACTGTCGCAGCTGCGGTCGTCGTCGGTTGGTCGTCCCATCGAGACAGGGGAGTTGCATGACGGTAGACGAGACGATCCGCCAGGTGCTGGCCGAGCACGGGCGTCTGGCCGTGCCGGTGGAGTCCCTGGCTGATGACACCGACCTGTTCGGCGCGGGGATGACCTCCCACGCCAGCGTCAATGTGATGCTCGCCCTCGAGGACGCGTTCGATTTCGAGTTCTCCGAGAAGATGCTCAAGAAGTCCACGTTCGAGTCGATCAATGCCATTCGTGCGGGTGTCGCCGAAATGACAGGAGCGTGAAGCGACGATGACGACTGCCCAGACGGTTGAGCCGAAGACGATGACCCGCACCGGCGACGTGGCGGGGCGCATGGCCGCCATCGCCGAGGAGGTGGCCGGTCCGGCCGCCGCAGATGTCGACGAACGGGGACGGTTCCCCATCGAGACCATCGAGGCGCTCCGGGCCGAAGGACTGCTGGCCGCACTGGTGCCCGAGTCGTCCGGCGGGGGAGGGGCATCGCTGGCGGAGGTGTCCGAGGGCCTCGTGGCACTGGGCCGACGTTGTGCGTCGAGCGCCATGGTGGTCGCCATGCATCACATCCAGGTGGCATGTCTGGTCCGTCACGGGCGCAGCACCCTCCTCCAGGACTACCTGCGCGAGATGAGCGAGCACCAGTACCTGCTGGCGTCGGCCACGACCGAGGTCGGCACCGGTGGTGACGTACGGTCCAGCATCTGTGCGCTCGAGGTGACCGACGGCCGGTTCCGGGTGGAGAAGCAGGCTCCGGTCATCTCCTACGCCGATGATGCCGACGCCGTGCTGGTCACCACCCGGCGCTCGGCCGACAGTCCCGAATCCGACCAGGTCATCGTGCTGTGCCGGCCCCCGGGACTCGAGCTGGAGCAGGTCGGTGAATGGAACGCCCTCGGATTCCGGGGTACCTGCAGCACCGGGTTCGTCCTGCGGGCGACCGGGGACGTCGACGCCGTCCTGTCCGAGCCGTATGCCGACATCTCGACCCGCACGATGCTTCCGGTGTCCCACCTCCTGTGGGCGTCGGTCTGGTTGGGGATCGCCTCCGACGCCGTCGACCTGGCCCGCAAATTCGTGCAGTCCGAAGCCCGCCGCAAGCCGGGCACGACGCCGTCCGCATCGCTCCGGCTGGCCGAGACGACCGTGATCCACCAGCAGTTCGTGGACATGGTGAACTCGTCATTGGCCCGTTTTGCGGCAGCGGACTCCGATGTCGACCGCCTGTCGTCGATCGGCTTCGGGGTGGGGATGAACGCGCTGAAGGTGTCGGCGTCCACCCTGGTGGTGGACATCGTGCGCGAATGCATGCTCATCTGCGGACTGGCGTCGTACCGCCTCGACTCGCCCTACAGTCTCGGCCGGCACCTGCGGGACTCGATGGGTGCCGCGCTGATGGTCAACAACGACCGGATCATGGCGAACAACGCCCAGATGCTGCTCGTGTACCGGGGGGTGTGACCGCCATGTCCACCACCTCGATCGACACGGCGGTCACTGTTCCGGCTGATGGCGAACCGTGGGCCGACTTCCGAGCCACGCTTCTGGCCGACGGCGTGCTGCTGGTCACCGACGTCGACGGCATT
>Ga0302202_10007831_pt1 | contig 10231 bp, 9 predicted proteins | sample II_Bog_N3_3_FD_194579 | JGI IMG/M metagenome (GOLD analysis project Ga0302202, IMG submission 194579) | Peat permafrost microbial communities from Stordalen Mire near Abisko, Sweden - II_Bog_N3_3 | ecosystem: Environmental > Terrestrial > Soil > Wetlands > Peat | place: Sweden: Abisko, Stordalen... | reverse complement strand
GAGCGGCCGGTGATGGAGGGGCGGTTCTGGCGCACCCTCCGGGCGGCCGGACCGGCCCTGGTGGCCATGGGGGCCACCGTGGCCGTCGTCGTGGTGGGGACGATCGCCCCGGGGGCCGCGGCCGCACCGACGGCTGTCCACCCGTTCCGGGCCAGCCGATCGGCCGACGATCCCCCGGTGGTCACCGTGCTCGGCGACAGCACGGCACTGACGCTCGGCTTCGCCCTGGCCGCCACCGCCCCGATCGGCACGACGGTCGAGAACGGCGGCCTCTACGGGTGCGGCTTCGCCGTCGGGTCGTGGGCGTCGAACGATCCGCCGTCCCCGCAGCTGCAGATGTTCCCGGCGTGCAACGAGGCGACGCCGCCGGCCGGACAATGGCCGGCCGTGGATGCCGCCCGGGTCGTCGGCACCCGCCCGGGCGACGTCGTCCTCTTCGTGGCCGGGACCTGGGAGGTGCAGGACATCGAGCGCGACGGACAGTGGGGCAACATCGAGCAGCCGTCGTTCCAGCGCTACGAGCTCAGCCGGATGCGGTTGGCCGTCCGCATCGGGACGGCCCACGGTGCCCACTTCGACTTCGCCACCATGCCGGCCGCGGGGACGGCCGCCAACTCCCCCGAGGCGTCCCGCTCCGACCTGACGTCGCGACGACTCATCTACGACCGACTCATCCGGCAGATCGCCGGGGAGTACCCACGGTCCGTCAGCATCGTGGACTACGGGCAGGTGCTCTCCCCCGGCGGGGTCTTCCGTGAGTACCTGGACGGCGTCCAGGTCCGGGCGGCCGACGGCGTGCACACCCCCGCCTACGCCCCGGGCAACGCGTTCGCCGGCAACTCCCCCGAGGCGGTGGCCCACGCCTTCTACGACTGGCTGTCCCCCCGACTCTGGCCGCTGCTCATCGCCACCGCCCATCCCACCCGGGCCTCCGGGACGTGATGCGGCGGCTGCGTCGGCGCCCGCGTGCGACCGGACGTGCGGGCCTCAGAACCAGTTGGCGCGGGCGGCGGGCGGCCGGGGTGCCCCGGTGATGTTGGACAGTGATGTGGGGCCGTCGTCCACAGTCGACAGCGGGCTGGCCACGTCCTCGAGCGACCGGCCCTCAGCCGCCACGCCGAGGAACAGCTCGACGGTGCCGCCGAGCATCATGACGCCCGCACCGATCAGGTAGCCGACGAAGAGCCGGAAGTGGTCCTGGCCGGTGCCGATCAGGTAGCCGTAGAGCCACGGCCCGATGGCGCCGAACGTCTGGGCGATGGCGAAGAAGACGGCGATGGCCTTCGCCCGGACCTCGACCGGGAAGATCTCGCTGACCGTCAGGTAGGCGGCACTGGCGCCGGCGGAGGCGAAGAAGAAGATCACGCACCAGCAGACGGTCTGGGTGACGGCGTCGAGCACACCCGCGTTGAACAGGACGGCCGAGAGGGCCAGCAGGATGCCGGACAGCAGGTAGGTCCCGGCGATCATGCGGCGTCGGCCGATGCTGTCGAACAGGTGACCGAGCACCAGCGGCCCGACGAGGTTCCCCAGAGCGAAGAAGATGAAGTAGTACGCCGTGTCCTTCGCATCGACGCCGTAGATCTTGGTGAGCACCAGGGCGTAGGTGAAGAAGATGGCGTTGTAGAGGAAGGACTGGGTGATCATCAGGGTGGCACCCAGGATCGCCCGCCTCGGATAGTGCACGAACAGGGTCTTGGCCAGCACCAGGAACCCCATGTCACCGGCGGGTCGCACCTCGATGGCCTTGGACTCGTCGAGCTCGCCGACGGTGCCGCCCGCCTCCTTCGCCGCGGCCTCGATCCGGGCGACCTGTTCCTCGGCCTCGCGCTCCCGCCCGTGCATGATCAGCCACCGTGGGCTCTCGGGAAGGTGCCGCCGCACGAACAGGATGACCACGCCCAGCACCGGTCCGAACAGGAAGGCGACCCGCCACGAGTACGAGACGGGCAGGTGGTTGACCACGAGGAGGGTGAGGACCGTGCCCAGGAACGCTCCGGCCCAATAGGTGCCGTTGACGGCGATGTCCACGCGGCCCCGGTACTGGGCCGGGATGAGCTCGTCGATCGCCGAGTTGATGGCCGCGTACTCACCACCGATGCCCGCGCCGGCGATGAACCTCGAGAGGTAGAGCCAGTACACCCAGAAGGTCGAGTGGCCGAAGGTGAGTGCCGTCAGGAACCCGCCGAAGAGGTACACGCCGAGGGTGATCATGAACAGGTTGCGCCGTCCCCAGCGGTCCGACAGTCGGCCGAAGAAGAGCGCCCCGAACACCTCGCCGAGCAGGTACACGGTCCCGATGGCGAACGCGACCCCGGCCGAGGACAGGTTCAGCGACTGCTTGCTGCTGATCAGACTCGTCACGTTCGACGCGATGGTGATCTCGAGTCCGTCGAGGATCCACGCCACGCCCAGGGCGACGACGATCATCGTATGGAAGCGCGACCAGCCCAGTCGGTCGAGGCGGGCCGGGATGAGCGTGCGGATGGTCCCACCCTCCGGTCGCTCCGCCACCTCCGCCTGTTGATCATCGACCAGTGCCACGGTTCCCTCCCCCTTCTGCAGACTGCTACGCCTATTCCCCCGCCGAATGTCCGCCAATCACCGGAATTGCGGGGTCGGGGCCGGCGGCCGGCGGGCGGGCGCGGGTCCGTCGGCGGAGTGTCCGGTCGGTGGAGCGTCCCGTCGGTGGAGCGTCCCGTCGGCGCCACGCGACATCCCCATCCACGCCGGTCGTTCCGCCCGCCGTGGTTCAATGATCCCCGCCGGTCCGTCACCGGTGGAGGGAGCGAGGCATGGCCCACGGCGTACGCATCGACCTGACCGACCCGGACCTCTTCGCCGATGGGCCACCGCAGGACGTCTACCGCCACCTGCGCGACGACGCACCCGTCTTCTGGCACGAGCCGACGCCCACCACGCCCGGGGGTGAGGGCTTCTGGTGCCTGACCCGGCACGAGGACGTGTCGTGGGCGGCCCGCCAGCCGGACCTGTTCTCCTCCGCCGGCGGCGGCGACCGGGACGGTGGCGGCACCCTGATCGAGGACCTCCCGGCGGGCTTCGCCGCCGGCGTGCTGTTCAACATGCAGGACGACCCGCGCCACCGGTACATCCGCCGGCTCGTCACCCCGTCGGTCAGCCCGCGCCGCCTGCGCCAGATCGAGGCCGGGCTCGCCGGGCGGTGTGCGGTGCTGCTCGACGAGGCGCTCGAGCGTGACCCGTGCGACTTCCTGGTCGACGTCGCCGCCGAGCTGCCCCTGCAGGCGATCGCGTCGCTCCTCGGGGTGCCCCAGGAGGACCGGCACTTCCTCCTCGACTGGGCCGACGCCACCCTCGACTACGACGACCACAACCCGGGGGAGACGTCGTCGAGGGCACAGGAGGCGGGCGCCGCCATGTCCGCCTACTGCACCCGACTGCTCGACCAGAAGCGGGTGAGCCCGGGGGACGACATCCTGTCCGTCATCACCACCGCCCGGCTCCCCGACGGCGCCGCCCCGGGCGGTCCGCTCAGCGACCTGGAACAGCAGATGTTCTTCCACCTGCTCGTGGCCGCCGGCAGCGAGACCACCCGCAACTCCATCACGGCCGGGCTGCTGGCGTTCATGGACCGACCGGACGACTGGGAGGCGCTCCGTGCGGACCGGGCCCTGCTGCCCGGGGCCGTCGAGGAGATGCTGCGGTGGGCGTCCTCCACCGTCTACAACCGCCGGACGGCGACCCGGGCCGTCGAGCGGCACGGCCAGCTGATCCGACCGGGCGACAAGGTCGTGCTCTGGTGGCAGGCGGCCAACTTCGACGAGCGGGTCTTCCCCGAACCGCTCGGCTTCGAGATCCGGCGGGACCCCAACCCCCACCTGGCCTTCGGCGCCGGCAGCCACTTCTGCCTCGGGGCCAACCTGGCCCGGCTCGAGATCACCCTCGTCTTCGACGGCCTGCTCGACCGTGCCCGGTCGATCGGGCCCGCCGGACCTGTCGAGCGGACGCGCTCCAACAAGCACGCCGGCTTCCGCCATGCACCGGTGCGCTTCCGCCGGGCCGACCGCTGACCCACCGGGCCCCTCCGGACCAGCGGGCCCGCCATCGGCGGTGCCACACTGTCGGGCATGGCGAGGATCGTGATGGTGCACGGGGCCGGCAATTCACTGTGGGGGCCGGCGTCGATCCGGGCCCGGTGGTACCCGGCGCTGTCCGACGGACTCGCCTGGCACGGTGTCGGGGTGGCGGAGTCCGACGTGACCGTCGCCTTCTACGGCGACCTGTTCCGCAAGGACCCCGAGCGCGGCTACGACCCGCAGTTCGACCTCAAGCAGCTGCTGACGAAGGCGTCCGGGGTCTTCCAGGCGGGCGATCACGACGTGGACCTCGACGAGCTGGTCAAGATGCTCGCCGACCAGCACCTCGACCGACTCCTGGCCCAGGCGGCCGCCTATCTCGAGAACCCGGAGATCCGCCGGGCCTCCCAGGCGCGCCTCGAGGCGGCCATCGGCCCCGACACGGAGGTGGTGGTCGCCCACTCACTGGGCACGATCGTCGCCTACGAGACCCTCGCCCTCCACCCCGAGTGGGACGTGGACGGGTTCGTCACCCTCGGATCGCCCCTCGGCGGCGAGCGAATCATCTCGCTCCTCGAGCCCGGTCCCGTCGCCGGGCGGGGGCGGTTCCCCGGGGGCACGTCGCAGTGGGTCAACATCCGCAACGCCGACGACCCGGCCTGCATCCACCCGCTGCCCGACGTCTTCGAGGGCAGGGTCAGTGAGCGCCTCGTGGACAACGGCCACCGGGTCCACGACCCCGAGCCCTACCTGAACAACCCCACCACCGGTGGGGCGATCGCCGGGATGCTCCGACCGGGAGGCTGAGCCCCGTCCCGGCCCCGGGGTCATCGGGCGCCGCCGGTGGAAGTGCCGCACGGCCCTGCCGGCCCGGGAGCAGCGGCGCGAAACTCGGGCCATGGACACCGACACCGCACGCCGTGCCCTGGCCGCCTGGCGGGCCGACTACCCCGAGGACCCCTACCTGGCCGACGGCCGCCTGCGCGCCGCACTGGCCCGGGCCGTCCCGCCGGAGCGCCTCGCCCTCCTCGAGGCCCGCGCCTCCGCCTTCGCCCTGGACATGACCCGGGTGGTGGGCCCGGCGGCGGCGCGCTACGAACAGCGGGCCCACCTGCCCGAGCTCGCCCGCTACGACGGCATCGGCCGACGGACCGAGTCGGTGGCGTTCGACCCCGCCTACGACGTCGCGGGGGATGCCGTGTGGGCGAGTGGACTCGTCTCGCTGTCGGGGAACCCGGGATCGGCCTACGAACAGGCCACACTGCTCTACCTGCTGTCCCTCGAGGGCGAGTCCGGTCATGCCTGCCCGGCGACCTGCACCATCGGCCTGGCCCGGGCGCTCCGTCGGGTGGCCGACGACGCCGTCCGCGAGCGGTTCCTCCCTCCCCTGGTGGACCCGGACTACGCCACGGCGGTGCGCGGGTCGCAGTTCCTCACCGAGGTGCAGGGCGGGTCGGACGTCGGGGCGAACGTCTGCCGTGCGGTGCCCGAGGGTGACGGCATCTACCGCATCACGGGCGAGAAATGGTTCTGCTCGGTGGCCGACGCCGGCCAGTTCTTCCTCACCGCCCGCGTCGACGGGGCGGAGGCCGGCACGCGTGGTCTGGGCAGCTTCGTCGTCCCCCGCGAGCTCGACGGCGCACCCAACGGCTTCGCCCTGCGGCGGCTCAAGGACAAGCTCGGCACGCGCGGCCTGGCCTCCGGGGAGATCGACTTCGACGGCGCCCTGGCCTGGCCCGTCGGCCCGGTCGAGCACGGGTTCCGGACGGCGGTGGGCATCGTCCTCAACACCAGCCGCTGGATGACCGCCGTCGGCGACGCCGGGATGATGCGCCGGGCCTACCTGGAGGCCGCGGCCTACGCCGTCCACCGGCAGGCGTTCGGACAGCCGATCGGTGCATTCCCGGCCGTCCGGCGCACGCTGGCGGACATGGCGTCCGTGTCCGTCGGCGCCCTGCACCTGGTGCTGGCGCTGACGGGACTCGAGGACCGCATCGACGCCGGCTCCGCCGACGACGCGGACGTCCTCCTGCACCGGTTCCTGGTGAACCTGGCCAAGTACCTCGTCTCCGGCCAGGCCACCGAGGTGGTGCACGCGGCCGTCGAGGTGCTCGGGGGGAACGGCGCCATCGAGGACTTCAGCGTCCTCCCCCGCCTCTACCGCGACGCCATGGTCTACGAGTCGTGGGAGGGCAGCCACAACGTCCTGGTCGCGCAGGTGCTCAGCGACCTCCGCCGACTGCCGATCCTCGACGAGGTCGGGCGCTGGCTGCGCGGAATGGTGGGGTCGGTGGCCGACGAGGGGCTGGCCGCGCAGCTCGGCGAGGAGCTGGAGGTCGCGCTCGGTGCCACCCGGTCGTGCATGACGGACGCCGACGTCGGCGCCTGGCAGTTCCGCGACATCGTGGGGCGGATCGGGCTGCTGGCCGAGGCCTGCCTCCTCGCCGGGGCCGGCGACGAGGCCATGGCCCGCCATCTGGTCACCACCCGGCTGACGCCCGGCTACCGGCCCGAGGACGACGCCGACCTGGTCGCCCGCGTCGAGGCCGTCCTGGACGGGTCCGCCTGAGCCACCACGTCCGGGGCGGGCCGCCCCGTGGCGGCGGCCAATCAGCCCGGTGCGCCGTCCACGTCCCGGGGGTCCTCCCCGGCCCAGCCCGACGGCGGGTCGCTGGCCGGGAAGCTCTCCTCGCTCATCTCGTCGATGGCGTCGTAGGCCCGTCCGTCCGCCCCGTCGACGGGGTCCCTGTCCTCGGGGTCCGGTCCCATGTCCACCTCCTCGCACGGCGCCCGTGCCGCTCGACGGTCGTCTGAGCCAGCGTAGGGGCCGACCCGCCCGGTCCGGCCGGATGGCCAGGTGGCCGGTCCGGCCGGATGGCCGGGCGGCCGGGCGGCTGGGCGGCCGGGTGGGCACGGCTACGTGCCGCGTGCCGCGTGCCGCAGCTCCTTGGCGGCGCGGTCGAGGTCGCCGATGGCCTCGGTGAGCACCCGGGCCGGGACGCCGTCCCGCTCGAGCCGCTCGCGCACGCCGGTCAGTGCCAGCCCGGCGGAGAAGATCCGCCGCAGCACGACATCGAGGTCGACCAGCAGTGCCTCGTTGCCGGCCACGGCCGGGCCCGGGTTCCCCGGGGAGGCGGACGCCGTCACCAGGACGCCCGTGCCGTAGCTCAGCGGCACGGGTGCCGAGGCGATCTGCACCCGCACGTACGATCCATCGGGTCGGGACCCGACCGCCGCCCGGCCCGAATAGGCCGGATCGGTCCACTGCGGGACCTCGTCCGCCGCCCGCCCGCCGCGCCCCTCCCCCCAGTGCGGCGGGAGCAACTGGTCGAGGAGCCGGCCCATGAGGCCCCCGGCACCGGTGCCGAAGAGCTCGTCCGCCTGGGCGTTGGCGGCGATGATGCGGCCGTCGTCATCGGCCAACAGCACCGCGCACGGCGCGACGGCGAACACGGCGTGGGCCACCCCGTCGCCGAGGAGTTCGGCGCACCGTTCCCCCCGCGGCCAGCCGGTGGGCGCCGGGGCGGGGTCCACTGCGACCGTCGGGACGGGGCTCGGTGCCCTCGACACCGACCGGGCGAGCGAGAGGGTCACCGTGGCACCCATGCACGCACCGTCGTCGTCGAGCCGCGACGACACCAGGACGTCGAACCACCGCAGCTCTCCCGAGGAGTGACAGGGCACGTCGACCGCCAGGGGGGCGGGAAGGTCGCCCAGCAACGCGGACCGCACGGAGGCGGCCACCAGTGCCGCCGTGCCGTCGTCCCCGGCGCCGTCACAGATGTCGAGGTACGACACGCCGACCCCGCACCGGGACGCATCGCCCCCGTTGTCCGCGCAGAAGCGGGCCCAGGCATCGTTGACGCACACGATGCGTCCCTCGAGGTCCAGCAGGGCGACCTCCACGTCGGAGGCCGACGACATCACGAGGATGGCGGGCCCGCCGCCCCGGGAATGCCTGTCGGCCGGGTCACCGGGGACCTCCGCAGCCGGTTCACCATCGTTCGCCATTGACTCCCCACCGGACCCGCAATTCGCCCCCGTCGGGGCTCCGTCCGGCCGTCCGGCCGTCCAGGTGTGTACCCGTCGACCGTACTCCCGACGGCCACCCCGGACAATCGGACCACCGGGACCGGCCGCACCACCGGTGGGGGTGACGGTCGCGGTCCGTGGTCGCCAGGTGTCCAGTATCTCGCCCGGCCCCCACCAGACGTCCCATCTGCGCGCGCTGCGCGGTCGCGACTTGATTCACCTGCCCCGAAGGCGGACGATGGACCTGTCAGCGCGCGTCTCGCGCGGTGACGGCGGAAGACGAACCACGAAGGCCGGCTCACGGACCATGAAGCTGCAGACTCTCGGTGATGCCATCGACGAACGCATGGAGTCCCGCGCCGATTCGCCGGCCGCGGCCGCACTGGCCCTCGGTGTCACCGTGGAGGAGCTCCTCGGCTGGATGGGCGACGAGCACCTGCCCGAGCCCGGACAGGTGGATGCGGTGGTCCGGTACCTGGAGGTCGACGCCGACCACTACCGCGGTCTCTGCCTGCGGAGCCAGATGCGCCGTGTCCAGTCGACGATCCGCAACGGACCGTCGGCACGCTCCGCCTGACGGAGCGTGCGCCGGCCCGTCAGGCCGTGGCGGCCAGGCCGAGCCGAGGTGGGGCGGGTGACGGCCCGGCGACCACGTCCGGTGCCACCAGATTGAGGAACCGCCCCCGTCCGGCCCGGGCCACCCGGAACCATTCAGTGGCGAAGAGATGGTGGAAGGCGCCCGCCGGCAGTCCCATGAACGAGTCCGCCTCCATCACCTGGCTCGAGTGGGCGGACACCGCCGCCAGTTTCAGGGGCAGGTGGCGCCGCACGTCGACGCCCACCAGGTCGGGTCCCCCCTCGACTCCCAGCCGTTCCGACAGTCCGGGCGGCCAGCGGGTGCCCACCAGCCCGCGGCCGACCAGGTCGCGGCGCAGGCGGCGGAGCTCCGGCCGGCTGACCGTCGCCTCGTAGAGCTCGCAGTCGGTCCCGGTGACGGCGCGGGTGCCGATCTCGTGCACCCGCACATGGTCCACGTGCCCGTAGATCCCGTCGGCGTCGTACGCCGTGAGCGCGGTGGCCCCCACCTCCCCCAGGAGTCGGCGCACGGCGGCGGCCGCCGCATCGACGGACGCCGAGGCCAACGATCCGCGGGGTGCCGCACCCGACACCGGGGTCGCGTGCCCGGAGTCGCCGTAGCCGAGGAACTCCACCCGCTCGATCCCGAGGACGGCTGCGGCCTCGAGCACCTCGGCGCGGCGGTGGGCTCCGAGGTCGTGTCCGGCGGACGACGGCCGTTCACCCCGGTCGCCGTCGGTGGCCACGACGAGGACGACGCGCCACCCGGCCTCGACCGCGGTGGCGATGGTCCCGCCGGTGAAGATCGACTCGTCGTCGGGATGCGCGTGGAGCGTCACCAGGACCGGCGTCACCGTCGGGCCTCCGCGCCGCGCCCGGCCGAGTCCCATGCGCTCCAGGCCTGGAACCCGCCGTCGAGGTCGGCGGCCCGGTGGAAGCCGAGATCGACCAGTGACGCGGCGGCCAGGCTCGACGCGTACCCGGCCGAGCACACGACCACCACGGGCTGGTCGTGGTCGCGGACCTCGGGGATCCGGTGCGCACCCCGGGGGTCGAGGCGCCACTCGAGCACGTTCCGCTCGATCACCACCGCGCCGGGCAGCTCACCCTCCGCCCGACGTTGGGCCTCCGGGCGGATGTCGACCACCAGGCCCCCGGCCGCCTCGACGTCGGCCAGCTGCCCCGGCGTGACGCGGCCGATGCGGCTGCGGGCCTCGGCCACCAGCTCGTCAGCGCTGTGGGTCATCGCGACGAGGTCCGGGTCATCGGGATGAGGTCCGGGTCATCGCGACGACCCGACCGGGAAGTCCTCGGTGCGCACCGCGACGAGCAGCACGTCGTCCCGCGCCTCGAAGAAGGTCATCGACCGGAGCACCGGTGAATAGACGTGCACACTCAGGGCCGGGCCCGGTCCGTGGTTGACGATGTCGTGGACGTGCCCGGGCTCGAACACCAGATGACCACCCTCGTCGACCGACCGGGACACCGCCACCAGGGAGCCGTCGACGTCGTGGCCCACCGCCGTCTCCACCAGGGAGCCGGCCGCCACCACCACCGCACCCGCCGAG
>Ga0302202_10007822_pt1 | contig 10240 bp, 5 predicted proteins | sample II_Bog_N3_3_FD_194579 | JGI IMG/M metagenome (GOLD analysis project Ga0302202, IMG submission 194579) | Peat permafrost microbial communities from Stordalen Mire near Abisko, Sweden - II_Bog_N3_3 | ecosystem: Environmental > Terrestrial > Soil > Wetlands > Peat | place: Sweden: Abisko, Stordalen... | reverse complement strand
TATCAAAAAGATTGCGAGCGGCAATCTTGAGGGCTCGGCGAAGACGATTCTGGATGCGAACATCCTGGGTGCTAGTTGTTCGCGAGCTTGCCCGGTGGATGTGCTGTGCGAAGGCGCGTGCGTGATGCACCGCTACAACAAGCAACCGATTGAGATTGGACGCCTACAGCGCTTTGCCATGGATGCGCTGCATGCGAGTGGAGCGCCACTGCCGTTTACTCCGGGGAAAGACATCGGTAAGAGGGTGGCGCTCATCGGCGGTGGGCCGGCGTCTCTGGCGTGCGCTGCTGAGTTGAGAAGGCATGGAGTCAGCGCCGAGATCTTCGATGCGCGTCCGCTGCCGGGGGGATTGAATACCTATGGCATCGCGGAGTACAAGCTGCCCCTGAAGGAGAGCCTGCGCGAGATTGATATGCTGGCGCAGCTCGGCGTGACGTTCCACTTCAGCACGGTAGTAGATACGAAAAAACTGGCGGAGATCGACAGCAAGTATGACGCCGTCTTTCTTGGTATTGGGTTGGGGGCAATTCACATGCTGGGCATTGCCGGAGAAGAGTTGGAAGGCGTGACCAACGCGCTTGATTTTATTGCAGGGTACAAGAGCGGCGCGATTACGGTTGTGCCGCCGAAGGTTGCCGTCATCGGCGCCGGCAACACAGCCATCGATGCAGCCAATGCGGCGGTGCGGCTGGGCGCCAGCGAAGTGCATATGGTCTATCGGCGCGGACCGGAGCAGATGTCCGCGTTCGCGTTCGAGTACGAGCATGCCAAGCAGGAGGGCGTGAAGTTTCTGTGGCACGTGGCGCCGGTCAGACTCGCGGGCGCGGGCAAGGTTCATGGAGTTGAGCTGGCCAAGCTGGAAGCGACGGCGAATGGATCGCTGGTGCCTAGACAGGGCGAAAACTTCACGTTGGCGGTCGATCTAATTGTCCTGGCGATTGGTCAGGCAACACATGCGGATTTTCTCTCCGGGGACAAGGTGAAGCTGGAGCGTGGGCGCATTGTGGTGGATCGAGCGACAGGCCAGACGTCCGTGGCAAAGTACTTCGCGGGCGGCGACTGTACCAACGGCGGTCGCGAGGTGGTGGATGCTGTCGCCGATGGAAAGCGCGCCGGCATTGGAATCTCAGCATGGTTGGAGGGACAGAATGGCAACGCTTGAGACGACCTTTGCCGGGATCAAGTGCATCAATCCGTTCTGGCTGGCGAGCGCGCCGCCAACGAATTGCGGCGAGCAGATTATGCGGGCGTTCGATGCCGGGTGGGGCGGCGCGGTGTGGAAGACGATTGGCGAGCCCATTACGAACGTAAGCTCGCGCTACTCCTCTATCGACTGGAACGGGCAGAAGATGATGGGGTTCAACAATATTGAGCTGATCTCCGACCGCCCGACCGAGGTGAACCTGCGGGAGATCGCCGAGGTGAAGCGGCGTTATCCGAAGCATGTCGTCATTGCATCGTTGATGGTGGAGTCGAAGCGCGAGACCTGGCACGAGATGGTGCAGCGCGCCGAGGATGCCGGCGCTGATGGGCTGGAGCTGAACTTCGGCTGTCCTCATGGCATGAGCGAACGCGGCATGGGATCGGCTGTGGGACAGGTACCGGAGTACTGCGAGCAGATTACGTCGTGGGTGAAGGAGAAAGCGCGCACACCGGTCATCGTGAAGCTGACGCCGAACATCAGCGACATAAGGCTTCCGGCGCGTGCGGCCAAGCGAGCCGGCGCGGACGCGCTGAGTGCGATCAATACGATCAACTCGATTACAGGTATCGACCTGGAGACGCTGGAGCCGCGCCCGAATGTGGATGGCAAGAGTTCGCATGGCGGCTACTGCGGGCCCGCGGTGAAGCCAATCGCGTTGAATATGGTGCAGCAGGTGAACTCGGACCATGTGGACGGTGCGCCGCTGCCGATGAGTGGCATCGGCGGTATCGCGTCGTGGCAGGATGCGGCGGAGTTTATCCTGCTCGGCGCGGGCACCGTGCAGGTGTGTACCGCGGCGATGCATTATGGATATCGCATTGTGGAGGACATGGGCGATGGTCTGCTGGCATGGATGCGCCGCAAAGGCTATTCGACGATTGACGACTTTCGCGGGCTGAGCCTGCCTAACGTGCGCGAGTGGAAGAACCTGAACCTGAACTTCCGCGTCGTCGCGGAGATCCATGCGGACAAGTGCATCGGCTGCCAGCTTTGTTACACGGCGTGCTGGGATGGAGCGCACCAGTGCATCCATCTTGATCGTACCGAAGGTGGAATGGGTGCGCCTGTTGCCGGAACGGACCCGCGCTATGCACACGATGAGCCGAATCCGCACGGCAAGCCGACACCGGCGATGGTGGTAGCTGAGTCCGCGAAGACCATCTCGATGACTCCAATCGCGAAGCTCGATCTGGATGGCATCGGCAGCAGCAGCGCGGTGACGCCGCTGGAACGGATTCCGCGAGTGGATGAGGACGAGTGCGTCGGATGCAACCTCTGTTCGCTGGTTTGTCCTGTTCCTGATTGCATCACGATGGAGCGGCGCGAGACTGGGCTGCCGTTTGAGAGCTGGGAGGAGCGCGTGGCAAAGGGTAAGGTATCGGAAGAGGCTGCAGTGACCGGGAACCCGAATCTTTAGCGTGAGCGGAGGCGAGGGTTACAGCTAGCTGCCGGCTTTCAGCTGCCAGTTTTCCAGTGAGCCAGTTACCAGTTGGAGTTTGCTTATGGGAGTTTTGATTAAGAACGGGACGGTGGTGAGCGCGACGGGATCGCAAGAGCAGGATGTGTTGGTCTCCGGCGAGGTGATTGCGCGTGTAAGCCACGGCATCAATGCGGAAGGGCATGAGGTTGTGGACGCGACGGGCTTGCTGGTGATGCCTGGTGGAATTGATGTGCATACGCATCTGGATATGCCTTTTGGTGGAACGACCTCGGCGGATGATTACACGACAGGAACGCAGGCCGCGGCTGTGGGTGGAACGACTACAGTGATCGACTTTGCGCTGCAGAACCAGAAGAGCACGCTGAAGGATGCGCTGGATATCTGGTTGAAGAAGAGCAACGGCAACGCCTGCGTGGATTTCTCGCTGCACATGGCGGTGACCAATCTGCATGGAGAAGACGGCGCTGAGACGCTGGCCGAGATGGAAGAGATGGTGAAGTTCGGCATCTCCAGCTTCAAGCTCTTCATGGCCTATCCGAATGTGCTGATGGTCAATGACGAGCTGATGTTCCGCGTGATGCAGAAGGCGGCTCAGCTCAACGGGCTGTGCCTGATTCATGCAGAGAACGGCAGCGCCATTGATGTCGTGGTCTCGCAGATGATCGCCGAGGGCAAGACTGCGCCGCACTTCCATGCGCTCTCGCGCTCTCCGAAGGCTGAGGCGGAGGCGACGCATCGTGCCATCGCTCTGGCAGACATTGCAGGCGCTGCGGTGTACATCGTGCATCTGTCCAATGAGGACTCGCTCGCTGCACTGAAGTTCATGCAGGGCCGTGGAGCGAAGGCGCTGGCGGAGACCTGCATCCAGTACCTGGTGCTGTCTATCGAGGACCAGATGCCTGGCAAGAGCTGGGAGGAGGCAAAGTATGTGTTTACGCCTCCGTTGCGCGAGAAGTGGAACCAGAAGCCGCTGTGGGAGGCGCTGGCGGATGGAACTCTGGCTGTGGTTTCAACCGACCACTGTCCGTTCCGCTTTGCCGACCAGAAGGAGCTGGGGCGCGGCGACTTCCGCAAGATTCCCAACGGTGGTCCGGGCGTGGAGAACCGGTTGCAGATCCTGTGGCACTTCGGCGTGAACGCGGGGCGCATTACGCCGGAGAAGTTCGTAGAGCTTGCCTGCACCGCGCCGGCGCGGATCTTTGGCATGGAGAAGCAGAAGGGCGCGATTGCTCCGGGCCTCGACGCGGATATTCTGCTTTGGGACCCAAACGCGGAGTACACGATTTCAGCGAAGACGCAGTGCATGGCGACGGACTACTCCATGTTCGAGGATTGGAAGGTGAAGGGGAACGCCGCGAAGGTGTTCTCGCGCGGCGAACTGGTGGTGGACAATGTTGCTTCTCCCGGAAAGTTCCTCGGTGCCACGGGACGAGGACGATTCGTGAAGCGCGAAGCCAATGCAGGAGGTCTCGCTTGATCGTTCCCGCTCCACGAGTCGTTATGGACAGCGATCTGCGTGCCGGCGAGTTCACGCCTGATCCGCGGCTCTATAACGACGACCTCGCGCCCACGATGCCCGCGCAGCGCAAGTGGAGCACCTACAACTACATTGCGCTGTGGTTCTCCATGTCGATGGAGGTGACCACTTACATGCTGGCGGCGAGCCTGATCGCCGGCGGCATGAACTGGAAGCAAGCAGTCGGAACCATCCTGCTAGGCAACCTGATCGTGCTGATCCCGATGCTGCTGAACGCGCACGCTGGCGCGAAGTATGGTATTCCATTCCCAGTGTTCGTGAGGGCGTCGTTCGGGCCGGTGGGTGCGAACATACCAGCGATGTTGCGGGCGATTGTCGCATGCGGTTGGTTCGGCATCCAATCGTGGATTGGCGGACAGGCGATTGCGGCGATGGTCGCGGTGCTGTGGCCGCAGGCCGAACATATGCCGAGCGTTACATGGGCGTGCTTTCTCGGCTTCTGGGCGCTCAATATGTTCGTCGTGTGGCGCGGCGTTGAGTCAATACGGTTCCTGCAAAGCTTCTCTGCTCCTCTCATGCTGGTGATGAGCCTGACGCTGCTGTTCTGGATGCTGCATAAGGCCGGCGGTTTTGGGCCGATGCTGGCAGCGCCGAGCATGTTCAAGACATCCGCGAGCTTCTGGCACTTCTTCTTTCCGTCGCTTACAGCGATGGTCGGCTATTGGGCGACACTGAGCCTGAATATCCCCGACTTCACGCGCTACTCGAAGAACCAGGAGTCACAGATTGTGGGGCAGGCGATCGGCTTGCCTGTAGCGATGACGTTGTACTCGTTCATCGGCATTGCGGTTACGTCGGCGTCGACGGTGGTCTTTGGCCAGCCGGTGTGGAACCCGGTGACGCTGCTGGGCAAGTTCCATCAGCCTTGGATTGCGTTCCTTGGCATGGTTGGTCTGCTGATTGCTACGCTCAATGTGAATATCGCGGCCAATGTGGTCTCTCCTTCCAATGACTTTTCCAACCTAGCGCCGAAGCTGATCAGCTTCCGCACCGGTGGTTTGATCACCGGCTTCCTCGGCCTGGCGATGATGCCGTGGAAGCTGATGGCGACGTTTGGCAGCTACGTCTTCGGGTGGCTCGTCGGCTACTCGGGACTGCTCGGGCCGGTCGCGGGCATCATGGTGACGGATTACTTTCTGCTGCGCGGCACGCGACTGGACAGTTACTCGCTCTACCGGCGCGGCGGTATCTATGAGTACAAGAATGGCCTGAACCCGGCGGCGATTGTGGCGCTGGTGCTGGGCGTTGCGGCGGCGCTGGTTGGCCGGTTCGTGCCGCGTGTCGCGTTTCTGTATGACTATGCCTGGTTTGTAGGATTCTTCCTTTCCGGTGCAATCTATTACTTGATGATGTTTCGCGCCCAGGTCTCTGAAGAAGTGAGACTTGTCCCGGCCGCAACCGATGCTTTGGAAGGATGACGATGAGCCCGACTGACCTGATGGAAAAGCCAACAACCCTGACCACCGAAGAGGTGGTGCAGATTACCAAGGACACGAACTACGGCACTTGGCGGTTCCAGAAGGGCTGGAACCCGATGCACATCGTCGATGCCGAGGGATGCACGATCACTGACTCCAAGGGCAAGCAGTACCTCGACTTCAGCTCACAGCTGATGTGCATGAACCTGGGGCACAAGAACCAGGCGGTGATCGACGCCATCAAGCAGCAGGCGCAGGATCTCGCCTATGCGATGCCGGGTTATGCGACCACCGCTCGCGCGGAGCTGAGCAAGCTGCTGCTCGAAGTGCTTCCGAAGGGCCTGAACAAGTTCTTCTTCACGACCTCTGGAACGGACGCTAACGAAGCGGCGTTCAAGATTGCGCGCATGTATACGGGCAAGACCAAGATCATCGCGCGCTACCGCAGCTACCACGGGTCTACCTCCGGCAGCATTGCTGCGACCGGTGATCCGCGCCGCTGGGCGATGGAGCCGCGCGGCAAGGGGCCGGGGATTCTCTTCGGGCCCGAGGTGCACTGCTATAAGTGCCCGATCAAGCACACCTATCCGGAGTGCGGCATCGCCTGCGTAGACTACCTGGAGCACATGATCCGCAACGAGAGCGATGTTGCGGCGGTGCTGGTGGAGCCCATCGTCGGCACCAATGGCGTCATCGTGCCGCCGGAAGAGTACATGCCGAAGCTGCGCAAGCTCTGCGACGAGACCGGTGTGCTGCTCATCGCCGACGAGGTGATGAGCGGATGGGGCCGCGCCGGCGAGTGGTTCGCCATGAACCTGTGGGGCGTCACGCCGGACATCCTGACCACAGCGAAGGGCATCACCAGCGCATACGTTCCGCTGGGCCTGTGCGCGACGAGCGAGAAGATCGGCGACTTCTTCCAGGACCACTACTTCTCGCATGGCCACACGTACGAGGCGCATCCGATGACGTTGCTGCCCGCGGTGGCGACCATCCACGAGATGCAGCGGCTCGGGCTGGTGGAGCGCGCGCGCGAGCTGGAGCCGTTCGTCGGCGGCCTGCTGCAAGAGCTCAAGGCCAAGCACAAGTCCGTGGGCGACGTGCGCGGCAAGGGCCTGTTCTGGGCCGTCGACCTGGTGAAGAACCAGCAGACCAAGGAGCCGTTCAACACCTACACGGACAAGGTCAGCGGCAAGCCGCTGCTGGTGGACCAGATCGGCGCGAAGATGCTGGCCGAAGGCGTCATTATTCAGGCGTGGGTCTCGCATTTCGTCATCGCGCCGCCGCTGATCATTGAAAAGGCTGAGATAGAGCGCGGAATTGCGATGCTGGACAAGTGGCTCCATCTGGCCGATGAGCTGGCGGATTAGGCTCGCTTGCCGGGGGTACCCCCCTACTATGGATTTTGGTAAAATCTCTGGAATCAGAGGTTTAGGGGGTGACCCCGGGGTCAAAATATTCATTCCAAAGATTTTAGAGGCAAAATATTCAAAAGAAACAAGTTAACAGCGAAACAGGGAACAGCGAACAGTCGAGAAGGCGCTCCGGGGTCTTGTTGAGTTCAGAGTTCTGAGTCAGCGAGTATGGAGCAAGAGCGGGTTCTTCATGAGCTTAGAGCGTAGAGATCGTGAGCTTAGAGTCAAAGCAAGAACCCCTTTTTCTGTGGGTTAAATGCGAAGGCCGCAAGCGGCTTGTGCCGGCTGCAGCCAGGGGGAACTTTTCTTGCTTAACCCTATGTCTTAATTGTAGCGAATTGGACAGGGTAACTACGCCAAGATTCTGCAAGAAATATCTCCCATATTTTCCAATGAGTTCGGCGATTTTGGATGCCGGAGGGGGCTTGACAAGATTTTTGGGCTGTTTTTGAGGGAATTATTTTGGGGACGGAGTAAGTGATTGGTGGCAAAAGGGTTGCGGGGGATGGGAGGGTGGCTGGGCATCCTCGTTCCCACCCATGCCGACGATGAAGCTTGTCGTCATGGATGGGGCACCCGAACGGTTTAGGTGAGAGAAGGGGGAACTCATGGGTGCGCCACCCACCCGAGCAGCCTTTGTGGTGAGAAAGATGTTGGCGGTATGGGTAAGTCGAGCTGTACCGGGGTCCTTCGACTGTGGTGCTCACGGTGAAGCTGTGAGCACCTTCGCTCAGGATGACAGAGTTTTGGGGGTGTAGAAGAGGTTGTGGGGTGGGGAGGGCCTTCGTCTCTCTGGTTCTCTCTTCTCGGCGTCCGAGGGGCTGCGCCCCACGCTGGTATGGATCGGGCCTCCGGCCCTTGCATTGGGGGTGAGCCGCCCATGTGTCGGGCTTACAGCCCTGCGTCTCTTCGTGGGCATTTTCCTGGGCCTGCGGCCCAGGCTGTTATGTGGCGGGCCTTCGGCCCTCTTCACTGCTTCAGCGGGTGAAGCAGGTCCCTGCGGGATGACAACCAGAAAGGCAACGGCAACAGCAACGGCGGTGCGCCGGTTCGGATACAACAGTAGGTATGACGATCCAAAGTTTTGTGGCGGCGGCGCTGTTGGTGCTGTCCGTGGGCGCGGTGGGGCAGGAGGTCGCGAAGTCGAGCGCTCCGACGCCGGCTGACGTGGCGTTTCAAGGGATCTACAAGGCGGATGAGGCGTGGCGGCGGGCGCTGCGCGGCGGCGTGTCGCAGGCGGATGAGGACCGGCGTCTGCCGCCGGAGCACCTGGAGCAGGTGGATGCAGCGACGCAGGCGAAGGCGCTCGCACACTGGGAGAGCGTGCTGGCGGAGCTGGGCCGGGTGGACGCGGGCGCGCTATCGCCGGAGGAGCACCTGAACTTCGAGGTCTACCGCGCGCAGATTGTGGTGGAGCGCAATGAGGTGGCGTTCCGCGAGTATGAGCGGCCGGTGAACTCGGACTCGCAGTTCTGGGGGTTCATCGCGCCGATCGACGGACGCGAGTTTCGCACCGCCGAGCACTATCGGCGCTATCTGCTGCGGCTGAACGATGTGCCGGAGTACTTCGACGAGCAGATGGCGAACATGCGCGCGGGAGCGGCTCGCGGATTCACGCCGCCGCGCGTGACGCTCGAAGGCCGCGACCAGGGGCTGAAGGACGTAGCGAACGCGAAGAGCGCGCAGGCTACCAGCTTCTGGCGGCCGTTCGTGAAGATGCCGGCGTCGATCCCGGCGGAAGACCAGGCGAAGCTGCGCGCGGAGGCGGAGGACGTGATCACGCACAAGGTGATGCCCGCCTACGCGAAGATGCTGACGTTCTTCGATGAGGAGTATGTGCCGAAGGCCGTGACTTCCCTGGCGGCCGAGAGCCTCCCCGACGGCAAGGCCTACTACCAGTCGAAGATCCTGGAGTACACGACGGTGTCGATGACGCCGGAGGAGATTCATGCGGTCGGACTGAAGGAGATGGACGGCATCCACTTGGAGATGCTGGCGGCGATGCAGGCCAGCGGCTTTACAGGCAACTTCGCGGAGTTCCTGCAGTCGCTGCGTACGGACCCGAAGTACTATGCGAAGTCGCCGGAGGAGCTGCTGCATGACGCGGCGTGGATCGCCAAGGAGTTTGATGGCGTGTCGGGGCGGTACTTCGGCTACCAGCCGCGCGAGCGCTTCGGCATTGTGCCGGTGCCGGAGGACATGGCGCCGTTCTACACGTCGGCGCGCGGCGGGCTGAACTCGTACCTGGTGAATACGTACGATCTGCCGTCGCGGCCGCTGTACTCGCTGCCGGCGTTGACGCTGCATGAGTCGGCGCCGGGGCACAGCTGGCAGATGGCGATTGCGCTGGAGCACGAGCGCGACAAGAAGCTGCCGCAGTTTCGCCACGAGTACATCTCGGCCTATGGTGAGGGTTGGGCGCTGTACTGCGAGCGGCTGGGCTCGGAGATGGGCATCTACCACACGCCGCAGGAGACCTTTGGGATGCTCAGCTACCAGGCGTGGCGCGCGGCGCGGCTGGTGGTGGATACCGGCATCCACTCGCAGGGATGGACGCGCGCGCAGGCGCAGCAGTACCTGCACGACAACACCGCGCTGAGCGACCACGAGATTGCGACCGAGGTGGACCGCTACATCAGCTGGCCGGGGCAGGCGCTTTCGTACTATCTGGGCGAGATGGCGATTGTGAAGGAGCGCCGCAAGGCCGAGGCCGCGCTGGGCACGAAGTTCAACCTGCGTGCGTTTCACGATGCGGTGCTGGAGACAGGCAGTGTGCCGTTGCCGGTGCTGGAAGAGCATCTGGATGCGTGGATCGCAGGCGGCGGCGTGGGGCCGTATGTGGAGATGGAGCAGTAAGCGGAGAACGTGACGAAGTAGTGTGGTTAGGTGAGGGTGCGGTCGAGGTGGGTGTAGCCGCCATCGACGATCAGGTGCTGCGCGGTGGTGTGGCCGGATTGGGTGGGGGAGAGCAGGAAGACGGTCATGGCGGCGATCTCGGCGCCTTCGGTCATGCGATGGCCGAGTGGGATGCGGCTGGTGATCTTCTGGAGCGCGGCGGCTGGGTCGGGGAGGGTGTTGAGCCAGCGCTCGTATAACGGTGTGAGGACCTCGGCGGGGAGGACGCTGTTGACGCGGATGCCGAAGGGGAGGAGCTCGGCGGCCCACTCGCGGGTGAGCGCAAGCTGCGCGCCTTTGGCGGCGGCGTAGGCAGAGGTGTTGCCCTGG
>Ga0302202_10007778_pt1 | contig 10285 bp, 8 predicted proteins | sample II_Bog_N3_3_FD_194579 | JGI IMG/M metagenome (GOLD analysis project Ga0302202, IMG submission 194579) | Peat permafrost microbial communities from Stordalen Mire near Abisko, Sweden - II_Bog_N3_3 | ecosystem: Environmental > Terrestrial > Soil > Wetlands > Peat | place: Sweden: Abisko, Stordalen... | reverse complement strand
AGCGCACCGGTCTTGGTGTAAGTCGTGAGCTGCTGGCCGACATAGCCAACGCCCGCGCCGACATATGGGGTGAAGCCCGAGAAGCCCGAGAAGTCATACAGGCCGTTGAGCATCAGGCCATACATGTTGGTCCCAATGCCAGTAGACCCTTTGCCGCCGCTCATCTTCGCCTTCAGGTTGCCTTCAAGGCCGAAGACTTCAGCTTCTGCACGGAAGCCGTTGGCATATCCGTAGCCGACCGAAGCGAAGCCATTAATGCCAGCATGCGGCGTGGTGGCGGTGCCTTTGACGCCGGCAACTCGCACGTCGGTGCTCGTGATCATGTTGGCGCCAACGCCACCAGAGATATACAGACCGTCGATCGGCTGAGCCGAAGCGGCAACCGGAAGAGCCAGCACAGAGGCGGCCAGGAGAGCTTTACGAAGCGTCATCAGTCGAATTCCTTTCGTACCTGCTGCCCCCAAGGGCGGCAGAATCCAACGCAGCGCCAAGGAGGCCGCATGCGATCCGTTGCTATATGATCCTCGTTCCATCGCGATGCCAGTGCACGAAACAGGGAGTAGCCCGCACTGCACAATTCTGATGGACGCTGTGGCAAAAATGCAACGTCCTGTGGCCCGTCAGTTACGCCACACTGTCAGAAACATGACATGCTCGTAAAATACCCCTGCGCCGGACGCCGCGCTGGGGCATTTGCAGTCGGATAGGTCTGAAAATTACTTCAGAACGATTTCCACGCGCCGATTTTGTGGCTCACGAACCTCGGCCGCTGTCGGCACCAATGGTTTGGTGTCGCCGAAGGCGGTGATGCTGATCGCCGCTTTCTCCACACCGAGTCGCACCAGCTCAGCGGCGACGGCGCGGGCGCGGGCGAGAGAGAGGGTTTGGTTGTAGGCGGCGGTGCCGGTTTTGTCGGCGTGCCCGGCCACATCGATGCGGGTGTTGGCCACATGCGTCGCGTTCTTGGCCGCTTCAGCGATGATTGCCTGAGCACGCGTGGTCAGCTCAGCGCGATCCCAGTCGAAGAACACCAGATAGGAGCGGGCGGGTGCCGGAGCGGGGGCTGCCACAATCTTGGCCGTCGGAGCGGGAGCGGCAGCTGGCATTGGCGGCGGGGTGACGTTGAAGGCGTAGCGCAAGCCGAACATCACCGAATGATTGTGATCGTCGCGCACCCGGAAGCTCGCAGGCACCGTGACGCCGCCTGTGGTGGCGGTGCCGGTGTAGTTCTGTGTGCCATTGACGACCATGAAGCGGTAATCCGCCGTCACCGACAGGCCAACGGCACCGGGTATCGGGAAGCTCAGCCCGCCAATCGCCTGCTCGGCCATCGCACCTTGGCTGTCATTGACCGCGAAATTGGTGCCGCCGATGTTCTTCGACACTGTGCGGGTGACGCTTTGATAGCCAACACCGGCACCAAGATAGGGGTAGATGTAAGGCGAGCCGATATCGAGATCGAAGAGCGCATTGAACATCGCGCCGAGCTTTTTCTCATGGGCGGACTGGCTGGTGGTCAGCGTGTTGTTGCCTTTGGTGCCGCGCTTGTTGTCCAGCAGATCGCCTTCCAGCTCAACCCGCGCGCCGTTGCCGAAGGCGTAGCCGAGATTGATGGCACCCTGAGCCCCGGTCTGGAAATTGGTCGAAACCGCCGGGCGAAAGATATGTGTCGCCCCGTTCGTGGACTCGCTCATTACCCGCTGGTTTTCTAGGAATGACAGCCCGCCCGCAGCTCCCACATACAGCCCCTCGATGGGCTGGGCGAAAGCGGCGACAGGGATCAACGTGGTGGCGAGCAAGGCAAGCGTCAGGGCGCGCATCAGGGATTCCTTATCGGGTCCGGTCAGAGATGGGGCCGAACCCGGGCGTTCAAACGATTTTGCCGTCAAAGGGCGGCAGACCGTCCGGGCTTTCGAATTCCAGCACCCACAAATCGGGATCATAGCGGCGTTGTTTTGCAACATAGGCATCCGCTGTCTCCTGGTCCACTGGTGCCTTCCCTGTGGCGCGCATCCAGGCTGCACCGCCCTCGGCTGTGCGGATCTGAGAGAGCACCCAAATACCATCACGCCCACGCAGCACGACCAGCACGCCGCCCGAATCGTCGTCGCCCCGGTGCAGCACCGCACCATAGCGACCCTGGTTGTTGCCCAGACGCAGCGCCATATCCACCCACAACCGCGCCTTGACCCGTGCTTCTGCCATAGCTGCCTCTCTTTGCTGAGCCGAAGCTCGTGAGGGGTCTTGAAGCATAACCGCGCCGCTGTCACACAAGGGGGGACGAGATGTGACATGTGAAGAAGTGACATGGCGAAAGAATTGACCGAAGGCCAACGCGCCTACGAATCCAAGCGGGCTGCCAAGGCGGGCATGAGCCTCGATAAATGGCTGACCATGAAGGAGCGTGAGCGCACTCAGGAAGTTGAAGCGGTGGCGAAGGCCAAGGCTGCGGCGGTTGAAGCGGCCAAGCCGAAAAAGCCCGGCCTGATTTCGCGCCTGCTCGCCAAGGCCGAAAAGCCGCTGTGATCTGATGCTCCCGGCGCAGGTGCACCGCCTTGGCCTTGCCCTGCATGCCGATTGGAGCATCGATCCCCGCAAACGCTGGATGACCAGCGCCCATCCGCTATCCAGTGGCTGGGTGCTGTCGGCCGCGCGGCCGGTGGGCGAACTTGCGGGCTGGACACAGCGGCTGCAAGCCGAAGCGGGCGATGGGGCGGTGGCCATTGGCGTCGATTTCCCGCTCGGCCTGCCGCGCCGTTATGCCGAACTGCATGCGACGGAGGCGGCGGATTTTCCTGCATTTTTGCGCCGCCTCGCCAATCATCCCAGCTTCTTTTCCGTCTGCTCGACGCTAGATGACGTCGAACCGGCGCGGCCATTCTATCCCGCACGCGGTGTGGCGGGCATGACGCGCGCGGCGCATGCGCAGGCGCTTGGCCTCGGCGGTGCCGACGGCCTCTCCCGTGCCTGCGACCGCGCCACCGCGCTGCGCCCAGCCGGAGCACCGATATTCTGGACGCTGGGTGCCAATCAGACCGGCAAGGCCGCCATCAGCGCTTGGCGCGACTGGCTGCTGCCGTCTTTCGCCGCCGGCGACGCTCTGCGGCTGTGGCCGTTCGAGGGGGCGATGACGGATCTGCTCACGCCGGGCGCGGTGGTGGTGGCCGAGACCTATCCGGCTGAGGCGATGCGCCAGCGTGGGCTGAAGCTGTCAGGCAGCAAGCGGCGACAATCGGATCGCGCGGCACTGGCTAGCGCGCTGTTTGCCGAACTCGATCAGCGCCGTGCCGTGCCGGATGATGCTCTTGTCGCCGAGATACGCGACGGATTTGGCAGCGATGCGGCGGGCGAGGACCGGTTCGACTCACTGCTTGGTCTGCTCGGACTGCTCGCCGTGCTGGATGGCGCGCAGCCCGATTTCATCCCCGACGATCCTTGGATCAAACGCTGGGAAGGCTGGGTGCTGGGGCAGACCGAGTTGCCGCGCTGCTGAGCGCTATTTCCTCCCGGCGATCAGCCCAAGATCGATGCTACCGGCCATCGCCGCATAACCGGCGCGGTTTGGATGCAGCTTGTCACCTGGACCGCCGGTGCTGCTCTCCGGCACGAACATCGGCTTCATGCCGCCGGTTGATGGGTCCAGCGTGACAGCATCGAAATCCACCACGCCGTCGAACAACCCGCTGGTGCGGATGAAATTGTTGAGCGTTTTGCGCTTCTCGTCCTGCTCTGGGAAACCGTGTGCCGGGCTGGAACTGCCAAATGCCGAGGTGACGGTGGCACCGATGATTTTCACACCCGGAAGGCCAGCGCGCAGCCGGGCAATGCCCGACTTGTAGCCCTCGATCACCGCCTCGGCACTGGCGTTGCCGTTCTTGCTGAAATCGTTAATCCCCTCCAACCAGATCACATGGGTCACACCCCCCAGGCTGATCACGTCGCGTTGCAGGCGAGAGAGCGCCGAGGGGCCACCGAGGAATGCTTGGCTCGGCGTGTAGATCGGCGGCCCGACCACCTGATTGCCGCCAATGCCCGCATTGACCACGGCCACCGCAATGCCCGCCGCCTTCAGCCTGCGGGAGAGCACGTCCGACCAACGGTCGTCACCGTTGATGGTGGTCGCCGTGCCGTCGGTGATCGAATCGCCGAAGCAGACCACAACCTGGGTTTCAGCCGGTGCTGACATCTCGACCAGATCGAGAAAATACCATGATGCGGTGCTGAACGGGAACGCCGCCTCACCGTCATCGGCGGCATGTGAACCGGTGCCGGGCGGCGTGATGTAGGAACTCGTCATGGCTTTGGCGTGCCACGTCATCGGCCCAGATGCGCCCACCACATGCAGGCTGACCGACAGTTTGCGCCCGACGAGCAGCTTTTCGGCAGGGTCGCGCACGAAGGGCAGGGCGACCGGGTCGCTGACCGCCCATTGGCCGGGTGCCACCGTCACCGCATTCTGGCCGCTGAAGGTGACCGGCCGGTTGGTGCCGACCACCAGGGCGGCGCCACTGTTCTGCAATCCAACATGCACATCGGCGAACGTCACCGGCTGGGTGCCGAGCGCGTTCGAGAGCCGGATTCGCGCCTGTTTGCCCCAGATATCCGGCTTGATCGTCAGGCGCAGCGTCTGGTCGCGGGCACCCTGTGCGGCATCGGGAAAGGCCCAGCGCAAATCGGGCTGTGCGGTTGGGTTGCCGACCGGATAGGGGCCCTGCACGGAGGCCGCCCAGGCGGGGACGAAATTCACGGCGGGCTCTGCCATCACGGGCAGGCTCGCGATCAATGAAAACGCGACGCCGGACAGCGCCAGCATGCGGCGGGTTGGTTGTGCCATATTCTTGTTTCCTCCAACGTGGCCACGACGTTAGGGGAGAGCGCGCTGCTGGTCAAAGCCGGGTTGCTCAGCCGTAAACCCCGGCGGCCCTGGCGCGCACGGCGCACAATGCGAGGACCAGATCCAGCACCGGCGTCTGCACCCCGGCCAGACGCGCCAAGGCCAGGGTGGCTTCGAACAGCGTTGTGATTTCCATCCGCCGCCCGAGTTCCAGATCCTGCAACATGCTCGGCTTATGCGTCAGCCGCTTGCCCGCCGCGATCCAAGCCTCCACATCGAGCGACACCGGACTGCCTAATTTTTTGGCAATCTCGGCAGCCTCGGCGTAGATCGCGCGGGTTGCCTGTTCGATAGGCAATTCGGCCATGCTGACATTGACCGGCGCTCCGGTCAGCACCGACACCGGCGCACTGCCGAGATTGACCAACAGCTTCGTCCAGACATCGGCGCGGATGTTGGTGGAGACTTTCTCCTCAATCCCGCTCGCCTTGAGCAAGGCAGCGATCTGCTCGGCACGCGGAGTGATGCGATTGTCGATTTCGCCGATGATCACCCGGTTGTGCGGGCTTGAGATCCGCACCACGCCGGGAGAGGGCACCGAGCAGGCGGCATAGACCACGCCGCCCAGCGTGCGGGCGATTCCAATCTTGTCATGCAGCACGCCGGTTGGGTCGAGCATGTCGAGTTTGGTGCCGGCATAAGGGCCGCCCAGCCCGTCGCAATACCACCAGGGTATGCCGTTGATGACGAACAAAACCGGCGTGTCCGGCCCCAGCAGCGGGGCGATTCGGGCGGCAACGTCCGGCAAAGCTGGGGTTTTGGTGGTGACCAGCACCAGATCCTGCACGCCCAATGCCGCCGGATCAGCACTCGCCTTCACCCGTGCTGTAAGGGTCTCCGTCAGCGTCTCGACCACCAGACCATTGGCCTGAATGGCCGCCAGATGGGCGCCACGGGCGACGACGGAGACGTCAGCACCGGAACTGGCGATCTTGGCCGCCAGATTGCCGCCAATCGCGCCCGCGCCGTAGATGCAAACGCGCGTCACGCCAGGATTTCCACCGCTGCCCGCACCAAGGCCTGCACGCCCAGGCCGATACACGCCTCATCGGGAGCATATCCCGAATTATGCAGCCGATCCGCCCGCCCCGGCGCGCCGGAGCCGACGCCGAGTTGGAAGGCGGGCACCACCTGCGACATCAGCGCGAAATCCTCTGCCCCCATACTCGGCTCATGGCGATGGATCACGTCACCAAGCTGCTTGCGCACAGCTGCCACCACCGGCTCCAGCACGCGGTCATCATTGAGCATGGCGGGCACACCGCGCTCATAGATAAGGGTGCAGCGCGTGCGCATCGAGATTTCTGCCCCATCGCAAAGCCGCTGAATGGCGGCTTCGGCGGTATCCTGGGCTTCCTTGTGCAGGGTGCGCACGGTGCCTTTGATGACCACAGAATCGGGGATGATGTTGTGGGCGATGCCGCCATTGATCGCGCCGACCGTCACCACCGCCGGATGCAGCGGCCGCACTTCGCGTGAGACTACAGTCTGCAATTGGGTGATCAGCGTGGCGGCGGCGACAATCGGGTCGATGGCAGCATAGGGATGGGCGGCGTGGCCGGATTTGCCGTGCACCTCAATGGTGAACATATCCGCCGCCGCCAATGCCGGACCGGGGCAGAAGCTGAATTCACCGACCGGGATGTGCGGATAATTGTGAAAGCCGATGGCCATATCGACCTTCGGGCCTTCCAACACACCTTCCTCGATCATCTGCTCTGCACCGCCGATGGCTTCCTCGGCGGGCTGGAAGATCAGCTTCACGGTGCCCGCCAAGGACGGCGCGATCCTATGCAGCACTTCGGCCACGCCGAGCAGGGTGGTGGTGTGGATGTCGTGGCCGCAGGCATGCATCAAACCGGGCTTGGTGCTGGCCCAGGGCAGGTTGGTGCGCTCCTGGATGGGCAGCGCGTCCATATCAGCGCGAATGGCCAGCACCGGGCCAGGTCGGCCACCCGTGATGATGCCAACCACGCCGGTTTTGGCGATGCCGGTCTGATGCGAAATGCCGATGCGCGACAGTTCCTTGGCCACAACAGAGGCGGTGCGCACTTCCTCGAATGCCAATTCGGGATGGGCATGCAGGTCGCGACGTACCTGTATCAGGTGCTGCTCGATCTCCGTGGTGATCCGGGCAATGGCAGCCTGGACGTCATTGGGTAGATCTATCATCTGGGTATCCATCGCTAGGCCCCTTTCCTTCGCGCGCGAAGGTATATCATGCGGCGAGACGCATTCGAGGGGCAAGTTAGCTTGGTTGGTAGACAGCTAGGTTGGAGTTTGCCATAGGCCATGCATCCGGTTCGGAGTTATTGAGATGCCTGCATTTGAACAACATGCCGCCTCTGATGCCTCTCATCCCATCGTCCCGGTTATTCTCTCCGGTGGCACCGGGACCCGGCTTTGGCCGCTGTCGCGTGAAAGCTTTCCCAAGCAATTCTGGCCGCTGGTGTCGGACCGTTCGCTGATTCAGGAAACCGCCCTGCGGGCGGTGGGCCCGGGCATTTCGGCACCCGTGGTGGTCTGCAACGAGGCGCACCGCTTCGTGGTCGCTGAGCAATTGCGGGCGGCTGGCATCGAAGGCAGCCGCGTGGTGCTGGAGCCGGTGGGGCGCAACTCCGCCCCGGCCATCGCCGCCGCTGCCTTGATTATCGCCGAGACCGATCCCAACGCCGTGCTCTGGCTGATGGCAGCCGATTCCGCGATCTCCGATACAGCAGCCCTCGGTGAGGCGCTTTGCCATGCTGTGGCGGCAGCGCGGGCGGGTCATGTTGTCACCTTCGGCATGCAGCCGACCGGGCCTGAGACCGGCTATGGCTACATCAAAACCGGAGCCGCGCTGCCGGGGTTGGACGGCGTGAACGCCATTGCCCGCTTTGTCGAAAAGCCCGATGCCGAGACCGCCCAGGCGATGGTGGCCGATGGTCTGCATTTGTGGAATTCCGGCATGTTCGTCTTCACCGCCGCTACCCTGCTCTCCGAGCTTGAGCGCCATGCGCCGGACGTGCTGGCGGCCGTGCGCCTTGCCGTGGATGCCCGTCGGACGGATCTGGATTTCATCCGCCTCGGTGAAGCCGAATTCGCTGCCTGTCCGAATATCAGCATCGACTACGCCCTGGCCGAACGCACCGATCGCGCCGTGGTCGTGCCGGCAGCGCTTGGTTGGTCCGATGTCGGCTCCTGGTCGGCGCTGTGGGACCTTGGCGAGAAGGACGCGTCAGGCAACGTCACGGTGGGCGACGTGATGCTGGAAGGGGCGAAGAATTGCTATGTCCGCACTGATTCACTGCTCACCGCCGTGATCGGGCTGGAAGATGCCATATTGGTCGTCACGGAAGACGCCGTGCTCGCCATGCATCGCGATGAGGCGCAGAACGTCAAGAAGATCGTCGAGCGTCTCAAGGCCGCCCGCCGCCCCGAGGCATCGGCGCATCGCCGGATGTATCGTCCCTGGGGCTTCTATGAAGGTATCACCAAGGGCGAGCGCTTTCAGGTCAAGCGCATCGTCGTCTCGCCTGGGGCGAAGCTGTCGCTGCAGAAGCATTTCCACCGCGCCGAGCATTGGGTTGTGGTGGAGGGCACCGCCATCGTCACGCGCGACGACGAGAAGGTGATGGTGCGCGAGAATGAGAGCATTTATCTGCCGCTCGGCTGCGTGCACCGGCTGGAAAACCCCGGCAGAATTCCGATCACGCTGATCGAAGTGCAATCCGGTCCGTATCTGGGTGAGGACGACATTGTGCGGATTGAAGACACCTACGGGCGGGGCTGATCCTGCCCCGCTTCAATACACCTCAACTGGTCCGCTCACCCACCCGGTTGCGCGGTGCGCCGTAGAGATCGACGCGGCCCTTGCCTGTGCGCTTGATGTCGTAGAGCACCGAGTCAGCATGGGCGAGGACGCGCTCGAAGCCTTCCATCAGGCCCACGTCACGCTCGGTGGCTGAAAGATGGTCGGGCCAGCAGGCACCGCCGAGGCTGCAGCCGACTTTAACCACCGAGCCGCCGCACTGATACGGCGCCATCACCGCCGCCTGCGCCCGCTGCGCCACCGCCACCGCCGCCATATCCGACATGCCTGCCGGTGCCGGCAAGGCGAGCACGAATTCGTCACCGCCAAGCCGCGCCACCAGATCGCCACGCCGTACCATCTGCTTCAGGCGGGCTGCCACCAGACAGAGCAATTGATCGCCGGTCTGATGGCCCATCGTGTCGTTGACGGCCTTGAAGCCGTCCAGATCGCCGACGAATAGCATCACCGAACTGCCGGTGGCCTTCGCCTCGGTCAGCATCGCATCCAGATGCAGCCGCAGGCCGTGGCGGTTGAGCAAGCGGGTGAGGGGGTCGTGCAGGGCGAGTTCTTCCATCTCGTCCAGCGCTTCCTGCTTGCGCGTCAGCGTGGCCACCAGAGCGCGCAGCGAGGTTGAGAGGCTGTCGATTTCCGTCGCCCCTCGGATGCGCGGGATTTCGATGTCATCGCCCTGGCGCAGACGCTCGGCTGCGGCGGCGATGCGGGCGAGTGGCGAGGTGACCATCCCGGCCAGCATCCAGCCGGCAAGCGCGAATATCACAGCCACCAGCAAACCCACGCCCCAGATCGTCTCCCGCAGCACGGTGGCCGGGGCGAATGCCTGATCCTCCGCCTCTCGCACCAGCACGCTCCAGCGCAGCCCCTGCACGCCGACATTGGCACCCGGGCCGTCACCAACGGCGAAGGCCGCGCCGGTCAGATAAGGGTGCGTGCTCTCGTTCGGCAGCAGCCCAGGCCAGGGTTCCACCTGCCATCCGGCAAGCCCGGCGCGAGCGCGGGCCACCGACGGGGCGGTCAATAGCAGCCCGGCAGTATCCGGCGGGCCCAGCACCACATTGTCGCGTGCGCCGACCAGGAAGGTTTCGCGGCGCATTGTGCCGTCATCATCGGTGGTGATCGTCGCCTTCTCAATGCTGCGCACCCAACTCCAGGGCAATTGGGCGGCAATCGAGCCGATCACGCTGCCATCGGCGTCGCGGATCGGTTGCAGCAGATCGATCGTCCGCACATCTTCCGGCATCGCTTGCGCACCGAGCAGTTGCAGGGGGGCACGCATGCCGTCGCGATTGGCGCCACGGGCGGAAATCAAGGTGCCGACGCTGGCCGGGTCGGTGGCAATGATCACCCGCCCGGCGGGGGTTGCCACGCCGATCCAGGCATAGCCCGGATAGGAGCGCTTGAGTTCGTCAAGCAGTGCCTGTGTCTGCCCCGTTGCCGATGACAGCGCCTCACTGCCCGCCACTGCGGGGGCAATCGAGACGGTGGAGACCACCGTGCGCAGCGATTCCATGCGCGACAGCAGCGTCAATTCGCGTGCGCGTGTGGCCAGTTCGGCGGTCAGGCGTTCGGCGAGGCGTTGC
>Ga0302202_10007771_pt1 | contig 10289 bp, 9 predicted proteins | sample II_Bog_N3_3_FD_194579 | JGI IMG/M metagenome (GOLD analysis project Ga0302202, IMG submission 194579) | Peat permafrost microbial communities from Stordalen Mire near Abisko, Sweden - II_Bog_N3_3 | ecosystem: Environmental > Terrestrial > Soil > Wetlands > Peat | place: Sweden: Abisko, Stordalen... | reverse complement strand
GGCCATGCCCGACGGTGCGCCGGTGCTGGCCCCTGATTCGCTTGTCGCCGGTATCCGATGGCGCCTCATTGACCTGCATCAATGTGCGCGAGGGCTATGGCTGTAGGTAGGCCAACAGCAGTCTAGCTGATTCGAATCGCGGCCATAAGTGGGTTGCGGCGATTTCATGTCAGCCCCGCCTGCCAGCAACCGGCGGCCCCTGCGGCCCGCCGGGAAGGACGCAAAATGCTGATTCCGCTCAAGCTGCTGCATGACCAGCCTTTGCAGCAGCAGCTCTATGACCAGCTTCGGGAGCTGGTGGTCTCCGCAAGGCTCGCACCCGGGGTGCGGATGCCGTCATCACGCATGCTGGCCGACCAGTTCGCGGTGTCGCGCATGACCGTGCTGCTGGCCTATGAACGCCTGATCGCCGAGGGCTATCTGGAAACCGTTCCCGCGGTCGGCACCTTCGTGGGCAAACCATCCGCATCGCATGCCAGCCGGCCGGACCCGCGCGCGGCGCAAACCATCGCACTGCCGGTGCCGGCGTCGGATGACCGAATCGGGCAGCCGGACCCGTCCTTGTTCCCAACCGGCCGCTGGCGGGCGCTGATGCGCGGCACCTTGGAGCGGTTCGGTGCGCATATCGCCCAGCAGCACCACGCGGGCAGTCCGGCACTGCGCGCCGCGATCGCGCGCTGGCTGTCCACCTCGCGCGGCCTGCCCGTGCAGCCGGAACAGATCATCCTGGCGGGCGGACGCCAGCAGGCCCTGCACATGGCAACCCACCTGCTGTTGCGCCCCGGCGCGCGCACCGTCCTGGAAGACCCCTGCGAGGAAAGCGCTGCCAGTCTGTATGCCGCGGCGCGGGCCGACATCATCCGGGTGCCGGTGGACGCGGACGGGATCTGCACCGACCACCTGCCGCGTGGTCCGGCGGCGCTGGTTCACGTGACGCCGGAACATCACCGGCCGCTGGGTGTCGCCTTGTCGGCCGACCGCCGGCAGCAACTGCTGCACTGGGCGGCTCAGGCCGGCGCGACGGTACTGGAGGAGGACAGCCAGGGCGAATTCCGCTATGCGCCGCTGGCCGCGCCGCCCTTGATGGGCCTCGACCGCGAGGGCCGGGTCGTGCATGTCGGTTGCTTCGCCAGCACCCTGGGACCCTGGGTGACCCTCGCCTACCTCGTCGTGCCGCACCATCTGATCGCCCCGGCCCTGGCCGCTCGGCGGCTGATCGACGACCACGCGCTGTGGCTGGAGGAAGACGCGCTGGCCGAACTGCTGGACAGCGGGGCCTACGCGCGCCACGTGCACCGGCTGCGAAAGGTCTATCTCAGCCGGCGGGACGCGCTGCTGGAAGCGATGCGCGGGCATTTCGGAGGCTCGATGCGCCTGTGCGGGACCCATGCCGGGCTGCATCTGGCTTGGCGGATGCCCGAAGGTCTCGGGACGTCGGCCGGCGTGGCGGCCATGGCGCGCCGCTGCGGGTTGCAGGCGACCGCGCTGGCCAATGCGCCGGTCGTCCTGCTGGGCTTTGCAACCCCGGTGGAGCGGCTGATCGCGGCGGGTGTCAGCCAGTTGGCGGGGCGACTCGCCGTGGGCGGGACAATGTGGCCACTGCGGGTGGGCGCGGACTGAAGCGCCGCGGGGTCTTTACAAGCCGCCGCTGCGGGCGATCTTTCCACGGGTAACCAACCCGGGACAAAGTCCGATGACCCAACCCGCTCCGCTGGACCCCGGCGTGCTGCCGCCCGGCCTGCGCTCCCGCTTCGTGCCCGACATCAACGGCCTGCGCATCCATATCCTGGAGGCCGGGTTCGAGCCGCCTGACCGGCCCTGCATCCTGTTGCTGCATGGCTTTCCGGAACTGGCCTATTCCTGGCGGAAGATCATGCCGGCCCTGGCGGGGGCCGGCTATCACGTCGTCGCACCCGACCTGCGCGGCTATGGCCGCACCACCGGATGGGACGGGGCCTATGACAGCGACCTGCGCGGCTTCCGCCTGCTGAATGCGGTGCGTGACGCGGTGGGCCTGGTGTTTGCCCTCGGCTACCGGTCGGTGGCTGCTGTGGTGGGGCACGATTTCGGCTCCCCGGTGGCCGCGTGGTGCGCGCTGGTCCGCCCGGACGTGTTCCGGTCGGTGGCGCTCATGAGCGCGCCCTTCGCCGGCCCGCCCGCCTTGCCGTTCGATACCGCACACGCCCAACCGCGAGCGGAGCGCGGACCCGATCTGCATGCGGCGCTGGCGGCCTTGGCGCGGCCGCGCAAGCATTATCAGTGGTATTATGCGACACGGCCGGCGAACGACGACATGATGCACTGCAGGCAGGGCGTGCATGCCTTCCTGCGGGCATACTACCATCACAAGAGCGCCGACTGGACGCAGAACAAGCCGTTCCGCCTGGCCGGTTGGACCGCCGAAGAAATGGCGAAGATGCCGACCTATTACATCATGGACCTGCACGAGGACATGCCGGCGACGGTGGCCCACGAAATGCCCGGTCCGGCGGAGATCGCCGCCTGCCGCTGGCTGCCCGACCACGAACTGGCGTACTACAGTGCCGAGTATGGCCGCACCGGCTTTCAGGGCGGGCTGCAATGGTACCGTCGCGGCACCGGCGGGCTGGATACCGCCGAACTCCAGACCTTCGCCGGACGGACCATCGACGTGCCATCGCTGTTCATCGCCGGCCGCAGCGATTGGGGCGTCTACCAGGCGCCCGGCAATTTCGAGCGGATGCAGGACACCGCCTGCACGCGGATGCTGGGCTGCCACCTGGTCGATGGCGCCGGTCACTGGGTGCAGCAGGAGCAGCCGGAGCCGGTAACGGCCTTGCTGCTGCGTTTCCTGCAGGACGCCATCAAAGCAGGGACCTGACCGGTTCGGGCCGCAAGCCACCACACGACGGTTCGGCGGCAGGGGCCTTGGCGCATCCCGGTCATTTCGGCCAGTAGAAAAGTGCCACCCGACCCGTCGCCGAACCCGGCGGGAAGGACAACAGGGTGATCAGACCCTGCAACATCGGCACGTGATACAAATAAACCGAGACGGTGCGCTGGGCCAGGACATGCACCGGTCGTTCGATCCAGGGTGCCCGGCTGCGGCCGGCACAGGCTTGCCCACCGGCCTGACCCGAGGGGCCGGCCACAACGAAATGGTGCGCTCAGCCGGCCGGATTTCCAGTCACGGGGACAACGCTCCAGCGCCACCGCGGGCAAGACCCCGCCGAGGCCCGGTCGGTTGCCAGACCGGGCAACGGGCCCGTCGCGCCAAATCGACGCATGCCCGCACATAGCCTCAACACGACTCGGATGAACGCCCTAAGATCGGCGCGCGCCGCATACGTGTGTCGGAATCGGCGCGTCCAACCGTACAGAGGAATCAGCCGCCATGTCAACCAGCCTGCAAGCCAAAATCGAGCGTCCGGCTCACTTTGGCACCCCGCTGCTCGATCAGATCGATCTGCGGTACGGCCCGGCCGCGCAACTGGGCCGTTTCTTTCTGCTTGCCGATCAGGCCGCGCACGACCGCGGCGTGCATCTGCAACTGCACACCGACCTGGGATCGCTCGTCGCGGCGAACCGCCAGATGCAAGCGGTCTGGGGCGCGCCGATGGTGCCGATCTTCGATCCTGCCTGCAGCCATCTGTCGCCGGCGAATTCGTTCTGGATTTCCGGTCACGACGATTCCGGGGCCATCGTGGCCACCCAGGCCGCTCGTTTCTTCGATATGACGGGTTCGAGCGCGGCGGCCGAACTCGCGTCCCTGCGTCTGTTCTTCGCCGAACCGGAACCCCACCAGGCCGCGGGCGCCCGCTGCATCGTCGATTGCCCGGCCGCAAGCGAACTCACCGGCCGCGTCGTGTATTCCGGCGGCGGCTGGTATCATCCGAAGTTCCGTGGCTGCGGCCTGTCGCGCATCCTGCCCCGGATTTCCAGAGCGCTGGCCTACACGCAATGGGATTCGGAGTACACGTTCAGTGTGGTGGAAACCGTACTGATCGAAAAGAACGTTTACCAGTCCTATGGCTATAGCCGCCATAGCCCCTCGATCCGGCTGACCGGGTCTTATCGCGAGGACCTCGAGCTGGAACTGATCTGGATGCCGCGCCAGGAGATGCTGGCCGACATGGTCCGCTACATGGAAGACGCCGTGGCGAACGAGGTCCGCAGGACCGAAACGGCGGAGACGAACGTGGCGCCATCGCGGCGCCATGGCAGCAGCAGCCGCTCATAACGGCTGCGACGGGCGGAACAACCGGGTACCCTGATCACGGCTTCGACGAACTCGAGACGCGGCGACTGTGCGATGTGCGTTTCGACGTAGGCTGCCGCGATTCGCTGGCCGTATTGGGGGTCCGGTTGCTCGCTCATGTCGTGGCCCAGAACCGAACTGCGCCAGGATGGATCGAAGCAGGTGAAACCGTCCCCGGCATATTCGACGACGCCGCGGAGGTCGCCGGTGAAGCGGATCACCATGGCGCGCCCGCGCAGGGCCGGATCGCCGAATGTGGCGGCGAAATCGCCGCGAAGCTCCCCCTGGGTCGAACGCCAGCGCCGCATGACAGCGGATAGCGCCGACAGGCGCCGGTCGTCGCGCAGGCGCCGCAGCGACAGCTCCTCGCGGTAGAAATCCGCCCGCGTGAGTTGTCCGCCGGCGGTCGCCAGGTCCGCCAGGCGCGCGGCGGCATCTTCCACCCCCGGGATGATCTCGATGTGGTTGGGGACATCGGCCCGTTCGATGATGGTGCGGTCACAATCGTGCGAGACCAGGAGATGGATCAGGCTCTCAAAAGCCGGCCGGGTCAGGAACCGCGGATGAAGGGTCACGCGCGCATCGCCCCGGATCGTTCGGAAGCGCACGAACCCGAGATTCCGGATCACGTAACGTGTGAGGTCATAATCCCGCCGGCCGATATGCAGGCTCGCCATCAGGGCCTGCGAGCCGGTTCGCCAGACGCGCCCGGTATCGTCCAGGATGAGATCACGGCCGCTTGCCATGGTTTATGCAGGACCGCGCGACGGCGTGGGCGACCGAGCGAGATCATCGATCAGGCGCAGCAGCGACTGGCGCGTATCGCCGGCCGACAGGCTTTGGATCTTCTTGACCGCAACCACGACGGATTTGTCCAGGGTGAGCTCGGAGGTGGTGCTATGGTCTTCCTCGATCTGTTCGAAAAAGTAAGTGATCGGCACCTCCAGCGCCAGTGCCGCGCGAAATAACATCGAGCACGGCAACCGGCTCTTGCCGGATTCGTAGCGTTGCAACTGTTGGTAGCTAATGCCGATGGCCTTTGCCAATCGTTCCTGCGACATGGTCCGCAGGACACGTTTGGTTTTCATCCGCCGGCAGACATGCAGGTTGATCAAGTCCGCACCATCGTTGGACGCGGGCAAAGGGGTTGATTGCTGCTGGCGAACCATGTCGGCGGTCTTCCTTGTGTCGCGCAAAACGTCTGTGGACAAAGGAATAGTACCACGCCCGCGGTCGCAGGCGCTACCGCCTATCCGGGGAATCACGAAATTGAGGCAATATCCGGTTTCCCGCGGCGGCTTTCAGGGGCCTGGGACGCCTCATAACTGTGGTGATTGTCCAGAAATTGCAACCCCCGCTCGCTGGTAATCCGCGGCAACGTTCGCCATGTATAACGGCTATGGCCGTTCATTCGAGTTTCAGCATGATCGAACCGCAGTCCGCCGAAGCCGCCCTGGATCGCGCCTATTCCGACGGTCAGATCGTTGGCTTTTTCGGCCTGGCAACCAGCGCCGGCTGCCCCTTCGGCGGCAACCAGTTGGACCTTCGCATCGCCTGGCTGGATGGCTTTGCCTACGGGGTCTGGGCGGGAGCGGCCAAAGCAGCCGATGGGAACGCAGACGAAATCACCAGGCCGGCGCCCGAGCCGGTGCCAGAGCGTGGCAATCGTGCCATCGCCGACATTGCCATAGCCCATCTGTTTCGCCTGTCCCGCCGTATCGGCAGCGATGGGGAACCGATGGAAGCGTTTGCTCCGGCACTCGAGGCGGCGGCGGCGTTTTCGCTGCTCGTCAAACTGACACGGCCGGACCAAACCGGCCAGGCCGGAGCGGAAGACAAGGCCGCCTAGGGCAGGGGCGTCCTGTGCGGTCACGGGTACCGCGTGATACCCCCAACCGGGCGCGGGCAGCGCCTGCAAAGTCCTGCCATGAAAAATAACGCCGCCCGCCCCTCACCGGCACGGCAGGCGACGCCGCGGTCATTTTCACCCATGGCGGTGCTGCCCCGGCCGCTGGCTAACGCCGTACTGAAGACAGCCGACTTGCCGTTTGGCATGCCGCCCATAAGGCGTACGAGATCCCGGAAACGGGCGGCTGCCGATGGCCGGCCCCTGTGCAGGCCATGACAAAAGGCATGATCCGCAGCCCTGGATTCAAGTCACGGCGAAAATGCTCCGACTTTGTGGCGTAGAAACCGGTCGTCCCAAGCGGCACGGCATTGTCGGGGGCCACCGCCGGCACCCGGTCGGCGCGAAAGCGGCGCGCTGACCGAAGATAACCGCCGTTCCCGCGGCGACCCGTCCCAAGTGGCCGCCGGGGCTTTGATTCCGAGGGGGGTTGTGGTGAATCCCGGGGGCGCCGTTCTTCAGGAGGATCCGCCCATGACCGAAGTCAATGCCAACATCGCCTGCCCGCGTTTGCTGCTGGTGGCCGGCGGGGCCGTGCGCCAGATCGCCGAGGTGCTGGGAAAATTCGGCCTGTCCCGCCCCCTGGTGGTCACCGATCCCTTCATGCTGTCCTCGGGGCATGTGCGGCATTGTCTCGATCCGCTGACCGCGGCGGGCATTCAATGGGCCGTGTTCAGCGACACGGTGCCGGACCCCACCGATATGGTGGTGGAAACCGGGGTCGCGGAACTCGGCAAGGGGGATTACGACTGCCTGATCGGGTTCGGTGGCGGCTCGCCGATCGACACCGCCAAGGCGATCGCGATCCTGGCGGCGGGCGGCGGCAAGATGCGCGACTACAAGGCGCCGGTCGCGGCCGACCGCGCGAAACTGCCGGTGATCGCCATCCCCACCACCGCCGGCACCGGCAGCGAATGCACGCGCTTCACCGTCATCACCGACACCGAACGCGACGAGAAGATGCTGATCGCCGGACTGGGCGCACTGCCGCTTGCCGCCATTGTCGATTACGAACTCACCTACTCCGTCCCGTCCCGGACGACCGCCGATACCGGCATCGACAGTTTCACCCATGCGCTGGAAGCGTTTGTCTCGAAGCGCGCCAATCCATTTTCGGACGCTCTGGCGCTGGCTGCCATGGACCTGATCGGCAAGCATCTGCGCACCGCCTACGCGGAACCCCGCAACGCCGCGGCGCGGGAGGGGATGATGATCGGCGCGACCCAGGCCGGGCTGGCCTTCTCCAACAGTTCGGTGGCGCTGGTGCATGGCATGTCGCGGCCGATCGGGGCGCATTTCCACGTGCCGCACGGACTGTCGAACGCCATGCTGCTGCCCGCGGTCACGCGTTTCTCGGTGGGCGGGGCCGAAGCGCGCTACGCCGAGGCGTCCCGGCGGGTGGGCTTCGCCGCGGTGACGGATGCGGATGCGGTGGCGGCGGCGAAGCTGATCACCGGGCTGGAGGCGTGGAACAAGGAATTGTCGGTCCCCACTCCCGCGGATTTCGGGATCAGGGAGGCAGACTGGAACGGCAAGATGGCACTGATGGCGGAACAGGCGCTGGCGTCGGGGAGTCCGAACAATAACCCAAGGATCCCGGATGCGCGGGAGATCGTGGCGCTGTACCGCGAGGTCTGGACTGGCGCCGCTCGGAATCGGTGACGCGGGTTACGCTCAACTTCCCCCGTCCACCCAGCCCTCCTCGAAGAACAGGTCCTGCCAGCGCGATGGCGCCACTTTCACGCTGCCGATCCGGTGCATGAAGGCTGCCACCGCGAAGACGCCATGCGGCACGGTTTCCCACTTGGCATCCATCTCGCGGATGATCGCAGCGACCGCCGCCACATCCAGCTTCTCCCTCGAAAGCGCCAGGTAATCCGCCGCTGCCCGCTCCGGATCGGCATGGATCAGCGCCATCGCATCGGCCAGAGCACCCCGGACCGCCGCCATCGCCCCCGGATTGGCGTTGCGGAATCGTGACGTCGTCCACAGGATCCCGTTCGACAAGGGGCCGGGGAATATGTCCTCCTTGGTCAGCACCGCATGCACACCCGGCTGTTTCAGCTCCATCTGATAGAACGGCGAGGTGGTGAAATGGGCGTCCACCTCACTGTGCCCGGACAGCACAGCCACCATCGCATCCGGATGCGACAGCGACACGGTCAGCGGATCGAAGTGGCCCCAGTCCGCCGGCCCGAACAGCTTCTCGGCCATCATCTCCAGCAGGATCGCCTGGATCGAGGCCTTCACCGCCGGCACGGCAATCCGGTCCGCCGGGGTAAAATCCGCGACCGTTTGGATGTTCGGATTGCGTGTCACCAGCAGGCCGGGAATCGAGCCGTAGGCCGCGATCCCCTTGATATCGACCAGCCCGCGGCCCTTCGCCCATAACGTCACGAAGGCAGGAATCCCGGTCCCGGCAATGTCGATCCCGCCCGACAGCACGCCATCGGTGAGTACGGTGCCGTTGGCGGAGACGATCCACTCGGTCTTCAGGGCCTGCCCCGCCGCGGCGGCACGGTGTTCGATCAGCCCCTCGCGCTGGATCACATACAGCGCGAGGTAGGACATGCCGGGCTGGATGCCGATGCGCACCACCGGCGTTTCCGCGCGCGCTGGCAGGGGCAGCAGCAGCAGTGCGGCGAGCAGCCAACGGCGCATCACGGCCAGGCCGCCGGGTGATAACCAAGCTGGACGGGCGGCCGGTCCCAGCGAGCCGGGGTCTCCGACATCTGCACGATCGGCGCGAGATAGCGGATGCGGCCGTCGGGCGCGTCGACCTCGGTGCAGAGCTTTCCGACCACGTCCTCCGGCAGGTCTTCCGGGGTGTCGCGCCAGGCGTCCGGTGGCAGCACGCCCCGCTGCACGATCCAGCGCCCGGTCTGCGCCAGCGACGCGCGCACCAGCCAGCTTCCGCCCTCCGTCGCTCTGCGAGCCAGGGCCACCATGGTGCCGAAGGCCATCAGATTGCCGCCGACATAGTCGATGGCGGAGACCGGCAGAAGCCTCGGTCCCTTGGCATCGCCGGACGCCTCGGCCAGGCCGGTCGCGGACTGCACGACGGTGTCGTAGCCGCGGCGGTTGCGCCACGGGCCCTCGTGACCCCAGGCGCTCAGGGTCACGTAGACGATGCCGGGGCGCAGTTCGGCCAGCGCCTCCGGCCCGAAGCCGCGCGCCGCCAGGGTGCCGGGGCGGTAGGACTGGCCGAACACGTCCGCGGTCCGCACCAGGTCCAGCAGCTTTGCATGCTGGTCGCGTTCGCGCAGGTCCAGGCGCGCGGAGAGCTTGCCGATCCCGGTATCGAGGTCCATCTGGCCGGAATCCGCCAGGCCGATGCGGGTGATCTTCAACACGTCGGCGCCGTGTTCGGCCAGAGTCCGAGCGCAGGTGGGGCCGGCGATGACGCGTGTCAGGTCGAGCACGCGCACACCCGACAGCGGCCGGTCGCCGTCCGGCAGTGGCCGCGGTGGCGCGTCGCCGATCTTGATGATCTCGACCGCCGGCAGGCTGGCGACGGCGGCGGCCTGGGGATGGCGGTCCCATTCGGCGTGGCTGCGGACCAAGCTGCCGACCGCGCCATGGTCGTGCAGCGCGGTTTCCAGTGCCTCGCCGTCCCATTGGCTGATGGCGGAGGCCACCGCGGCGTGATCGTTCGGCACACCCAGCACCCGCAGGGCGGCATCGCGCAGGTTGGGGAAGTTGGCATGCAGGAACACCCAGCGCCCGTCACGCGCGGGGTAGAACTTCATCAGCGGCGCGAATTCCCGGTCCAGCGGCCGACCATTGATCCTCATGTAACGGCCGCTGCGCAGCGAGATGGCGGCAGCCGGGACATCGACCCGCACGGATTGTATGCGACCCGTCCGCAGCCGCCACAATTCCGCGGCAGCGACGCCGGTCGCGGCCAGGACCCCCGCACCGGCGGTCCCGATCCGGTAACGGGTCGGCAGCACCGGATCGTCCCCGGCAAACTCCACCCGGTCCGCCACGCCGTTCGGCAGTCCGCCCAGCGCGATCAACTCATCGAGAGCGGCGTGTGCCGGAGTCCGGTCCTGTCCCATTTTTCTACTCTCCCGTCACTGCGTGAAGACTGCCGTCGCTTTTGCAAAACAGCAAGTCGGAGCGGATTGTGACCGAGACCGTCGT
>Ga0302202_10007766_pt1 | contig 10295 bp, 10 predicted proteins | sample II_Bog_N3_3_FD_194579 | JGI IMG/M metagenome (GOLD analysis project Ga0302202, IMG submission 194579) | Peat permafrost microbial communities from Stordalen Mire near Abisko, Sweden - II_Bog_N3_3 | ecosystem: Environmental > Terrestrial > Soil > Wetlands > Peat | place: Sweden: Abisko... | reverse complement strand
GGGGCTGGCTTGAGGCGGGCTGGCTTGAGGCGGGCTGGCTTGAGGGGGGCTGGCTTGAGGCGGGCTGGCTTGAGGCGGGCTGGCTTGAGGGGGGCTGGCTTGAGGGGGCGAGCTCGACGAGATGGACGATGCCCTCCCGAAACCCGAATTCAGGAGGGCATCCCATCCAGCACACCGCGCACAGCACTACAAGGCGCGCGGGGCCGGAATCGAACCGATAGGAATACCCATAACCATCGGTTCTGTCCGGCGGCGCAGCACCCCCGCGCTGAACCGTAGCCTCGCGTCAACGCAACGGTGGGCCGAATTTTCTCTTCGACCGGCTTACCGCTCGACCGGATGTCCATTCGAGCTCGATTGTTCATTCAATCTCGCGGCTGACGCCCCACAAGTGTATATCCATAACAGTCGTTAGCACAACGTGCGTTATGTATCACGATCGTTTTCGCTCACAGGTGTTATGAAAACCTCACTTAAGCTGCCATAGTGGGCAAATGCCTCGTAATCCGGACCCGCTGCGCAAACCGCAGCTCATGGCCGAGATTCTCGAGTACCTGCTCGACAAGTCGCTGGCATCCGTCTCATTCCGAACGATTGCGCAGGCGCTCGGCTTCAGTACCTACACGCTCGTCTACCACTTCGGCACGCGTGACCAGTTGCTGCAGGAAATCGTGTCAGCAGTATCGACGCGTGCCCTGGTCGTCGAGGAGCAGATGCTCGACAGCCCAGATACGCTCAACGCCTACTTCGAGGGGTTCGCATCATCCTGGAAGTGGACTCTCGAACCCCGCAACCGCCAGCTGCAGCGACTCGAGTTCGAGGCATCCCTCATCGAGGCACTCGAACCGGACCAACACAACTTCAGCCGCGACCTGTTCGCAACCTGGCGACGAATCGGCGAACGCGCACTGACATCACTCGGCCTGTCACCCGCCGATGCCGAACTCGAGGTGCGGATGCTCGTCGACAGCTTCTACGGCATCCAGTACGACTATGTGCTGAATGGTGATGCGGAGAGTGCGACAGCTGCCTTCGAAGCCACGATGGCCAGGCACCGGGAGCGCATCGAGGCGTTACTGCCCGACACGATCGTGGGGTAGCGGTCTGCCACACTAGAACCGTGGCAAGCCAGGTGAACCCTCCCCGCGGAATGCGTGACTTTCTTCCGGCGGACAAGGCCCGGCGCGAGCATGTGCTGTCGGTGATTCGACGCACTTTTCGTGAGCACGGCTTCGATGAGATCGAAACACCCGTCGTCGAGGACAGCGCACGCCTTCACGCCGGCCTCGGCGGCGACAACGAGAAACTGGCGTTCGCGGTCATGAAACGTGACCTGAAGCAGGAAGCGCTCCAGCAGGCAGCGGACACCGGGGACTCCCTCGAACTCGCTGACCTCGGACTGCGCTTCGACCTGACCGTTCCCCTCGCACGCTTCTATGCGACTCATCGGGCCGAATTGCCGAAAGTGTTCCGGGCCATCCAGATCGCTCCGGTCTGGCGTGCGGAGCGTCCGCAGAAGGGTCGCTTCCGCCAGTTCGTCCAGTGCGACATCGACATCATCGGTGAGGCTGGTCCTCTCGCCGAGATCGAACTCATCGCGGCGACAGCTGCAGCACTCGAGGCTCTCGGCTTCACCGGGACGAATGGATGCACGATCCGCATCAACGACCGTCGCATCCTGCGACGAATTGTCTCGAGTCTTGGTATTCCCGACGAGTCGTTCGAACGGGCCCTCATCGCGATCGACAAAGAGGACAAGATCGGCGTCGACGGCGTCGTGAAGGAACTGGTCGAGTTGGAGCTCGGCGAAGAAGCGACGCTTGCGCCGGTGCTCGGGCACCTGGCCCGGATTTCGGGCACCAATTCGGGCAGCGCGCGCGGCGGCAGTGACGGTGACCGTGCTGGTGGCGGGGACGCCGACAGTGACGGTGACCGTGCTGGTGGCGGGGACGCCGACAGTGACGGTGACCGTGCTGGTGACGGGGACGCCGGCGGTGACGGTGACCGTGCTGGTGACGGGGACGCCGGCGGTGACGGTGACCGTGCTGGTGACGGGGACGCCGACGATGACGGTGCTGGTGACCGGGGTGGTGTTCGTGCTGGCGCTGACCTGCCCGCGGACGGCTGGGACTTGCTGGACGCACCGCCGGACTGGCTCGACCCCCACGCCTATCGCGACCTGCTGGCCATCCGAAGCGCCGTCAACACCGCGACATCGGGCCGCGCGCGGCTGGTCTTCTCCCCGAACCTGGTTCGTGGCATGGGCTACTACACGGGAACGATTTTTGAGATCGCTCACCCCGACCTGCCCTACTCGCTCGGCGGCGGTGGTCGCTACGACGGCATGATCGGGAGGTTCCTGGGCACCGATGTTCCCGCCGCCGGTTTCTCGCTCGGATTCGAACGCCTGGTGGAGCTCGTGCAACTGCCTGAGGATGCCGCAGCCAACTCCGTCGTGCTGATCTACGACGCCGATGTGGAACCTGCTCGGCTCGCGGCGCTCAAACAGGAGTTGGTGGCGGGCGGTGCACGGGCAACCCTCGCGGAGCGACCGAAAAACCTGAAGGCACTCATCGACCAGCTTGGGGCATCCGGTTGGACGCAGTTCGCGTTCGTCACCAGCGCAACCGGTGGCTCCGACGATCTCGAGCTTCGGCAGATTTCTGCCGCCGAGCCCGCGCAGTAGGCTTTTGGCGTACTGGTTCGCCCCGAGCTTCGCCCCCAGCTTCACCCCAGCTTCACCCCAGCTTCACTGCGAGCTCCACTGCGAGCTTCACACCCGGCTTCATCGCCAGCTTTATCCCCGGGATCAACAATCCCCTCCAGAGCCAGCACCACCACCGCGAAAACCACCCCAGTAAAAATCACCAGCACCATCCACTTCCAGAACCACCACTAACAACCAGGAGACCCCCGTGGCCCTCGTCGAAGCCGTCATTGCCCGCGAAATCCTTGACTCCCGGGGCAACCCGACCGTCGAGGTCGAAGTCCTGCTCGAGGACTCGACCGTGGCCCGAGCTGCAGTACCGTCCGGAGCATCCACGGGTGCGTTCGAGGCCTACGAGCTGCGCGACGGCGACAAGTCCCGTTACGGCGGTAAGGGTGTTGAGAAGGCTGTCGCAGCCGTGCTCGACGTGCTCGGACCGGAGATCGAAGGAATCGAAGCAACCGACCAACGCCTCATCGACTCGACGCTGATCGAGATCGACGGGACCGACAACAAGAGCAAGCTGGGCGCCAACGCCATCCTGGGCGTCTCTCTCGCAGTTGCGAAGGCGGCCGCCGCATCCTCCGGTCTCGAACTGTTCCGGTATGTCGGCGGAGCGAACGCCCACATCCTGCCCGTCCCAATGATGAACGTCATCAACGGCGGCGCACACGCCGACTCCAACGTCGACGTTCAGGAGTTCATGCTGCTCCCGATCGGCGCATCCTCGTTCAAGGAGGCGCTTCGCTGGGGCACCGAGACGTACCACGCGCTCAAGGCGCTGCTGAACTCGAAGGGGTACAGCACCGGCCTCGGCGACGAGGGCGGTTTCGCGCCCAACCTGCCCAGCAACCGGTCCGCCCTTGAGCTGCTGGTTGAGGCGATTGAGAAGGCCGGCTACAAGCCCGGAACCGATATCGCACTCGGCATGGATGTCGCAGCGACCGAATTCTTCAAGGATGGCGTCTACACGTTCGAGTCCAAGCCGCACACTGCGGAGGAGATGAGCGCCTACTACAAGGAACTCGCGAGCGCGTTCCCGCTGGTGACCATCGAGGACCCCCTCAGCGAGGACGACTGGGATGGATGGGCACATTTCACCGCCGAGGTCGGCGACAAGCTGCAGATCGTCGGCGACGACCTGTTTGTGACCAACCCGGTGCGCCTCGCAAAGGGTATCGAGCAGAAGGCTGCGAACTCGATCCTGGTGAAGGTGAACCAGATCGGAACGCTCACCGAAACTCTGGATGCCGTCGCCCTCGCGCAGACCCACGCATACACGACGGTCATGTCGCACCGTTCGGGCGAGACCGAAGACACCACAATCGCCGACCTGGCAGTGGCAACCAACGGTGGGCAGATCAAGACCGGTGCGCCGGCCCGATCGGACCGGGTCGCGAAGTACAACCAGCTGCTTCGAATCGAAGAGGAACTCGATACCGCGGCGACCTACGCCGGTCGCAGCGCCTTCCCTCGGTTCAAGGGCTGAGCTGTTCCCGGGCATCCGCCGCCGGACCCGGGAGTTGCGGGGATTTCTCATCCCCGCCGCTTAACATCGCTGTATGGCTGAGAGACGACCACCTCGTGCGCGCAGGCGCCCGGAGAAGGTGCGCGTACCGGTGGCTATGCCGGATGGATCGGCGCCGGAACGATGGCTCAGCAACATCCGCGTGTCCAGTTTCACGGTCATGATTCTCGGTTTACTGGTGTTGGGCGTCGTCGTTCTCGCGCCCTCCCTGAAGCTGCTCATCCAGCAACGGAGCCAGATTGCGAACCTGGAGAAGTCCGTTGCGGCGCAGAAGGCTGACGTCTCAAACCTCAAGGGTGAAGTCGCCCGGTGGAATGACCCCGCCTACATCGAGGCGCAGGCACGCAACCGGCTGCTCTTCGTGCTGCCCGGCGAGTACAGCTACCTCGTCCTCCCCCAGGCGGGACTGGATGTGGGCACCACGACGGCACCGATCAGTAAGCACATCCTGACGACGAAGATTGACTGGGTGCAGGCCCTGACGTCGTCCCTGCTGCGGGCGGGGCTTTCGACGGAAACGAAGAGCCAGCTCGTGTCGCCCGACACAGTCCCGGCGCCGACCACGACCTCGAACCCTGGCTCGACATCCGGCTCGACCTCCGGCACGACCTCCGGCACGACCTCGACGAGCGCGGGCAGCACCAAGTGACCCGTCCGCCGTTCGAGCCGCCGACGGCGCTCGACATCGCAACCGTGTCCGCGCAGCTCGGTCGCCCCGCCCGCGATGTGATCGGAATTTCGGCTCGCTGCATTTGCGGGGCGCCAACCGTGGTCTCGACTGCACCCCGGCTCGCTGACGGAACACCGTTTCCGACCCTCTACTACCTGTCACATCCGGCGGCGACCGCAGCCGTGTCGACGCTGGAAGCCAACGGTGTCATGACTGAACTCGCCAGCCTGCTCGACGGCGAGGCGGCGGACCTGTATCTCGCGGCGCACGAGTCGTACCTCGCCGACCGCAACGGTATTGAGTTCGTCGCCGAACTTGACGGCATCTCCGCGGGTGGGATGCCCTCCCGCGTGAAGTGCCTGCACGCTCTCGTCGCACACACGCTCGCTGTGGGACCGGGGATCAACCCCATCGGGGATGTTGCCCTCGAGCGCGCGACCTGGAGCCCGCTGGTCTGTGAGTGCGCGGATTACGGGCTGGCGGCATCGTGAGCGGCTGGCGTTCCAGGGCCCGGGGGAGGTTTCCGTCGCTCGCTGGCGTAGTCGCCGCGTCGACGGTTGCCGTGCTGCTGCTTTCGGGATCGAGTGTTCCCGCGACGGCTGGCATGGCTGCAGTTTCTCCCGCCGCTGTTTCTCCTGCCGCAGGTTCTCCTGCTGTGTCTCCTGCCGCAGGTTCTCCCGCCGCGGGTTCTCCTGCTGCTGTTTCTCGCGCCGCCGACATCCACACCGCCGACATCCACACCGACGACATCCGTTCGGGCGAATACTGGCTCACCCAGTACGGCATCAGCAGCGCGTGGTCGACGACCGAGGGCAAAGGAATCACGATCGCCGTCATCGACACGGGTGTCGACGGAACCGTGCCCGACCTGAGCGGCGCAGTCACCGGCGGAGTCGACTACTCCGGCCAGGGCGCACCGAACGGCGAGAAACCGGTCGGCGACGCGAGCGAACGCAACCACGGAACCATGGTGGCCTCGCTCGCGGCCGGTCGCGGAACCGGGGGCGGAGACGGACTGATCGGCGTTGCACCTGAAGCGAACATCCTGAGCATCTCCATCGGGTTCGGTGCCGCGGCGACAAACTCGGATGACCAGATCGCCGAGGCAGTCACCTGGGCCACCAACCACGGGGCGAACATCATCAACATGTCACTGACCCGCAACACGCTCGCGTGGCCCGAAAGCTGGGACAAGGCCTTCCTGTACGCGATGCAGCACAACGTCGTGATCGTCGCCGCGGCAGGCAACCGGGGGAGTGGCACAACCGAGGTCGGAGCACCCGCGACCATGCCGGGCGTCCTGACGGTCGCGGGCGTCGACCGCAACGAGAAGGCGAGCATCGACGCATCCGCTCAGGGAATCACGATCGGCGTATCCGCTCCGAGCGAGCAGCTGCTCGGAGCGATCCCCGGCGGCGGCTACGTGGAATGGGAGGGCACGAGCGGATCGACCCCGATCGTTGCCGGCGTACTGGCGTTGGTGATGGCATCGCATCCCGGGATCACCGCCGCGAACGCCATCAACCGGGTGATCTCGACTGCGACGGATGCCGGTGCAAAAGGCGTCGACCCGATCTACGGGTACGGCCTCGTGAACGCCGAAGCGGCTGTGCGCGACAGCGTACCCAGCGTGAAAGCGAACCCGCTGGGCGACCTGGCCGCCTGGATCCACCTGAACCGTCGCGCGGAACCGACCTCGACACCGACACCACCACCGTCGGCATCCCCGACGACTGCACCCGCGCGCACCGGCGGCGCGGCGGAGAACCCGATGGGCATCCTCTACCCGACTGCGACACAGCTGCGGGATGTCGGGCTGCCGCTGGGAATCCTGCTGGCTTTCGCCCTCGCCGCCGCGACGATGATCGTGCTGGCTGTGCGACAGTTCGGGAGGCTTCGCCGGAGGGACTAGATTTGTTCCTGACTACCACCCTCTAGGAGACTTGTTCCTGTGCCCAAGATTCTGATCGTCGGCGGCGGTTACGCCGGATATTACACAGCCCTCAAACTCGAGAAATGGCTGCGGCCCGGCGAGGCCGAGGTCACTGTTGTCGACCCGCTTCCCTACATGACCTACCAGCCGTTCCTCCCCGAGGTTGCCGCCGGGTCCATTGAGCCGCGGCATGCAGTCGTTCCCCTGCGCCGGCACCTCAAGACGACGCGTGTCATCTCCGCCAAAGTCACCACTATCGATCACGCGGCAAAGACCGCGACGATCACGCCCGCCGATGGCGAGCCGTGGGTGGAAAGCTACGACACCATCGTGGTCACGGCGGGTGCCGTCTCGCGCACGTTCCCGATCCCCGGTGTCGCAGACCAGAGCATCGGCCTGAAGACGATCGAGGAGGCCACGGCCATCCGTGACCGCCTCACGGACAACTTCGAGCGAGCATCCACGATGCCCGCCGGCCCGGAGCGCGATCGCCTCCTGACTGTTGTCGTCGTCGGTGGAGGATTCGCCGGCATCGAGGTATTCGGCGAACTTCGCAGCCTGGCGTCGTCGCTTCTCGCGTTCTACCCGTCGCTCACGATCGACGACACGCACTTCCACCTGATCGAGGCGATGGGCCGGATCATGCCCGAGGTGTCGCTGAAGACCAGCTACTGGGTGTTGAAGAACTTTGCGGAGCGTGAGGCGATCATTCACCTCGAGACACAGCTCACCTCGGCGGTTGACGGCAAAATCGAGCTTTCGACGGGCGAGTCGTTCGAATCTGACCTGATCATCTGGACGGCCGGCGTCATGGCGAGCCCGATGCTGAAGAACACGGACCTGCCGCTCGACGATCGCGGTCGCCTCAAGGTGCGGGCCGACCTGCGCGTGACGGATGGCGAGAACATCATCGAGGATGCGTGGGGTGCCGGCGATGTCAGCGCCGTGCCCGACCTGACCGGTGGCGGTGTGGGCGGTTTCTGTGTTCCGAACGCTCAGCACGCGGTTCGCCAGGGCAAGCTGCTCGCGAAGAACCTCGCCGGGACGCTGCGCGGTGAGACCCCGGCCGACTATTTCCACAAGAACCAGGGCGCTGTCGCCGGGCTCGGTCTCTACATCGGGGTTTTCCAGAGCCCCAAGCTCGCCGTCAAGGGACTGCCGGCCTGGTTCATGCACCGGGGATACCACGGTCTTGCGATCCCGATGTGGGAGCGTAAGGCCCGGGTGTTCGGCAACTGGATCGTCGCATTCTTCTTCAAGCGCGACATGACGGGAATCATCGCTCGCGATCATCCTCGTGCAGCGTTCGAGGAGTTCGCTTCGCGACCGAAGCCCGCGACAGCCGCCAAGAAGTAGCCTTGGGCGGCTCCGTTAAGGAGCATCGCCCGATCAGGTCGCCAGCCGGACCGTCAGTTCTGGCTAGGCTGTGGGTCGCGCCCCGGTAGCCCAATTGGCAGAGGCAGACGACTTAAAATCGTCCAAGTCTGGGTTCGAACCCCAGTCGGGGTACCGCGCGAGATGACCCCTCAGCTCTTTAGCGGCGCGGTATTTGGACAACTTTCGCGCACCACGGTCTCGAGGATCGCGGCCAGTATTCCGTAAGCGCGGATGACGACCGTGGCTGATCGGGGACCGGGCTTCGGATGAGCTGTGACGGCTGTTCCTTGCCCGAGTTGCGATACCCAGGTCTGGACCTCGGAGAATTTGATCCCGTTGAGCTGAGTCGATCCCCACCGAGGGTTCACGTAAAGCCGCTACGTGATCTCGATCGGCTCAAAGGCTGATGGCTTCAGATGCGTCTGCGAAGCGAGCCACTGGTCGCCAAGCTCATCGATCTTCGCGCGGGTGGCCTGAACGTCGATGTACTCGCCGCGCGCGAGCGACACCTCGGTCGAGGCCATGAAAAGTTCCGCTTCGCGCTTGGTCTTGAATCCGCGCTTGTCCGTCTGAGTGTGATCCGGACGTCTAATCTTCAACAGTGAGCGAGGACACCGACCGACGGAGAGCTGAGCTACGTCGTCGTTGGGAGTTGTTCATCGACGGTAGCGAAAGCGCAGCGACGACTGCAGAGTGGGCGCAGGACCAGCTCGCGGACTACGGCGAAGAGGAGATCATTCATCAGGGCCTTCAGAGCCTGAATGATCATTCGTGGAGGGGACTGCCCGCTACGCACGCGACTTGGGTTAGTTACCAAAACTGGCTTGAAGTTGTCAACTGGTATGACGAAGACCCGGATGCGTGGAACTTCAACTACTGGCGGAACTTCCTTGTGGCCATGGTTGCCGGTCGTTCGACATTGGACGCCCAACGCATTGGACGTGGATTCATCAGCTATCTGGACGACTCCGCAATCGAAAGCGTCATCAAGGCCCACGCGAAGAACGGGTAGTGGCGTCGCCTGATCACGAGAATGGTCGTTCAAAGCTTTACAGAACTTCGGCCCAACCGACCACTCTCGCGCCCTCAACGACTGCAATCACTGAGCCGGATTTCATTGCCGAGTAATCCACCGTCGATTCGTAGAGCAGCTCGACCGAGACGAGTGCCGGGACGTTGGCCGTAAGACTTCCCGCTCGACCTCGCAGGAACCGAATACCTAGAAGCGGACCGACATCGGGACGGAGATGCGGGGAATATCCGCCTTCTCGCAGGCTGGTAACCGAGGAGCGACCGCCTTCAGCCGTGGCAAGAAATGTGACTTCCAACGCTTTGACCACCGTTGGCAAATTGTCACACGGGCTTGCGGCTCACGCGTTGGACTCCTTATTCGAGGCGTGAAGACCGAGGCTAGGCTCGAGCTTGTTATGGACCAGATTGCCGGTACGCGGATAGTTGAGCTCACACAACAGGTCACTCACGCCGACAAGGCCACTGAGGCTTGTGAAGATGCGTTCAAGGTACATGGTCTTCGGAATTTCCGGCTCGCCACGATTCCTCGAGCACAGATCCTCGATATCTACAACGTACGTTTCGGACGACCCCAGTGGGAGCCAGAGACAGTGCTTGGCGCTCGAGAGTTCCTGCCAGCCATGGAGTCGTTAGAGGACGCCGACGTACGCCTGGTTTCGCTCGAATATCAGGGACTGGGCTTCAGCGTTTGGCTGAACGCTGACGCCACTCGCGTTGTAGCCTGCATGGTTGGCCGAGACAGGCGCGACCCGACCCGGCAGCCGATGGACTGGATTTTCGACGGTACGCGCTAGCAAGAGCGGCCCACGAGGTTGAGCTCACCGAGGAGCCAAGTGGGCTCGAACGCGAGTGGACCTACTCCAAAAATTGGCGAACATGATTGAGGGCGGGCAACGGTCGCGGTCTTGCTCATGGCCGCGTTTGTGCCTTTGCGCGAACGTCGATTACCGACATAGGTAGCTGACGTTCGCTAGTTCGCAGGGTCGCTGGCTGGCTCGCTCGCTGGCTCAGACGCGGGTTTTCGCCATCGCTTGTTGATTTCCGGACC
>Ga0302202_10007763_pt1 | contig 10296 bp, 9 predicted proteins | sample II_Bog_N3_3_FD_194579 | JGI IMG/M metagenome (GOLD analysis project Ga0302202, IMG submission 194579) | Peat permafrost microbial communities from Stordalen Mire near Abisko, Sweden - II_Bog_N3_3 | ecosystem: Environmental > Terrestrial > Soil > Wetlands > Peat | place: Sweden: Abisko, Stordalen... | reverse complement strand
CAAGGAACTGGTGGCCCGCGCCATCCACTTTGCCAGCCAGCGGCGCTACCATCCGCTGGTGGCCATCCACTGCGGCGCGCTTACTGAGACGTTGCTGGAAAGCGAGCTCTTCGGCCATGAGAAGGGCGCCTTCACCGGCGCGCAGTACCGCAAGAAGGGCAAGTTCGAAGTCGCCGAGGGCGGAACGGTCTTCCTCGACGAGATTGGCGACATCAGCCTGCGCACCCAGACCGACATGCTGCGCGTGCTGCAGGAGCATGAGATTGTGCGCGTCGGCGGCAACACCTCCATCAAGGTGGACTTCCGCTGCGTGGCCGCCACCAACAAGCCTCTGGAGCAGGCGATCGAGGAGGGACGCTTCCGCCCCGATCTCTACTATCGCCTCAACGTCTTCCGCATTGAGATACCGCCCCTGCGCGAGCGCCGTGACGACATCCCCATGCTGGTGGATCACTTCGTGCGCAAGTTCTCAAAGGAAATGAACAAGCGCATGTTGCGCGTCAGCCCGCGCGCTATGGACCTTTTGCAGTCCTACCACTGGCCGGGCAACATTCGCGAGTTGGAAAACGCCGTCGAACGCGCCATGGTCGTGGGCCAGGAGCCCGAACTGCGCGATCGCGACTTCACCATCCAGCCGCACGCCACCACCGCACAGCCCCTGCCGGACGCGCGCTCGCTGGAAGACATCGAGAAGACGCACATCCTGCGCGTGCTGGACGAGTGCGGAGGCAACCAGACCAGGGCTGCCGAGGTTCTGGACATTGACCGCGTGACGTTGCACCATAAGTTGAAGAAGTACGGCTGGAGCAAGCAGTTGCTTGGCGCGCCTGAAAACAAATGAAGGTCTTGCAACTATTACCCATAGGGGGTCCGCACGATCCCCTGCTGGAGTGGCTTCGTTCGGAACTGGAGGAGGCCTTCCGCATACGCTGCGAAATCGTCAAGCCACCACTGCGCCCGGACTTCGCCTTCCATGCCGAGCGCGGGCAGTATCACTCCAGTGAGATTTTGGCGCGAATGCAGCAGTACGCAACCTGGCGCACCTGGCGCGTGCTGGGCGTCACGCCGGTGGACCTCTACATTCCGATTCTGACTTTTGTTTTTGGCGAGGCGCAGATGGGCGGCAAGTGCTCGCTGGTCAGTTATGCCCGCCTTCAGCAGGAGTTCTACGGCCTGCCGGCGGACACTGACCTGCTCGCCCGCCGCCTACTCATCGAAAGCATCCACGAGCTGGGACACACCCTGCAACTGCATCACTGCGACGACTACCGCTGCGTGATGAGCAGCTCGCACGCCGTGGAATGGATTGACCTGAAGGAACAGACCTTCTGCCAGGATTGCGCCACCCGGGCGCAGAAACTCGCCAGCAGGTAGGCTCGTAACATTCTTACGCGGCAGAAGGGCCTTGCGTCACCTGTCTGGCCGCACGCCCACTCATCCACTCCGCCAGCAGGTACAGCGCTCCCGGCGCGGCAAAGAGCGCAAAGTACGGCCCGCGCGGAAACCCACCGACAGCCGCCAGATTCCACAGGTAGAAGGCCGCCAGCGAGCCCAGGGTCAGCCATCCGCCTGCGCGGGGACGAAACCAGCAGACCACCAGCCCCACGCCCACGCCGATAGGCCAAAGCGAGAGCCCCAGCCACTCCCGCGCCGACGGCATGTGCTGGCCACTGAGTTCACCCACCAGCATGATCAGGATCAGCAGAAGGTTCACCGCGGCCCAGGCGCTGGCCAGCCGCCGCACGCCCGTGGCGGCCTCGCGCAATCGGCTACGTGGTGCTTTCACTGGCGGCACAAGGTCATCTCCTGACCTGCATTGTAACCATCGGTGCTGCACGGGCGATAGTACAATGCAGACATTCACCATGCGCAAAACATCCCGCGTAGCGTCATGCGCAAACTAAGGAGCCCGCGTTGATTGTTGCCGGAGTGATGAGTGGAACCTCCGCCGATGGCGTGGACGTGGCCCTGGTGCGCCTCACAGGCCGCGGCCTGCGCACGCGCTTTGAGCTGGTCGCCCACCACGGCTTCCGCTATCCAGCCAAGGTGCGGCGCGCCGTGCTGGAGGCCATGAACGCCCAGTCCATCAGTGTGGCCGAGCTTTCACGCCTCAACTTTCTGCTCGCCGAGCTATACGCCGAGTGCGTGCACAAGACCGAGCGCGCCGCCGGAGTGCAGTGCGAACTAGTCGGCTGCCACGGGCAGACCGTCTACCACCAGGGCCGCGCGGCAAAATACCTGGGCCGCAACATCGCCTGCACCTTCCAGCTTGGCGACGGATCGGTTCTGGCCGCACGCCTCGGCCGCCCGGTCATCTCCGACTTTCGCCCGGCAGATATCGCCGCCGGAGGTCAGGGCGCGCCGCTGGTTCCCTTCCTCGACGTGTTGGCCTTCCGCCACGCGCGCCGCGGACGCATCGTGCTGAACATCGGCGGCATCGGCAATCTTACGGCCATCCCCGCCGCCGCCCGCGCAGAGGATGTACGCGCATTCGACACAGGCCCCGGCAACATGGTGATGGACGCCCTCAGCGAGAAGCTCTTCGGCCTGCCCTACGATCGCAGCGGCCGCATGGCCGCCAAGGGACAGGTGCTCGATAGCGTGCTGGCCGCCGAGCTGCGCCATCCTTTCTTCCGCCGCCGGGGAGCCCGCACCACCGGGCGCGAGGAGTTTGGCCGCCACTTCGCCGAGCGCTTTCTTGTCGCCTGCGGTAAGGCGGCTCCACAGGACGTAATGACCACAGCCACGGCGCTGACCGCGCGCTCGATTGCGCAATCGCTGCGCGGCCTGCAACGGCAGCACAAGTATCACGACCTCTTCGTCAGCGGCGGAGGCACGCGCAACCATGCGCTGATGACGATGCTCAGCGACGAGGCCACCGCGCTCGGCCTCAGCGTGGCACATACCGACCAGCTTGGCATCCCCTCGCAGGCAAAGGAGGCTCTGGCCTTCGCCGTCCTCGCCTATCAGACCTGGCTGGGCGAGCCCTCCAACGTGCCGGCGGCCACGGGAGCGCGCCGACTGGCCATCCTGGGCAAGGTGAGCCGTGCGTAGTTTCGCTTCAGCCTCCGTTGGGCGTTCCACACCACGCCGAGTGAGGATGGCTCTCGCGTTCCTCGCACTCGCCTGCCTTGCGCTGGCATGCCTTACGTTTACTGGCTGCACGCACTCGCGTCCTGAGGCCGGCACGGTCGTCATGCTGGTCGAAAGCTCGCCGCTCAATCTCGATCCCCGCATTGGCACCGACGCGCAGAGCGAGCGCATCGGCGAGCTGATCTTCGAAGGGCTCGTCCGCCGTCAGGATGACTTCACACTGGCGCCGCGGTTGGCCGAGAGCTGGCAGATTCCCGATCCCCTCACCTACGTCTTTCACCTGCGCCAGGGAGTGCGCTTCCACGATGGCCATCTGCTGACCTCGGCCGACGTGAAGTGGACGCTCGACTCTCTGCTCACCGGCCAGGTCCGCTCGGCCAAAGCGAGTGCCTATCGCTACGTCGCCACCGTGGAAGCTCCCGACGCGCAGACCGTTGTGCTGCGCCTTAAGGAGCCCTACGCCGCGCTGCTATGGAATCTCTCCGACGGAGCCTTCGGCGTTGTCGAGCAAGGCACAGGAGGCGAGCCAGGACACAAGCCCATCGGCACCGGCCAAGCGCCTGCGGCCGGCAGCGCAGCGTTACCCGTCGGCACCGGTCCCTTTCGCTACGTCAGCGAGCAGCCCGATCGCGAGGTAGTGCTCCAGCGCAACGATGACTACTGGGGCGAGCGGGCGCAGATTGCGCGAGTCCGCTTCAAGGTGGTGCCGGATGCCACCACCCGCGCGCTGGAGCTGCGCAAAGGCTCGGCCGACGCGGAGATCAACGCCCTGCCGGCCGACATGCTGCCGGTCCTCGAGCGCCAGCCGAATCTGCTGATCGAGCGCTCGCCCGGCACGGCCTATCAATACCTGGCGCTGAACCTGCGCGATCCCATCCTGCGCGACGTTCGCGTGCGCCAGGCCGTGGCCCTGGCGATCAACCGAGCGCCTATCATCGAATCCCTGTGGCACGGCATGGCGCGGCCCGCCAACAGCATTCTGCCGCCACAACACTGGGCGTACTTTGCCGGAGCTCACAGCTACCTCTACGATCCTGCGGCCGCCGCGCGTCTGCTGGACGAAGCAGGGTACCCGGTGCGTGCCGATGGCGTGCGCCTTCATCTGATGATGAAGACCAGCACAGACGAGACGACGCGGCTGCTCTCCGCCGTGCTGCAGCAGCAGTTGCGAGCCGTCGGCATTGCTCTGGACATCCGCAGCTACGAGTTCGCCACCTTCTACTCGGATGTGACGCGCGGAGCCTTTCAGCTTTACTCGCTGCGCTGGGTGGGCGGCAGCAACCAGGATCCCGACGTATTTGAGAACGTCTTTGACACCGCCAGCTTTGCGCCCAAGCGCGCTAACCGCGGCTTCTACTCCAACCCGGAGGCGGATCGCCTGATCGCCCTGGGCCGCCGCTCGGTGGACATCCCCACGCGCACGGAGGCCTACCACAACCTGCAAGCGGTGTTGAATCAGGATCTTCCCTACATTCACCTGTGGTGGGCGGATAACGTGGTGGTGCACACGCGGCGGCTCACCGGACTGACGATCTCACCAGCAGGCAACTACGATTTTCTCCGCACGGCGCGGCTTGCGGAGTAAGCGGCAAACACCGCGCGTGCAACATTTCTGCAACAATGCTGATTTATTTTTCCGAAGTATTGTCTTTCTGCCGCGCCACCCAAAAATCGCGCTAGAATGACCCCAACAACGGAGGATCCATTGCCGAAGTTCGAAGAGAGCCTGCAAAGGCTGGAAGCAATCGTAAAGGATATGGAACGCGGCGAGTTGCCCCTGGAGACCTCGCTGAAGCTCTTTGAAGAAGGCGTCGCTCTCTCTGGCGCCTGCCGCAAACAGTTGGAAGAAGCCGAAGGCAAGGTGGAAATCCTACTGAAGCAGAACGGAGAGGTGCACGCTGAGGCGTATGGTGATTCCGAGAAGTAGCCGTAAAGAAGTTGCCGTAGAGAAATGCCGTAGTGAGGTTGCCATGTAGAAGCAGTGCAGCAGCTCCGAGTGTTCTCTTCCACGGCGAAGCAAGAACCTTTTCCGGCCGCCCGCCTCCATCCGGCGCGCGGTTGCAGCACGGAGGGTCTATGTCTTCGGTCAATATTGTCATCGCACAGAAGAATTCCACCACAGCCCAGGAACTGGCCCGCGCACTTGCCGTGCACTTCAGCTCGGTCAGCGTGGCCACCAGTGCGCAGGAGTTGGAAGTAATTTTGCGCCGCCGGCAGCCACGCGTCGCTGTTGTGGACATGGAACTGATCCCGCTCGACGAGTTACCCAAACTCACAAAGGTCTTGCCTGGGGTATCCATCGTCTGCACGCATCGCGTACCGGACGAGTGGATGTGGATGGCCGCGCTGCGCGCCGGCGCCACCGAGTTCTGCCATCCGCGCGATCTGGGAGTCATCCTGCACGTTGCTCAGCGCACATCGGCCATGAATCCGCATTCGCCGATTGCCGCCTGAGCCATTCCCGGCCGTGACCGCTGGCTGCCGGGCAAAGCCGCGCCCCCGCGCGGCTTCTTGTTGAGAGAAACTCGGCTGGCACAATAGTGCTGGAACAAGACTGACCCCGTCAGCCTGAATATTTCTTCGCCTCCCCCGCCGCATGCAAAGCCATCCTTGCGCCTAGCATCTATAATTGCAGGACTGTTCGGTCCGGATGCAAAACTTCCCTTTGGAGAAACGCCCGTGGTGAAACCCCTCGTTGAGAAAACTATGAAGCGTCATGCGTCTGTCGTCAGCCTGCTGGTCGTGGCCCTTGTCCTCGCCTTCTCATCGGCGGCCGTTGCGGCGGAAAAACCGGAGAAGCCCGCCGAGGCTGCCAAGTTCAGCGCGCCTCCCGCTGATTCCATCACGGAAGGCGTCGTCGAGGCCGCCGGCCAGAAGATCGCCTACCAGGCCATCGCCGGCACCATCACCGTCGGCGGTTCCGACGAATACGACGCGCAGATTGACGCCCAGGGCAAGCCCTTGGAAGGCACAGACGTCAAGGCTCCCACCGAACCCAAGGACGCTCCCGCCACCTCGCGCATCTTTTACGTCGCCTATCTCCGCAAGGATCAGAAGGCCGAGCAGCGGCCTATCACATTCCTCTTCAACGGCGGCCCCGGCTCGGCCACCGTGTGGCTGCACATGGGAACCTTCGGCCCCAAACGCGTGCCCACCCCCGGAGATCAGCACCTGCCGCCGGCGCCTTACGCGCTCGTCAACAACGCCTACACGCTGCTCGATACCAGTGACATCGTCTTCATTGACATGCCCGGCGCGGGCTTCAGCCGCATCTACGGCAAGGAGAAGGAAGACGCCTTCTGGGGCGTGGATCAGGATGCCGAGGCCTTTGCCCGCTTCATCGCGCGCTTCGTCAGCAAGTACAACCGCTGGAACTCGCCCAAGTACATTTTTGGCGAAAGCTACGGCACCACGCGCGCCGCGCAGTTGGCCAACATCCTGCAGCAGCAGAAGCACATTGATCTCAACGGCGTCATCATGCTCTCGCAGATCATGACCTACGCCAGCAGTCCTGACCGTGCCGAAGCCGGACAGGATATTCCCTACATTCTTGCCCTGCCCACCTACGCCGCCACGGCCTGGTATCACCACCGCGTGCCAAGTCAGCCTAAGGACTTGAAGCCCTTCCTCGCCGAGGTGGAGAACTTCGCTCTCGGCGACTTCGCCCACGCGCTCGCCCTCGGCACTGCCTTGCCGGAGGCCGACAAGAAGATCATCGCCGACAAGCTCCACGGCTACACCGGACTGCCCGTTGCCCTGCTGCTGAAGGCCGACCTGCGCATTGACGGCGGAGTCTTCGAGAAGTCTTTGCAGGATGACGCTGGCATCACCACCGGGCGCCTGGACACGCGCTTCAGCGGTCCCACGCTCGATCCCCTGAGCCGCAACGCCGAATACGATCCCATGAGCTCGGCCATCGCCGCCGCCTACGTCAGCACCTTCAACGACTACGTCCGCCGCGACCTGAAGTGGGGCGCCGACCAGAGCTACCTGCTCTATGCCCAATTCCAGGGCCACCGCTGGAAGCCGCGCCGCCGCCGCATGAACGTCAACGTGATTGACGAACTGGCCACGGCGATGAAGGAGAACCCCCGCCTCAAGGTGCTGCTCAATGCCGGATACTATGACCTGGCCACGCCGTACTTTGCCGCCGTCTTCGAAGATCGCCACATGCCCATTCCGCCCGAGCTGGTCAAGAACATTGACTACGCCTTCTACGAGAGCGGACACATGGTCTACCTGCAGGAGGAGTGCTTGAAGCAGTTGCACGATAATGTCGCCGGCTTCATCAAGAGGACCAGCGGCGACGCGCGCTGAGCGTTTTCACTCTCCACGATCTTCCCTGCTCACTAAGCCCGGCTCCGGCCGGGCTTTTTCATCTTTCGGGAGAAGTCGCGCCCCGGGTTCGGCTGGCATCCACCGCCGCCGCGCTGTTACACTTTGAGTCGCCCATGCTGAAAGAAACTCTTCTCAACGGTCAAAAGGCTGCCGACGCGGCGCTCGAACGTTTGCTGCCCGCCGGCACGCAGTATCCCACCACAATTCATCAGGCCATGCGCCACAGCGTCTTTGCCGGAGGCAAGCGCCTGCGCCCCATCCTCTGCATGGAGGCGGCGCGCATGATCGCCGGCTCGCTCCCCGATGGCGTCGAAGACCTTGGCGCGGCCATCGAGATGCTGCACACCTATTCGCTTGTGCACGACGATCTGCCCGCGCTCGATAACGATGACCTGCGCCGCGGACGCCCCACCTGCCACAAGGCCTTTGGAGAAGCCACGGCCATCCTCGCCGGAGACGCCCTGCAAACCCAGGCCTACGAGGTGATGGCCGAGCTCAAGTGCCCAGCCGAGGCGCGCGTGCGCATCATCGCCGAGCTGGCCCACGGAACCGGCACCATTGATGGAATGATCGGCGGCCAGGTGGTTGATCTTGAAAGCGAGCACGTCAAACCCGACCTGCCGACGCTCGAATACATCCACCGCGCCAAGACCGGTGCGCTCATCGTCAGCTCTCTGCTCACCGGCTGCTACTACGCCGGAGCCACCGCCGTGGAAGTGCAGCGCGTGCGTGAGTTTGGCCGCGCCTCAGGACTGGCCTTCCAGATCGCCGATGACATCCTGGACGTGACCGCCACCAGCGAGCAGCTTGGCAAAACCGCTGGCAAGGATCTTGCGGCTGAGAAGGTCACCTACCCCGCGCTCTTCGGACTCGAAAAGGCCGAGGAGATGGCCGCCCAGCTCATCCGCACCGCCTGCTCGGCGCTCGATAGCTTTGGCCAGCGCGCGCTGCCGCTCACCGAGATCGCCCGCTACCTGGTGGAGCGGAAGAAGTAGAGCGTAAGATTTTCGGGTAAGCAGTTCAGCCGTCATCAACCATCGGAGGCATCTGTCCATGAGCGTGATTGACGAGGTTCTGGCCGCCAACGCCGCCTACAAGGAGACGCACGACGCGTCTCTCTACTCACCCAGCCCGCGCCGCCACCTGGCCGTGCTCATGTGCATGGATACGCGCCTGCTCTCCGCCGCCCTGGGCCTGGACTTCGGCGACGCGCACTTCATCCGCAACGCCGGCGGCATCGCCACCGATGACGCCATCCGCTCCCTGCTCGTAAGCCACTACATGCTCGGCACAAAGGAGGTCATGGTCATCAACCACACCGACTGCGGCCTGCAAAAGGCCACCGAGGAGGAGATGCACCAGCTCATCGAAGCCAAAACCGGACGCCCACCAAACATGCCCGTGCGCTTCCACGCCTTCAAGGACGTAGAAAGAAACGTGTACGAACAACTGGAGCGGCTGGCCTCGCACAACTGGGTGAGAAAAGAGCTGACCCTGCGCGGCTTCGTCTACGACGTGACCACCGGCCACCTGACCGAAGTGCCCTGGGAGTGCAAGAGAAGTTAGGGGAACGTGAGAAAGAGAGTTCAATAATCAGGCGGGGATTCGTGCACAAACACGAATCCCGAGGGTGGCGACCCGATTCACCTCGACCAGCAGTTCGCGTTAGACCCTTACCAGACCTGCTCTCGTTGCGTTCAGCCTTTCAGCTAATCGCCCCGCGCGGCCCCGGTTCGGGCTCCGGGCTAACCGACCAATCGGACAAACCGACTCGTTCCTCGGGATTCTATCTTGCCTTTCACAGTATCCTGTTCGCCTCAACCAGCAGCTCGCTATAGACCCTTGCTGCCCCTCATAGGCTCTCAACGGATGTCGTACACAGCAGGCCCATTGGATTGCTCCGTTAAGCCGTCGGACAAGCGGTGCGACCCGCCTGCCCTCGCACCGGCTTGCGGCCGGCGCGTCGCCCAAAGAGTCTTGCGACTCCTCGGGTACCGGGAGAGTTGCGCTCTCCTGGCCCTGTCGCCTTTGCGGGCGCCAGGCTTTATTTCCTTCCAGCACCGCCGTGCCGAAAGGGGGTTCCAAGGGCTTGCGCCCTCTTCGCCCGGGGACTGCCGTCCCCTAGGTTCCGGCAACCGCCGTCGCCGGATTCGCTGTGCACTTCCAAGTCCGTTGATGGCCTAAGTGAGCTCGCTTGAGCCCCGGACTCACCACCAACTGGGAAAACTTGGGAAACTGTCAAAGAACATGGTTGTTGTACCGCAACTGCAAAAAGAGTCAAGTTTTCAGGCAGTACTTTATCTGCTTTCTTTTCAATCGAGTGCAGCCCATCCACAAGGCCATGCATGAAGCTTTGTGCAGCAGGGTGAAAATTTCTTTCTCAAACGGCCCCGCGCTTTGCCGCACAGTCAAAGGAACACATCGCGCAGAGGCGCATAAACACTGGCCCAACTCGGCATCTGCTGGTGGAACACTGATGTGCGTCTCGTGCATGACTTCCGTAATCGCCCTCGGCGCTCCCACGGTGCAAAAGCCGAGCGGAACCGCATTTTTCGCGGCTCCGGAGATTCAGGGAAATGTCGTTTTGAGAGCTTTCTGGGCTTGCGGAGGAGATTTAGTAACTGTGCCGCACAGATATGGATTTTCCCGCGCCGGAAGCGTCTCCAGCGCGGGGTGTAAAGCCTTATGTAAGAGTCAGTTCGCGGCGCACTCCGGGCTTCAAATCCCAGATGTTGAAGTCCAGCTCTTTGGCCGCAGCGGCCAGTTGACTGGGCTTGCCGGTGAGCACCGGAAACGTCCCGAAGTGCATAGGCACCAATACTTTAGGGCGCAACAGCCGGCACGCATATTCGGCCTCGCGGGCGC
>Ga0302202_10007753_pt1 | contig 10304 bp, 9 predicted proteins | sample II_Bog_N3_3_FD_194579 | JGI IMG/M metagenome (GOLD analysis project Ga0302202, IMG submission 194579) | Peat permafrost microbial communities from Stordalen Mire near Abisko, Sweden - II_Bog_N3_3 | ecosystem: Environmental > Terrestrial > Soil > Wetlands > Peat | place: Sweden: Abisko, Stordalen... | reverse complement strand
CATGGTCCTCTTCCTCGCCTTCGGGGTCGTCACCGGGATCGCCGTCTCACCGCTGCTCAACCTCATTGCGCTGAACGGCGAGCAGTACATCGTCTACGAGGCCGTGGCGGCCACCGCGGTCACCACCGGCGGCATCACCCTCTACGCGCGGACCACGAGCCGCGACTTCAGTCGGATCGGGGGATGGCTCTTCGCCGCCCTGATCGGGGTGGTGGTGGCGATGGTGATCGGCATCTTCGTCCAGTCCACGGCCTTCCAGATCTTCATCTCGGCCGCCGCGTGCGTCGTCTTCTCGCTTTTCCTCCTCTACGACATCCAACGGGTGACCACCACCGGCAATGCCCCGGGGAACGCGATCCGAATGGCGCTCAAGATCTACCTGGACGTCTTTAACCTCTTCCTCAATCTGCTGATGATCTTGATGATGACCCAGGGCGGCGGCAATTCCCGCCGCTGACGGCGTCACGGTTGCCGACCGGGACCTTGTGCCTACCCAGCTGATGGCCGCCGCCTATAGGTTTCAGCAACCCGGGTCAATCAGGATGGGGCGATGACAGCATCCACTCAGAGCCTGGCCCTCCCGGCCGCGGCGCGCCCCATCGGCGACGTCGCCGCAGAGGCGGGGATCGGGCCAGAGCTGCTCGAACCGTACGGACAGGGCGTCGCCAAGATCCGTCTGGAGGCGCTCGATGCGCTTCCCCAGGACCGGAGGGCCCGTTACGTGGTGGTCTCCGCGATCACGCCCACCCCGCTCGGCGAGGGCAAGACGGTGACCACCATCGGCCTGGGCGACGGTCTGCGCCGGATCGGCCGGCGGGCCGTGATCTCCCTCCGGCAGGGCTCGATGGGCCCGACCTTCGGCGTCAAAGGCGGCGCGGCCGGCGGCGGCCGGAGCACGCTGATCCCCTTCGACAGGGTCGCCCTTCACCTGACCGGCGACATGCACGCGGTGACCGCCGCCCACAACCTGCTCTCCGCCATGGTGGACAACCATCTTTTCCATGGCAATGCGCTCAACCTCGATCCCGCCACCATCTCCTGGCGCCGGGTGCTCGACGTCAACGACCGGGCGCTGCGCAACGTGGTCATCGGCCTCGGCGCCGCCCAGGACGGCGTGCCGCGGCAGAGCGGCTTTGACATCACCGCCGCTTCAGAGGTCATGGCGGTGCTCGCGCTCTCCACATCGCTGCGCGACCTCCGGTGCCGGCTCGGCCGCATCGTCGTCGGCCACACGCGCGACGGGAAGAAGGTCACCGCCGACGACCTGCACGCCGCCGGCGCGATGACGGTGCTGCTGCTGGAGGCGATCAAACCCAACCTGGTCCAGACGCTGGAGAGCACCCCGACCATCGTTCACGCCGGGCCCTTCGGCAACATCGCCCACGGCAACTCGTCGGTTATCGGTGACCTCATCGGCAGCCGGGCCGGCGACTACCTGGTGACGGAGGCCGGATTCGGCGCCGACATGGGGGCGGAGCGCTTCTTCGACATCAAGTGCCGGGTGAGCGGGCTGCGCCCCGACGCCGCCGTCGTGGTCGCCACCGTGCGCGCCCTCAAGGCGCACTCCGGCAAGCACCGCATCGGGGCCGGCCGATCCCTCCCGGCCCAACTCTTCGCGGAGAACCCCGGCGAGGTGGAGGTCGGCGGAGCCAACCTGCGCAAGCAGGTCGAGAACTGCCGGCTCTTCGGCGTTCCCGTGGTGGTGGCCATCAACGCCCACCCCGAGGACCACCCGTCAGAGCACGCCGCCATCCGCCGGATCGCCGAGGAGTTGGGCGTCCGCTGCGCCGTCCACACCAGCTACGCGGACGGCGGCGAGGGCGCGGTGGAGCTGGCCGGCGCGGTCGCCGCGGCCTGCGACGAGACGAGCGACTTCCGGATGCTCTACACGGACGGTGCGAGCCTGGAGGAGAAGGTCGCCGCGGTGGCGACCCGGGTGTACGGGGCCGATGGCGTCGCCTACGACAGCGCGGCCGTCCGGCAGCTTCGCCAGTGCGAGCGGGACGGATTCGGCGGCTTCCCCGTGTGCATCGCCAAGACCCAGCTGAGCCTCTCGTCCGATCCCAAGCTCAAGGGCGCCCCCACCGGCTGGACCCTCCCCATCCGGGAGGTGCGGACCGCGGCGGGGGCAGGCTTCGTCTACCTCCGCAGCGGCGAGATGCGGACCATGCCCGGCCTGCCGAGCGCCCCGGTCGCCGAGCACGTCGACATCGACGAGTCGGGAAACATCGTCGGGCTCTTCTGATCCGCGCGTCCCGCCAGCCGGTCCCAGCCCGCGTGACCCTCCGGCGGCCACGTCCTGGGAACCTGATGGGGCAAGGACGTTCGGCCCTGCCGTCCGGTGGGATCGCCGCGCCTGCCTCGCTGCGTCGGTACTCCGTCATCGCCTACCATCCCCGTCTGACCGTGCATCGGACCCGTTGATCAGCAGGGGCGTCGCATGAACGCTGGGAGCGGAGGCTTCGATCCGGAGGGGGATGTTCGCCAAGCGCTGGCGGCAGTCGTGAGGGACCACGGGCCGGACATCCTGGCCGACCCCCGGCACCTCGACAGCGCCCTCAACGTCCTGCTCCCCACCGCCCCCGAGGAGACCGGCATCCTGGTCGCCGCGGCGAGGGCGGGCACCAGCGCTCAACTCGCCGAGCAGGCCGCGATGGCCGGCCCCAGCGCGGCCCTCAGGGCGGTCTCCGCCAGCCTCGCCCAGAGCGGCGTCCTCGACCCGGGGAGGAGCCGCTGGGCTGTGGGGGAGATCGCCCGAGCCATGGGATTCCCCATCAGCGACCCGCCTCCGGCTGCGCCGGTGCAGAGTGGAATGGCCGCCTGGCCGGTACCGGTTCCGCCCCCGCCCCCGCCCCCGCCCCCGGCGACCCCGCTCGGCTTCCCCGCGGCCACCGCCGCGTACATGCCGCCTCCGGCTCCTCCGGCATTCACCCCACGGGGGGACACCCCAACCTTCCCGGGGCGCGGCGCGCCGCCGTCCTTCGCGGGGCCCAGCGCTGCCTCACCCTTCCCGAGGCCCAGCGCCGCCGGGCCGCGGGGCGAGGGCGCACCTGGCGGCCCGCCGCAGGGACCATACCGGGCCGATGCCGGGACGCCCTCCCGACCGTCAGCCCCCGGACCACCGCCCGGATCGAGCTCGTCGGGAGGAACGCCCCCGCGGACCGCTCACGCCGGCCCCCGCCGCAGGGGCCAGCCCTCGATTGCCCTGATCGTGGCTGCCATCGTGGTCTTGCTGATCTTCATCTATTTCGGGGCCGCCGCAATCGCCGGTTTCTTCCCGTTCAGCGCGGCCGCCCGGGTCGCCACCCCCACTCCGACGCCGGTGCCCACGTTCACGTCCACCCCCACCATCGCCCCCTCCTCATCCCCCACGGCCGGGCCGTCATCGTCCGGCAGCCCCTCGGCGTCGGGCTCCCCGTCCCTCAGCCCGCTGGCCGGTCTCCTGCCCACCTACGTCACCGGCAACACGTCCGACAGCTGCTCCCCGGTACCGACCAGCGACGAGCTGGCGAGCGGTGTGACCTCCGAGGAGCTCTGCGATCTGACCGAGAGCCAGGACGCCGAAAACTACGTCCTCTATGTGGGCTTCCCGACCGAGGGCCTGGCCACCACTTACTACACTTCCCTGCTCACCGGCAATGGCATGAAGGCGAGCCAGGGCAGCTGCCAGAACCTCACCATGGTGACCGCCTCCGACGGCACATCGCAGTACTGCGAGGGCACGTACAAGACGACCGGCGCCAACAGCAACAGCGGTTCCTACTTCGTCTTCTCGGGCAGCCCGAGCTTCCAGCTGGGCAACAGCAACAAGGTCTCCAGCCTGAACGTCTGCTCAGATGTCAACAGCGTCGACGTGCTGGGGTTCACCGACCCGACCTACTCGGCGGTGGGGATTGCCATGAGCTGCCTCGGCACCGAGCAGGACCAGGAGGTCAACTCGGACTTTCTGGCGGGCAACCTTTTCCTGGGAGGCTGACCCGCTCAGGACGCTCCGGGGTGGCTACCGCGATCGCGCCGCCGGCGGCGGACCTCGGCCACCTTGAGCCGGTACAGGGCCCGCTCCAGCTTGGCGGCGGCCATGGCATCGCCGGCGTTCTCAGCCAGCACCTCCTCGGCAGCACGGCGCGCCGCCTCGGCCCGCGCCTGGTCGATGTCCTCCGCCCGCTCGGCGGCATCGGCGAGGATGACCACGCGGTCGGGGAGCACCTCCAGGAAGCCGCCCGAGACGAAGAGGTACTCCTCCACCCCGTCGTTGCGCACCATGACCTCGCCGGTGCGGAGCGGGGTGAGCAGGGGGATGTGGTGGGGCATCACCCCCAGGTCACCGTCCGCTCCCGGCGCGAGCACGAAGTCGGCCTCCTGGGAGAGCACACGGCCCTCCGCGGTGACCAGCTCGACATTCAGCTTCGCCATCAGCTGCCCTTGTCCGGCTTCGCCTTCTTCGCGCGGCCGGACGCTGGAGCCGCCTTCTTGGCTGGCACAGCAGCCTTCTTGGGCGCGGGTTTCGCGGGCTTCTCAGCCGCGGGCTTCGCGGTCTTCTCGGCCGCGGGTTTGTCGATCTTCGCCGCCGCGGGCTTCGCGGTCTTCTCGGCCGCGGGTTTGTCGGTCTTCGCCGCCGCGGGCTTCGCGGTCTTCTCAGCCGCGGTCTTGTCGGTCTTCTCGGCCGCGGGTTTGTCGGTCTTCTCGGCCGCCGGCGTTTCAGCGGTGTCGGCAGCGGGCTTCGCCTCAGAAGACTTCGCCGTCCCCTCCAGGTCCTGCCCCTTGGCGACCGCCTGGTCGATGGTCCCGACCATGTAGAAGGCGTCCTCCGGGAGGTCGTCGTGTTTCCCGTCCAGGATCTCGGCAAAGCCGCGGATGGTCTCCTCGAGCTTGACGTAGATGCCCGGACGCCCAGTGAAGACCTCGGCCACCTTGAAGGGCTGGGAGAGGAACCGCTGCACCCGGCGAGCTCGCTGAACCGTCAGCTTCTGGTCGTCGGTCAGCTCCTCCTGGCCAAGGATGGCGATGATGTCCTGGAGGTCCTTGTACTCCTGCAGGATCCGCTTGACTCCCGTGGCGACCCGGTAGTGCTCCTCTCCCACGATGCGGGGATCGAGGGCGCGGCTCGTCGAGTCGAGCGGGTCCACGGCGGGGTAGATGCCGATCTCGGTGAGGGCGCGAGAGAGCGACACGGTCGCCCCGAGGTGGGCGAAGGTGGTCGCGACCGCCGGATCGGTGAAGTCGTCCGCGGGGACGTAGACGGCCTGGACCGAGGTGATCGAGCCCTTCCGCGTGGAGGTGATGCGCTCCTCGAGATCGCCCATCTCCGTGGCCAGGGTGGGCTGGTATCCCACCGCGCTCGGCATCCGCCCGAGCAGCGCCGAGACTTCGGCCCCGGCCAGGACGTAGCGGAAGATGTTGTCGATGAAGAGGAGGACGTCAGCGCTCTTCTCATCGCGGAAGTACTCCGCCATGGTGAGGCCGGTGAGAGCCACCCGGGCACGAGCCCCGGGGGGCTCGTTCATCTGACCAAAGACCAGCGCGGTCCGATCGAGAACCCCGGACTCCTTCATGTCGCCGTAGAGGTCGCGGCCCTCGCGGGTGCGCTCCCCGACCCCGGCGAAGACCGAGTAGCCGCTGTGCTCCTCGGCGATGTTGCGGATCATCTCGTTGACGACGACGGTTTTGCCCACACCAGCGCCGCCGAAGAGCCCGATCTTGGATCCCTTGGAGAAGGGGCAGATCAGGTCGATGACCTTGATCCCTGTCTCCAGGATCTGCTGGCTCACGTCCTGCTCGCTGACGGGCGGCGGCTTGCGGTGGATGGGGTGGCGCTCGGCATCCGGAGCCGGCATCCCGTCGATGGGATCACCGATGACGTTGAACATCCGGCCGAGGGTCACCTCACCCACCGGGACGGTGATCGGCTGGCCGGTGGCCACCACCTCGTCGCCGCGGCGCAGCCCGTCGGTCGAGTCCATGGCGATGGTACGGACCACACCGTTGCCCAGATCCTGCTCGACCTCCAGCACCAGCCGGCCACCCTCGCGGGCGAACTCCAGGGCATCGTAGGTCCGCGGAAGCTGGCCGCCGGCGAAGGACACGTCGACGACGGGCCCCATGATCTGGACGATCCGGCCCTTGCCGGTGACTGTCTTCGGAGCTGCCATTTGACCCATGACTCCTTGAATCGCTCGCTCAGGCCTCGTCGAGGGCGGTGGAACCACTCACCACCTCCATCAGTTCGGTGGTGATGCTGCTCTGCCGCTCCTTGTTGGCCGTGAGGGTCAGGCTGTCGATCACCTCACCCGCGTTCTCGGCGGCATTGTGCATGGCCATGACTTTTGCCGCCTGCTCGCTGGCGACGTTCTCGAGCACCGCCCGGTAGACCTGCGCCTCGACATACCGGGGCAGGAGGGCGTCGAGGACCTCAGCGGAGTCCGGCTCGTACTCAAAGTCGGCCGTCGTCGGGGCGGCGTCAGCGGGCGGCTCGACGGGGAGCAGCCGCTGCAGCGTCGCCTCCTGCCGGCCGTTGCTGATGAAGCGTGCGTAGACGAGGTCGACCTGGTCGCACTCGCCCTTCTCGTATCGTTCCATGGCGACGCTGATCGCGGGCAGGACGGTGCTGAGCGTGGGCCGGTCCCCGTAGTCGCTGACGTCGGCGATCAGCTTCCGGCCCATCCGGCGCATGGTGTCGCGGCCACGCCGGCCGATGCTCACCACCTCGACGGGGGCCCCGCCTGCAGCGCTCTCGCGGAGCGCCAGCCGGACGCTGTTGCTGTTGAGCCCCCCCACCATCCCGCGATCAGTGGTCACCAGGATCAGGCAGCGGTGGGTGACGGGGCGCACCGCGAGAAACGGATGCTGGTGACCCGAGGAGTGACCCATCAGCTGGGCCATCACGCCGGTCAGCTCGTCCGCGTAGGGACGGGCGTTCTGCATCCGCTCCTGGGCGCGTCGCAACTTGGAGGCCGCGACCAGCTCCATCGCCTTGGTGATCTTCTGGGTGTTGGCGACGGTGCGGATGCGCCGGCGGAGGTCGCGCAGGCTGGGCATCAGTGAGCCACCACTACGCGTAGTCCTTCTTGAAGTCCTCGATCGCCGCCCGCAACTTGGCCTCGAGCTCGGCGGAGACCGCCCCCTCCTTGACGATGGTCTTCTCCAGGTCGGGGTGGTTCTGCTCCAGGAAGCGGAGCAGCGAGCGCTCAAAGTCGGAGACACGGTTGACCGGGACGTCGTCGAGGTAGCCACGGGTGCCGGCGAAGATGGCCATCACCTGGCGCGCGAAGGGAACCGGCTCGTACTGCGGCTGGTTGAGCAGCTCGGTCATGCGCTGCCCGCGCTCCAGGGTCGCCTTGGTCCGCTTGTCGAGATCGGCCGCGAACTGTGAGAAGGCCTTGAGCTCGCCGTACTGAGCCAGGTCGAGCTTGAGCTGGCCGGCCACCTGCTTCATCGCCTTGGTCTGGGCCGCCGAGCCCACCCGGGAGACGGAGAGACCGACGTTGATCGCCGGCCGGGTGCCGGCGTTGAAGAGGTCGGTCTCCAGGTAGATCTGGCCGTCGGTGATGGAGATGACATTGGTCGGGATGTAGGCGGAGACGTCGTTGGCCTTGGTCTCGATGATGGGGAGGGCCGTGAAGGTGCCTCCGCCCTGCTCATCGGACATCCGGGCGGAGCGCTCCAGCAGCCGGCTGTGCAGGTAGAAGACGTCACCCGGGTACGCCTCGCGCGAAGGTGGCCGGCGCAGCAGGAGGGAGAGCTGGCGGTAGGCGTCGGCGTGCTTGCTGAGGTCGTCGTAGACGATGAGCGCGTGCCGGCCCTTCTGCATGAACCACTCGCCCATGGCGCATCCCGCGTAGGGAGCGATGTACTGGAGGGCGGCGGGATCGGCCGCCGTGGCGGCCACGATGGTCGTGTACTCCATGGCGCCGAACTGCTGGAGGGTCGCGGCGACCTGGGCCACCGTGGCGGCTCGCTGGCCGACGGCGACGTAGATGCAGGTGACGTCGCCGCCCTTCTGGTTGATGATGGTGTCGAGGGCGATCGCGGTCTTACCGGTCTGGCGGTCGCCGATGATCAGCTCGCGCTGCCCCCGGCCGATCGCGAACATGGAGTCGATCGCCTTGATGCCGGTCTGCATGGGGGCGGTGACACCCTGACGGAGGAGCACCCCGGGAGCGATCCGCTCCAGCGGCATGGTGTCAGCCGTCTCGATGGGGCCCCTGCCGTCGATCGGCTGCCCCAGGGGGTCGAGGATGCGGCCAATGACCGCCTCCCCCGCCGGCACCTGGGCGATCCGCCCCGTGGTGCGGACGGTGTTCCCCTCCTGGAGGTGGTCGGACGGGCCCAGGACGACGGCACCGACGCCGTCCTCGCGGAGGTCCAGGGCCAACCCCAACACCGTGCCCTGGCCATCGGGGCCGGGGAAGGAGAGGAGCTCGCCGGACATCGCCTCGTCGAGGCCATAGATCCGGGCGATGCCGTCGCTGACCGACGTGATGACGCCCTCGCTCGCCTCCACCACTGCGGTGTCGAAGCTCGCGATGCGTCGCTTCAGGATGTCGCCGATCTCGTCGCTTCGTATTGCCATCGCTCGGTGTGTCCCTGACCTCCGATCAGGCCATCGCGGCCTGAAGCTGCTGAAGATGGCTGCGAACGCTGTCGTCGATGACGCGATCGCCCATCCGGATCACAAGTCCGCCGATGAGAGCGGGATCGTGGACGGTCTCGAGCCGGACGGGATGCGCCAGGCGGACGGCAAACATCCCCTCGATCCGCCGCTCGGCCGCCCGGGTGAGGGGTACGGCGGAACTCACCACGATGCGGAGCACGCCGGACGCCGCTTCGACGATGGCCCGGAACTCGGCGACCACCTCCGTGAGGAGCGCAAAGCGCCCATGGGCCACGAGCAGCCGGACCAGGTTGCGGACGGGCGCCGACATCCCCTCGAGGAGCCCGTCCAGGGCCGCGCTGCGCTCTTCCAGGGACACCCGTGGGTTGGCCATGACCGCCCGGACCCGGACGTCGTCAAGGATGTCCCGAGCCCGCTCCAGCTCGGCGGCCACAGGGTCGACGCTGACCCGTTCGCGGGCAACCTCGTAGCAGGCTTCCGCGTAACGGCGGGCGAGCGGGGAGGCCATCAGCGTGGCTCCGGCGGTGGCGTCACTTCGGCAGGGTCTCCAGGGACTCGAGGGAATGCGCGATCAGCTTGTGCTGGGACTGCGCGTCCATGGCGTCCCCGAGCACCCGAGCCGCGGCAGCGACCACCAGGGCACCAACCTGGGTGCGAAGCTCGCGAAGCGCCCGATCCTGCTCGGCGATGATGTCCACCCGGGCCTGGTCGCTCAGTATCTTGGCCTCGCGCCTGGTCTTGGACCGGAGGTCATCCGCCTCTGCGGCCGCCTCGCGATGAGCGCGGTCGGTGATCTCCCGGGCCTGAACACGCGCTTCGTCGAGGAGCTTCTCGACCTCGATCCGCACGTCCGCCAGGCGCTTCTCGGCCTCCTGCGCGTGCTGCAGCCCGGCCTCGATGGCCTGATCCCGTTTCTCGGCTATCCGCATGACCGGCGGGTAGACCCAGCGCCAGAGCACGCCCACCATCAGCAGGAAGGCGACCGCTTCGGCGATCAGGGTGCCGTTGACGGAGAGCAGCCCGGCGGCGGGGCTGGTCGCGGCTAGCATCACGTGCGACCTAGCTCGTCTTTGCGCCGTAGCTGACGATGAAGAAGAAGCCGAGCACCAGGTTGATGAAGTACATCGCCTCGACCAAGCCGACGATCAGGAACATGATGACCGTGAGGCGCCCCTGGGCGTCCGGCTGGCGAGCAGTGCCCTGGATGGTGGCGTTGCCGGCGAGCCCGTCACCGATGGCGGCGCCGATGGCGCCCCCGCCGAGGGCGAGACCGGCGGCGATCAGCGCTCCGGCCAGGATGAGCGAATGCGCGTCGATGGCGGTGGCTAGCAGTGGCATCGGGTCCATCTCTCCTGTGGTGATCTAGGCGGGATTGCGGGCCTCATGGCCCTCATCGGAGACCCCCTCGCGGGCCTGGCCGAAATAGATGACGGTGAGCAGCATGAAGATGAAGGCCTGGATCGTGCCGATGAAGAGCACGTCGAACAGCTTCCAGACCGTCATGAAGACGAGGGGCACGATCGACAGCGCGGAGGTGATGACGGACGTCCCGGCCCAGACCTCGAAGAGCGACCCGAGCAGGTAGACCATCACCACCCCGGCGAACACGTTGCCGAAAAGTCGGAGGGCCAGGGTGATCGGCTTGACCAGCTCCTCGATGATGGTGAGGGGGGGATAAGGAGCGCGCAGGTAG
>Ga0302202_10007746_pt1 | contig 10311 bp, 9 predicted proteins | sample II_Bog_N3_3_FD_194579 | JGI IMG/M metagenome (GOLD analysis project Ga0302202, IMG submission 194579) | Peat permafrost microbial communities from Stordalen Mire near Abisko, Sweden - II_Bog_N3_3 | ecosystem: Environmental > Terrestrial > Soil > Wetlands > Peat | place: Sweden: Abisko, Stordalen... | reverse complement strand
CCCACGCCGCATGAATCTGCTGCAATTGCGGCAGGAAGGACAGAAACGGCGTCAGGCCGATGCCTGCGGCGAGCAGCAGATGGCGGCGTGCGGTTGCCATGATCGGCAGCAGCGATTGCGGGGCTGCCGCCCGCACGATGTCGCCTTCGCGCAGCGCCTGATGCACCAATGCTGAACCGCCGCGCGAGGCTGTGGTGCGACGGACGATGATCTGCCACTGCGGCTGATGGCCGGGCGGGCAGGCGAGCGAATAGGCGTTTTTCCATCGCCGCGTCTCGCCTTGCAGATGCAGCAGCAGATGCGCACCGGGACCAAAACTGGGCAGCGACGTGCCGTCTGCCGCCTCGAACACCACGCGGCGCAGCGTGGGGGCGATCATCTCGGTCTCGCGCACACGCAGGCGGAGCAGATCATGTTCGCTCATCGGTAAAGCTCCTCCGCCGTCGGCCGCTCACCGGGAATTTCGGCATCGACCTGCACCCCCATGAAGGCACCGTGGATGCGGGAGAAATGGTCGCGCACGAACAGCGATGCGCCACAGCCCGGACAGGTGACGAGGTTCGTCGTCACCTCGGCGATGGTGGTTTTGCAATGCGTGCAGATCACCCGTCGCCGCGCATTGCCCGCCTGTGCCAGCCGGATCTCCTGCGTGCCCAGCCCGGCTTCGCGCCCCAAGGCTGCAACATCCCAAAGGAAGGTCTCGCTGCCCACGACGTAGAGCCGCAGCCCCATCGTCTCCTGCGCCAGCGTGACGCGCAGACGGGCGAGCAATTGCGCGGCGGAGCGGAATTGCTGGCTGTGCGGGTGCCTGTCGGCCGCTGACGGATCAGGCGGAAGATCGCTGCGGGCGATCACGCTCCACACCGGCACGGCGGCGAGGTCGAATCCTTCGGCCAATGTGTCAGGTGGCACCGCTGCAAGGTCTGTGACCAGCAAGTGGCGGGCACCGCTTTCATCCCAAGCGAGCCGGGCATAGCGCGGGCGGCTTTTGATCCCCTGGTCCATGCTGTCCTCCGTTCAGCCGATGGCGGTGCGTTTGGACTTGGCGGGGTCGTCGAATGGCAGGCTGTGCGTGATGGCAGCGGTCATGCCCGCGCTGTCTTGCACGTCCAACCGCATGCCCGGCTTGGCGAGTTCTGGTGCCAGCCGAACCAGCGCCATCGATTTACCGGTGATCGGTGAGACCATGCCGCAGGTCACCACACCGACCTCGCGACTGCCTTCAAACACTTTCGCTCCGGCATCGGCGGCATGGATGCCGTCGAGCAGCAGGCCATACATCCGCACGCGCTCGTGCCCTTTGAGGCGGTAATGCTCGGCGGCACCGCGAAACTCGGTCTTGCCACGGCTGACCGTGAAATCCAGCCCGAGTTCCCACAACGTGTCGCCGGGTGGGTCGAGCGGGTAGGGATACATTTCAGAATTGTCGTAGGGGTAGAACATCAGGCTGCTCTCCACTCGCAACATGTCCAGCGTTGTGAATGAACAGGGGATGATGCCGTGTTCGTGGCCCTTATCGATAATGGCATCCCAGATCGTCGGCGCATCGACGCTGCGGCAGAAGATTTCATAGCCGCGTTCGCCGGTGTAGCCGGTGCGGGAGATCATCACCGGGCGGTCGAACAGCGTGGTTTGTAAATGTGCAAAATACCGCAATTGGCGCAGGCCGGGCACGTGCTCGGCCAGGAAGTCGACCGCGCGCGGGCCTTGCAGCGACAGATCGTGCAGATCGTCGTCAAACAGCATCACCACGTCGCGCCCACCCGATAATTCGGTCAGCGTCTCGTATCCGGAGCCTGCGCCATGAACCACCATCCAGGCATCCGGGCCGGTGCGGTAGAGGATGCAATCCTCGATGAACTTGCCCGCATCGTTGAGCATACAGGCATAGGCCGACCGCCCAGGCTGGATTTTTGACGTGTCGCGTGTGGTGGCGCGATCGAGCACTGCGCTGGCGTGCGGGCCGACCAGATGCATCTTCTTCAGCCCGGAGACATCCATCAGCCCGGCACGGGTGCGGATGGCGCTGTAGTCCTCGGCGATGTCGTGGGCATAGGTCCAGGCGGTGCCCATTCCGTTCCAGTCTTCGAGCTTCGAACCCAATGCCAAATGGCGTGCAGCGAGGGCAGAATGGCGCCAGGTCTGAGTCATGCAATACCTCCTTGAGAATTCCGGAAAGCCTGAAGCGTGTTGCGCAGGAGGCAGGCGATGGTCATCGGACCGACGCCGCCGGGCACCGGGGTGATGCGCCCGGCCACGCCCTGCGCTTCGTCATAGGCGACGTCGCCCACCAACCGCGTGCCGCCATCGGGCTTGGCGATGCGGTTGATGCCGACATCGATCACCGTCGCCCCCGGCTTGATCCAATCACCGCGCACCATGCCGGGACGACCGACGGCGGCGACGAGGATGTCCGCCGAGTGGCATAATCCGGGCAGGTCACGACTGCGGGAATGGGCGATGGTGACGGTGCAGTTCTCAGCTAGCAACAATTGAGCCATCGGCTTGCCGACGATGTTGGAGCGGCCCAGCACCACCGCATGCAACCCGGACAGATCGCCCAGCGTGTCGCGCAGCAGCAGCAGGCAGCCGAGCGGCGTGCAGGGCACCAGACCGGGCAGGCCCACGGCGAGCTTGCCGGCGTTGGTGACGTGAAACCCGTCCACGTCCTTCGCCGGATCAATCGCGGCCAATACGCGCAGGCTGTCGATGGCGGCGGGCAACGGCAATTGCACCAAAATGCCATGCACCGCCGGATCGGCATTGCAGGCGGCGACAAGGGCGAGCAACTCGGCCTCCGACGTCTCGACGGGAAGGCGGTGTTCGAACGAGGCCATGCCGCTGGCCACCGTTTGGCGTGCCTTGTTGCGCACATAGACTTGGCTCGCCGGATCTTCGCCAACCAGGATCACCGCAAGGCCGGGCTGTGCTCCCCCTGTTGCGCGCAATGCGGCAACCGAGGCGGCGATGTCTGAGACGAGGGTGGCGGCGAAGGCTTTGCCGTCGATGGGCAGGGTGTTGACCGACATCGCCTCAATCCGTGAACACAACGGTCTTGCGGCCGTTGAGAATGATGCGGTCGTCGAGGTGGTAGCGCACGGCGCGCGCAAGCACGCGGCGTTCGATGTCGCGGCCACGGCGGATCAGGTCGTCGGGGCTATCAGAGTGGCTGATGCGCTCGACATCCTGCTCGATGATCGGGCCTTCATCCAGATCAGCGGTGACGTAATGCGCCGTCGCACCGATCAGTTTCACGCCGCGCTCATGCGCCTGATGATAGGGTTTGGCCCCCTTGAAGCCGGGCAGGAAGGAGTGGTGGATGTTGATGCAGCGTCCGGCGAGTTTGCCGGTGAGCGCGTCGGACAAGATCTGCATGTAGCGCGCCAGCACCACCAACTCGGCACCGCTCTGCTGCACCAAATTCCAGATCTCGTTTTCCTGCTCCATCTTGGTGGTGCGGGTGGTCGGCAAATGGTGGAATGGGATATCGCCCAAATCGACCCCGGCGCAGGAGGCGCGGCTGTGGTTGGAGACCACCGCCACCGGGTCCATCCGCAATTCGCCGATGCGCCAGCGATAGAGCAGATCGACGAGGCAATGGTCGAATTTGGAGACCAGCAGCAGCACTTTGCGCGCCCGGCCCTGATTGTTGAGCGTCCAGGTCATGTTGTAATGCTTGGCGCGTTGCGCGAAATCGGCACGGAAGCGTTCGGCTTCGGCGGCGTCGGCGACATCGAACACCGTGCGCATGAAGAACCGACCGCTCTCGGTGTCGTCGAATTGCTGCGCCTCGCGGATATTGCCGCCATGCTCGAACAGCAAAGTGGCGATCGAGGCGACGATGCCGGGCTGGTTCGGGCAGGACAGCGTCAGCACATGCAGGCTGCGGGTGGGCGAGGCGATGGTGGTCTCAGTCATGCTGCGTCACTCTCGATAATCAGATCGGTGCCAAACTCGGCGGAGGCGTCGACCAGCCAATCGAGCAGGTCGGCGGCGAGGCTGCGGAAGACCGACACTTCGAAGCAGTCGGCATCGCCCACCCGCCAGATCTGCACGCCGATATGTGCGGCCAGCGTGAGCGCTGTGGCGTTCGGGCCGAAGGCGCGTGCGTGCAGATCGATGGGCAGTATTTTTGCCAGGGCGTCGCGCGCACGCGGTCCCGCAATGCGGATCACCGCGCGGCCATCGCCCTGTTCGGTCAGATAAACCAGGTCCGGCAGGGCAGTACGCAGTGTGGGCGCCAGCTCTCTGCCCTGCTCGGACGTCACCAACCAGCGTTCCGGCCCCATCCAAATGAAGGCCAGTTCGCCGGTATCGACGCGATGGGGGGTCACCGGAAGTGTGACGCCCCATGCCTGAAGTGTCGCCTGAGCAAGCCCATTCGCGGCACCGTGGCGCGCGCTGAGGCTTGCCATCGCCAAGGGGCGACGGGCGGTGATGGTGGTGCTGGCAATGCCAGTTGGGCGGCCATGTCGGCCAGCGCCGAAGCCGTGCCAGACGCTGTGAGCGGTAAGACCGGACTCAATCATGCAGGCGTTCTCCTTTCGGATCGACAAACACCGGATGAACCACCTCGACCAGCACATCACCCGCGCGCACCGGATCCCAGGCGCGGATAATCTCGCCGAGGCGCTGTGGGCCTTGGGTGAGCATGCCAAGCCCGATCCAGTGGCCAAGCGTGGGCGAATAGGCAGCCGACGTGACCCAGCCCTGATCATGTGCGGCATCTGGCGTCACCGCGCGGGGCAGCAGATGGGCACCGGCGCGCAGGCGGAGTGTCCGGTCGATGGGACGCAGGCCAACCAGCGTGGGGCGCTGCGAATCGGTCAGTGCCGGGCGACGTGCCATCACGGCCCCGACAAAATCCTTCTTCGTCGAGAGCAGACGGCCCATGCCGAGATCATGCGCGGTGGTCTGGCCGTTCAACTCCGCCCCGGCGGGATGGCCTTTTTCGATCCGCATCACGCCGAGTGCCTCGGTGCCGTAGGGCACGATGCCAAACGGCGCTCCGGCCTGCATCAGGCGCTCTGCCAATGCCGCGCCGTAACGTGCCGGGACCGCCAGTTCGTAGGCCAGTTCACCAGAGAAGGAGAGCCGGAACAGCCGCGCCGGAATGCCACCGGCCACCGTCACCTCCGCCGCCGCCATATAGGGGAAGGCCGCGTTGGAGAGGTCGAAGTCAGGGTCCACCACCGCACGGAGAACATCGCGCGCCTTCGGCCCGGCCACGGCCAACTGTGCCCATTGGTCGGTGACGGAAATCAGCTGCACGTCCAAATGCGGCCACAGCACCTGATGGCAGAACTCCAGATGCTGGAACACCTTGCCGGCATTGGCGGTGGTGGTGGTCATGACGAAATGGTCGGGGGCCAGCCGTGCCGCCGTGCCGTCATCCATTACGAAACCATCTTCGCGCAGCATCAGCCCATAGCGCACACGGCCAACCGGCAGGCTCTTCCACGCATTGGTGTAGACGCATTCGAGGAAGCGCGCGGCATCCGCACCCTGGATGTCGATCTTGCCCAACGTGGTCACGTCGCAGATGCCGACGCGCTCACGCACGGCGGTGACTTCGCGACAGACCGTCACCAGCCAATCATTCTCGCCCGGCAGCGGGAAATATTGCGCGCGCTTCCACATGCCGGCGTCCACGAACACCGCACCCAGCCGCGTGGCCCATTCATGCGTCGGCGTCAGGCGATGCGGGCGGAAATGTGGGCCACGGTGATGCCCGGCGAGGGCTCCGAGTGCGACCGGGGTGAAGGGCGGGCGATAGGTGGTGGTGCCGGTCTCGGCCACATCGCGCTGCGTCGCCTCCGCCATCAGCGCCACCGCCGTCACGGAGGAGGTGCGGCCCTGGTCGGTTGCCATGCCGAGGGTGGTATAGCGCTTGAGATGCTCGATGGAGCGGAATCCCTCTCGCTCGGCGAGTTGCACGTCTTTGGCAGTGACGTCGTTCTGGAAATCAACGAACGCCTTGCCCTTTGCCTTCACCCGCCAAAGCGGCGAGATGGCGATGCTTTCGACGTCGGTCTCCGGCACGCGCAGTTCGGGCGCAGCGAAACCGCAGGCAGCGGCAGCGGCGAGGCCTTCGCGGATGCCCTCGGCCAGTCCGTCGGACAATGCCAGCGATCCCAGTGCTGCCCCAACCACGACCATGCCCGGAGGCAGTGCGCCGGGCACGAAGCTGGCCAAACTCTCACGCCAGACCGGCTTGGCATTTTGGTGGCTGGTCAGATGCAGCGTCGGATTCCAGCCGCCGGACATCGCGAGCAAATCGCAATCCACAGCGGTGCTGCGACCGGCGGCATCGCGCAGTGACACGCCGCGCAATGCGGTGCCGCCGCGCGTGGCTTCCACCACCGCACCGGCATGCACGACCGCCCCGGCCGCCTCCGCCGCACGACGCACGGCGGCTGGGATGTCGGTGCGCGGATCAACCCAGGCGGCGACGCTCACCTTCGCGGCGGCGAGGTCGGCCAAGGTGCGGGCGGCGTCGTCATTGTTGGCGAACACCACGGCACGGCTGCCCGGAGCCACGGCCCAGCGGTTGAGATAGCTGCGCACCGCACCGGCCAGCATCACGCCGGGCCGGTCATTGCCGGGGAACACCAAAGGCCGCTCGACGGCACCGGCTGCGAGGATGGTGCGGCGGGCGATGATGCGCCACAGGCGTTGGCGTGGTTGGTGCAATTGGGGGGCTGCCAGATGATCGGCCACCCGCTCAACCGCGCCGTAGGTGCCGTGATCGTAGGCTCCGAACACCGTGGTGCGCGTCATCAGCGTGGCATGGGGCAGGGCGGTGAAGGCGGTCGTCATGTCCTGCGCCCAATGGGCCACCGGTTTGCCGTCGATCAGGCGTCGCTCGACCAACGCGCGACCACCGGGACGGCAATCCTCATCACACAGAATCACCCGCGCCCCGCCTTGTGCCGCCGCCAACGCCGCCGCCAGACCGGCAGGACCGGCACCGATCACCAGCACGTCGCAAAAGACTGTGGCTTTCTCATAGTGGTCCGGATCGGGCGCGGTGCTTGCCCGCCCCAGTCCAGCGGCGCGGCGGATGATCGGCTCGTAGAGCTTCTCCCAGAACGCGGCGGGCCACATGAAGGTCTTGTAGTAGAACCCCGCCGAGAGCAGCGGCGAGACCAGATTGTTGATCGCCAGCAGATCATGACGCAGCGAAGGGAAACGGTTCTGGCTCTCGGCTTCCAGCCCGTCGAACAACTCGGTGACGGTCATCCGGCTGTTCGGCTCACGCTGCGCCCCACTGCGCAAAGTGGCGAGCGCGTTCGGCTCCTCACTGCCTGCGGAGAGGATGCCGCGCGGGCGGTGATATTTGAACGAACGCCCAACCAGCCGCACGCCATTGGCCAACAGGGCCGAGGCCAGCGTGTCACCAGCCAGACCGGTATAGTCTTGCCCGTCGAAGCGGAAGCGCAGCGATTGCGTCCGGTCGATGAGCCCGCCTTCTGCCAAGCGGAAAGGCTGTGCGTCGCCGGTCATGCCGACCTCGCCAGCGCGATGTCACGCGCCGAGCGCACCGCCAGGACGGCGTGATTGCGGGTGTCGCGCGTCACCGTTAGCCAGAGATGGCAACCAGCACTGTGATACCACAACTCGTCATGCGCCCCGGCCGGGTTGTCGCGCAGATAGACGTAATTGAGCCACGCCTCAGCCGGTGCGTCCGGCGTGGGACGAACCACATTGGCATCGCCCAGATAGGCGAATTCTTCGACGCCGCGTTCACCGCAGCAGGGGCATGGGATGCGCATGGCGACCTCAGTGCAAATTGGGTTGGGCGCCGACGCCCTTTTCATCGATCACCGCGCCGCGCCCGAAGCGATCGAGCCGGAAGGCGGTGGCGACGGGGTGCGGGGCATCGCAGGCGATCAGATGCGCGAAGCACATCCCGGCGGCGGGCGTGGCCTTGAAGCCGCCATAGCTCCACCCGGCATTCAGATAGAGCCGTCCCAGCGGCGTGTGATCGATGATCGGGCTGCCATCCATCGACATGTCGGCAATGCCGCCCCAATGCCGCAGCAGACGCAGTCGGCCCAGATTGGGCATCAGCGCCATGCCGCCTTCGCAGACATCCTCAATCGTCGGCAAATTGCCGCGCTGGGCGTAGGAATTGTAGCCGTCCAAATCGCCGCCAAACACCAGCCCGCCCTTGTCGGACTGGCTGACGTAGAAATGCCCGGCACCGAACGTCACCACGTTGTCGAGCAGCGGCTTGATGCCCTCGGAGACGAAGGCCTGCAGCACGTGGCTTTCGATGGGCAGACGCAGCCCCGCCAGGGAGGCGACGCGCGAGGAATTGCCGGCGCAGGAGAGCGCCACCTTGCCCGCACGGATTGGTCCGCGCGTGGTGCGCACACCCACCACTTCGCCAGCCTCGATATCGAAGCCGGTGACTTCGCAATTCTGGATGATATCCACCCCGTGCCGATCGGCACCGCGCGCATAGCCCCAGGCCACCGCATCGTGTCGCACCGTGCCGCCCCGGCGCTGCAGCAGGCCGCCCTGGATTGGGAAGCGTGCATTGTTGCAACCGCATCGCATTGCCACGCCGCGCATAGGCGTCGCGTTGGGCATCGGAGTGATAGAGGTTCAACACGCCGCGCTGGCTGACCATGGCATTGTAGTTGAAGGATTTTTCCAACCCTTCCCACAATTTCATCGACAATTCGTAGAACGGCACATTGCCCGGCAGCAGATAGTTCGAGCGCACGATGGTGGTGTTGCGCCCAACATTGCCCGAGCCGATCCAGCCCTTTTCCAGCACGGCGACATTGGTGATGCCGAATTCCTCGGCAAGATAGAACGCGGTGGCCAGACCATGTCCGCCGCCGCCGACGATGATGACGTCATAGGCCGGGCGCGGCTCAGGATCGCGCCACATTTTCTGCCATCCGGTGTGGCCGCGCAGAGCCTCGCGCGCCACTTTCAGGAAGGAAAATCGATCGTGCCCCATCTTGCCCCTCGGCCCCTGCGAAATCGTAGGCAGAGGCTAGCGAGGCGGATTATAAGGGTGTGTATAAGAAACACTTATACTGTGCGGAGCGTGGCCGATGGCCGAGACGGCGTTTCCATTTGATTTGCGCGCGTTGGAAATCTTCCTCGCCGTGTGCGACGGCGGCGCGATGGCGCAGGCGGCACGGCGGCTTGGTATCACGCAGCCTGCGGTGTCGCAGGCCATCGCTGAGTTGGAGGCGGCCACCGGCATTGTGCTGTTCGACCGTGCCGTCCGCCCGCTTGGCCTGACTGCGCCCGGCCTGCTGCTGCGCCAACGTGCCAGCGCGTTGCTGGCCGAGGCGAGCCAGATCGGCCCATTATTGCGTGAGGCCGGGCGCGGGCGGTTGCGGTCGGTGCGGCTTGGTGTGGTTGATTCCCTGGCCCGTGCGCTGATCCCGGCATTGTCCGCGCATCTGGCGACGACTGTGGAGGAGACGAGCTTTCTCTCCGGCCTGACATCCTCCTTTGCCTCCGCCTTGCTCACCCGCCAACTCGACATCCTTTTGGGGGCTGATGAGTTGGAGGAGGTGGAGGGCATTGAGCGATGGACGTTGTGCGAGGAGCCCTATCTGCTGATTGGCCCGGCCGACATGCAGGCCCCCGCCAGCCTTGCCGATCTGGCGCTGCCGCTGGTGCGGTTCAGTGCGCGCTCGAAGACCGGCATGGAAATCGAGCGTCATCTGCGTCGTCTCGGCCTGGATGTGCCGCGTGGCCAGGAATTCGACACGCCGCTCGGCCTGACAGCCGCCGTGGCGCATGGTCAGGGTTGGGCGATCTCAACCCCGCTGTGTCTTTACGATGCAGCGCTTCCGATGGCGCAGATTGCGGTGCACAAGCTGCCCGGCCCTGGCTTATCGCGCAGACTGACCCTGATTGCCCGACGCAAGGAACTCGGCCGTCTGCCGCGCGAATTGGTTGAGGTCGCGCGTGGGGCGCTCGACGGTGCGGCGGTGTCTCTGGTGGCGCAATGGCCCTGGCTTGCCGGGCATTTGCGCATCAGGGACGGCTGATCAGCAGAACTAGCAAAATCACCACCATCCCGGCCAGAACAATCGCCGTACTGCGCCAGCGGGACAGGGCAGAATGCGATGGCGGTGGCGTGGGGGCCGGGCCGAAGCGCAATCCTTGTTCGAGCTGTGCAGCGAGGGCGGCCGCGTCCTGTGGGCGTTCTGAGGGCGTGTGCGACAGGGTGGCGATGATGGTGGTGTGCAGCCATTGCGGCAAATCCGGCCGCAACCGGGCCAATGCCCGACCGGCATGCAGCGGCGGAAAACGACCTGCGGTGAACATGCG
>Ga0302202_10007745_pt1 | contig 10311 bp, 4 predicted proteins | sample II_Bog_N3_3_FD_194579 | JGI IMG/M metagenome (GOLD analysis project Ga0302202, IMG submission 194579) | Peat permafrost microbial communities from Stordalen Mire near Abisko, Sweden - II_Bog_N3_3 | ecosystem: Environmental > Terrestrial > Soil > Wetlands > Peat | place: Sweden: Abisko, Stordalen... | reverse complement strand
CGCTGGTACGGCCGCAAACGCATCATGGTGAACAGTTACCATCACCAGGGCGTCCGCAGCCTGGCGAAGCGATTTAAGCCCATGGCCCACGCCGACGATGGGCTGGTCGAGGCGTACTACGATCCCGATGCCGATTTCGTAGTCGGCCTTCAGTTCCATCCCGAGCGGATGTTGAAGGAATACGAAGGGAATTTGAGAGTCTGGGAGGCATTCGCGGCGGCGATCCACGGCAAGAAGGGCTAGAACTGGTTGCATGAATCGGCCTTGAAAGGGCACGGCTTTAGTAGTGCCGATAAGACCAATAAAATGCGGACGGGCTTTAGCCCCTGCTCGGCCGCCTGTTGAGAAATTGCTTCGTTCAATGAGTTTTTCCTTAGCCGCTTTAGCCCCTGCCCGGATACACCAACCCTGAAAATGCCTTAAGTGCCGGATACGGCGCGATGCCGCCACCATCCCGGTCCTGAAAACCCGCCAATCTGTCACCCTGGGACAAAGAGCCTCCGACCGCTGCAATCCCGTTTACTGGAAGGCAACATCCGGTAGGGCGACGATCTGGGCGCAACTTCAATCCCGGTCGTTGCGGCGTTTACGGGGAGAAATCCTTATAGTCGGGCGCAACCAGCTCCCGGCGAGCGCTTTGGCCTGTCGCCAGTCGAGATAGTGAAGTCTGAATCCTGAATATAGGAACTCTCGCGGCTCCGGTTTATTTTCATGCTTCGGCCTACTCGTGTTGACATCCGACCCGAGTAGTGCAATGCTTGGGTCGGATGACTACCCAAAAGAACACCGATGATCGGGTCGCCCTGCTGCAAGGGACGCTCGACATCCTTATTCTCAAAACCCTTGTTTTGGGGCCGTGCCATGGGCAAGGCGTGGCACGATCGATCCAACGCCAATCGGAGGAGGTCTTCTTCGTCGATCACGGCTCACTTTACCTTGCCTTGCAACGGTTAGAAGACAAGAAGTGGATCAGCGGGAAGTGGGGAGTGAGCGAGAACAACCGCAAGGCGCGGTTTTATTCGCTGACCGCAAAAGGCCGCGACCATCTCATGGAAAAGATCAGCGATTGGCAGCGCCTGACTCGGGCGATGGGGTTGATTCTGCGTGGCAACGCGGGACCGAGCAGCGAGGAGGCGTAGGCATGTTCAAACGCAGGCGCAGTGTCGATGATTTTGCCGAGGAGATCAAAGCGCATCTCGAACTCGAAGCCGACGAGCTCGAAAGTGGAGGCGCGAGCGAAGACGAGGCGCGGCGGCGAGCAAGGGCGGAGTTTGGCAACGCGCAAGCGGCGCGGGAGCGCTTCTATCTCAGGAGCCGCGTCGAATGGCTCGACCATCTGGCCCGCGATATCCGCTTCGCATTTCGCCAGCTGAGAAAGAATCCGGGCTTCTCTTTCGCCGCGATTGCTGTGTTGGCGCTTGGCATTGGCGCATGTGTAGCGGTGTTTGCCTTTGTGGATGCTGCACTGATCAGGCCGCTGCCCTACGCGGACCCGCAACGGCTGGTGCATGTGACGGAAAGCGAAATGACGTCGTCGAAGGTGAACATTTCTTACCTCGATTACCTGGACTGGAAGCGCTTAAACACGGTTCTCAGTTCGATGGATGTCTTCACCGGATGGGATGCGTTGTTGAGCACGGCCACGGGCACCGAACCATTGCCGGCATTGCGGGTCAGCGCAGGATTCTTCCGCACACTGGGCGTGGCTCCCGTGCTCGGCCGTGATTTTCATCCGGGCGAGGATTCCCTCACAGGGCCAAATGTCGTGGTGATCAGTTACGGATTCTGGCAGCGGCAATTCGGCGGTAATAACGATGCGATTGGGCAAACGGTGAAGCTGAGCGGCGCTGTTCACACAGTGATCGGCGTGCTGCCCAAAGACTTTGAATTTGCGCTTGGGAATAGCCCTGAGATCTGGGCAGCGCTGAAGCCGGAGGACGAGTGCGAAAAACATCGCGACTGCCACAACCTCTATGCAGTGGGGCGTCTTAAACCTGGAGTCTCGGTACAGACGGCCTTGGCCAACCTGCAGTCGATTGCGCGGCAGTTGGAAATCCAGTATCCAGATACGAACCGCGACCGGGGGGCCAGCGTAATGCTCCTCTCGAAGATGATCGTGGGGGACATCCGTCCTATTCTGCTTTTGCTGCTGAGCGGCGCCGGCCTGTTGCTGTTAATTGCGTGCGTGAACGTCTCCAGCTTGCTGGTGGTGCGCGCAGAAAGCCGCAAGCGCGAACTGGCAGTCCGCGGCGCGCTGGGCGCTTCGCGCGGCCGCCTCGCCAGTCAGTTCATCACCGAAGGCATGATGCTTGTGAGCGGCGGCGTATTGCCCGGCCTGGCGTTGGCCGTTGGAGCCATGCAGATTCTAACCCACCTTATCTCTAAGGAGATGATTGCCAGGATGCCCTTCTTTGAGGGGCTGGGTGCGAACCTCCATGTGCTGACGTTCGCGGCGGTTTTGGCGCTGCTTGCGGCGGTGGTGTTCTCGGTTACGCCGATTCTGCAGTCTATGTCTCAGGACATGCGCGATGGACTGACCGAAGGAGGGCGCGGCTCGGCGGGAACCTTGTGGCGCAGGATTGGAGGACGCCTGGTAGTGATCGAACTCGCCACCACAATGGTGCTACTCACCGGAGCAGGTCTGCTCGGCAAGAGCCTCTACCAGCTCTTGCATGTGGAGATCGGATTTCAAGTCGACCACCTTGCCACGCTGCACGTTCGGCTGCCGGGCGCACAGTTTCCAGGAGACCCCGAGCAGATCGCTTTTACTCGCAGATTGTTGGACCGGATCGAGAGCTTGCCGGGTGTACGGGCCGTGGGCGTTACGAGCGTGTTGCCGGCGTATTGCGGCTGCAACTCGGACTGGGTACGAATCGCCGATAGACCGTTTGACGGCAACCACATCACGGTCGACGAGCGCGATGTGACGGCGGGATTCTTCCGCACTCTTTCTACGAAACTGCTTGCGGGCCGCTACTTTTCCGATGCGGAGGACGCGTCGAGGCCCCGAGTGGTGGTGATTAACCACGACTTTGCGCGAAAGTATTTTCCAGGCGAGGACCCTGTTGGCAAGCGGATTGGCGACCCCACGCTGAGCCCGGAGTCGATGAAGCAAATCATTGGCGTGGTGGAAGATTTCAGAGAAGGCGCACTTGACGACGAGCAACAGCCAGTCGTCTACTATCCCTTTAACCAGTACGCTTCTTCCGGATATGAGGTGATCGTCCGCACCTCTCAGGAGGAGCACTCCATTCTGCCTGCCCTCACGGCGGCGATTCATCAACTCAACATGGATGTGGGAGTTGAACAAGGCTCGACGATGGCCGACCATATCAACGATTCGCAGACGGTTTATTTTCACCGCTCAACGGCGTATCTGGTCGCAGGCTTCGCCGCGCTGGCATTGATTCTCAGCGCAGTTGGCCTTTATGGAGTGATTGCGTATTCGGTAAGCCAGCGGACGCGAGAGATCGGCGTGCGGATGGCGCTCGGCGCGCAGCGCTCGTCAGTTCATCGCATGGTGTTGCGGGAGGCAGCGTGGCTGGCTGCGGCAGGAATCGCAATTGGAGTGGTTTGCTCCGTGGCCTTCGGCGAGCTTTTACGAGGACTGCTCTTCGGAGTGCGAGCGTGGGATATTCCAACTCTAGTGACAGTGGCCATCGTACTTGGCCTCTTGACGCTCTTTGCTAGCTACATTCCTGCGCATCGCGCCGCGTCGGTGAATCCAGTGGCCGCGCTGCGTGCCGAGTAACCCAGTGACGGCGGTTGGCCAGGCTTCAGCTGTAGCCAATGCGCTCACCGACGGCAGATAAGTAGGAATAAGTCGGCCAGCGTTCAACGATCAGCCCAGGTTTGTGGAACCGGCTGACGCCAATTGGGCAGGTCACTCCGCCGTGACAAGCGTTCCCCGGCTAACTCCGCTAACCTCGCTAACTCCGCCGCTTTTGCGTGCAATTACCATCATCTATGCCACACTTGAAACATATGCTGCACTTCCATCCCAATCCGGCCGCCGGTTGCTCACCAGCTGACGATTACTACTTGATAAACGTTGCCCGTTTCTCAAAGGCGCAAAAACTAATACCCCCCACCCCCCTACCCCTAAAATACCCCCTCGAAGGGGCCTTGGAGAGACATAAATCAATGAAAACAAAGCGGAATCAGAAACGTACCATTACCATTGAGTAACTACAAAATGCGCAAAATAGGGGCCATTTAAGCCCGTCTAAGCCCCCTTTAAGCGCGTTTAAGACGTGATTAAGTAGTAATCTTCAACGCGCCAAGAAGGTCGGCATAAAACAAAAGCAACGGGGCAGCCCAAAGGCTGCCCCGCGCTGACTTGCCCCGCGCTAACTCGCTGACTCGCTGTTTCTACGGCAAGTAGTAGCGGAGCGAGGTCCAGAACATGTTGTCGATGCCCTTGGCGCCGATGCCGATAGTGGTACCGGACGCAGGCGCTCCTGACCAGCCCTCGCGCACTGCGTATCCGTACTGGAAGCCCTGGCGGAAGCGGCCGTGGTCACCCTTGTAGATGTCGTACCACCATCCACCGGTAACTTCCTGTACGTCGCGGCTTTGAGCGCCGCAGGAGCCGCCGGGCAGGAAGCCCGTTGATCCGCCGGTGTTGTAGCCGGGTGCGGTGATTGAAGTGCAGCCCGAGTTGGAGAGCATGCGCGAGCCGTAACCGACTGCGGCCTGCGAAGGCGCGCCCCAGGTGCCGCCCCACGATCCGCCGGCAGCCAGGATCGCCGCCGTAGGCTTCTTGGTGCACTGTGATGCCGCGGTGAATCCGGTTGGGCAGAAGACCGCCGAGGGCGAACCGAGGGTTGTGGTCGCTGCCGTTGAGTAGTCTTCACGGCCCGCGTAGTCGCCGCCGTAGTTGAGGTACATGATAAGCCGCGGCGAAGGATTGACTTCGAGAGTCGCCAAACCGGAGAAGTTGTGGATGGGCGACATGCCGCCCGAGGCATTGGCAGTCACGTCAGAGAGGGTTGAGTCGCCGTAGCGGCCCACGCCCGGTCCGTAGAGGGCCTTTGCGCCAAGGCTAAACAGGTTTTTGGGCGCGAGCGGAACACGAAAGCTGCCGCCGACGCCGCCCAGGTAATTCTTGCTTTTGATTGCACCCGCGGTGGAAGCCTTGGGATCGATCAGGGCGCCGGTTTCGATATCGGTCTGGCCGCCGTACTTCACGATGTCGGTAGTCACGCCGGGATAGATGGTTTCGTGGGCGAAGCGACCAATGCCGATGAGTTCATAGTGGCCCCAGCCCGGATCGATAGCGGCCTTTACGATGAGGTCAGGCGCCGGGTTGAACGAGATGTTGGTAATGTTGCTGGCGGCTGTGATGGTGTTATAGACCGGCAGGTAAGTGGTGGTGCCGGGCTCATTGGTGTAGTTCTGCACGTAAGTGGTTGCGGTTACGCCGCTCACCGCAGCGTTGTAGTTGCCGCCGTTGGTTCCGGCCGCGCCCAGCACTGCATAAGGCGTGTTGCCGGCCAGCGATGCCGTGTAGAGGGTCTGCGGGTTCTCAGCCGCGACGCCGAAGGCCGCATGCTTCATGGTGTAGGTCATGCGAAAGCCGTATTGGCGAGTCCACACAAAGCCCGCCACGTAGTTCGGGTCTATGGTCTGCGGCGTCATGATGTCGCCGGAAAGATTCGAGATGGCCACCTTATCTTCAGTCGCCAGCGACCAGAGCTGGCCGCCCGTGAAGGCCCAGCCGCTGTTGGTGATCGCCGATCCCCACACAACGCGCTGACGGAAGACGTAGCTGTTTGACTGGTTGTTGTTTGAGGTGATGCCGGTGCCCAGCCAGTCACCCTCGAAGTAGCCTCTCAGGGTGCCCCAGTCTGTTTTGCCTTCAACCATTCCGCTCACGCGCGATTGGCGGGCGCTGCCGTAGAACTCGCTGAGTGAATAAAGATCCGATCCCTCGTAAGGAATCGAAGTGAAAGCCGTCGGGATGTCGCCGCCAGTGGCCTTGGAGCGCCAAACAGATTCACCCGCCATGTAGCCGCCCGGTGTGATCGTCACTCCCTTGTAGTGAAGAGCGGTCGGGTTTTCAATTGCCTTCTTGATGGAGGTCTGCGTGTCTGAGATGGACGAAGCCAGCGACGCCGAGTTTGCGTTGATGTCCTTCACCGTGCTCTGCAGCGTGCTCACGGCGGCGCTGTTTTCATTGAGGGCCGCTGCCTGGGAATCGGCTGCCTGCTGCGCCCTGGCTGCCGCAGCCTGCGCATCAGCCGCCTGTTGCTGAGCCTGCTTCAGTTCAGCGTCCTTGGTTGACAGGTCGCCCTTCAGCTGGTTGATTTGGCCTTGCAGGTCGCTCTTCAGCGCGTTGATCTGCTCCTCCACCGTTGGCCCCGGAGGGGCTTGTTCCTTCTTGGTTGCATGATGCTTCTTTGCCGCCCCATCGCCATCGGCGGCGTAGGCATAGGAAACAACGAGACTGGCAGCGCACATTACCGCCGCAGCCGTGCATAATTTGAAATTCATCGGGCCTCTCTTTTTGCCTTTGCGGTTAGTTCGTTCAAATACACACTCGTGGGTATGAATGCATCAACGTGCTGCATCCCGGGTTGTTCCGCTTGCGCGTTGTCAACTTTGCCCATCGACGTGCGTGAAACTTAATCGAAGTGAAGAAGCAGCTTCGTGGGGGGCGTTGCTGTTCTTGCTTCTTCCACAAACAAGGCTCGCAAATCTTGATGAATATTTGACGAATTCACATATTTTTAATATTGCTGATTTGTCAGCTATTTCCCACTCAGGCGCCCAACAAACCCGGCTTTTCAACACACGTTTATTAGCACCCAATTAGCCGCGTTCGCGGCCATTGGATAAATCGATAAGCGGATTATGATTTTTATTCTGCGCCGTGCGCGCTCAGCAGGTTGGCCATCAGCCGGTAGCTGCCGGGCACAAGCTCGGTAAGCTGCCGGTACAGCGCGTAGGCAACATAAATGTAGGTGCCCTTGCCCGGATGCGCCACAAGAAGGCCTCCGCGCTGCGGATCCTGGCCGGGGTCGGAAGTTTCAGTAAGCGCGGTGTATCCCGGGTCCCAATGATCGAGGAACCCGTGGCCGCGTTCCTCAACCCAGCCATCGAAATCGGCCGCGGTAATTTTGTTGGGCGTGTTCAGCAGAGTGTTCTGTGGGTCGAGCAGTTTCACCGGCGCGGTTTCGTCCACCACACGCTCCCCAAGGCGTCCCATCTCAAGCGGAAGCGGGGCAGGGAAGGTGTTGCCCTGGTACTCCACTACCAGCGTTCCGCCGCGCTTCACAAAATCGTCGAGCCTTGGCTGCGCCGCCATGAGTGCCTTGCGGTTTGAGTACGCGCGAATTCCAATCACGATCACATTCCACGCCGAGAGATCGCCCGACACCAGCTCCTCATCTGTGAGCTGATGGGGTTCAACGCCCAGCTCTCTTATTGCCTCAGGAACCATATCGCCCGTGCCCATCACATAACCCACGCGCAGCCCGGGGGCGAGCTTTACATCCACCTTGCGCGTTGCCAGCGTCGCAGTCTTGTACTGGTTATATGGCCGCAGGCCCTGGTATCCGATCGTCTTCCAACCCGTGGTGTATGTTTTGCCGCCTGACTGCGCGATTGCCTGAATCGAGTAAGCCCCCGCGCCCACGTCCGGGGCCGTCACTTCAAATTTGAGTGGCTCGCTGTTTCCGGGTCCCTTGAAATGAAACTTAAGCTGTGCCGGTTCGGTCTTCCATCCCTCGGGTAGTTTCAAATCGACGGTGCCGTCGGCCGCGGCCTCAGCATGCACGGTGACCACGACCGGCAGCGGCGAGCCGTCAAGTGGCAAAATGCGCGCCTCAGGCTCAATGCTCACGCCAATTGCAGGTGTCACCACCAGCGGTTCGTAAATCCCGCCCGGCCCGGCAACGCGTTCAAGCGTCTGCACCACGCCGCCAATGCGGACGGGCACGCCATCGAAGCTGAACTCAGCCCATGCTTCAAGCGGCCAAGGCTCAAAGGAGTCAAGCCGCAGCGCGGGGTCGGCAACATCGTAATAGGGCTGCTCGATTGTTGGTCGCGTGAAATAGGGCGCGGTGGGTTGCGCATCGTCAGGAACCGCCAGTGTAAAGTTTCGATCGTCGGTTGGCGCCTTGCCTGCCGCTTCATCAATCGCGCCACCCGAGTTGCTTCCGCCCCAGCGGCTGCCGTCGCGGCTCTCAAGCCACACCCGCAGCAGTCGCGTTTGGCCCACGCCTTGCGCGGTGTGCACGCGCACCTGGAATTGCTGGCCCGGAGTAACGCTGCGCGCACTTTCATCAGCCGTGGAGCCGCGGCCAAAGCTTCCGCCGCCGCCCGAGTGCGCGACGAATGTGATCAGATCGAGTCCCAGCAGATCTTTGAACGCGGTCTGGAATTCTTGGATTTTCTGGCCCAGCTCGAACTCGAGATTTGCTTTGGCCACGTCATCGATATTGCTCTGCTTTACACGCGCGTAAAGGTCGAGCGTCTCGCGGTAAATGGGCACAAGCTTCTTTGCGCCTTCAATGCCGCTCAGGTTGCGGCAGTCTGTTGCGTAGGCGCTCAGGCCGGCATCGATTTGCTTCAGGCTGTCACTAAGCCATGCCGGCGCAGTGCCTTTCACTAACTGTGCGAGACCGGCGAAATGAGTATTGATATGCACCTTCGGGTTGTAGAAAAGTCCGCCGCTTTCGGAGTATCGTCCACTCGGCGCTTGCACTCTCGCAACCGCAGCCCACAGGTGATAGCTCGATTCATCCGGCCCGCTCAATTCAGGGCTCGCCCCACCGTATTGTGACTTCTGCTCGCCCCATCCTTCGCGTGCAATCTGCGTATAGGTGCGTCCCAGCACCACGTCCCACGTGCCAACCGGCATGGTCGCGTCCGTGCCCAGCGCACCCTCGGTCCACTCGCCGGTTACATAGTTATGGAACTTTGCCGGCGCCCACTTGCCCGTCGCGTAGTCAAAGATGCCCTTATCCGTGATGGGTGCAAACGGCGAGCGCGAATACACAGCCAATGGCTGCCATGGCTCAATGCCATTCTTCAACTGGTCGGGGAAGACCTTCGGATCGCCGGCCGCTTTGAACGCTTCCTGAGCAATCTCGCCCGAGACCTGGTGGTGGCCGTGGCCATCGCTCACGCCGCCCACAAACGTGCTGATAATGACCTGCGGACGCACGCGCCGCACCGCCAGCACCGCGTCGTATAAGACTCGATCATGGCCCCACTTCGCAAACGCTTCTTCCTGCGTTTTTGAGAATCCGAAGTCGGCCTCGGTGCCCCATAGTTGCGATGCGCCGTAGTATTCGTCGGCCTTCAGCAACTCGTTGGTGCGGATGAGGCCCAGCGCGTCGTACTCCTCGGCAGACATCGCGTTCTGCCCGCCTTCGCCACGCGTCAGCGTCATGAGCGTTACGCGCGCGCCAACCCCGCGAGATAGGTAAGTCATCAGCGCCCCGTCTTCATCGTCGGGATGCGCCACAATCACCAGCACGCTGGCGGTAGTGCCCAGGCGCTTGATGGTCTGCTCCAGATCCGCGTAACCCCGGTTTTCGGCAATGGGCAACGCAACCGGCGACGGCTCGGTCAGCGGCACCATCTCAAGCTCGCTCTGCGCCTTCACTGCAGAGTCCTGCGCGCGGAGCGGGGCCACGGCTGCGCCGGCAAGTAACAGGCTCGCGGCAACCGCACCAACTAAAGATGAACGGGAAACTCGATTAGGGAACATGCTCACATGCCAGTGTACAATCCGGTGAGCAAGTTCATGCCCGTGAGACTGTACTGATTCGCCGACAAATTGAAAGGGCACGATTTGTAGTGCGTTGATAATGCAAATCGAAGCGAGTCTCGTATCAGGGCACGAGTTTACTCGTGCCGCAAGCACTCCTTTCTTGAACTCGGGGGCTTTAGCCCCTGAGGGAAGGCTTCAGTGACATGGCGGTAGACGCGTCAGCCTTCGCAAACAGCCCAGCCCTCGAACGCCGCATCGGCCTTCGCTCCGCCGTGCTGTTCAACATGCTCGAGATGATCGGCGTGGGGCCGTTCATCACACTGCCGTTGGTGATTGCCGCAACCGGCTACCGGCTTTCAGTATGGGCGTGGGTGGTAGGCGCGGCCATCGCGGTCGCCGACGGCTTGGTGTGGGCCGAGCTTGGCGCTGCGCTGCCGCGGGCCGGCGGCTCGTATGCGTTCCTACGCGAGATCTATTCACCCCAGGGCGCGGGAAATTGGCTCAGCTTTCTTTTTGTCTGGCAGCTCACGTTTACCGCGCCGCTCTCTATCGCTTCTGGCTGCATCGGCCTCTCGAGTTTTCTTGCT
>Ga0302202_10007734_pt1 | contig 10318 bp, 8 predicted proteins | sample II_Bog_N3_3_FD_194579 | JGI IMG/M metagenome (GOLD analysis project Ga0302202, IMG submission 194579) | Peat permafrost microbial communities from Stordalen Mire near Abisko, Sweden - II_Bog_N3_3 | ecosystem: Environmental > Terrestrial > Soil > Wetlands > Peat | place: Sweden: Abisko, Stordalen... | reverse complement strand
TCCATCTTGCGGCCTTCGGGGCTGCGCAGGATGGCGGAATCCACCAGATGGCTTTCGGTCACGCCGCGTAAGGTGCGGGTGAACAGCAGGCCTTCGCCTTCGATCAGGCTCCCGTGCCAGCCCTGCTCCAGGTCGGATTCCAGGGCGTTCAGGCGTTTGGCGATGTAAGTCGCGGTTTCGTTGCCCTTGGCCAGATCGGTGATGACATCCGACGAGAAGGCGCCGGCGATGGCCACCTGCTCCAGCAGCCGCATGGGCACGCGGCGGCTGAGATTGGTCAGCAGCGCTTTGACCTGACGGGCCTGATCGGCCAGAGCCCGCAGGTCCTGACCGGCGGACTGAGCACCGCCATGCTGCTTCAGGACCGCCTCGTTGAGGCCGCCATCGATCAGATAGTTCTCAAGGGCGCGGTTGTCCTTGAGATAGACCTCGGAATTGCCGCGCTTGGCGCGGTAGAGCGGCGGCTGGGCGATATAGAGATAGCCGCGCTCGAACAACTCGGGCATCTGACGATAGAAGAAGGTCAGGAGCAGGGTGCGGATGTGGCTGCCGTCGACGTCGGCGTCAGTCATGATGATGATTTTGTGGTAGCGGGCCTTGTCGACGTTAAAGCCGTCGGTGTCGCCGTCCTCCTTGGGGCGGCCGATGCCGGTGCCCAGGGCAGCGATCAGCGTGCCGATTTCGGCAGACGACAGCATCTTGTCGAAGCGGGCGCGCTCCACGTTTAAGATCTTACCGCGCAAGGGCAGAATGGCCTGGAAGGCGCGGTTGCGGCCCTGTTTGGCGGAGCCACCGGCCGAATCACCCTCGACGATGAACAGTTCGGAACCGGCGGGAGAGCGTTCCGAGCAATCGGCCAGCTTGCCGGGCAGGGTGGCGATGTCCAAAGCCCCCTTGCGCCGGGTCAGATCGCGGGCCTTGCGGGCGGCTTCGCGGGCGGCGGCGGCTTCCACCACCTTGGCGACCACCTTGCGGGCTTCGGTCGGATGTTCCTCGAACCACTGCTGCAGCTTCTCGCCGACCACGTTTTCAACCACGGGGCGGACTTCCGAGGAGACCAGCTTGTCCTTGGTCTGGGACGAGAACTTGGGGTCCGGCACCTTGACCGACAGCACGCAGGTCAGGCCTTCGCGCATGTCGTCGCCGGACAAGGCCACTTTCTCTTTTTTGGCGATGCCGGTGTCGTTGGCGTAATTGTTCACCGTGCGGGTCAGGGCGGCGCGGAAGCCGGCCAGATGGGTGCCGCCATCCCGCTGGGGGATGTTGTTGGTGAAGCAAAGGCAGGTCTCGTGGTAGGAATCGGTCCATTCCATGGCCACTTCGACGGTGATGCCATCTTTCTCGCCGGCGACGGCGATGGGCGGGGAATGCAGCGCGGTCTTGGACTTATCCAGGTAATGGACGAAGGCCTCGATGCCGCCGACGTAATGCAGATCGACGGCCTTTTCCTCGACCGTGCGGCGGTCGATCAGGCGCAGATAAACGCCGGAATTCAGGAAAGCCAGCTCGCGCAGTCGATGCTCCAGGGTGGAGAAATCGAAGTCGGTCTTGGTGAAGGTCTGGGTCGAGGGCAGGAAGGTCACCATGGTGCCGGTCAGCAGGGTGCCCTTTTCGGTCACCGGGGCCGGGCCGATCACTTTCAGCGGAGCCTCGGCCTCGCCATGGCGGAAGCGCATGAAATGGGCTTCGCCGTTGCGCCAGATGTGCAGGTCGAGATGTTCCGACAGAGCGTTCACCACCGAGACGCCGACGCCGTGCAGACCGCCTGAAACCTTGTAGGAATTCTGGTCGAACTTACCGCCGGCATGCAGCTGGGTCATGATGACCTCGGCGGCCGAGACACCTTCTTCCTTGTGGATGTCGGTGGGAATGCCGCGCCCATTGTCGCTGACCGTCACCGAGCCGTCGTTGTTGAGGATCACCTCGACCCGGTCGCAATGGCCGGCCAGGGATTCGTCGATGGCGTTATCCACCACCTCGTAGACCATGTGATGCAGACCCGAGCCATCGTCGGTGTCGCCGATATACATGCCCGGGCGCTTACGCACCGCATCGAGTCCGCGCAGAACCTTAATGGAGTCCGCGCCATATTCCTCTGCGGCTTCGGCGGCGGCGGCGTCCTGGCTGGCGATCTGACTGGTCATCGAATTTCCTCTATGTCGTAACCGGGATGACGTTAGCATCGTCCACCCGGAAAAACTGCCCCCTGCTGCCTAGCTCGGCGAACAGGGTTTCCTCGGTTCCCGTCATCCAGCTTTGCGCCGACAGGGCGCATAGCTCATCAAACAGGGCGGCGCGGCGGGTCTGGTCGAGATGCGCCGCAATCTCGTCCAGCAGCAGAATGGGGGCCTGGCCTTTGACGTTGGCCTGTACCCGGGCTTGACCCAGGACGATGGCCACCAGAACCGCCTTCTGCTCTCCGGTTGAACATTGTTCAGCCGGCAAATCCTTTGTTCCATGGCGCACCAGCAAATCACTGCGGTGCGGGCCGAGGGTCGCTCCGCCGGCTTCGCCATCACGGCGGCGGCAAGCGAACAGCTGGCCCTTGAACCAATCTTCCAAATCCTCTTCGCCGACCTCGGACAAGGCCTGATCGATGGCCCCGGTGACGGCCAGCACTGCCGCCGGAAAAGGCCCGATGCCCTGGCGGCAGGCGGCGTTCAAACGCTCCACCGTGCGATGGCGGGCCACGGAGATGGCGGCGCCATGTCGGGCCATGTCTTGTTCCAGCAGCGCCACCCAGGATGGGTCGAACCGTCCTTCGCGCAGCAGCCGGGTGCGTTCCCGCATGGCATGCTCGTAGGCGGTGGCGCGGCTGGCGTGGGCGGTATCAAAGCCCAGGACCAGACGGTCCAGGAACCGCCGCCGTCCGGTGGCCGCTTCGAGGAACAGGCGATCCATGGCCGGCGTCAGCCACAACACGGTCAAAACATCCGACAGCTTGGACTGCGACCGGGCCGGATGGCCGTCAATCCGCACCAACCGCCGTTCCGATCCGGCGTCTCTGCCGGTCCCCAATTCCCGAGGGCCTTCGTCGTCGCGATCCAACTGCGCCGCCACGGCCCAAGGCGCCGTTCCCGCTTCGGCCCCTGCGCCATGGCGCGCGATGTCCGACAGCTTGGCCCGGCGCAACCCCCGACCCGGCGACAGAAAGGACAGGGCCTCAAGCAGATTGGTTTTTCCCGCGCCATTGGCCCCGGTCAGAACCACCGGACGGCCATCCGTCTCAAGCCTGAGAAAGGAATAGCAGCGGAAATCGCTTAAGGTCAGGCGGGAGACCGCCAGGCGCAAGGATCGGACTCCGTCAGACCCGCATCGGCATCAGAACATAAACGGCGCTGGAATCGGCGACTTCGCGCACCACGGTGGGGCTGGCGGCGTCGGCCATGGCGAAGCGGGCGGCATCGCCTTCGATCTGGGCCAGGATGTCCATCAGATAGCGGGAGTTGAAGCCGATCTCCATGGGAGCCGAGTCATAGGAGGCTTCCAGTTCCTCGACGGCGCTGCCGTTTTCGGGGCTGGAGGCCGACAGAGTCAGGCCGCCCTTGTCCACTGCCAGCTTGATGGCGCGGGACTTTTCGGTGGAGATGGCGGAAACGCGGTCGACGGCCTGGCTGAAAGCCTTGCAGTCCACTTCCAGCACCTTGTCGTTGCCTTCGGGGATCACCCGCTCATAGTCGGGGAAGGTGCCGTCGATCAGTTTGGAGGTCAGGACCGCATTGTCGAAGGCGAAGCGGATCTTGCTTTCTGACAAAGAGACGGTGACGTCCTGGCTGGCTTCTTCGATCAGCTTGCGCAGTTCCGAGACGGTCTTGCGCGGCACGATGACGCCGGTCATGCCGACGGCGCCTTCCGGCAGCGGCACTTCGACGCGGGCCAGACGGTGGCCGTCGGTGGCGACGGCGCGCAGGACCGGAACCCCGCCCGAGGTGGCGGCATGGAGGTAAATGCCGTTCAGGTAATAGCGGGTCTCTTCGCTGGAGATGGCGAAGCGGGTGCGGTCGATCAGGCCCTTCAGGTCTTCGGCCGACAGGGTGAAGCTGTAGGGCAGCTCGCCGCCCGACATCACCGGATAGTCATCCACCGGCAGAGCCTGCAGGGTGAACTTCGAGCGCCCGGACCGCAGGGTCAACAGGCTGTCGTCGCCGCCATGTTCGATCTCCACCTGGGAGCCGTCGGGCAGCTTGCGCACGATCTCGTAAAGGGTATGGGCCGGAGCCGTGGTGGAGCCGGGGCGGACCACGTCGGCCTGTACGGACTCGACGATGTCCAAATCCATGTCGGTGGCGTTCAGGCTGACTCGCCCGTCGCGGCCCTCGATCTTGACGTTGGAGAGGATCGGAATGGTATTCCGCCGCTCGACAACTGATTGCACATGGCTCAGGGACTTCAGCAGGGCAGCGCGTTCGATGGTCAGTTTCATGGCGGTCCGTTGCTGTTTCGGCGGCTATCCGCGTTTAGTTTGGCTATCCGCATGTGGTTGCAGGCGCGTTGTCGCACCCCCTTCCTCAAGGGGCGACAGTATAGCACAGGCCTTTGCTTTCAAAAGCGTTTTCGCAAACACGGAAAGCCGCGGAAATCCTAGCTTTCCAGCATGCGTCGCAGCAGCTCGATATCCTCGGCGAAGGAGTTGTCGGCGCCGCGCAGTTCTTCGATCTTTTTGACCGCATGCATGACCGTGGTGTGGTCGCGGCCGCCGAACTTGCGGCCGATCTCGGGCAGGGAGCGGCTGGTCAGCTGCTTGGCCAGATACATGGCCACCTGACGGGGCCGGGCGACCTGACGGGCGCGACGGGCCGAATGCATGTCGGCGACGCGGATGTTGAAGTGCTCGGCCACCTTTTTCTGGATCTCCTCGATGGTGATCCGGCGGTCGTTGGCGCGCAGCAGGTCGTGCAGAACTTCCTGGGTGCTTTCCAGGGTGATGTCGCGGCCCACCAGCTGGGCGTGGGCGACGACTCGGTTCAGCGCCCCTTCCAGCTCGCGGACGTTGCTGGTGATCTTGTGGGCCAGGAACTCGCCGACCTTCACCGGCACCACGACCTGCATCTGCTCGGCCTTCGAGGCGATGATGCCAAGGCGAAGCTCGTAGGAGGTGGCATGGATGTCGGCCACCAGACCGCACCCTAAGCGAGAGCGCAGGCGCTCCTCCATGCCTTGCAGGTCCGAGGGGGATTTGTCGGCCGAGATAATGATCTGGCGGCCCTGGTCCACCAGGGAATTGAAGGTATGGAAGAATTCTTCCTGGGTGGAATCCTTGCCGCCGATGAACTGGACGTCGTCGATCATCAGCACGTCAACCGAGCGGAACTGCTCCTTGAAGGCCATGGTGTCCTGGAAGCGAAGGGCCCGGACGAAGCGGTACATGAACTTTTCCGCCGACAGATAGATCACCGAACGCTTGGGGTTGCGCTCGCGGATGTGCCAGGCCACCGCATGCATCAGATGGGTCTTGCCCAAGCCGACGCCGCCATAAAGGAACAGCGGATTGAAGGAGACCGTATCGGACTCGGCCACCTTGCGGGCGGCGGCATAGGCAAATTCGTTGGGCTTGCCCACGACGAAATTGTCGAAGGTGTAGCGGGGGTCCAAAGGCGCGCCGATCTCGTCATTGACGTTGGTGGGCTCGAAGGGGGCAGGCTCGCAAGGAGCGGCGACCTGAGCCGGAAGACGGGCGGCGGGGCTGTTGGGGGTGGCCTTGGCCGCCTTGGCGGCGGAGGGCAGCACGACGATGTCGATGCCGGTCACGGCGGCATCTTCCTTGGCCCAAAGGGCGCGGATGCGGTCGCCGTAATGGGTCACGACCCAGTCGCGCAGAAAACGGGTAGGAACGGCGATGCGGGCCTGGCCATCCTGGACGTCGGCAAGGGTCAGCGGACTTAGCCAGCTTTTAAAGGCGGCTTCGCCGAATTCATCGCGCAGGCAGCCCTTGATGCGGGTCCATTGAGTCTGGATCACCGGGCTGCTGGCAGCGGGAATGCTTGAAATATCTTTATTCACCTTAAGTCCACCCAATGCGCCTTGTCGGCGCCCCCATTGTTTCACCCTTGCCGGATCGGCTTGTTTCTCAAAGCCAAGATGGAATCCACATTCCTGTCGAAGCCATCTTTCAAACCGGCGCCACGTTCGCGCGACTGCCAAGGTTTGATGTCTTTCCCGCAAGAGCGCCCGGGCATTTTGCTTCGAGGATTGGTTCCCCGTTTTTGACGCTTGCCCGAGTCAATACATGTTAAATTATATAACAACTATAATAATACCTGTGGACAACTCTCCCTATTCCAAGGTCGTTAAGACTTTGGGCAGTTATTAACAAACTGCGGAGAGACGCCGCTTCAGGCGGTGTGGGAAAAGACTCTAGCGATGCTTTATCCACAGGGCAAGCGGTCCGAAAAGCGAACAGAAAAAATTTTTCTGTTGGGGATTTTTTGCTTGCCAGACGCAAATCGGCCACGCCCACATTCCGCAGGCGCGGCCGATCAATTCCGATCTTTCAACCCTTAAGGAAGCCGCAAAAGCGGCTTACAGGGCCTTGATACGGGCAGCCAGGCGCGAAACCTTGCGCGAGGCGGTGTTCTTGTGAAGGATGCCGTTCTGGGCACCGCTCATCAGCTCGGGCTCGGCGACGCGCAGGGCCTCGGCGGCCTGGGTCTTGTCACCGCTGGCGATCAGCAGCTCGACCTTCTTGACGAAGGTGCGCATGCGGCTGACGCGGGCGCGGTTAACTTCGGTGCGACGCTCGGTCTGACGGATGCGCTTCTTAGCCGACTTATGATGAGCCATGAGTTAAACCTACTTAGTGTCTAAAGGACGAAATCGGAAGGCGCGTTTATAAGACTGCTTTGCCGTCCGCGTCAAGGGTGAGAATCGTGAGTCGTGACAGACTCTTGGCAAGTTATCCTCATGCGTCAGACGAATCGCCCCGCCACCCCCATATCTGGTGGCGGCGGGGCGATGGAATAACAAGGACTTACTTGTTTTTAAAGTTGGGCTGACGCTTCTCGGCGAAGGCGGCCATGCCTTCCTTCTGGTCTTCGGTGGCAAACAGGGCGTGGAACAGGCGACGCTCGAAATGCACGCCCTCGGCCAGGGTGGTCTCATAGGAGCGGTTGACCGACTCCTTGGCGGCCAGAACGGCGACGCGGCCCATGGAGGCGATGCGCTCGGCGACCTTCAGGGCTTCGTCCAGCAGCTCGGCGACGGGGACGACCCGGCTGACCAGACCGCAGCGCTCGGCTTCGGTGGCGTCGATCAGACGACCGGTCAGGACCATTTCCATGGCCTTGGCCTTGCCGACGGCGCGGGTCAGACGCTGGGTGCCGCCGGCACCGGGGATGATGCCCAGAGTGATCTCGGGCTGGCCGAATTTGGCGTTGTCGCCGGCTAAGATGAAGTCGCACATCATGGCGACTTCACAGCCGCCGCCCAAGGCGAAACCGGCCACAGCGGCGATCACCGGCTTGCGGATCTTGGTCACGGCTTCCCAACCGCTGGTGATGAAGTCCTGCAGATAGCAGTCGGTGAAGGACTTGGAAGCCATCTCCTTGATGTCGGCACCGGCGGCGAAGGCCTTTTCAGAGCCGGTGATGACGATGGCACCGATGTCTTCGTCGGCCTCGAAGGCGTCCAGGGCCTGACCCAGCTCGGAGACCAGCCCGTTGGACAGGGCGTTCAAAGCCTTCGGGCGGTTCAGGGTGATCAGGCCGACATGGCCCTTGGTATCGACGATGATGTTCTCGTACGCCATGGAATGCTCCCCTGTTTATAGGATAAATGGGACGGCGCCGGCCTTATTGCGGCACCACCGAGAAATGCACCACCAGCGTCCGGCGCGAGCCGTCGATGGTGATACGCAGGAATTCGTTGTCGCGCTTATAGCCGCCGTTCTGAGCCTCCCAGCCCAACTGGGGCAGGGCCTGCTGATAGAAGCCTTGCACCTGGGCGGTGGTCAAATCGCCGGTGGCCGTAGCCTCGACGATGCGCCCGGTGGGGGATTCGAACAGCATGCCGCCCGCTTGCTCGGTCAAGCCGGGTGCCAAGGGCAGGTCTTCAAGTTCGGTCAGATAAGCCTCTCCGGCCCAGGCGAAGGAGCCCAGGGCGAAAAACAGCGAGGCCGCAAGGGCGGCAAGGGTGGTCCGCTGGAACGACATGGCATCTCTCATATCACTAGATTGTGCAGTGCGCTACTAGCCTTGGCGCTTGTCACAATAGTATGTGGAACGTCCGGCCTGGGTGATTTTGCGAACTCCATGGCGGCAATCGCAGCCGGGGCAGGGCTCGCCTTCCCGGTCATAGACGGCGAAGGCATGCTGGAAATAACCAAGCTCGCCAGAGGGTTGGCGATGATCCTTGAGGGACGAGCCGCCGGCGGCGATGGCCTCGGTCAGGACCTCTTTGACCGCCTTGGTCAGCTTGCCGGCTTCTTTCAGGGTCAGGCTGGAGGCGGGGCGGATGGGGGAGATTCCGGCGCGGAACAGGGCCTCGCTGGCATAGATGTTGCCGATCCCGGCCACCAGGGTCTGATCCAGTAACACCACCTTGATGGGGCTGGAACGTCCCTCCAGTCCGGCCAGCAGCACCTTGGCGGTGAAGGCGTCGGACAGAGGCTCGGGGCCGATCCCGGCCAGCAGCTTGTGGCGGTGCAGACCTTCCTCGGTCGCCATATCCATCAGGCCGAAGCGCCGGGCGTCGTTGAAGGAGACCTTGTCGCCCTTGTCAGTGACCAAGATCACATGATCGTGCTTTCCCGGAGCCTCGCCATCGTCCCTGCCGATGATCATGCGGCCCGACATGCCCAGATGGCAGATGACCACCCAGCCGTCGTCCAGATGCCAGCACATATATTTGGCGCGGCGCGAAATGCGGGTGACGACCCGGTCTTTCAGCCGTTCGGCAAAGTCCGGCGGGAAGGGCAGGCGCAGGTTGGGTCGGCGCACCTCGACTCTGGCCAGGCGACGGCCTTGCAAGGCCACCGCCAGCCCCCGGCAGACTGTTTCGACTTCGGGTAATTCAGGCATGGGGGAAAGAATGGGGAAGCTATGGTATCCGGTCAAGGCTTGGGCTATCCTCCGCCCCCATGAGCGACCAAGATAATTCTCAAACTTCCGGCACCACCCATTTCGGCTTCCGCACCGTGCGCGAAGACGAAAAAGCGTCGTTGGTCCGTGAAGTCTTCGACGGCGTGGCGTCTCGCTACGACCTGATGAACGACCTGATGAGCGCCGGCATCCATCGTCTGTGGAAGTCGTCGATGATCGATTGGCTCCATCCCCGGCCCGGCATGACCCTGCTGGACGTGGGCGGCGGCACCGGCGACATCGCCTTTCGCTTCCGCGCCAAGGGCGGCGGGCCGGTCACCGTCTGCGACATCAACAAAGAGATGTTGGCGGTGGGCCGTGACCGTGCGGTCAATAAGAACATCCTGGAAGGCATCGAGTGGGTCTGCGGCGACGCCGAGAAGCTGCCTTTCCCTGATCGTTCGGTGGATGCCTATACCATCGCTTTCTGCCTGCGCAACGTCACCCACATCGACGCCGCCCTGGCCGAGGCCCGGCGCGTGCTGAAGCCCGGCGGCCGCTTCCTCTGCCTGGAGTTCAGCAAGGTGGTGGTGCCGGTGATGGATAAGCTTTACGACGAATATAGCTTCAAGCTGCTGCCCTGGATCGGCCAGTTCGTCGCCGGCAACCGCGAGGCCTATCAGTATCTGGTGGAAAGCATCCGCAACTTCCCGCCCCAGGAAGAACTGGCGGAGCGCATGCGCGCCGCCGGTCTGGAGCAGGTGAAATACCGCAATCTGTCGGGCGGCATTGCTGCCCTGCATTCCGGCTGGCGCCTGTAAAAGATGATCGGAACCATCCGCAATCTTCTCCGCTTGAGCGCTATCGGCAGTGCGCTCACCCGTAATGGCGCCTTGTTCCCGCTGGAAAGCGCTGGCGACACGGGGCGTTGGCTGGCTGAACAACTGTCCCGCTTCGCCACCCCTGAGGCTGCGCAACTGCGCCCCGGCCAGCGCCTGTCCAAGGCCCTGGAAGAGCTGGGGCCGACCTTTATCAAGCTGGGCCAAGCCCTGTCCACCCGTCCCGATCTGGTGGGCGAGCAGGTGGCCGAGGATCTGTCGGACCTGCAGGACCGCCTGCCACCTTTCCCCGCCGAACAGGCCCGCGCCATCATCGAGGCCGAGCTGGGCAAGCCCATCGAGGATTTGTACCTGGGTTTCGACGACCAGCCGGTGGCTGCCGCCTCCATCGCCCAGGTGCATTTCGCCGTCACCACCGAGGGCGAGGATGTGGCCGTCAAGGTGCTGCGTCCTGGGGTCGAGCTG
>Ga0302202_10007711_pt1 | contig 10344 bp, 10 predicted proteins | sample II_Bog_N3_3_FD_194579 | JGI IMG/M metagenome (GOLD analysis project Ga0302202, IMG submission 194579) | Peat permafrost microbial communities from Stordalen Mire near Abisko, Sweden - II_Bog_N3_3 | ecosystem: Environmental > Terrestrial > Soil > Wetlands > Peat | place: Sweden: Abisko... | reverse complement strand
CCCGAAGACGTGGGCGGGCGCATCCTCCCCACCGAACAGATCGCGCCCCCCGAAGCCGGGAGGCGAGGGAATCCCACAGAGGCCGAACAGCGTCCTCGCCACATCGAGCCCCTGGCTCATGTCCGTACGGCGTCCACCGTCCTCGACGGTGCCGGGCCAGCGGATCATCAACGGCACCCGCTGATTCTGGGGTGCGAACGTGTGCTTGCCGAAGTTCCCGTCCTCGCCGAGGTACGACCCGTGATCAGTCGTGAACAGGATGATGGTGCTCTTCCGCAGGCCACGCGAGTCCAACGCGGACAACAGCTGTCCGACCTGGTCGTCGATCCACGACACGAGACCGAAGTAGTTGGCCTGCGCCTGCTGGAAGTCCCGCGGCGCCATGGCATCGTCCACCCCGTCACCGTCGCCCCGGTTGATGACCCCGAGACGTTGCTCGAACTCGCTCAGACCGTGGTGTCGGGTCGGCCGCTCGGGGAACGCCGCGGTGGGGTAGCGGTCGGCCCACGGCTCCGGCACGAGTATCGGGGTGTGCGGTTGCAGGTAGGAAGCGCGCAGGAGGAACGGGCGGTCGTCGGCAGCATCGAGCGCACGGATCACATGCTGGGTGATCTGTGCCGGCGGAAATGCACAGTCCTCCGGGAACACCCCGCCGACCACCCGGGGCACTCCGGGGCTCCGGATGAGCGACGGCCCGTACGGCTTCGACGCCTTGATGAGGTCCTGCATTCCCGAGCCCGTCGGATCATGCGTCGCCCAGGGACGGATCCGCTTGGGAATGTGCTCCTTGCCGAAGTTCGCCGTCCGATACCCGTGGTCGGCGAACACTTGGGGAAACGTCACCGTATCGGGAGGTACCGGATACCCCTCGTCCGCGGCCTCGTTGCCGTAGACGCCGGTCTGCTCGGGAGAACGGGCGGTCAACATCGACATGCGGGACGGCACACAGACCGGTGAGTTGACGAAGTAGTCATCGAACACCACCCCACCAGCACCGATCCCATCGATGTGGGGCGTCTGGATCTCCACGTAGGGATTGCCGTAGCTGCCCACCGCGTCCCGCCGGAGTTCGTCGCAGAAGATCCACAGGACATTCGGACGGTCCACCGGCGCCATCAGTCCGCCATCCGTCAGGACGTCCCCGAGGTCGGCCACCCTGCGGCACGACGGGGACGGCGCGGTCCGCGAGCTCCCGGCCAGGGGGTACCCGAGGCTCCCTCACCGAACCACGCGATGGCCGATGCTCTGGAAACTGTGGGCCTCACCGCGTCGAAACTACCACCGGCGGCACCAAGCACCCCCTCGACTGTCCGAGGCGGGTGCGGGTGCAGGCACGTCGAAGATCCCGATGGAACACCGAGATGGTCGGCGTGCCCGATACGACCACGTGGTTCGCCGATGCCCGGGCCAGCAGGCGCCTCCACACGTACGATCGCGGTGGTCCCGTGACCACGCCGGTGCTCGGTGGACGACGAGGCTCCTGCGGCCAATCCGTCCGATGGCCAGCTCCGGAAGCCAGTGACCCCGGTGTTGACTTCGCGCTGGTGCACCATGGACGGGGCGGCGCCAACCACTCCACCATGGTGACGATGAGAAGCGGATGGACCGGCAACGACGCTGTAGACGCGAGCGACAAGGAGAGAAGTCAGTGGCGAGCACCTTCTTCGACGACGAGGAATTCAACTTCGGAGTCCAGAACCTGCCGGGTCGGTCCGTGTCGGTTGCGGCGATGCCGGCGAGAACCTGGCCACCGTGGCGACCATCACGAACGGCGACGCCTCGGGCTGGGTAGCGGCGTGGCAGGCGATCGGCGATCGGGTGGCGGCCATCGCTGACGCCGCGGCAGCCCCGCATCACGACGTGAGCGCCCGGGACGCGTACCTTCGCGCCGCGACCACCTACGCCGCCGCCCTCGCGTCGATCGACGGTGTGAACGACCCGGACGCCGCGTTGCAACGGGCGTTCGTCCAGCACCGACGCTGTTTCGACGCGTACGTCGACCGGCTCGAACCCCCGGCCGCCAGGGTCCTGATCCCCTACGAGAAGTCGACGATGCCCGGCTACCTGTTCACTCCCGCAACCGGCGACGCTCCGCGCCGGACCATCGTGTTGGACAACGGCAGCGACGGCGCGGTCACCTCGATGCTCGGCACGGTCAACGCGGCCGTCGAGCGCGTCTACAACGCGTTGCTATTCGACGGCCCGGGCCAGCAGTCGATGCTGTTCGACCGGACCATCCCGTTCCGTATGGACTGGGAGCACGTCATCACCCCGATGGTGGACTTCCTGTCCGAGCGTCCTGACGTCGACCCGGGGCGCATCGCCCTCTACGGCGTCAGCCAGGCCGGGTAGTGGGTGCCACGGGCGCTCGCCTTCGAGTATCGCGTTGCCGCGGCGGTGGCCGATCCGGGAGTCGTCGACGTGTCGACCTCATGGGTGAAGCACCTCCCGAAGGAGATGGTCACCATGCTGGCGCAGGGCGACCGCACCGCCTTCGACCAGTGGATGCAGCTCGGCCCGTCGACACCCCAGGAGGCCCAGGAGTTCGCCTGGCGGGGCAAGCCGTACGGCGTCCCCGACCCGTTCGACCTCTTCGTCGCCGTAGGCACCTCCACGCTGGACTCCGAGGTGATCGGAAAGATCACCACACCACTGCCGGTGACCGATCCGGAGGGCGAGCAGTTCTGGCCCGGTCAGTCCAAGCGGCTCTACGAAGCACTCCCGGGCACCAAGCAACTCCTGAGCTTCACAGCGGCGGGAGGAGCGGACCGCCATTGCGAGCCCATGGCACGATCACTGGTCGAACAGCGGATGTTCGACTGGCTCGACGAGGCCTTCGGCTGAGACCCGGCGTGGCCCGGCGTGGCCCGGCAGCCGATGAGGCATTCACGGACGCGGCCGGTCGAAGGGGGGCGGGGGCGGAACCTCCATCATCCCGTTGACCAGCCACGCCGACGAACAGTCCGATCAGGGTCCGATTGGGTGTCGCCACGCCGGGAGGGCGGGCCGGATCGTGGCATCGGAGTTCGTCCGGTTCCACGGACCCGCAGTTCCGCAGTTCCGCAGTTCCGCAGTTCCGCAGCTCACGATCGCCGGCCCCGGTGACCGATGGAACGCACCGACCCGGCCAGCCACGCCCGGCTTACGAGCTCACCGCGTACGACGCCATCGCCGTCTGCACCTTTGCGTTCCCAGTCGGGAGGTGGATGACACCCGTGACTTGCCACGTCCCGATCGCGCCGAAGAACGGAAGCACCTTCTGGTTCGTTCCGGGAAGGTGAGTCACCGAAGACGTGAGACCGAGGCCCGAGGGTTCGCCGAGCATGGCGTGAACTGGCCGACCGTCATAGGTCCCCTCGTCGCTCGGGGGATTGTCATACGCCGGATTGGTCGAGTTCGGCCTGTCTGACTGGACGATGACGAACGGCCTTCCACCGAACGACCCCTTGTACTGGGTGGACACGACCGTGGACGCAGGCGGGGCACTGATGATGAGGGTGGAGTGTCCGCTCGTGAACACACGGACGGCGATCCGACCGGTCACCGTCTTCCCACCGATGCTCCCGGTGAACGTCCGTGGGGGTAGGACGATCTTCGCTGCATCGCCCGTCGGAGGTACCCAGGTGAACGTGGCGGTACCGCTCCCGGTTGAGATGGCGGCGGACGCCTCGTCGAAGGTGACGATCTCCGCAGCGACGAGGACGATCACCACGACGACACCGATGATGGCGATGATGAGGGATCGGTGGTGATTCTTGGATGCCGGAAGCGTGACTGGTGGCACGAACGACGCGTCCCCACCAGGTCGCACAGTGGGACCCGCTAGGACAGGGGGCCGGTCAACGGATCCAGGTCCATCACCATGGTCCTCGCCAGGAACCTCGTCCTCTGCGCTCACTGGTACCCAGATGTCCTGTTCCGCCTCGGATCGGATGGTAACGGAGCGTGGTGATCGTTCCTGGCGTTCGACCGATCGTCCGAACGATGAGGATGGAATCGGCGCCCGGCCAAACCGCCAGAAGCGATCACACCACGAAGGCGCAACCGTCCCAGGACACGACCGGGTGCGGCTTCCGGCGCCCTTCCATGGACAGGCTCAGTTCCTTGGGACGCATCCTCGCCGGGAAGTGGGTCAGCACCAGGACGTCTTCCACCACGAATACCTCGTACCCGGCGAGTGATCGGGGCTCCTTGGTCGTGGCCCGCAGGAACAGGACGTCACGGGAGAGATGCCGACGTTGGCTGCGCACGAACAGCGACCCGCCATGATCTTGGACGTAGGCCAGAAGCTCGCGGGTTGCGGTGATCTCCACGACATCGAGTGTAGGGCTGACCGCTGGCGGCGCTGGCGGCGCCTCGGAGATGAGGGGGCGTGGGCGGCCGCCGAAGATGGTCGCCTACAAGATCGAGGCGGCGAGGGAGACGTACGCCACCCGGGAGGGAACGGTGGAGGTGATCGCCAAGACATCGGGTTCCGACCGGAAGACGACCGATCGGTACGTCCCGCCAACTGGGCGGGCGTGCCGTCACGCCCCGGCAGCGACCGTCCGACGCTTCGCTGCATTCTCCCCAACGATCTCGTTGATCAGCTTCGAGGCTCGTTGTCGCGAGAATCCCCACGTCTCCGACAACTCTCTCGCCTTCATCCCGTCCTTGATGCACTCGCCGATCATCACCATGCGGTACTCGTGACGTGCTTCGGTGAACTGCTCGACCGTGGACTGGAGCGAGGACCGATGTCTACTCGTCGCTGGGGTGCGCAGGTTCTCCATCGGTGTTCCACCTTGTTCCAGCACGTCGATGCCCTTGAGGAGCTCGACCTCGGTAGAGGCCAGGACCTCTCGCAACTCCGCACTGACCTCGACGTAGAGGCGAGTTGCACGAATGACATCTTCATGGGGTTCGGGCACGCCTGAGACTACGTTCAGCGAGTCATCATCCTGTGGGATAGAGGAGCGCTACGAGCCGGAGATCCAGTACCTCTTCGATCTCGCCACCAGACCCACGGGGGCGATGATCCGCCAGCACGCCACGGAGGATCAGGACAGGGCCATTTCGGCCGCACCGGGGGGCGCTGGCCGAACCTGCAGATTCTGCGCAATCGGCCGGCCACGATCTGGCAACTGACGGCCACGAAACGTCCCCGGTTCGTCCAGCCAGCGGAGCCGCTCCTGGTCAGAGGTCAGTTCTGACCTCTGACCAGCCACGACGATGAGCAGTCCCAACGGGATTCGAACCCGTGTCGCCACCTTGAGAGGGTGGTGTCCTAGGCCTCTAGACGATGGGACCCTGACGGGCCGCCCGAAGGCGGCCCGATACCTCGGTACTGCACTCGATCGCCCCGAGGGAACGATCGGCCACTCCGGCCCCGATCAGGGCCATTGCAAGCGCTCGGGGGGGAGGGCTCGAACCTCCAACCTCATGAACCAGAATCACGCGCGCTGCCAGTTGCGCCACCCCCGAATGGGCGAGAGGCCAATTTAGCCGACCTGGAGGGCCCACGAGACGACGGCCCGAATCGACCCTTCCGAGCCACGGGGGTCCGTCCCCGCTCCGGTCCCGCAAGCACCGCCCGCGACCGTCGGGCCGGACCCGCCGACCTCACTACGATCGTGCGGTGGACGCGCAACGGGTGATCATCGTCGGCGGCGGCGTCCTCGGCACGATGCACGCCCTGGAGGCCTGTCGGCGGGGCTGGGAGGTCATCCACCTCGAGGCCGACGCCGGCCCCCGGCGGGCGTCGGTCCGCAACTTCGGACTCGTCTGGGTCAGTGGTCGGGCCCAGGGCGCCGAGCTCGACCTGGCTGTCCGGGCCCGGGATCTGTGGGAGCAGTTGGCCGCCCACTCCCCTGCTGTCGGGTTCCGACCCGACGGCTCGGTCACCGTGGCGCACCACGAGTCGGAACTGGCCCTCATGGCCGAGGCGGCCTCCCTACCGGACGCCGCCCTGCGGGACGTCGAGCTCCTCGACACCGCCGGTGTCCGATCGACCAACCCCGCCATCCGCGGCGACATCATCGGCGGACTGCTGTGCCGCCGGGACGCAATCGTCGAACCCGGGCTGGTCCTCGGTGCGCTGCGGGTCACCTTGGAGGCCACCGGCCGGTACACGTGGCTCCCCCGCCGCCAGGTCGTCGATGTCGAGACGTCACCCGGTGGCACCGCCACAGCCATCGACCACCTCGGAGGGCGGCACGAGGGTTCCGTCGTGGTCCTCTGCATCGGCGACCGGCTGACAGGGCTCGGGGGCCGTATCGGGGCCACGCTGGCCGCCGCCCCGCTCCGCCGCTGTCGACTCCAGATGCTGCAGACGGCTCCCGCCTACGAACGACTCACCACCGCCGTTGCCGATGCCGACTCGATGCGCTACTACCCCGCCTTCGACCTGCCCGGTCGGGAGGCGCTCCCCGATCCGGCGCCGCCCACCGCCGAATTCGGCATGCAGCTCCTGATCTCCCAACGGGCCGCCGGGGGCCTCACCATCGGCGACACCCACGTCTACGACGAGCCCTTCGACTTCGCGGTCGAGGAACACCTCTACGACGAGCTGCGGGCCAGGGCCGAGTCGGTCCTCGGATGGCCGCTGCCCCCGGTGGTCCGACGGTGGGCGGGCATGTACACCGTGGTGACCGACGACCGCCTGTACTACCGCGCCAGTCCCGACCCCGGGGTCGTGGTGGTGACGGGACCGGCCGGGCGGGGCATGACCCTGTCACCCGCCATCGCCGAGGAGACCTGGGAGGGACTGACCCGATGACACCACCGATCCGACTGGCCGCACTCGACATGGCCGGCACCACCGTCGCCGACGAGGGGGCGGTCGAGGAGGCCTTCCAGTCCGCCCTCGACGCCGTCGGACTGGTGGCCGGCGACCTCATGGACGATCCCGCCGCCTACATCCGGCGCACCATGGGCCAGTCCAAGATCACCGTGTTCACCGAGCTCCTCGGCGGCGACCGGCACCGGGCCGAGCTGGCCAACATCGCCTTCGAGGCCGCATTCGACCAGGCCGTCGACCGCGGGGAGGTCGTGGCGTTGCCCGGCGCGGAAGAGGTGTTCGCCTCCCTGCGCGCCGCCGGAGTGCGCCTCTGCCTCACCACCGGGTTCTCGCCCGCCACACGCGACCGCATCATCGACACGCTGGACTGGGCCGGCCACATCGACCTCGCCCTCTCCCCTGCCGACGCCGGACGGGGCAGGCCCTGGCCCGACATGATCCTCACCGCCGTCCTCCGCCTGCGGATCGACGACGTCGCCGAGGTGGCCGTGGCGGGCGACACGACGTCCGACCTCCTGGCCGGCACCCGATCCGGGGCGTCGGTGGTGGCCGGGGTGCTGACCGGCGCCCACTCGGCGGAGGAGCTGGCCGAGGCACCGCACACCCACCTGCTCGACTCGATCGGCGACCTGCCCGGGGTGGTCCTCGGTTAGTTGTCTCGACCAGGTCCGCTGCTCGCCCGTCCGCCCAGCGGGGCGAGGCCGAACGAGTGCACCGCGTCGAGGTGGTCGAAGCCGATGATGCGGCCGAGCGCCACACCTACCGTCTCCTTGGCGTAGTAGGGCACGGCGGACAGCCCGTGGATGGGAGAGGTCTGGGTCGGTGTCGGGTGGGGCGTGAGCCCGACCGAGGAGGCGATCGCCATGCTGCGGGCCACGTGGAACTTGTCCGTGACGATCAACACGTCGGTGTCGCCCCGGGCGATGAGCTGCGGGGCGGCGTCGGACAGGTTCTCCCACGAGTCACGTCCTCCCGCCTGGAGGATGTCGGATTCCGGCACCCCCACCGACTCGAGGTAGCGGGCGCTCGCCTGCGCCTCGGTGTACGTGTCGAGTGGCTCCTTGCCCCCGGTGACCATGATGGTGGACGAGTAGTGCTGGTGCCACAGGAGGGCGGCCTGGTCGAGCCGGGCCTGCAGGTCGGGTGACGGCACCCCGTTGTACTGGGCGGCGCCCATCACCACGATCGCCCCGGCGGCCTGCGGCGCGTACTGCTGGCCCGTGCGCCACACCTGCCAGGCCGTCACCCCGAGGTAGACGAGTACGGCGATGAGCAGGTACTTGAGCAGGCGGAACAGGAGCCGGAGCATGCGGAGGACGAGCAGTGGGATGCCGGCGTCGACCGGGATCAGCGGTCCGGGCCGGGAGCGACCGGGCCGCGGGTCATCTCGGGACGGGACCGCCGTCGGACAGCCGGGCGGCGGCGTCGGCCAGCCGGGTCAGCGTGCGATCCGGGCCGAGGACCTCGAGGGCCTCGAACAGCGGCGGACCCACCCGGCGACCGGTCACGGCCACCCGGATCGGGGCCTGCGCCTTGCCGAGCTTGCGGCCGACCGACTCGGCCACCTCCAGCGTGGCTGCGTGCAGCGCGCCGGCCGTCCAGTCGCCCCGGAGTGCCTCGTAGGCGGTGGTGGCGGCGGCAAGGATCGCCGGGGCGGCATCGTCGCCGGCCAGTGCCTTCTGCCACGAGTCGGGGTCGATGTCGGGGGCATCGAGGAAGAGGAAGTCGACCATGGCCGGCACCTCACCGAGGACGGCGACCCGCTCCTGGACCACCGGCGCCATGGCCCGGAAGGCCGCCTCGTCGAACGAGTCCGCCGGCCACGGCGTACCGTCACCCTCGAGCCACGGCCGGCACGCCGCGATGAACCCCTCGGGCGCCATGGCCCGGATGTACTCGCCGTTCATGTGCGTCAGCTTGGCCACGTCGAAGAACGCCGGAGAGTGGTTCACGTCGGCCAGCGCGAACCACTCCACCATCTGGTCCCGGGTGAACACTTCGCCCCGGTCGTTGGGAGGACCCCAGCCCAGGAGTCCGAGGTAATTCACGAAGGCATCGGGAAGGTAGCCCTGGTCCCGGTAGGACTCGACCGCCACCGGGTCCTTGCGCTTGGACAGCTTCTTACGGGCCTCGTTGACCAGCATCGGCAGATGGGCGAACACGGGCAGTGGCGGCGTCGGCTCACCCGCCGGTCCGACGGTGCCGTCGGTGGTCCAGCCGATGCCCGACAGGGCGTCCCACACGAGGATGCCCTTCGGCGTGGTGGGCAGGAGGTCCTCGCCCCGGATGACGTGGGTGATGACCATGTCGATGTCGTCGACCACGTTGGCCAGCACGAACAGTGGCGCGCCGTTGCCCTTGACGGCCACGAAGTCGTCCATGGCCTGACAGGGGAACTCGACGTCCCCACGTATCACGTCGGGGACGATGACCGTGCCCTGATCGGGCGTGGTGAAACGCATCGCCCGACCCTCGCCCCGGGCCAGGCCAAGGGTCCGGCAGTGGCCGTCGTAGCCCGGCGTCGGGATGCCGGCAGCTTTGTTGCGGGCCGTCACCTCGTCGTGGGTGCACCCACACGCGTACAGCAGGCCGGCGTCCCACAACGCGTCGATGGCCTCGTGGTAGCGGTCGGTACGCAGCGACTGGCGGTAGGGGCCCTCGTCGGCGTCCATGCCCAGCCAGTGCAGGGCGGACAGGATGCCGTCGACCCACTCCTCGCGGTTCCGCTCCGCGTCCGTATCCTCGATGCGCAGCACGAACGTGCCGCCGTCCTTGCGCGCGACGAGCCAGTTGAACAGCGCCGTCCGGGCACTCCCCACATGGAAGTAACCGGTCGGCGAGGGTGCGAACCGCACCCTCGGGGTGTCTGGTGCCACCCGTGCCTTACTCGTCCTCGACGATGGTGATGGCGCCCGTGGGGCAGCCGTTGGCGGCCTGGCGGACCTTGTCGCGGAGTTCCTCGCCCGGGGTTTCGTTCAGCACGTAGAGGAACCCGTCGTCACGGACCTCGAAGACCTCGGGTGCGATGCCCATGCAGACGGCGTTGCTGGCACACTCGTCGTAGTCCACAACAATTTTCATGGTGTTCCTCCGGGAGATCGGCGAGGACGCCCACTGTACCGGTCCGCCGGACCCCTGCCGGGACAGCTCCGGGCTGCTAGAACACCCGCATGGATGCCACCCGGGACGCTGCACGACCACGGGGGCGCTCGCCGCGGCGGGCCCCCAGGACACTGGCCTTCGCCCTGACGGGCGCCCTCGCCGTACTGGCGGCGGCCTGCTCGTCCGGGTCGTCCTCCACTGCCACCACCGCCACCACCCTCGCCACCGGGAAGGCCAGGCCCCCGGCGGTCAGCACGTCGACCGGACTGCCGCCGATCCGCCACGTGTTCGTGATCGTCCTGGAGAACGAGGGCTACGCCGACACCTTCGCCGACGCGAGCTCGGACCCGTACCTGGCCACCACCCTGGCCGCGTCCGGGGCACTGCTCAGCGAGTACCACGGCATCGGCCACTTCTCGAACGACAACTACATCGCGCTGATCTCGGGGCAAGCCCCGAACCCG
>Ga0302202_10007709_pt1 | contig 10346 bp, 5 predicted proteins | sample II_Bog_N3_3_FD_194579 | JGI IMG/M metagenome (GOLD analysis project Ga0302202, IMG submission 194579) | Peat permafrost microbial communities from Stordalen Mire near Abisko, Sweden - II_Bog_N3_3 | ecosystem: Environmental > Terrestrial > Soil > Wetlands > Peat | place: Sweden: Abisko, Stordalen... | reverse complement strand
GACGGGGCGAGGAGGGTGGGGCGCCGCCGGACGGGTGCCGGATCAGCCGACGGGCCGAGTGGGGACCGCTGCCGCGACACCCGGCCGGACGCGGGCGAGGGAGCGGGAGCTGCAGCGGATGCGGAGGTGTGCGGCCCGGCGTCGGCCCGTCGCCGCGGGTACGTCGTCGTCGATGGCATCCGGCCCTCCCCCTCCGCCGCCTGGCGGGTCCGACGGCGTCCAACCGTCGATAGGACCATCGGCCGGATCGTGCCGGAACTGGAGCATTTTCTCAGATATGCCTGTGACCTGGGACGATGTGCGTCAGGACGTGCCCGCACCGGCCCGGACGGCGAGTCCGAGGCGGGCGATGGTGGGGAGGACCCGGGCCTGCAGCCACTCACCGCCCTGCTTCGAGATGTGGACGCCGTCGGCCCACCGGACGGTGACCCCGTCGACCTCGGACTGGTAGTGGCCCGACGGCTCGAGGATCCGGTTGAGGTCGATCACCGTCACCGTCCCGGGGTGGCGCGCCGCCACGTCGGCCAGCAGGTGGTTGAACTCGTTCACCCGGGTGGGGCTGTCGGCGGGCGACAGCACCCCGTTCAGGGTCTCGTCCGGCGGGTCGAGGTACGGCATCGTGAACAGCACCACGTGGGCGCCGTGGGACGAGAGGACCTCGACCACGTGGTCGAGTTCGGCTGCGAGGTGACGGTCCCACGCCGGCTCCCCGATGTGCACCAGCTGGTCGCCGTCCACATGATCGAGGATGTCCCACCGGCCGATCAGCACCCCCACCACCTCGGGCCGGTACTGGGCGACCTGGTCGCCCCACAGCGTCTCCCAGTGGGCACAGGGGGAGACCGGGTCGTCCGGCTGACCGTTGGTGGTCGAGATGGTGGGAAGGTCGTCGATGTCGCAGCCGAGGACGCCCTCGTTGATCACGGTGACGCCGTAGCCGTGCACCGTGCCGACCTGCAGGCCGATGCCCATGGTGACGGACAGCGAGTCGCCGACGAACATGAAGCGGACCGGGTGGGCGCCGTAGGCGCCGGCGGCCTTGAGCGCCCGCACCTCCCCCGCCGGGACGTGTCCGGACGACGACACGTCGACGGCCGCGGCCCCCGGGGCGATCGTCCCCACCACGACGACGGCCACGGTGGCCCCCATGGCCACCAGGGCCGGTCCGGCCGCCCGGAGGGTGCGCCAGAACCGCCCCTCCATCACCGGCCGCTCGACCAGGTAGTAGCTGAGCCCGGCCAGCACGAAGGTGGCGACGGTCCGGAGCGCCAGCAGGGACAGGCCGGTGCGTCCGGTGCGTCCGGCGTCGAGCTCGATGAAGACCGGGAAGTGCCAGAGGTAGGCGCCGTAGGAGACGGTGCCCATCCACACCAGGGGCCGGAGCGACAGCAGCCGGGCGATGGGACCCCGGGCCACGCACACCGCCCCGAGGATGATGGCCGCGGCCGACAGGGCCGACAGCAGGAAGCCGCCCCGGTAGGCCAGGGACGCGGTGCCGGTCAGGGCGTAGGTGAGGGCCAGGGTGCCGGCGAACCCGGCCAGGCCCACCAGGGTCAGGGCCACCCGGGCCCCGGTGGAGCGGGCCACCGGGGCCATGCCGTCTTCGCCCCGGTGGCGCTGGACCAGGGTCAGCACGCAGGCCAGTGCCGCCCCCACCAGGATCGACTGGGCGTGGGTGTCGGTGCCGAAGTAGAGGCGGGTGGTGTTGGCCCCGGGGTGGTAGAGCAGGGCCATCTCGGTGGCCGAGGCCACCACACCGACCAGGGACACCCCGAGCAGCAGCTCGATGCCCCGGTCGAACTTCCGGCCCAGGTGGAGCACGGCCACCACCACCACGGGCCAGACCAGGTAGAACTGCTCCTCGACGGCCAGCGACCAGGTGTGGGTGAGGGGCGAGACGGCCCCGGTGGCCACGAAGTAGTTGCCACTGGCGGCGATCTGCCACCAGTTGGAGAAGTAGAACAGCGCGGACAGGTCGGCCATGCGCAGGTTCGGGTACAGCCCGGCCGGATAGGCGAAGCGCACCACCAGGGTGACCACCACCAGCACCACCAGCAGGGCGGGCAGCAGGCGGCGGGCCCGCCGCAGCCAGAAGGCGCCCAGCTTGATGCGGGCGGCCCGGGCCCACTCGCCCAGCAGCAGGCCGGTGATGAGGTAGCCGGACAGGACGTAGAAGATGTCCAGGCTGAAGAAGCCGCCCTGCAGCCAGCCCACGCCGAAGTGGTAGCCCATGATGATGAGCAGGGCGAAGGCCCGCAGTCCGTCGAGGGCCAGCACCCGGCTCCGGCCGGTGGCCGAGGTGCGCACGTGGGCCGGACGGGGCGCGTGGGCGTGGGTGGCGGACGGGTCGGTCATCGGCGGATTCCGGCGGTGTCCGGGCGGTCTCGGATACGGCGCGGCTCCCCCGACACGGCGTGCAGCTCCCCCCTCGACGGCCCGTGACGTCGAACGCCACAACTTACCGGTCCGGGCTGCACGGCCCGGGTCAGGCGCCCGGCGGCGGGGTGAGGACGCAGGCGGCCGCGGCCCGGATCGACGCCACCGAGCCGTCAGGCGCTCCGGCCGAACACGCCGCCAGCCGGGCGACCGACGGCTCGACGGCCGCCGGGGCCCGGTCCACACCGGTCCACACCCAGGCACGGGCCCGGTACTCGGGAGCCTGGCCGGTGGCCGCCGTCAGGAGCACCACGGCCGACCGCACGGCGTGCATCCGCTCGTAGTCGGGCAGTCCCTCCGGGTCGGGCAGCACGATCCCCGTGACGCCCCAGCCGTCGAGGGCGTGCCGCACCGCCGCGACCTCGCCGGCCACGAGGTCCTGGGAGCCGTCGGTGAACGAGAGCTGGGCGAGGTACCGGTCGCCCGCCTCCTCCTTGCCCGCCCGGCTGAGGACGGAGTTGGGGCCCCCGCCGCCGACCATGGCGTAGGGCATGCCGGCGACCGCCTGCCACGTCATGTTGCTCTGCCGGAAGGCGGACGGGAAGACCAGCAGGACCTGGCCCGGGGGGAGCTCCGGGGCGACGGTGGTGAACCACTCCGGGGGCTGGACCGGCACCGCCGTCAGCGGCAGGCCGTCGGCGAAGTAGGCGACGATCGGGACCAGGGCGACCGCCGCCACCGCCAGGCCGGCGCACCAGCCGAGGACGGTGCGCCCCGGCGGCCGCGGCCGGCGGCCGGCGGCCGCCCGGGCGACGTGGTCGACGACGATCCCGAGCATGGCCGCGGCGGCCAGGTAGGTGAACAGCACGAACCGGCTCGGAATGACGTTGTCCATCAGCGGGAACCGGACCAGGAGGCGCCACAGCGTCCAGTGGTGGAAGGCCAGGCCGAAGGAGAAACAGGCACAGACGACGCCCACCGCGGCGAGCAGCCACAGGCGCACGTCGCGGTGCCACACGACGAGCCCGGCGAGCAGCACGGCGAGCAGCCCGATGCCGAGGTACTGCCCGGACAGCGACGGGGCCTGGTAGCCGCCGACCTGGTGGGACAGCGCCAGCACCTGGGGTGTGGCGGGCATCGGATGCACGAACCAGCGGACGGACGTACCGCCGTAGCTCAGCAGCGGGCTCCCCCAGATGTTGCCCGACAGGTGGGCGGGCCCGGCCAGGGCGAACCAGGCCGGCCAGGCCAGGAGCACGGCCGAGCTCACGACCGCGGCGCCGGCCGCCTGCAGTGCGTAGCGCGCCCGGGCCACCAGGACCTCCCGCCGGAAGAGCGCGGCCCCGACGACGACCAGGACGGTGCCGATGCCGGCGGCGACGGCGGTCAGCACCAGCAGCTCGGTGCCGAAGAAGAACTGCACGAAGGCCAGTGCCCCGATGGCCCCGCCGGTGACCCACCAGCGCCACCGCTGGCGGGCCAGGAGCTCGTCGAGGCAGAGCACCAGCAGCGGGGGCACGGCCGCCATCCCCAGCATCAGATGGGCGTCGGTGAGGCTCACCACCACGAAGGGCGAGAACCCGTAGAGGAGCCCACCGACGAAGGCGGCCGGGGCCCACGACACCCAGCGCCGCAGCAGCACGTACATGGCCAGCGCCGACAGCGCCGGGCTGAGGGTGAGGGCGACGTTGAGGGTGGCGATGGGGCCGAAGGCCCACGTGACCGGGGCCAGCAGGATGCCGAAGCCGACCTCGGCGGTGTTGGACAGCAGGTTCACGCCCGTCGGGTGGAACAGGTAAGTCGAGTACAGCGGGTCCATGCCGTGACGGATGGCGAAGGCCGGCCACGCCAGGAACCATGTGAAGAGGGAGGTGTCCCCACAGCCGCAGGTGGTCACCGCCGTCGGGTGCGTGGACCACACCTGCCACCACAGTCCCACCGACAGGGCCAGGTACCCGAGGCCGCCGGCCAGCAGCGAGCGCCAGCCGCGCACGCGGTGTCGGCGCCCGAGGCGACCGGGACCGGTCCCGGCCTCGACCCGATCGGGTCCGCCCGAGGCGACCGGTGCGTCGACCACGTCGTCGACCACGTCGTCGACCACCGTCACCGGGGCGCCCCGACCAGACCGTCGACCGCGGGGTCGTCGACCGCGGGTCCGTCGGAGGTGGGATCGTCGACGGCGACCGGCGCACCGGTCGGATCCGCCGCGGCCACCCCGTCGGGCGCCGTCGGGCCGGCGAGCCCGGCCGCCGCCACCACCGCCCACAGCCCGACGATCCACCAGCCCTCGACGGCGGGGTACTCGGTGATGCGGTGCGCGGTCGAGAGCAGCCAGGGCCCGATGGCCCCGTTGCCGGTCACCAGCGCACTGGCCACCGCCACCAGTCCGGTGGCCAGGGCCAGCCACGCCCACAGGTCGTTGCCCAGCTCCACCCGGCGCCGAACGCCACGCAGGGCGATGCCGCCGAGCACCGCCAGGGGCACCGCCAGCACCAGGACGTGGAGATAGGGGCTGAAGCCGTGGGCGACCGCGTCCGTGCGGTTCGCCAGGTCCTGGGAGGCCGAGAACGTGGACGTCGCCCCCCGGGCGTGGATCGCCTTCATCAGGACGGGCCACCACGCCAGGGCGGCCAGCTCGCACCCCGCCAGCACGAGGGGCGTGACGAGCCGGCGGCGCGCCCCGCGCAGGCCGGCGATCCCGATCGACCGTGCCGCCACCAGGACCACCAGGGCCACGGCGGTCACGAAGCCCTCGTTCTTGGTCATGCCGGCCACCAGCACCAGGATCACGGCGGCGGCCCGCGTCGACGGGTCGGACCGCAGCTGCAGGCCGAAGGCCACGGCGCCGACGGCGGCGAGGGACCACAGCGGGTCGGCGTAGCCGTTGGTCAGGAACGGCTCCGTGATCCCCGCGGCGACGACCACCAGGAGGGCCGCGACGGCGATGCCGGCGGCCAGCGGCAGCCACGCCCGGGACACCCGCGCCGCCACCGTCCGGCCGGCCTGTACCACCGCGAGAGCGGCGGCAGCCAGGGCACAGGCGTCGAGCACGGCGACCATGGTGACCCCGAGCCGGGCCGTGTGGATCCCGGTGATCCGCCAGGCCACCGCCACCGAGGCGCTCAGCAGCGGCGGGTAGGCCGACTGGGTCAGCACCAGGTTGCGGGCACGCAGGTCGACCAGCAGCTGGGCGTGGCTGTGCAGGAACCAGCCCGGCCGCATCACCCACAGCGACCGGGCGTCGAATCCGACGGTGGGCGTCCGGAGACCCCGCAGGCTCCAGATGCAGGCCAGCACCACCACCAGGAAGCCCACCACGCCGGCGACCCGGTCCACGGCCCGGCCCCGTCCCCGGCCCCGGCGCCGGGGCGCCTCGGCCCGCAGTCCGAGGTCGGGACGGACCACGAGCAGCCCGCAGACCGCACCGGCGGCCAGGACGGCGATGCCGATGAACCAGTCGAGCAGCGGTCCGCCGAAGGTCAGGGACGCCGTGGCGGCCAGGCTGGCGGCCACGGCACCGGCCAGCGGGGCGAGGGGCACGGCGTACCAGCGGAGCCCGACCGTGACCAGGACGGGGAGGAGGCCCGCGGCGCCGAGGGCACAGATGCCGGCGAGGGTGGCGAGGACGGTGCTCACAGCGGCGGCGCCGGGGGCGGGCCCTGGCCGGGCACCTGCGCGCCGGTGCCCACGCGCACGACCGTGCGCCCGCCCGGCCCCCGGCTGGTGGCCACCACGGTCGTGCCGAGGCAGGTGCCGGGACCGCCGGGCCCGTCGTGGAGGGTCAGGGTCACCTGGGCCGTCGAGGCCGGGTCGGCCACGGTCAGCCAGGAGCCGAAGCCCTTGATCATGGTGACGACGTCCGCCAGGTTGGTGCCGCCCAGGGTCACCGGCTGGTCCGGCCGGACGAGGCTGTGGGCCTGGGTGTCGATGCAGGCGTAGAAGGCGTCGTCGACGGCGGCGTCGTGGACGGTCCGGGGAGCCAGCTGCACGTCGACCGTGCGGGCGCCGCGGACGGCCTGGCCACCCAGGGCCACCAGTGCGATGCCGGCGACGAGGGCGGAGACCACCGTCACCAGCACCGTCCGGACCGGGCCCCGTCGGTGCGTCCCCGCGGGAGATCCGACGTGCGTCACGGGCGGTGACGCTACCAGTCGGCCCCGGTCAGCCCGCGGCCATGACGCACGTCGCCTCACGCCCGACGGCGCCCGGCGAGCCGGTGTCGCCGAGCGCCTCGCAGGTGGCCAGGGCCGCCGGCGTCGGCCCGGGACCCGTCGGCAGGTCGCGCGCGGCCTGCGGCCACACCCACGAGCCGGCCCGGAGGACGGGCGCCCGCCCGGTCACGGCGGTCAGGAAGGCGACGGTGTAGGGCACCGAGGTGACCTGGTCGTAGGCGGGCAGCGTGGGCTCGGCGGGGAGCACCGCGTCGTCCACCCCCCAGGCCACCAGGGCCCGCCGCGTGGCGGCCACGTCGCCCGGCCGCAGGCGCTGGGCGGTGAAGGAGAACGAGGCCCGGGCCACGGCCTCGGCACCGGGGCGTTGGGCCCCGGTGCGCTCGATGACCCCACCCGGTCCGCCGCCCCCCACCATGGCGTAGGGGAAGCCGGCCACGGCCTGCCAGGCCATGGCGCTCTCGATCACCTGGTCCGGCACCGGGAAGACCAGGAGCACCGTTCCCCCGGGCAACCGGGGGGCGACGGTGGTGAACCAGCTCGGCGACCGCACGGGCTGGGTGACCATGGGCACGGTCGGGGCGAGGTACGCGGCGATCGGCACCAGTCCGACGGCGGCCACGCCCAGACCGGCGGCGCCGGCCGCCCACCGGACCCGGTCCGGGGGGCCGTCCCCACCGGGTCGGGCCAGCACCGCACTGCGGGTGCGGTCGACCACCACGGCGAGGATGACGGCCAGCGACAGGTAGGTCACCACCAGGAAACGGCTCGGGATGATGTTCTGGAACACGGGCTGGCCGGCCAGGACCTGCCACGGCAGCCACACCGTCCGGTCGGCCCCCGAGGCCAGGACCACCGAGACCGCCGTCATCGCCCCGAAGAACCAGAGGCGGCGGTCCCGGCGCCAGACCAGGAGGCCGACCACGGCCACCACCGCCAGGCCGATGCCGACGTACTGGCCCGAGAGGGTGGGGCCCTGGTAGCCGCCGACCCGATGGGAGAAGAGGGTGTACCCGGGTGACGCCGGCGTGGGCCAGAGGTAGGCCCGGGCCGTCGTCCCCTCGAAGCCGAGGTACAGGGACGGCCACACCCGGCCCGACACGTGGACCGGGCCGTCCAACGCGTAGAACGTCGGCCAGGCCAGGAGCACCCCGGCGGTCAGGGCCGCCGTGCCCAGCCCGACCAGGGCGCGCCGCGCCCGGGCCCGCGCCTCGTCCAGGTGGGCCAGGGCGTAGCCCCCGAGCAGCACCGCGGCGGGCACGGCGGCGATGCCCAGGATGAGGAGGACCTCGGTGCCGACGAAGAACTGCACCACGAGGAGCAGTCCGAGCACCAGGCCGACGGCCACGGGCCCCCGTCGGCGCCGGAAGAGCAGTTCGTCGACGCACGCCACCACCAACGGGGGGACCACCGCCCATCCGAGCATGAGGTGGGCGTCCGAGAGGCTGACCAGCACCAGCGGCGAGAACCCGTAGAGGAGTCCGCCGACGAAGGCGGCCGGCGCCCACCGCACCCAGCGCCGCAGCAGCACGAACACGGCCAGGGCCGACAGGGCGGGGGCGAGCGTCAGGGCCACGTTCATGGCGGCCACCGGTCCGAAGGCCCAGGTGACGGGGGCCAGCACGATGCCGAGCGCCAGCACCGAGGTGTTGTCCAACAGGTTGACGCCGGCCGGATGGGACATGGCCGTGGAGAAGAACGGGTCGAGTCCGTGGGCGAGGGCGTGCGCGGGCCAGGCGAAGAACCAGAGGAACAGGGCGCTGTCGCCACAGCCGCAGGTGGTCGTGGCCGTCGGGTGGCCCGACCACACGTTCCACCACACGAGGAGGGCGACAGCCAGGTAGGCGACCGCGGCCAGGACGAGGGCCCGGCCGCGTCCGGTCGGCCCGGCCGCCGGCCCGTCGGGCACCGCCGGGCGGGGCCGTCGCGTCATCGTGACGGTGCCGACCACGGTGTCAGGCCCCTCCGGACGTCGGGGCGCCGAGGATGCACTCGGGCACCGCCAGCCGGTCGACCGGTGGCGGCGGCGGGGCGAGGCAGCGGGCGAAGTCCGTGCGGGTGACGGGGGCCGGACGGGGCGCGGTGGCGACGCCGTCCCACACCCAGGCCCGGTCGACGTGGACCGGGAGTTCCCCGAGCACCGCGGTGAAGAAGGCGGCGGCGTAGGGCCCGCCCCTCCCCCGCTCGTAGACGGGCAGCCCGGCCTGGTCCGGCACGACGACGGTCGTCACCCGCCACTGCCGCAGGGCCGAACGCACCGCGGCCACCGCGGCCGGATCCGGCACCGGGGCCGGGCCCAGCGGCAGCGATGCGGCGGACAGGACCTCGAAGCCCGGTCGGGCCCCACCGGCCCGGGAGGGCTGGCCCTGCGGTCCGCCGCCGCTCGCCTGGGCCCAGGCCATGGCGTTGACGGCCTGCCAGGCCTCGGACGACTGGAGGCCGGACGAGGGGATCGGGTAGGCCAGTACCACGTGCCCGGGAGGCAGGGCGCCGCCGGTGCGCGCGTACCACGCCGGCAGCACCACGGTCCGGGTGGTGAGCGGCAGGTTCGGCCCCAGGGCCACCACGGTGGGAACGAGGACCACCAGCACCAGGAGCCACGACAGCGGGCCGGCGGCGCGGTGCCCGCCGACGCCACGCGCCGACAGGCCGCGGCGCGCGTGGTCGAGGGCGAGCGCCACCAGCACGGCCGCGCACAGCGCCGCCACGAGGGTGAACCGGACCTCGACGACGTCCCCGATCCACGGCAGGTGCTGGAGCGCGTCCCACGGCACCGGGTACCCGTGCCCCGGACCGAGGGAGAGGACGGCGGCCACCACGCCGACCCCGGCGAACAGGAGCATCCGCCGGTCGTGTCGCCACACGACCGTGCCGACCACGGCGACCACGAGCACGCCGAGGCCGAGGTAGCCCAGGCCGACCAGGACCGGTCCCTGGTAACCGCCGAACTGCAGCATCGACGCCCGGAGTCCGCCGAGGCCGCCGGTCGACACGAAGCTGGACAGGGAGGTGCCGTACCGGGTGGTGGCGCCGGCGGACCAGATCGGGCCCACGAGGTGGGCGGGCCCGTCCAGCAGGAACCAGAGGGGGTAGGCCAGCACGGCGGCCGACGCACCGACGGCGACGGCCCCGCCCCGCAGCGCCCGCCCCAGTCGGGCCGACAGCTCGTCGGGGCGCCGCACGGCCGACCAGGTGACCAGGAGGACCAGGCCGACCAGGACGGCGACGACGGTGATGACCAGCACCTCGGTGCCGATGAAGAACTGGGCCACGACGAGACCGGCGAGCGCGAGTCCGTCCACCCACGGCCGGCGCCGCTGCGTCACCAGGAGGTCGGCCAGGACCAGGACGATGAGCGGCGGGACGGCCAGGAAGGCGATGTTCAGCTGGTTGAGCGCCAGCTCGGTCACCACGAAGGGCGAGAAGCCGTAGACCAGGCCACCGACGAACGCGGCCGGGGTCCACCGCACCCACCGGCGCAGCAGCACGAACATGGCCAGGGCCGACAGGGCGGGGGCGAGCGTGAGGGCCACGTTCATGGCGGCCACCGGTCCGAAGGCCCAGGTGACGGGGGCCAGCACCACGGCCAGCGCGACCACGCTGGTGTCGTCCAGGAGGTTGATGCCGCCCGGGTGGAACAGGTAGGTCGAGTAGAGGACGTCGTGGCCGTGGGTCAGGGCGACGGCCGGCCAGCGGAAGTACCACAGGAAGCGGGCGGCGTCGCCGCAGCCACACGTCGTGACCGTCGACGGGTGCGTGGACCACGTGTCCCACCACAGCCCCGCGCCGAGCACCAGGTAG
>Ga0302202_10007708_pt1 | contig 10347 bp, 10 predicted proteins | sample II_Bog_N3_3_FD_194579 | JGI IMG/M metagenome (GOLD analysis project Ga0302202, IMG submission 194579) | Peat permafrost microbial communities from Stordalen Mire near Abisko, Sweden - II_Bog_N3_3 | ecosystem: Environmental > Terrestrial > Soil > Wetlands > Peat | place: Sweden: Abisko... | reverse complement strand
CCGGGTGATGCACGTCTCCAACCTCTACCGCATCCCGCAGGCCGAGCTGCTCGCCCGGCGGCTGGTGGACGCCAGCTTCGCCGACAGCGTGTTCTTCTGCAACTCGGGCGCCGAGGCGAACGAGGGCATGGTGAAGATGATCCGCCGCGCCGCCCATGAAACCGGCCATCCCGACCGCTACCGGGTCATTACCTTCGAGGGCGCCTTCCACGGCCGCACCCTGGCCATGCTGGCGGCCACCGGCAACGAGAAATACCTGAAAGGCTTCGGCCCCCGGGTGGACGGCTTCGATCAGGTGCCGTTCAACAACCTCAACGCCGCGCGCGCCGCCATCGGGCCGCACACCGCCGGCATCATGGTCGAGCCGGTGCAGGGCGAGGGCGGCATCCGCAGGGGCACCGTCGAGTTCCTGCGCGGCCTGCGCGCCGCCTGTGATGAATTCGGCCTGTTCCTGGGTCTGGACGAGGTCCAGTGCGGCATGGGGCGCACCGGCAAGCTGTTCGCCTTTGAATGGGCGGGCATCCAGCCGGACGTGGTGACCACCGCCAAGGGACTCGGCGGCGGCTTTCCGATCGGCGCCATCCTGGCCCGCGAGCAGGTGGCGAAATACCTGCTGCCGGGCACCCACGGCACCACCTTCGGCGGCAACCCGCTGGCCTGCACCGCCGCCAACGCGGTGCTGGACATCCTGCTCGCCCCCGGTTTCCTCGACGAGGTGGTGCGCAAGGGCCGCCTGCTCGGCGCCGGGCTGGCGACGCTGGTGGCGGATTTTCCCGCCGTGTTCAAGGATGTGCGCGGCTTCGGCCTGATCCAGGGGCTGCAATGCGGGGTCCCGGCCACCGAATTGCAGGCCGCCGGCATCGCCGAGGGGCTGCTGACCGTGACCGCGGGCGAGAACGTGCTGCGTCTGGTGCCGCCGTTGGTCCTCACCGACGCCGATATCGCCGAGGCGCTGGCGTTGCTGCGCCGGGCCGCGGCGCGCTGCGTGGCCGCCCAGCCCGGGCAACCCGCCGGCAAGGTGGCGGGGCGGTGAGCCGGGCGGTGCGCCGGCGGGTGTCGCCGTCGGACGGCAGGGGCGAGCCGCCCCGCCATTTCCTTGACCTGCGCGACCATGACACCGCCGCGTTGCGGCAGATGCTGGAAATCGCCGCCGGCTTCAAGGCGGCGGGGGGCGTCACCTCCCGCCCGCTGGCCGGGCGCACGCTGGCGATGATCTTTGAAAAGCCGAGCACCCGCACCCGGGTGAGCTTCGAGGTGGCGATGCGCCAGCTCGGCGGCGACGTGATCGTGCTGACCGGCCGCGACATGCAGCTCGGCCGTGGCGAGACCATTGCCGATACCGCGCGGGTGCTGTCGCGCTATGTCGATGCGATCATGCTGCGCACCGACGCGCACGACAAGCTGACGGAGATGGCCGCGCACGCCACCGTGCCGGTGATCAACGGCCTGACCGCCGATTCGCATCCCTGCCAGTTGATGGCCGACGTGCTGACCTTCGAGGAGCATCGCGGCCCGATCGCCGGCCAGGTGGTGGCTTGGTGCGGCGACGGCAACAACGTCGCGCGCAGCTGGATCGAGGCGGCGGCGCGGTTCGGCTTCACCCTGCGGCTGGCCACCCCGGACGGCCTGCGACCGCCGGCCGAGCTGATCGCCTGGGCACGCTCGCAGGGGGCCATGGTGGAACTGACCAGCGATGCTTCGGCGGCGGTGGCGGGGGCGGGCTGCGTGGTCACCGACACCTGGGTGAGCATGTCCGACGACCCGAACACCAGCCGGCACAACATGCTGGCGCCTTACCGGGTGACCGCGGCGCTGATGCAACTGGCGGCGCCAGACGCGATCTTCATGCATTGCCTGCCGGCGCATCGCGGCGAGGAGGTGACCGAGGAGGTCATCGACGGGCCGCAAAGCGTGGTGTTCGACGAGGCGGAGAACCGGCTGCACGCGCAGAAGGGCGTGCTGGCCTGGGCGCTCGGCGCGGCGCGCTAGTCTGCCGGCATGAGCGCCTCCGTCCTGCCCCGGATGACCGCCGACGAGTTCATCCCCTGGGCGCTGGCCCAGCCGGAAGGCACGCATTTCGAACTGGTGCATGGCCAGGTGGTGGGCATGGCGCCCGAGCGCCTCGGCCACGTGCGCGGCAAGCAGCTCATGTTCCGTCTGCTGGCGGATGCCATCGCGGCCGCCGGAATTTCCTGCGAAGCCCTGGTGGACGGTGTGGCGGTACAGGTGGACGACGCCACCGTGTACGAACCCGACGCGCTGGTCCGCTGCGGTGCCCCGTTGCCCGACGACACGCTGCGAATCACCGACCCCCTGATCCTGGTCGAGGTTCTGTCGCCGTCGTCGCGCTCGCGGGACGCGAGCCTCAAGCTGGCCGACTATTTCCGCATTCCATCGTTGCGGCATTATCTGATCGTGGCGACCGACATCCGCACCGTCATCCACCATCACCGCGACGACTTGGGCGCCATCCTCACGCGGATCGTCCGCGACGGCAGCCTGTTTCTCGACCCGCCGGGGATCGCCCTGGAGGGAATTTTCGCGGCGGGCGACAGCCGGTAGCCCCGGCGCTTCCCGCGTCTTATCTGTAGCTCATGTCCGACACCCCTGCCTTCCTCGACTCCGGTCGCCCCGGCGTGCCCGACCTTGTCGTGCCGCGCGGCGTCACGCCGTTTTATCTGCCGCAGCGGCCGGTGCGCGGCCGGCTGGTGCGGCTCGGGCCGCTCGCCGACGCGCTGCTGACCCGCCACGACAACCACGAGGCGGTGACCGTCCTGCTCGGCCAGGCGCTCGCGCTGGCGGCCTCGCTGGCCGCGGCGCTGAAGTTCCGCGGCAGCTTCAGCCTCCAGGCCAAGGGCGACGGGCCGGTGGGCATGCTGCTGGCCGACTGCACCCATGAGGGCGCGCTGCGCGGCTACGCCCGCGCCGAGCCGCGGCGCCTGGCCGACACCCTGGCCGAACCCACGGCGCCTTCCGCCGGGCGGCTGCTCGGTACCGGCTACATGGCCTTCAGCGTGGACCAGGGTCCCGACATGGAACGTCAGCAGGGCATTGTCGGCATTACCGGCGACAGCCTCGCCGACATCGCGGAACATTATTTTACCACCAGCGAACAGTTGCAGGTGTGGCTGCGGCTGGCCTGCGCGCGCACCCCGGCCGGCTGGCGGGCCTCGGCGCTGGTGCTGGAGCGGATCGCCGGCGGCGGCGGAATCGATCCGGCGCTTGACGATGCGGCGCAGGACGAAAGCTGGCGCACCGCCTGCCTGCTCGCCGGCACGGTGACCGATGGGGAACTGCTGGACGACGGGCTGGCGCCGGACGGGCTGCTGTTCAACCTGTTCAACAGCGAGGGCGTGGCGGCCGACCTGCCGCGCGCGCTGGCCTACGGCTGCCGCTGCTCGCGCCAGCGCCTGTCCGGCATCCTGGAAGGGTTCGACAGCGACGACCTCGACCACATGGCGGTGGACGGCGATATTGTCATGACCTGCGAGTTCTGCAATTTCGACTTTCGCTTCCCGCGGGCGGATGTGCGGGGGCGGGCGGCGGGCGGGTGAAGCAAGGCCAGGGGCAGCGCCCTGGCCTTACTGACTGCCGCCTTCAAGATAAGCCGCCCGTATCTCCGGCCGCGCCAGCAACTCCGCTCCCGTGCCCGCCATGGTGATGGACCCGTTCACCAGCACATACCCCCGGTGCGCCAGCCGCAGCGCCTGGAAGGCGTTCTGCTCCACCAGCAGCACGGTCAGACCGGTCTGCCGGTTCAGATCGCGGATGGCGCCGAAAATCTGCCGCACCACCAAAGGCGCCAGCCCCAGCGAGGGTTCATCAAGCATCAGCAGGCGGGGGCGGCTCATCAGCGCGCGGGCGATCGCCAGCATCTGCTGCTCGCCGCCCGACAAGGTGCCGCCACGCTGCGCCAGCCGCTCCTGCAGGCGCGGGAACATGGCAAAAACCTGCTGCATGGTCTGCTCGGCCTCGGCGTTGTCGCGGCCGTGGGCGCCCATGAGCAGGTTTTCGAGCACCGACATGCGCGGGAAGATGCGCCGCCCCTCGGGCGATTGCGCCAGCCCCTGGCGCATGATTTCGTGCGTGGGCAGGCGGGTGATGTCGCGGCCGTCGTACCGGATGATCCCGTCGCGGGCGCGCGGGTTGCCGCAAATGGTCATCATCAGCGTGGACTTGCCGGCGCCGTTGGCGCCGATCAGGGTGACGATCTCGCCTTCATGCACGTCCAGGTCCACTCCCCGCAGCGCCTGGATGGCGCCATAGAACGCGGTGACGCCGGCGAGGTGCAGCAGCGCGCTCATGCCACGCTCTCCTCCGCCTCGTCGCCCTCGCCGAGATAGGCGGCGATGACGGTGGGGTCGGCGCGCACCTCGGCGGGGGTGCCGTCGCTGATCTTGCGGCCGTGGTCGAGCACGACGATGTGGTCGGAAATGCGCATGACCACGCCCATGTCGTGCTCGATGAGCAGGATGGAGCAGCCCGCCTCACCGGCGGCGCCGTCGCGGATGCGGCGCAGCAGGACGGAGAGTTCGTCGGATTCGCGCGGATTCAGCCCGGCCGCCGGCTCGTCGAGGCAGAGCAGCACCGGGGACGTGCACATGGCGCGGGCGATTTCCAGCCGCCGCTGGGCGCCGTAGGGGAGCGCGCCGGCGGGGTCGTCGGCGCGGGCGAGCAGGTTCACCGCCTCCAGCCAGAAGCAGGCGCGGTCGATGGCGGCGCGCTCCGCCCGCGCGTGCCCGCCGAGGCCGATGACCGCGAGCAGCCCGTTCACCACCGAGGGCATCAGGGTGTTGTGCTGGGCCACCAGCAGGTTTTCCAGCACCGTCATGCCGGCGAACAGGCGGATGTTCTGGAAGGTGCGGGCGACCCGGGCATGGCGGGCGATGCGGTGGCCGGGCATCCGTTCCAGCAGCAGGGTGCCGCCGGCGGGGGGAGTGAGCGCGAGCGCGCCGGTGGTGGGGCGGTAGAAGCCGGTGATGCAGTTGAAAACCGTGGTCTTACCGGCGCCGTTGGGGCCGATGACGGCGGTGATCTCGCCGGCGCGGGCGACGAAGGAGAGGGTGTCAACCGCGGTCAGGCCGCCAAAGCGCATGGAGAGGTCACGCACCTCCAGCAAAGACGGAGGCAGAAGGGGGGCCGGCGCCATCAGCCGCGGCCCTGGGCGATCAGCTCGGCGGAGATCTGTTTGTGGGCGCCGAGCGAGACCGAGGGGGTGCGGCTGGAAACCAGGCCGCGCGGGCGCAGGATCATCATCACCACCAGCGCGCCGCCGAAGATGAGCATGCGGTATTCGGCGAAGTCGCGGAATATCTCCGTCCCGCCGATCATCACCACCGCCGCCAGCGCCACGCCGAGCTGGCTGCCCAGCCCGCCCAGCACGACGATCGCCAGCACAATGGCGCTTTCCATGAAGTTGAAGCTTTCGGGGCTGATGAAAGCCTGGCGGGTGGCGAAAAAGGCGCCGGCGAAGCCGCCGAAGCAGGCGCCCATGGCAAAGGCGGTGAGCTTGGTGGTGGTGACGTTGATGCCGAGCGCCCGGCAGGCCACCTCGTCCTCGCGCAGCGCTTCCCAGGCGCGGCCGAGCGGCAGGCGGCGCAGCCGCAGCGACACCCAGTTGGTCAGCAGCGCCAGCCCCAGGATGACGTAGTACAGAAACGCCACGCGCTGGGTGATGGCCGGCTCGACGCCGAAGAAATCCGCGACCGAGCCGGGGCCGCCGTCCATCGAGAAAGTAAGGCCGAACAAGGTGGGGCGCGGAATGCCGGAAATGCCGTTCGGGCCGTTGGTGAGCGAGACCCAGTTGAGCAGCACGATGCGGATGATCTCGCCGAAGGCCAGGGTGACGATGGCCAGATAGTCGCCGCGCAGCCGCAGCACCGGGAAACCCAGCATGATCCCCCAGCAGGCCGCCAGCAGGCCGGCGAGCGGCAGGCAGGTCCAGAAGCCGAGGTCGAAATTGGTCGCCAGCAGGGCATAGGAATACGCCCCCACGGCGTAGAAGGCGACATAGCCGAGGTCGAGCAGCCCGGCCAGGCCGACCACGATGTTCAGCCCCCAGCCGAGCATGATGTAGGTGAGCACAAGGATGCCGAGGTCGAGCCAGTAGCGCCCGGCATAGGCCGGCAGGGTCAGCGCGAAGATCAGCAGCAGCGGCGCCACGCTGTGCCCGGCCCGCCGGCCGAAGGCGACAACCTGGCGTGGCGACGGGGTGCCGGCCGGCCGCCAGGCCCGCCAGGCCAGCAACCCGAGACGGCCGGCGAACACCACGCCGACGGTGATCGCCACCGCCCAGGGACGCGGCACGAGCACCAGACTGGTGGGACCGACCGCGGTTTTCAGGCCGATCATGGCGCCGAACAGGCCGAGCGCCACCAGGGCGGAGAGAAATGCGTCGCGCAGGGCGGCGACGACGCCGGAGCGGGCCGGCATGCTCAGACCTTCTCCACGTCGGCGCGGCCGAACAGGCCGGAGGGCATGAAGATCAGCACGATCACCAGGATCGAGAAGGCGGCGACATCCTTGTAGGCGACGGTGAAATAGGCCGACCAGAAGGTCTCGATCAGGCCGATGGCAAGCCCGCCCAGCACCGCCCCGGGCAGCGAGCCGATGCCGCCCAGCACGGCGGCGGTGAACGCCTTCACCCCGGCGATGAAGCCGATATAGAAGTCAATGACGCCGTAATAGAGCAGGAACATCAGCCCGGCGACCGCGGCCAGGGCGGCGCCGATGACAAAGGTGAGGCTGATGGTCTGGTCGGTGTCGATGCCGAGCAGGCCGGCCATCTTGAGGTCCTGCTCGCAGGCGCGCATGGCGCGGCCGAGCGGGGTGCGGGTAACCAGCCAGGTGAATACGCCGAGCACCAGCAGGGTGGTGACGACGATGGCGATCTGCATGGCCGAAATCTGGGTGGTGAAGTCGGCGCCGGGCAACAGCGGAATGTCGCCCTGGATCAGCGGCGCCATGGGCTTGACGCGCGCCCCCTGGCTGACCTGCACGAAATTCTGCAGCACGATGGACATGCCGATGGCCGAGATGAGCGGGGCGAGGCGGAACGAGCCGCGCAGCGGGCGGTAGGCGATGCGCTCCACCGTCCAGCCATAGAGGGCGGCGATTCCGGCGGCGAACAGCAGGGTGATCGCCAGCGCCAGCGGCACCGAACTGATGCCCAGCGCGGCCAGTCCGGTAAGACAGATGAGGGACAGGAACGCGCCCACCATGAAGATGTCGCCATGGGCGAAGTTGATCATGCCGATGATGCCATAGACCATGGTGTAACCCACGGCGATCAGGCCATAAATCATGCCGAGCGTGAGCCCGTTGATGAGTTGCTGCAGCGCGTAGGCCACAGGCGGCACCCGAGGTTGGTTGTTACGGTCAGGACCGTCCCCGCCAGGGTCCGATCCCTGCACCCACCGAAGCACGGGGTTGCACGGGGCGCAAGCCGGAGGATGCGGCGGCGTGACCGGCCTTCACAGCCCCTTCACAGGGCGGAACCCGCTTGCTATAGGGCGCGCCTCGGCGCTCCACGGGGGCGGCGGGGCCGTGGTGCGGCCGGGCGCATAGCTCAGTTGGTAGAGCAGCTGACTCTTAATCAGCGGGCCGTAGGTTCGAGTCCTACTGCGCCCACCACGTCTTTTCAGAGACTTAGTGGCCCAATGTGGCGCCTTCGGCGAACGAAACGAACGCTTGGGGCATCGCTGGGGCATCCAGATTGCCCCGACACACCCGGACGGGACGGGACAGGTTCGCCCGAACGGCACCCAGGCGCCGGGCGCAACGCTGCCGCGCGGGCGCCGACAAGGGCATCGGAAGTTCCGATATCGAACCCGCCCTCGCGCGTGTGGGACGTTCAGGATCAGCCCGCCTGTTCCCGGCCTGTTATTGCAGGCAGATCACCCGCGCAGCGCCGCAGCCACGGCAGCGCCGAACACCAGCGCTACCGGATCACAGCAGGCTTCGGCGTTCTCAGGAGCGCCCAGGCCCAGCGCCGCGCCCGCCGCCCCGTCACCGATGTTGGGTTTTGACAGGTCAACCGCCGCGGCCGCGGCCGTGCCACCCGGCAGCGTCACACCCTCGGCGATACCAGCGTTTGCCAGCATCCCGCCGCCGCCCGCCTCGCTGCCATTGGCTCGTGTCAGCCCCCCCGCCAGCGTCACACTGCCCGCCCCACCGTTTTCGCCCGTTGATTCGGTGGTCACCACCAGCCGCAGCGCCAGCACCCGCCGTCCGGTGCCTGCCTGCCGTCGCCGCTCAACCGCCACCCCAGCCGCCGCCAGATCGCCCGCCGCATCGGCCAACAGCCGCGCCAGCCGGGTCGCGTCCGGTGCCGCGCCCGGCAGCACCGCCAGCAGGTCCCCCGCCGTTCCCGACCAGGCGCCGCCACGGTCAACCAGCAGCGCCACCACCGACGCGAGGGCGTGAGTTTTCCCGATCATGACCGTTCCCTTCCAGCGTCACGCCCACCCCGGCGCCGCTCAAACCCCAGCATCAACCCCCGGGCCATCGGATCTGATGTTGCGCCCAGGCGGTTCCGTGCCTGCCCCCGGAAGTAGGCCATGGCGGTTTCGCGCCCACCGACGAACCCAACACCAGGGGTCGCCTCGGCCCGGTCCGCCAGCGCCGCGGCGAGTGCTTCCACCATATCGGCCGGCGGGATCGAGGGGGGCACCACCCGGTCCGGTGCCTCCGCGGCGATGGCCTGCCGGTCCGCCAGCACGTCGGGGGCGGAGCGGAAGCCGCTCAACCGCGCCGCCGCCGCTTCAACTCCCCCAGCATTGCTATTTTTGGGGGTTACACGGGTTACACGGGTTACAGCCTCGGGAAACCCGCGGATTTCCTCGGTTTTCTGTGCGCCTCCCCTGTAACCCGTAGGCGAGGGGTTACGGGTTACACGGGTTACAGCCTCGGCGGGCGCCGCCCGGACGCGGGCCAGCGCGCGAAGGTCAGCCAGCGCCATTGCCGGCCCCCATGGCATCGCCCCCCCAGGATCGCGCCGGACACGACGTAGACGCGGCGCGGACCCTCGCCCGGTATCCTCGCCAAGACTGCCCGATGCCGCACGTTGCCCCCCAGCAGCAGCCCGCGCCCGGCCAGCAGTTCCGCCGTCCGCTTGGCGTCCAGCCCTTTGCACACCTCGGCTTTCCACGTCTCGGGCAGGATCAGGTATTCCCACCGCTCGCCATCCTCGCCCGTCGCCCGGCGTCGCCAGCCTGCCCGGTTGATCGTGCGCGCGATATCGGGCGGGGCAGGCTCACTACCGGGCACGGTCGGTGCCAGCAGCGTGAATCGGCTTTCGCCATGCGCCTCAAGGAACTGGCGAACTTGCGCCAGCGCCGCGGTATCCTCGCCCGATCCCGCGCCACCGCGTTCCGCCAGCCATGCAGCGAAGCACGCGCCAGCCGCCCGTAGCGCCTCGCCCTCAGGCCAGGGCAACACGCCATAGTCGCGGGCAAGCTCGCCAGCCGCACCGATCAGGGCGAAGCGGCCCGCCACGCTGCCAACTTGCGCCGCCGCGCCGGCCGGAACGTGCTCGGCGACGAACCGCGCCCGCAGCGCCGCCAGCGTGTCGTGTAGCTCGGCCGCATCGACGGCCCTGTCATGTGTCAGCCCGGCGAGGAACACCCGCGCTGCCGGCATGAGCATGGCAGAGGTTTGCAAGCGCGCCGGCGTGGCCCAATCCACCTTCAGCCGGTGGAAGCGAGGCATTACCGCGCCGTCGATCGACGTGTACGGGCGTATCGTTGCCGCGACGTCGGCCACCCACGCCGCCGAAGCGAGGGCGGCATGATGTCAATAACTGCTGCAATTCACCATATTACCAGAGACAAGGCAGTTGGTATTCACTGGCTGCCGAACCGGCGCGGGCGTTGGCATAGGAAGCTGATACACCGGCACTTGATAAGCCGGGCGCGGCTGCTGCATCTGTATTCCAAGGAAAGCGGCGGCTATTGCCCTTCGCTGCCGGTCCCGCTCTATCATGCACTGAATATAATTTTTCGACCCGCGCTCAAGGCCATAGCCGGCGCACGTATCGCCATCACTTTCATAATCCGACTTGCACCCGGCCAACGCCACCAGGGCCAGCAGGGATGCCAGCAACACAGTTCGCATCATTCATCTCCGTTGTTGAGTCGGCCGACCATGACTCGTTCCGCCTGCGTTGGCGAGTCCACTACTGACGCGAGGGCGTGAGTTTTCCCGATCATGACCGTTCCCTTCCAGCGTCACGCCCACCCCGGTGCCGCTCAAACCCCAGCATCAACCCCCGGGCCATCGGATCTGATGTTGCGCCCAGGCGGTTCCGTGCCTGCCCCCGGAAGTAGGCCATGGCGGTTTCGCGCCCAC
>Ga0302202_10007690_pt1 | contig 10362 bp, 9 predicted proteins | sample II_Bog_N3_3_FD_194579 | JGI IMG/M metagenome (GOLD analysis project Ga0302202, IMG submission 194579) | Peat permafrost microbial communities from Stordalen Mire near Abisko, Sweden - II_Bog_N3_3 | ecosystem: Environmental > Terrestrial > Soil > Wetlands > Peat | place: Sweden: Abisko, Stordalen... | reverse complement strand
GAGTAATGTACCGGTGAACACCAGCTACACGCTGGTGATTCAGGCGGGCAAGTGGCGGCGGCAGTTTAGCGAGACGGTGTTGGACACGGCGATTACCGGGTTGACCTTGCATATGCCCTCCACTCATTTGCAGGGCGACATTCCGCTAATTGCCATCGCCACCGGTTCGGTTGATGCGCTGGAGTGTGTGCTGCTGAACATGGGTATTGCGCAATCCGAGTTTGTCGACGACAACGATACCACTGGCGGTCGCATTCACCTTTACAAAGGCAGTTCTTCGCCTGGAGTGCAGATTTCATCCACGACTCCCACTGAAACCACGCTGATGGGTACTGCCACCGATGCAACGCTGTTGAACAGCTACGATGTGGTGATGTTCCCTTGTCAGGGAAACCCGAGCAATCAAGCGACAACGGTTGCCGCTACCAATCTGCTGGGGTATGCCAATGCCGGCGGTCGTGTCTTCGCCACCCATTACAGTTATGCGTGGCTGAATCCCAACTCTCCTTATGATTCACAATTTCCGCCGGTTGCAAACTGGGTGCTAGATACGGTGCCCAGCGACGGACCTGCCACCATCAACACTGGATTCACCGATGGAGCGACGCTGGCTCAGTGGCTTCTGAATGCCGGAGCATCCACCAGCTTTGGACAGGTAGCGCTCTCCACGGTCAAGAACGACATCAGCGGCGTGATTCCACCGACGCAGTCCTGGGCGAAGCTCAACTCCGATGGCGACATCATGCAGATGACCTTCAATACCCCGGTTGGGGCGGCAGCTGCCAATCAATGCGGGCGCGTTCTGTTCAATGAATATCATGTGGTGAATGGTTCGAGCCCCGGTGCGACCTTCCCTATCGAGTGCCCCGCTTCGACGGTGATGACCCCGCAGGAAGAGATGCTGGAGTACGCGCTCTTCGACCTCTCCAGCTTCGTCACGCCGGTGATTGTGCCCACGCTTGGCATTGTCTTCAACCCCAGTCCCCTGGTCGTCAATCAGGGCGATGCCGCCGATCAGGTCACGATACAGGTAACCAACACCAGCACCACCACGGCTATCGACAGCACGCCGATGATGACCATTACCCTGCCTACCGGCCTTACACCGACCTCGCTGACGGATGTAGCGGGCAACTGGAGCTGCACGCTGAGCACTCTGACCTGCATACGAACGGCTGGCATCCCCGCGGGAGATGTTGATTCAGTGGTGCTGACCGTTAGCGTTCCGGTCTATACCTCTGGTGTGGGCACCTCGGGAACCATTACAGCGACGATCTCCAGCCCCAATTTTTCCAACAATGTGCCGGGTACGGATACGGTGATCTTTCAGCAACAGCCACCGATTGTCTGGGCAACGCCAGCGCCGATCATCTATGGAACTCCGTTGAGCGGCATCCAACTGGACGCCACTTCGCAACTGGCCGGCTCTTTCAGCTACACGCCTGTCGCGGGAACGGTGCTGGCAGTGGGGACGCAGACGCTGAAAACTACTTTTACCCCAGCGGATACCACCCACTACGCCACGGCGACAGCTTCTGTCTCACTGACGGTGCTGCCTGCTACGCCAAGTGCGACGCTGACCAGTTCGGCCAACCCGATCTTTGCGACCGGAACGGTTACGTTCACCGACACCCTCTCGGTCTCTGGCGCGCCGACCGCGCCCACCGGCACAGTGACCTTTTACGATGGAACAACCTCGATTGGGTCCGGCACAGTGGCGGCGGGAGTGGCTACCTTTACCACCACAACGCTGGCTGCAGGAGCGCACTCCATCACCGCTGTTTATTCAGGCGACAGCAGCTACAGCGCGGTAACCAGCAGCATTTTCGTTCAGACCATTCAGGACTTTACCATTACTTATACCGGCGGATCGACAGGCGCGGTCACGGTACCGGCTGGTGGTCAGGCGCTCTTTCCCATGATGATCACTCCGCTGGATGGATCAACGCTGCCGGGCGAGGTGAGCCTGACGTTGAGCGGCCTGGAGTCTCAGGCTACGGCCAGCTTTACGCCGGTGACGGTGGCTTCCGGCTCCACGGCGACGATGGTCATGCTGACGGTCAGCTTGCCCAGCCAGTCGATGGCGAAGCCGCCGCAGAGCCCGTTTCATGCGCTTCCGGTGGCGTTGGGGCTGATCCTTCTGCCTCTGGCCGGCCTCAGGCGCAAGACACTGCGCCGCTGGCAGAAGATGATGGTGCTGGCGTTGGCGGGTGGCATCCTGAGCCTGGGGCTGAGTGGATGTGGGGCGAATGTAGCTCCAAAGAGCTATACCTACACCGTTACCGCAACTTCAGGCTTGTTGTCGCACACACTGACAGTGAAGATGACCGTGCAATAGGTCCTGTGCGGACAGCGGTCGGTTAAAAAGAGACTTCAAGGATTCCACCAGGTCATGCCGTCCGGTTCCCGGCCCGCGTCGATCTGCCCGGTCTTCTCCAGGCTGCGCAGATCGACAACGGCGACGAAGTGATCGCGAGGACAGGCAATGAAGGCCCGTGCGCCATCCGGCTGAATGGCGATGCCCGATGCGCCGCGCTCTTCGATGGGGATTCTCTTCACCAGCTTGCGGCTGGCGGCATCGAAGACCGCGAGGTCCTTGCCGGTGTGCATGGTGACCAGCACCAGACGGCCATCCGGGGTGAACTTCAGGCGATTCGCGCCCGTGACCCCAGCTGCGAGTGTTTCTTTTACCTTTTCTGTGCTCAGATCGAGGATGGAGATCGTCCCATCCTGATTTCCCACCCAGGCCTCGCTTTCGTCGGGTGAGACGGCGAATCCCTCCGCGCCCATGCCGACGGGGATCAGCGTGTGCTGCCAGCCGGGAGCGGTGTAGGCGGCAGGCGGTGCTGGCGCTCCGGGAACCATCACCGGCTTCACTGCCACGCGGTCGAAGAGGCTCATGGTGCCCGATCCAGCGTTGGAAGCGACCATCTTTGCTCCGTCTCGCGACACCCAGACCAGATGTGTCTTGTTCTGCCCGGTGCCCAGCGCGGTGAGAACCCGGCCTGTGGCAGGATCGAGCGTGCCCAGCGCCTTGGAACCCTCGGCAGTGAACCAGATTGTCTGATCGTGCAGGAAGAGGCCATGCGCGCCGCGCAGCGGAGTCAGGTCGATGGCGGCAAGCGCCTTGCGTTGGACCAGATCGACCACGGCCAGCGTGTGCAGTGTGGCTTCACCGTAGTTACTGACGTAAGCGGTGCGGTTGTCCGGGCCGACGACCACCTCGTGCGGATCTTCGCCGATAGGCACTGTCGCCACTAGCTGCAAAGAATCGCCATCGACGATAGCCAGCGCGTGCGACTGCTTGGTGACCACCAGCAGCGCTCCGTGCGCGGGCGTTTGGGCTGGCAGCGTTGCGGCAGAGAGCAGGAGCAGGGCCAGCCAGGGGTTGCAGATCTTTCTCATGGACGATCTCCGGTACGCGGCCAAAAGAGCCTGTCGATAGTTTTACGCGATGAAGCTTGAGTCCTGCTGAAGCACGTATGAATAGCTCGTCAGATGGATGGTTCAGCAAACGCAAGAAACCCCACTTTCTCCGCAAATCATTTGCGATGAAAGTGGGGTTTTTCGATTCAACCCGGATTATCCTTCTCGGACAACTGACAACTGACAACTGACAACTGACAACTGACAACTGACAACTGACAACTGACAACTGACAACTGACAACTGTTAGCTGTTAGCTGTCGGCTTGATCAGTATCCCATGATGTTGTAACCGCAATCGACGTACATGACCTCGCCGGTGATGGCGCTGGAGAGGTCGCTGGCCAGGAACAGGGCCGCGCCGCCGACTTCCAGTTGATCGACGTTGCGATGCAGCGGGGCGCGTTCTGCGTGACCGCGCATCATGTCGCCGAGGTCGCCGACGCCGCGGGCGGCCAGAGTCTTGATGGGGCCGGCGCTGATGGCATTGACGCGGATGTTGCGTGCGCCGAGGTTGGCGGCCAGGTAGCGGGTCGCCGACTCCAGGCCCGCCTTGGCGATGGCCATGACGTTGTAGTTGGGAACGACCTTTTCGGCGGCGTAGAAGCTGAGGCTCATGATGCTGCCGCCCTCGGTCATCAGCGGAGCAGCGCCGCGGCTGACGGCGATCAGCGAATAGACGCTGACATCCATGGCCACGCGGAAGCCGTCGCGGCTGGTATTGAGAAAGTCGCCCTTGAGGTCGGCGGCGGGCGCATAGGCCACGGCGTGGACCACGGTGTGGACCTTGCCGTACTTCTCCTTGATCGCGGCAAAGACCGCTTCGATCTCGGCGTCGTTGGAGACGTCGCACTGAAAGCCGGAGGCGCCAGGTAATTCGGCGATCAGCCCCTCGGCTTCGAGCTTCATGCGCTCGTTTTGGTAGCAGATGGCCAGAGTGGCGCCAGCCTCGGAAAGTTTTTGGGCGATACCCCAGGCGATAGAACGCTTGTTGGCCAGCCCGAAGACTACGGCCGTTTTACCTGCCAGATTGATCATGCTTCCTTTCATCCTCCAGGGTCCACGGATAGACAGTGCCAGGGAAGGCTGGACCCATACACTTTTAGAATATCAGCCGTGGCGGTGAATCTTCATCCCCCCAGATCTACAAGCTCGACGGGGCCGACTTCGCGGTTCAAAAAACGGGATCCCAGGCGCTCAAACTTCTCCACCGAATCGGTCGCAAAACACCTGACCTGGACCTGCGCGGTCGGCGGGAGGCGCTGCGCGCCTTCATCTTCGCCTTCCTGCCTCATCAACTCGCGTTGGTTAGAAGGGGTGTCTGCTTCAGTTGCCGGATGGCCAAAGAGCCGGGCAACGGCCTCGGCGGTGGCTTCGGCAGAGTCGATCACCTTCATCCCGGCGGGAACGGCGGCCTCCAGCAGCGGGCGGAGCAGCGGGTAGTGGGTGCAGCCCAGCACCAGGGTGTCCGGCTTCATGCCCATGGCCGTGGCCTCGTCCAGCAATTCCGCCAAGTAGATGCGGATTACCTCGGCGGTGACGGGATGATTGGTCCAGCCCTCTTCGACCAGGGGGACAAGCAGCGGGCAGGCCTTTTCCAGGGCGCGCAGGCCCAGAGCCTGACAGGCGGCGGCGTAGGCATGGCTCTGCACGGTGGCGTCGGTCGCAATCACCAGAACATCGCCGCTGCGGGAAGCGCGGTGTGCGGCGGCGGCTCCCGGCTCGATCACGCCCAGCACCGGAACCGGCACGGCGGCCTGAATGGCGTCCAGAGCCAGTGCACTGGCGGTGTTGCAGGCGATTACCAGAAACTGCGCCCCCTGCTTGTGGACCAGGAACTGGGCGCTCTCGGCGGCGTAGCGGGCGATGGTGCGGCGGGATTTGGAGCCGTAGGGCAGCCGCGCCGTGTCGCCGATGAAAGCATAGTGGGCAAGAGGCAGGCGGTCGAGCAGCGCGCGCAGCACTGTCAGTCCGCCAAATCCGGAATCAAAAACGCCGATTGTGGGGGTCATCTTCCTTCTAGGTAGGTTGGATTCTGAGCGGCTTTGAGAGAGGCAAAACAAAGAGCTTTAAAGACGCTCGCCGCGTACAGGTTGTCTGTGCCAGCGTCCGCCAGGATACTGGCGACGCTATCGCGTAGGAAACGATAGGCGGCAAGCATCTTGTGCAAGGGCGGAGCATCCTGGCCGACGAAGGCGTTGCGAAGCTCGCTTAAAAGGCCTTCAGGAGTGCCGAAGTGAATGTTGGGGTCTGTACCGTCGAGATCGCTCATCGACTTTTGCAGGCGGCGAGGCGTGGATTCCCATAGAAACCAGGAATGGCGCTTGGGGTGCATTTTTGCCCAGGTGATCGTCAGGCCCAACTCCAGGGGCATGTTGAATCGCGGAGTCGCGGGCGGCACGGCGTTGAGTTCGACGCGGGAGAGATCGTGAATGGAGTAACGGCAACTCTGGATAAGGGCCAAAATTCTGTCCAGTCTTCGTTCCCCGCCATAGATGCCTGTCGTCATCAGTGGTTCAAGGCCAAGCTGATAGAGTCCCACAACGTAGGCCAGATAGAGATCCTGAAAATCGATGTCATAGGGGATATTCAGGAAGACCGCATTGGGCTTAACGGGCGGCACTTTCCGAGTCTACTCCAGTTTGAATCGAATCGACTACATCGGATTGCCCGGCGTTCCAGCGCGCACGTGTCTCGTCCATGATGGCCAGCAGTTTCAATTGCCGGGCCTTGGGAATTCGCAGCCGTTTGACCATTTCGTCATACGATGGGCGTTTATCCGGGAGTTGAACAGAGAGCGCCATAACTGCTTCCATCATACCCCTGGCTCAGGAGAAATAAAACCGGATTCTGGCAGTGCTCAGGGCTGCGAAGCCACTGCATCCGAGGTCAGATAGGTGCGGGAGAGGTCGGCGTGGCCGGCCAGTGTGGCGCGGCTCTGGCCGTCCACCAAAAAGCGGACCTGGGTGACGCGGGGCAGGTTGGCGTGCAGGGTTCCGCAGAGCGAAAGGACGGTCAGCGTCTCTGTCTCCAGTCCCGAGGGGTGGTTGTTGGCGAAGCTGCCGGTCAGGTTCACCACGGCCAATAGCGGGGTGGTGGGTTCGGGAGCGGCCTGTGCGTCCGCCGGAACCGGTGTGTCGCCATTGGTCAGGGGAACGGCTACAGTGTTTGTTGCTGTCGCGGGCTTTTCGCTGGTTTTGCCGGGCTGGGCGGTCGCTGGTATGGGCAGCAGGAAGACTTGCAGGATGGCGCTGGCGCCACCGGGAACAGGATGAGTGGCTCCGGGAGCGGCGTAGATATCGAGCAGTTTGCCCAGTACGGCGCGGGCTCGCGCGCCTGGGTCCTGAGGCAGGGGCAGGGAATGAACCTGATTGAGCATGGAGCCGTCGTTGTCGTTGGCCACCAACAGGGTAGCTTCTTCAGCAGCGGCCACAGCGGGGGCCTGGGTCGGCGCGGAGTCCTGGCCGTCGAGCACGCGCTGGTGGGCGCGCTCGCGCAGTTGCCACAGCACCACCCCCATGGCGATGGAGGCGATCAGCAGCAGCACAAAGAGCACGGTCTGGTGGCGGGGAATGTTCATGGCTGGTGGGCCTCCGAACGCCACACCAACAGAGCGGCGGCGATGGCCTCGGCCACACGGGTCTGGTAGCCAGGATCGTCCACGGCGGACTTGATGGTCGCGCTCTCCGGGATGCGCTCAGGGGAGATCTCGATGGCCACGGCGGGGCAAGCCATGCTGTCCAGGGTGGGCAGGGCAGTCCGGCCCAGGGTGACGGCGACGCTGGCGTGTTGCAGGGCCGAGTTCAGATCGCCGGTCAGGGCCAGGCTGCGTGTCACCCAGACCGCCTGCGCGGTCTTCCAGGGATAGAGATGAGCAGTTGGCGCTGGCGAGAGCGAAGAGGCAAAGAGATGCACGCCCGATCCGCTCTCGGCAGCGTGTAAGCTCAAACAGGCCAGAGCCTGGGCGTGGTTGGCGACTTCGATGCGGTGATTGTCGTCGACCGTGGCATCGCTGTCGCGGGTGGTGACTACGTTGATGCCGCGAGCGGCCAGCAGAGAGCGCAGCTTGGTGGTGAACGCCAGGGTAAGGGATTTTTCAAGCTGACCGTTCTTGAAATGTCCGCCCGTGTCGTCGCCGCCGTGCGCCGCGTCCAGAACCACGGTGAAGCGGGACTGAGGCGCTTGCGGGGCGGGCGGAGCCTGCGCGACGGCTATTGAGCCTGTGACTGCCAGCGTCGCCAAAACAAGGGCAGTAAAACAACCCAGTACTCTCCGGGGTCTGTTCTTGAGCCGACTTTCAAACGTTGCCCGCAAAAGGCTTACCTCGGGAGATTGGATGCGCATTTAATTTTTGATGCATAGAGATTATAGAGACCACATCCGATGTTTCAGGATAGCTGCGTGCATCGCATCCGGGGCCAGATCCAGTTCGCCGGGCCAGGCGACCGCGCCGTATTCAAGGGTGACCTGCGCAAAGAGAGAGGGGTCGGCAAGCGCGGCAAAGACTCCAGCCTGTGCCGAATGAACCAAGCCGGACATGTCTACTGTTCCAGTGAGACCGTCGGCAAATGCTACCCGCAACTGAAACTCTGGAAGGGCTTCAACTTCCGTCACGCGCCAAGCAGACCGTGGTGCGACTGCCCCAGTCAAGGCAGAGGGGGAATGTTCGTTGGCAATTGATTCTGTGCGCATAAATCCCAATCCCTCCTCAATTCATTGCGGTATTGCTGTGCCCATTCCAGTACGAGAGCCAAAGCGCGGCCAGGTAAATCTCCTCGAATGACCGCAAAGGTTTCTATGTCAATCAAGGCTTCATATTCAGCATAGAGCGCATGAAAATGAGGCGGAACATGATCGCCAAAGTACATCTGAATCAAGATACCGTAAAATCTGCTGATCGTCGGCATCGGTCTTCTCGGATGAACGATGAAATCATTCCGCCCCAGTTGTTCTCTACGTGCCTAGTCCAGCGCGTAGATCGTCAGACCGCTGAGCAGCTTGGGGAAGAAGTCGGTGGACTTCTGCGGCATCACATCGCCGGCAAAGGCCACTTCCCGCAGTTGCTCCATCGAGACGGGGTTGGTGAGGAAGGTGACGTTGGCCTCGCCTGTGCGCGCCTGCTCGACGGCCTTCTCGGCGCTGCGCAGGTAGCGCAGGTTGGTCTGCTCGCGCACCTTTTCTTCGTCCAGGCCCAGCAGCTTGTCGAGCACGATGGAGTGCAGGTGGCTGAGGTCCAGATTGCGCTGCCGTTCCGGCATCTCGGCCAGCGCGGCGTTGATCACGTCGGTCTTGGAGCGGAGCAGGTAGTCTCCGTCCTTGGTGACGGCGACGAAGGCTACGCCCTGCTGGGCGGTCAAGGTGGCCATCAGGCTGTCGGCATCGGCCGCGGGCAGCTTTTCAACGGTGAAATACTGCTCGGCCGCGGCAGCAAAGGCCGTGGGATCGAAGCTGCTCAGGCTGTGCACCACGCGATGCGTGGGCAGAACCACCAGACCGTCGGAGTCCATGTTGACGAAACTCATCATCACCACGGCTTCCGGATAATCGGGCTGGGGTACCTGCGTCGCGCCGGACTCGGCCTTGGCCACACCGGGAGCCGGAGCGTGCTCCTTGGAGTAGTTCAACGCCGTCTCATAGCGGTGATGGCCGTCGGCGATGATCAGCTTCTTGTCGTCCATCGCCGAAACCAGCAAGCGGACGGTGGCCGGGTCGCTGACCCGCCAGATACGGTGCAAGACGTTGTACTCGTCGGTAACCTCGGCGTCGGCCGGACCGGCGTTGTCGTAAAGAATGCTGTCCACGCTGCCCGCGGGGTCGGAATAGAGCATGAAGATCTGGCCAAAATGCGCGTGCGTGGCCTTGAGCAGGTTCAAACGGTCGCCCTTGGGCTTGCTCAGGGTCTGCTCATGGCGGAAGACCACCTTCTCGGCGTAGTCGTGAACCTTGCCCAGGGCGATGAAGCCGCGGCGTTCCTTGACGATATCGGTGCCGGGAACGGTGAAGCGCTGCGAGTAGGCAAAGATGCAGGGATCCTTCTCCTGCACCAGAACGCCTTGTTCGCGCCACGCCTTCAGATCGCTGGCGGCGCGGGTGTAGACGTTTTGCCCGTCCGGTGCGTCGAACAGTTCAGGCTTGCCCAGAATGACGCGCACCAGGTTATAGGGGCTGCGATCGTAATAGGCCTGCTGCATGGCAGGAGAGATCTTGTCGTAAGGCTGAGTAACGACGTCATCCAAACGGACGACGGAGGGATTGTAGCGCCAGGCGCGAAAAGGATAGATGCGGGCCATACGGAAGGCTCCCCGTTCAAGAGTGGGATGGGCGCTGGGCGGTCCTGTACTTAAAGAGCGGGACCCATCGGCGCCTGACATCGATTGTATCCCAGCAGCCGTTGCAGGGAATGACTTCCGTATCCCAGAACGATACGAGAATTGCGGCCAAAACTGCACGGCAATGGCCGTCAAACCGTGCTACTATCGCCTTCGTTCCATGAGCGTGTCTTGAGGATGGACCATGGGAATGCGTCCAGCGACAGATCGAATTCTTATCCGTAGCCGCCAGGCGGGGCAATTGCTCAGCGGGCTTTGCCTCTGTGGGCTGCTGAGTCTGGTGCCCGCAGGGGCGCAAGACAACTCACTGGACAAGGTGCATGTGACTCCAACAACCCCGGCAGCACCTGCCCAGGGTGCTCCGAAGGGCGCCGAGGCCCCTGCCGCCACCGGCCCGGAGTCTCTGAAAATCCGTCCCGGGGCACTGCTCCGCATGAATGTGGACCTGGTGCTGGTGCCGGTGACCGTCACTGACCCCATGAACCGGTTAGTCACCGGGCTGGAGCAGGAAGACTTTCAGGTCTTTGAAAACAATGGGAAACAGGAGATTCGCAGCTTTGCCAGCGAGGACGCGCCGGTCTCCATCGGCATCATTCTGGACCTCTCCG
>Ga0302202_10007688_pt1 | contig 10363 bp, 15 predicted proteins | sample II_Bog_N3_3_FD_194579 | JGI IMG/M metagenome (GOLD analysis project Ga0302202, IMG submission 194579) | Peat permafrost microbial communities from Stordalen Mire near Abisko, Sweden - II_Bog_N3_3 | ecosystem: Environmental > Terrestrial > Soil > Wetlands > Peat | place: Sweden: Abisko... | reverse complement strand
GCCATCGACCCTTCGAGGATGAGCCGGCTTCCGCCCTCGACCCAAGCACCGTGATCACGTGGAAATCGATTCAGTAGTGCTAGAGCCTGTCCGCGAGGGCGTGCGGCAGGACGACCCCGACGCTGGCGTCAGCTCGTGCCGGACTCCCTCCGCCGCTCGGCGACTCGTGCAACCAGCGCATCCAGGGCGTCGCGGATCGCGTGCCGGAGCGCCGCGTCCGCGACCAACCCATCACCACCGATCTCGCTGCGCGGCACAGGAATCTCCACGCACGCGCCCGTGACGATGTCCGCGTTCGTATAGGTCAGCACGGTCCGCAGCTGCTCATACGTCCCCTTCGCACCGCCCATCGACGCGTTGATCCAGCCGACGGGCTTCTCTTGGATGCCTCCACCCACGGTCCAGTCGAGGAGGTTCTTGAACGACCCGGGCAGCGCACCCGCGTATTCCGGCGTGGAAAACAAGACGGCGTCGCTATCGGCGAGCTGCGCGCGCAGGTGAGCGACGGCCTCGGGCAGCGGATCGCGATCGTCGTCCGGGTTGAAGTGCGGCAGGTCGCCCAGGTGCTCGTACGGCAGCGCGACCACGGGCGGTGGCGTGAGGCCTCGCGCGGTTCTGAGCACCGCCGCGTTCACCGAGCCGCCTCGGAGGCTGCCGCTGATCAACAAGATCGTGTACCGCCGCCCGGCCTCGGCCTCCATCACCCGCACTGTATAGGACATCGCGTCGACACCTCGACTGCGCGCGGAGCATCGGTTGCGCGCGGTCGGGGATGTTCAGTAGCAGCGCGAGGAAGAACCGATGCTCCGCGGGCCGGATCCGCTCTCGACGCTGGACGATCTCGTCTTCTCGGCGGCCCTCGTCGCGATGGAGGCGCATGCGTTCGAGGAGCGCGGTGTGCGGTGAGCGCAGCTCGTCGAGGAGCCGGGTGTACTCGTCGTCCGTCGTGTGGTCGCGGAACCAGCGGAGGAGCTCGAACGCAGTGAGGGCGTCCGCCGCTTCGATCGATCGCCGCGCGCGTTCGTGAAAGGGTCGTCCGAGCGTCCTCAGCAACTCGAGCGTCTGGACCTTCCGGGTGGTGGAGTCGGGCGCGAAGAACGGGTCGTGGGCGATCCCGTTGCGCAGGTAGCTGTACTGCGGGCCCGCGCACGGCGCATTCGTCCTGACGACGATCGAGACCGACGGCCGATCCAGATGGAAGAGCGCGTGAATCGTCCCCGCTCCGGGGCGGATGACCCGGACGTCCCCTTTGCGAAGATGCTCGATCGATCCGAATTCGAGCTTCCCCACCATGAGCCGGTCGGAGTACCGGTGCTCCTCCTCGAACTCGTAGCTCGAGTGGAGGCTCGAGCCCTCGAGAACGTGAAATACACCGGTGAAACCGTGCTGGTGAACCTGCGTCGTACCGTCGACCCAGAAGAGTGCCTGGATGGTGAAGCGCTCGTTCGCGTGAACGATGATCGGGGGCGGTCCGAAGGTGTCCTTCAGATCCCCTTGCCGCGGCAGAAGCGGCGATTCGTGCACCCATTCGACGATGCTCTCGGGCGAGACGTGGTCGCTCGGCCGGAGCGCCGTGAGCTCGGCCTCGGCCACCTCCTGGAAGAGCCGCTCGTCGAAGTCGCGAGCGTGCCACGCGGCGAGAACCCTCGTGCCCAGCTCATCGAAGAATTTCACGGAGCGTTCAGCCCTTTGCTGCCGCCAATGCGAAGTGGCGCGCCTCACGCAATATAGGCGATTCGGAGCGGTGGCGGGTGCGCGCGCGTTCGCGAGGCTACTTCGGACCTCCCGAGCACGTGGCCGGCACGGCACCACTCGTGTGGCGCTTCGCGACGCGTTCCACGCGCTGATGCGTTTGTGTCACGGAAGGGCGCTGCGCTCGCCGCTGCGGCGCGCGCTTCTTCGAGGTGTGCCCCTTGCTTCTCCTCCGGCTCGCCGCAGCTAGCGCGGCTACGGGAGATCATCATGGCCAAACAGAAAGCGTTGAACGTCGTGCTCGTCCACGGCGGCTTCGTCGACGGCTCCGGTTGGGAGAGCGTCTACCGGATCCTGAAGAACGACGGTCACGACGTGAGCGTCGTCCAGAACCCGACTGTGTCGCTCGCCGACGACGTGGCGGCCACGCAGCGCATTCTCGCGATGCAAGACCGCCCCGTGATCCTCGTCGGTCACTCCTACGGTGGAGTCGTGATTACCGAGGCCGGCAATGATCCCAAAGTCGCGGGCCTCGTCTACATCGCCGCCTTTGCTCCGGACAAGGGCGAGTCCGTGGGCACGCTCATCAAGAACCCGCCGCCCGACGCGCCGGTTCCTCCGATCCTGGCGCCGCAAGACGGCTTTCTGTTCCTCGACAAGACGAAGTTTCATGCGGCCTTCGCGGCAGACCTCGACGCCGAACGGGGCTCGTTCATGGCCGACTCGCAGGTGCCGTGGGGGCTGGAGGCTCTCAACGGCACGGTCAACCGGCCCGCATGGAAGACGAGGCCGAGCTGGTACATGGTCACGACCGAAGACCGGATGATCCCGCCGGCGGCTCAACGGTTCATGTCGAAGCGCGCGGGCTCGACCGTTGTCGAGGAGAGGGGCAGTCACGCGATCTACGTGTCCCAGCCCAAGGCCGTTGCCGCGCTCATCGCGCGCGCCGTCCAGGATGTGAATGCGGCGGTGACCTGAGTCCCGTCGGATCGCGTTCGTCCGGCGCCTCCGGCGTCGGCGGGGGGTTCGGGGTCGTTCTCGCCGCGTCGGAGGGCGCGGCGGGAACGGGGCGGGTCGTCTCTCTCTCGACTACCCCGTCACGACCTCGAACTCGGCCTCGGCGGCGATGTACGGCACGTACCGGAAATCCCGGATCGACTTCACCCGCCCCGCCTCGAACTCGAGCAGGATGAAGTACGCGGGCTTTGAAGCGCCAGCCACGTACGCGGCGAACGCGAGCTGGCCCTCGAGGCGGACCACGCGGAGCGTGACGTCCTCTTTCTCGTAGCGCCCGAAATACATCCCGACCTGCTTGCCGCGCCGCTGCGACTTCGACACCAGGTCGAGCCGGCAGTCGTCGCTCACGAGACCGCGCACGCCGTCCCAGTCGCGCGCGTTGAAGAGGCGCGCGTAGCGGTCGAGATCGGCGAGCGTGGTCACGTTGGTCTCCACCTGTTCACGGTGCAGCTCCAGCAGTCTTCGGCGCCCCCGGACGAGCGTGGCCTTCACGGCCATCACCGTGGTCCCCATCGTCTCCGCCGCCTCCTCCAGGGAGTGGCCGAGCACGTCCTTCAAGATGACCGCGCTCCGTTGCGTCGTGGGGAGCGACAAGAAGCGCGCGAGCGCAGCGCGCACGACCACGGGATCCGGCTTGTCGTCGAAGCCGGCGAGGTCCTCGATCTCCGCGCTCGGCTCGGTGTACTTCCGTCCGTGGCTCTTGAGGAAGTCGATCGCCGCGTTGTGCGCGATGCGGAAGAGCCACGGGCGAAGCGGCGGAATGTCGGCGGACAGGCTCAAGGCATAGAAGGCCTTCGCCAGCGTCTCCTGGACGATGTCCTCCCCCTCGATGACCGAGCCGGTCAGGCGCGCGCAGTAGCGGTGCAGCTCGGGGCGCACGCTGTCGACGAGTGCGAGGAACTCCTCGCGGGCCGCGCCGAGCGTCGAGGGCGTCTGGGTCACGCACTGCACCGTACCGTCAGTCACCGAGCCACGTCACTTGCCCTTGGCGATCGCGCGCATGCGGGTGTTCTTCGGGTTGTGCTCGACCTCGGCCAGGCCGAGCGCTTCGAGCACCGGCGGCACGTACATCCCGAACCGCCCGCGGAGCCCCTTCTTCAGCCCGTACCAACACTTCACGGGGTTCGTGCTGGAGCGGCCCCACGCCTCGACCGTGCCCTCGGCGGCGGGCTTCTGCTCGTCCGCGCTCCCGAGCGGCACCCATCCGTCGTCCGCCCCGCACTTCTTCAGCATGGCGTGGAGATCCTCGATGCAGCGCAGCTGGTAGCGCAGCTGCGTCTTTCCGACCTGCACCACGAGCGCCGGCGGATCGGCCGCCTCGTCCCGGTACGCCAGGAAGTCCGACGTCCCGGGGGGCGTCTTCAGCTCCCAAGGCTTCGCCGCCGTGCCGAGCCCCTTCACCTTGCCCGGCGCGCTCACGACGCCCTCCCTTCCGCCGCACGCTTCAGATCCTCGGCGTACGCCTCGAAGATCGGTGCGAAGTCCGGGAGCGAGCCTTTGATCATCGGGAGCATCAGCCCTTCGTGCTCCTCCTTCATCGCGAACTCCGTCGACCCGTCGGGCTTCGGCGTGAGCTCGAAGGTGCGGACCCCCCGGAACATCGGCGACATTCCGTCGCTCCAGACCATCGACCGGCCGGGCGCCACCGCCGAGACCTTCGGCGTGAACACGCGCGTCGGGGCGCTCGGGACCTTCAGCCTGAGCGTCTCCCCTTCGGCGATCGTCCCCTCGATGCTCGTTACGGTGGAGTTCCAGCGTGGGAAGCCGGCGGCGTCGGTCAAGAGGCGCCAGATCTCGTCCGGGCTCGCCTGGATGGTCGTGCGGATGGCGCAATCCATGCGAAAGGCGCCGTTCGTCTTCTGGGCTCTGGGTCCGGTCTTCATGGGGTCCTCGAGGGGAGGACGACCGGGGGGACCGAAAGGATGCGCCCGGGCGATCGATTTCTTCAGAATCCGTTCGCGACCTGGACTGCGATGCGCCCGCGCGTGCCTGGCCGAGCTCGTGCGAACGACGTGAAGAGAGCGCTCGCGCGCCCGCGCTCCCCGAAGACCTCGCCCGCCGGGAGGCGGGGTGACGCTTCGCCCGACGTCTCCCCGATCGGCATCCGCGGAATCTCGCAGGGCGTCGGCTACGACGAGCCGGAGCGCGCCGCGATCGCGGCCTCGTCGACGGCGCGCAAGATGCGCCGCGCGTGGGCGAGGAAGCGCTCGCCCGACGGCAAGAGGCGCACGCCGCGCGGCGTACGCTCGAGGAGCGGCGCGCCGAGCTCGTCTTCGAGCATTCGCAGCTGGCGGCTGAGCGGCGGCTGGGAGATATGCAGCCGGCTCGCCGCGCGCGTCACGTTTCCTTCCTCGGCCACGGCGACGAAGTAGCGGAGCTGCGAGAGGCTCATGTCGAGCTGAACGTAGCAGAGGCATCGCGGCGGGCAGGCAGATAGAAACGGTATTGGATCCCGGCCTTCCGTTCGCGAAGGCTGCCGGCATGTCGATCGAGCTCTTCGCGGAGGCGGACGTCGCGCGCCTCCGCCGCGCCGGGCGGATCGCCGCCGAGACGCTCGCCGCGATCGGAGCGCGCCTCCGCGCGGGGATCGCGACGGCGGAGATCGATCGCTGGGTGCGCGAGGACACGAACAAGCGCGGCGGAGTGCCGAGCCAGCTCGGGTACAAGGGATTTCCCGCGGCCGTGTGCACCAGCCGGAACGAGGTCGTGTGCCACGGCATGCCGAGCAAGACCGACGTCCTTCGCGACGGCGACATCGTGAACCTCGACGTGACCACGATGATGGACGGCTTTCACGGCGACACGTCCGCGACGTTCGTGATCGGCCCGGCGAGCCCGGCCGCCATCCGCCTCGTCGAGACCGCGCGCCGCTGCCGCGACGCCGGAATCGCCGTCGTCCGCGACGGCGCGCGCCTCGGCGACGTCGGCGCGGCCATCGCCGAGGTCGCGCACACGGCGGGCTATTCGGTGGTCAGAGACTTCGGCGGCCACGGCATCGGCCGGAAGATGCACGCGGAGCCGCACGTCCCGCACACCGGCACGCGGGGCACGGGCATGCGCCTCCGCGCGGGCATGGCGTTCACGATCGAGCCGATGATCAACGAGGGGACCGCCGACGTGCGCATGAAGGACGACGGGTGGACGGTCGTCACCGCCGACGGTCGCCTCTCGGCGCAGTTCGAGCACACGGTGGTGGTGACGAAGGACGGCTGCGAGGTGACGACGCGGTTGGACGCGGTCGAAGACTCGCGCTGATCGTCCCATCCGGAACGCGGCCGCCGGCCGTACCCGACCTCCAAGCTGAGCCCGGACGCTGCTGGAGGCGCCCGCGAAGCATCCGGGCGCGCGTGGACCAGCTGTCGGCGCGCCGCGAGCGGCAAGACGTCCTCGATGACAACGCGACGCGATGGCCGGAATCCGCGATCGGCGGTACTCCCTCCCCCATGCGACCCCTCAGGTACTCCATCAACGTCACGTTGGACGGGTGCTGCGATCATCGTGCGATGATCGCGGACGAAGACTTGCACCGTAACGCGGCCGAGAACATCGGGCGGGCCGATGCCCTCCTCTTTGGCCGGGTGACGTACGAAATGATGGAGGCCGCGTGGCGGCCAGCGGCGCAGACGGGGGCGAGGCCTGATTGGATGGCTGACTGGATGGTTCCCTTTGCGCGGAAGATCGACGCGGCAAAGAAGTACGTCGTGTCGAGCACCCTCGACCGGGTCGACTGGAACGCGGAGCTCGTGCGCGGGGATCTGGCGAAGGCCGTTCAGGAGCTCAAGAGCGAGTCGGGTAACGGACTGTTCGTGGGGGGCGTGAAGCTCCCGCTGGCCTTGGCGGAGCTGGGATTGATCGATGAGTACGAGCTCGTGGTGCAGCCCGTCCTGGCGGGGCATGGGCCCACGTTGTTCGCGGGGCTATCGAAGCATGTCGTCCTGAAGCTCGTGAGCCGGCTGGAGTTCGGCTCGGGGGCGGTGGCGATGCGATACGAGCCGAATAGGTAGCCATCGGGCTCGGTGGCGACGCTTCCCCTCGCGCTCCACGATCGTGAGCCCGCGGCACGTTGCGCAGGGCGGTCGGCAAGTCCCGCCCTATGGGGTTCCAGCGGCTTTCGCGTCAGCGCGCTGGACGCCGCAAGATTCAAGGGTGCGCTGCATCACGACAGCCAGCGCTCGCTCCACGCCCTCGCCCTCATCGCCGCGGGTGGGGGACTCGCGAACGTCAAAGTCGACCCGACTCTGGCCACGGCGATCGTCAGCGTCCTCGATTGCAACGAGACCCCGGCGAGCGACATGCTCATCACCGCCGGCGCGCCTGGCCCTAGCGAGAAGCTCGTCTACCTGTACGATAGTCTGCCGTCCGCGAGCGCGACGCACACCGACACGACCGGTTCCGCCATCATTTACAACGTCACCCCGGGGACGTTGGCGCTCACTGCCAGCTTCGCCTCCGACAATCGGCCGCTTCGCTCGGTGTCTACCCTCGCGCGCGTGGGCTGGGTGACGTTCGTACAGATCCGGCTCGATCAGGCGACCCGCGTGCCGCTCTGATGGCGAGTAGATTCTCTCGCTGCCTCGGTGAGAATGGCGGTACGGCTTCCATACCGTTCGAGGCCAGCCGCGCGCCCTAGCCTTCCCGACATGAGCGCCGCATCGCGCTCAATCCCCCTACGGTACGCGGCTCACCTGGCAGGGGGCGACCTCAGCGACGGCGGTGTCGTCGTGCTCAGCCCCACGACGCCGGGCGTGGACGTCGAGGCCAGAGCGCGTAGAGGAAGAGCGGCGCGAACAGCACCAGCTCGGCGGCCGCGACCTGCAGACCCGACGGCGAGAACAACGCGGCTCCGATGGGAGCTACCGGGATCGGCTGCCACGGGAGGAAGTACCGACGGGTGGTGAAGGGCCAGAGGAGTGCAACGCCCATGCCGCCGTCGGTCAGGCGTCGAGCAGTCCATGCGAGGCAACTACGAGCGCAACGATCGCGCCGAAGGACTTCGCCGAGCATCCGACGGCTCGGGGGCGCGACTCGCGCCCTGCGGCGAGCCAGAACAGCACCCCGACGGTCAGCGCTGCGACGAGCGAGTGGCTCGCCCCGCGATGTCCCCATGCGACGCCGTACGGCACGCCCAGCGGAAAACCGATGACATCGGCGTCCGGGAACAGTGAGAGGGCCGAGAGCGCAATCATTGAGCCGCCGAGGGGACCGCTCGCGGTTCGGCTCTTCCACGTCGCTCGTGCCGCAGCCAGACCGACGGCGAGGTGACCGATGCTCGCCACCTCCAAACGTGCGCGCGGAGGCCGCGCTTGATCTGGAGACGAGCGATCGTCCTCTTCCTACCATCGGAAGGCTCACCCGCCGGAAGTGGCTTGGAGACTCTCGCCCTCGCCGACTAGGATTCCGCTGGGCGCCGCCCCAGAAAAAAAAACGGGGCGCATGTCGATCCGGACCGGGCTCGTTCGTCGCCTGATCGAACCCCAGGAGGAGTGATGAAATATCTCGCGTTCGTCCGTCATCCCGAGTCGATTCGCCAGTCCCCGCCCCCGCCCGGCTTCATGGAGGTGATGGGGCAGTTCGTGCAGAGGTGCCGCAAGGACGGCAGCCTCGTCGATACCGGCGGCCTAACGCCTAGCAAGGACGGCGCCCGCATCCGGGTCTCCAGCGGCAACCTCACCGTGACCGACGGCCCCTTCAGCGAGAGCAAGGAGGTCATCGGCGGTTGGGCCATCCTGCAGGGCGCCTCGAAGGCGGACGTGATGCGCGTGGCCACCGAGTTCATGGAGCTGCACCGCAGGCATTGGCCGGGCTTCGAGGGCGAGTCCGAGCTGCGTCCGATGTTCGATCCGGGCATGGGCCCCTGAAGAAGAAGAACGAGAGAAGAAGAAAGAAGGAGAAGAACGATGCGCGTGATGGTTTTCGTACCTGGTGATGCCAACTCCGAAGCTGGGACCATGCCCAGCCCCGAGCTGGTCGGCAAGATGATGAAGTTCAACGAGGAGCTCGTGAAGGCGGGCGTCATGCTGGCGGGCGACGGCCTCATGCCGACGTCGACGGCCAAGCGCGTGCGCTTCTCGGGCTCGCAGCGGACGGTCCTCGACGGTCCTTTCGCCGAGACCAAGGAGCTCATCGCCGGCTACTGGATCTGGCAGGTCAAATCGATCGAGGAGGCGGTCGAGTGGCTCAAGCGTGCGCCGTTCGACGGCGGTGTCGAGGTGACGCTGAGGCCCATCTTCGACCCCGCGGACTTCGGTAAGGAGCTTCCTCCGGAGCTGCGCGCCAAGGAAGAGAAGCTCCGCGCCGAGGTCGCGCGGCACCGCGGCTCGTGATCGCAGGCGAGGCGTGGCGTGAGTGGTGAGGGGGGCGGGGCCACCCGAAAGGCCGTCGAGGCAGTCTGGCGGATCGAGTCCGCCAGGCTGATCGGCGGCCTCGTCGCCGTGGTGCGCGACGTGGGCCTCGCCGAGGATCTCGCCCAGGAGGCCCTCGTCACCGCCCTCGAGCGATGGCCGGAGACCGGCATCCCGGAGAACCCCGGCGCGTGGCTCATGGCCACGGCGAGGAATCGCGCGATCGATCTGCGCCGGCAGCGCCGGATGCAGGAGCGCAAGCACGACGCGATCGACGAAGAGACCTCGCGTCTGCCGCGCGCCGGCCCCGACCTCGAGACGGTCCTCGACGAGAGCGTCGGTGACGACCTGCTCCGGCTCGTGCTCATCACGTGTCACCCGGTCCTGTCGGCCGAGGCTCGCGTGGCGCTGACGCTGCGCCTCCTCGGCGGGCTCGCGACCGACGAGATCGCGCGCGCGTTCCTCGTGCCCGAGCCGACGATCGCGCAGCGCATCGTGCGGGCGAAGCGAACGCTCGGCGAGGCGCGCGTCCCCTTCGAGGTGCCGCGCGGCCCGGAGCTGTCGGCGCGGCTCCCCTCGGCGCTCGAGGCGATCTACCTCGTCTTCAACGAAGGCTACGCGGCGACCAAGGGCGACGACTGGACGCGCCCGGCCCTGTGCGAGGAGGCGCTGCGCCTAGGGCGCATTCTCGCGCAGCTCGTGCCCGGGGAAGCCGAGGTCCACGGGCTCGTCGCGTTGATGGAGATCCATGCGTCGCGCCTCCCCGCGCGCGTCGGTCCTTCCGGAGAGCCCATCCTGCTGCTCGATCAGGACCGCTCGCGCTGGGATCAGCTACTGCTCCACCGGGGGCTCGCGGCGCTCGTCCGCGCCGAGGCGCTCAAGCAGCCGCTCGGCCCCTACGCACTGCAGGCCGCGATCGCTGGCTGCCACGCGCGGGCGCGGACGGCCACAGAGACGGACTGGGAGGGCATCGTCGCGCTCTACGACGCGCTCGCCCAGCTCACGCAGTCACCGGTGGTCGAGCTGAATCGGGCCGTGGCCGTCTCGATGGCCTTCGGACCCGCCGCTGGGCTCGAGCTCGTCGACGCCCTCGTGAACGAGCCGGCGCTCGCCTCGTACCACCTGCTGCCGAGCGTGCGCGCGGACTTCCTCGTGAAGCTTGGTCGACTCGACGAGGCCCGCAAGGAGCTCGAACGCGCGGCGGCGCTCGCGCAGAACGCCAGGGAGCGAGAGCTGCTCCTGATGCGGGCGGCGGCGTGCCGCACGGCCGGATCGTCGTGACGTAGACCCTCTCGGTCGCCATCTGGAGTCGA
>Ga0302202_10007675_pt1 | contig 10379 bp, 8 predicted proteins | sample II_Bog_N3_3_FD_194579 | JGI IMG/M metagenome (GOLD analysis project Ga0302202, IMG submission 194579) | Peat permafrost microbial communities from Stordalen Mire near Abisko, Sweden - II_Bog_N3_3 | ecosystem: Environmental > Terrestrial > Soil > Wetlands > Peat | place: Sweden: Abisko, Stordalen... | reverse complement strand
ATCGGCCATATCGACTATCTCGACCCTTCGGTTGCCGCCAACACCGATACCGTCACCCTGCGCGCGGTGTTCTCCAATCCACTGCGGGCCGATGCCAAGCCGAACGAGCCGGGCAATCGTGAGTTGATCGATGGTGCGTTCGTCACCGTCGTCGTGGAGGGCGTGCAGCCGATCCAGGCGCTGGCGATCCCGCGCGCTTCGGTGTTGACCGACCAGCAAGGCAATTTCGTCTATGTCGTCGATGGCGAAGGCAAGGCGCAGATCCATCGCGTGACGTTGGGGCAAAGCACGCCGGATTCGGCGGTGGTCGCCTCGGGCCTTGCCGAGGGTGATGTGGTGATCACCGAGGGGCTGCAGCGCGTGCGTCCCGGTGCGCCGGTCAAGGCCGCTCCTGCCGCCCCTGCGGTGAAGGGCTGAGCGTATGTTTTCCGATATTTTCGTTGATCGCCCACGTCTGGCGATTGTCATTGCCATCGTCACCACGCTGGCCGGCGGGCTGGCGCTGACGCAAATTCCGGTCAGCCAGTTCCCGGACATCGTGCCGCCCATCGTGCAGGTGACGACGAAATTCCCCGGTGCGTCAGCCGCCGTCGTTGAAGCTTCCGTCGCCCAGCCGCTGGAAGCGCAGATCAACGGCGTCGATAAGATGATCTACATGAAGTCCAACTCGGGCAATGACGGCAGCTATTCGCTGTCGGTCAGCTTCGAGCTGGGCACCAATCCGGACATCAACACGGTCAACGTCAACAACCGCGTGCAGGCGGCGTTGTCCAAGCTGCCGTCGGATGTGCAGCATGCGGGTGTGACGGTCTCCAAGCGCAACACCGCGATTTTGGAGTTCCTGCAAATCTATTCGGAAGACGGCAAACTCTCGCCGCTCTTTCTGTCGAACTACACCACCATCAACGTGCTCGACGCGCTCAACCGCGTGCCGGGCGTGGGTCAGGCCAATTTGTTCGGCGCGCTCGATTACTCGATGCGCATTTGGTTCCAGTCCGACCGGCTGATCAGCCTCAACCTGACGCCGGGTGACATCCTCACCGCCATTCAGGCGCAGAACGCGCAAGCCCCGGTCGGGCGGCTGGGCGCGCGGCCGATGAGTGATGATGCCTCGGTGCAGATCAATCTGGAAACCAAGGGCCGGTTACAGACGCCGGAGGAATTCGGCCATATCGTCATCCGCTCCAACCCGGATGGCTCGGTGCTGCGGCTGTCTGATGTCGCGCGCATCGAACTGGGCGCAGCGACGGAGGACGTCGAAAGTCGCCTGAATGGCAAGCCTGCGGTGGCGATTGCGGTCTATCTCGCCCCAGGGGCCAACGCGGTGGCAACGGCGGCACGGGTGAACGACACGTTGACCCGCATTTCGCAGCGATTCCCCGAGGGGATGAAGCAGATGGTGTTCTACGACAGCACCACCTTCGTCTCAGACACCATCCATGAGGTGATCAAGGCGCTGCTGGAAGCCTTCGTGCTGGTGGTGATCGTGGTCTTCCTCTTCCTGGGCAATGTCCGCGCGACGTTGATCCCGCTGGTGGCGGTGCCGGTGTCGCTGATCGGCACCTTCGCCGCTCTGCTGGCGTTGGGATACACCGCCAACACGGTCTCTCTCCTGGCCCTCGTGCTGGCGGTCGGCATTGTGGTCGATGATGCGATTGTGGTGGTGGAAAACGTCGAGCGCGTGCTGGAGGAGCATCCGGAATTGTCGCCGCGTGCGGCCACCAAGAAGGCGATGGCGCAGATCACCGGGCCGATTATCGCCATCTCGCTGGTGCTGCTGTCGGTGTTCGTGCCGATTGGCTTCATCCCCGGCATTTCCGGCACTCTGTTCCGCCAGTTCGCGGTGACGATCTCGGTGGCGATGGTGATCTCGGCGATCAACGCCCTCACGCTCTCGCCCGCCCTCTGCGGCGCGCTGCTGCGCCATGGTGGGCCGCGTAAGGGGGTTATGGGCTGGGTCGGGCGCGGCATCGACAAGACACGCGACGGTTATGCCCGTCTGGTGCGGCGTTTGGTGCGGTATTCCGTCCTCGCTCTGGTGTTGGTGGCCGCCGCCGGTGTGGGGATTTTCGGCATTGGCCGCCTGACGCCGCAGAGCTTCCTGCCGACCGAAGATCAGGGCGCGTTCTTCGTCTTCGCGCAATTGCCCGATGGTGCCTCGGAGGCCCGTTCGCGGGCGGTGGCGGCGAAGATCGAGAAGGTGCTGCTCGGCCAGCCGCAGGTTGAGAACGTGCTCTCCATCGTCGGCTTCTCGCTGCTCGATGGGGGCGCGCAGAGCAATGCGGTCTTCCTTGTGGCCCACCTGAAGCCGTTTGCCGATCGTCAGGCGGTGCAGGATCGGGTGCAGGCGGTGATTCCGCGGGTGTTCGGTGCGGTGAGCCAGATCCGCGAAGCGTTCGTCTTCCCGGCCAATCTGCCGCCGATCATTGGCTTGGGCACCGGCTCGGGCTTCGAATATCAGCTGCAAAATCTTGAAGGCAAACCGCCGGTGGAGATGGGCGGCGTGATGGGCGCGATTCTGGGGCGGGCAAACGCCGATCCGCGCCTGACCCGCGTTTTCTCCACCTTCACCGCCACCACGCCCTCGCTGTATCTGGATATCGACCGCGACAAGGCGCAGGCGTTGGGGCTGACGATTTCGGACGTCTTCCAGTCGCTGCAAGCCACGTTGGGCGGCATCTACGTCAACGATTTCAACCTTTATGGCCGCACTTGGCAGGTGAACATCGAAGGCGAGGCGGCGGATCGGACGCAGATTTCCGATCTGTGGCGCATTTCCGTGCGCAACAAGCAGGGCACGATGGTGCCGCTGCGCTCGATCGCCGATGCGCGGATCGTTCTCGGGCCGCAGACGATCAGCCGGTTCAACAATTACCGCTCGATCACCATCAACGGCGAAGGCGCGTTCGGCGTCTCCTCCGGCACGGCGTTGCAGACGATGACGGAGCTGTCGAGCCAGACGCTGCCGGCTGGGTATTCGTTTGAATGGTCGGGCACCGCATATCAGGAGATCCAGGCGGGCGGGAAGACGTTCTATCTGCTCTCGCTGGCGGTGTTGTTCGCCTATCTGTTCCTCGTCGCCCTCTATGAAAGCTGGGTGATCCCGGTGCCGGTGTTGCTGTCGGTGTCAGTCGGCGTGCTGGGATCGTTCATCGGCCTGCTCATTTCAGGATCACCACTGGATCTGTATGCGCAGGTTGGTCTGGTGGTGCTGATCGCGCTGGCGGCGAAGAACGGCATTCTGATCATCGAATTCGCCAAGGAGCAGCGCGAGGCCGGGCATGCCATCGAGCAGGCGGCGGTGCTGGGCGCGCGGACGCGGTTCCGTGCGGTGATGATGACCTCGATTGCCTTCATCCTCGGCCTGATTCCACTCGTCAACGCCACCGGGGCGGCGATGCTGTCGCGTCGGGCAGTGGGCACGCCGGTGTTTGCGGGCATGATCGCGGCAAGCAGCATCGGCATCTTCCTGATCCCGATGCTCTATGTGTGGTTCCAGACCGCGCGCGAATGGGCCAAGCGCAAGCTGCATGGCAAGGCGCATTGATGGGTGTTTACGGCGTGCGGTGAACTTCACCTCCGCACGTCGGCTCCGGCACCCCGGTGGTGCCGGGCAATGACAGTGGCAAGCCGCGCAGGCTGCGCACGGCGAGGAAGCCGAACGCCTGCGCCTCCAACGCGTCGCCCTGCCAGCCAACCGCTTCGACCGGCTCGACCGCAACACCGAGTGTCTCGGCCAGTCCCGCCATCAACGCCGCATTCAACCGCCCGCCGCCAGTGACCAGCCAGCGCATGGCCGGGCGAGGGAAATGCGCGCGGGCCTGGGCAACTGAGGCGATGGTGAAGGCCGACAGCGTGGCCGCCCCATCCTCCAGCGACAGCCCGTCGAGCAGCGAGGAGGTGAAATCGTGGCGGTCGAGCGATTTCGGTGGGGTTTTGGCGAAATACGGATGCGTCAGCAGATGCGCCAGTCGTCGCTCATCCACAATTCCGGCACTGGCCAGTAGGCCGTCCTCATCATATGCGGCCCCAGTGCGACTGCTGACCCAATCGTCGATCAGTGCATTGCCCGGCCCGGTGTCAAAGGCGAGCAACTCTCCATCGGCACCCAGATAGGTCACGTTGCCGACTCCACCCAGATTGAGCACCGCCAGCGGGCGTTCGAGTTCGGCGGCCAGCGCTTGATGGAACACCGGCACCAACGGCGCACCCTGACCACCTGCCGCGACATCGGCGTGGCGGAAGCGGTTGACCACGGTGATCCCCAACATCCGCGCCAAGGCAGCTCCATCGCCGAGTTGGCGGGTGAAGCGGCGTTGCGGGCGGTGCAGCACGGTCTGGCCGTGAAAGCCCACCACGTCGATACCGGCGGGTTGCATCCCGGCCTGATGCAGCAGAGCCATCACCGCCTCGGCATGGGCGGAGGTGATGGCGGCTTCCAGTCCGATCAAGGCGTTGTGCTCGGCGCGTGCTGGATCAGCCATGGTGGCGAGGATGTCCGCGCGCAATCCGGCGGGCATTTTCATCGTCAGAAACGCGCCGAAGCCAGCCACATGCTCGCCATCGGTGTCGATCAGCGCGGCATCAATGCCGTCCGCCGACGTGCCGCTCATCAATCCGATGGCGCGCAGTTGGGTCATGGTGTGCCGAGCGGCAGGTCCATTGTTGTCCAGCCCGGCGCGATGCGCAGCGTGGTCATCGCGCAGAGATCCACCCCGCGCCGCTCCTCCGCCGCCCGGTTGGCGAACACCGCGCGGATATCGGCCGAACACGGGCCATGGAAGGTGAGCTTGCGCTGCTCGTTGACCGACATCGCCGCCGTGCTCAGTAAGTCATCGCCCCATTGGGCGGCATCCTGCGGCGAGATGAATAATTGCTGGATCGGCATCGGCGTCTTGTCGACCACCGTGACGGTGTGCGCCGGACCTAGCGCGTCGGGTGGGACGGTGGCAGTTTTGCCGTCAAAGGTGATTGCGTGCGTCTTGCACAGATTCATCCCGCGTTGCTCCTCACGCGAGAGGTCGTCATAGACGGCGAGCAGGTCGAAGCCGCAATCGCGCGTCTTGCCGAGTGCGAACACCCGCTGCACGCCGACATCAAGCACCGCGTCGCCCAACTGGTCGCTACCCCAGGCATCGGCAGTTTGCGGTGAGACATATAATTCAACGATGGAGTGCTTGCCGTGATCGGTCACGACCACGCTGCGGTCAACCAATGGGCCCGGCGGAATATGCGTCCGGGTTTGCGGCGGCGTTTGGCACAAAGCCGCCATTGGCAGCAGCAGCACCATGCCCAACCAGGCCGCGAAACCGCGCATTGCTTCCTCCGTGCGCCAGAATGTCCAGCGGCTCCAAGGACATGTGGCGAGTTGCACCGGGTTGCCGCAAGGCCTGCCGGCGCAGTTGTGACATTTCCGTCGAGATCTGTTGCAATTTTGCCAGAAGCGCTATGTTCATCCCATGAGCACGGAAGAACACAAGCCCGCCCCCGCACCCGAGGCCGAGCAGAAGCCTGCACCCAAGCCCGCAGAGTTGCCGAAGGAAATCGGCGGCGTCGCTGGTCCCGAACCGACGCGTTACGGCGATTGGCAGCATAAGGGCCGGGTTTCGGATTTTTAGGTCCGCGCCACCCCGGCTTCCGGGAATTTCCGCAAGATGACCAGCATCAGCGCCATCGCCGGGAATGCAGCACCCATCGCCAGCGTGTAGAAGCCCTGAAAGCCCAGTGCGTCTACCGCATAGCCGGAAAACCCGCCCAATGTGTGCGCCGCCACCACGGCGAGCGAGGTCAGCAGCGCGTATTGCGTGGCGGTGAAGGCGGAGGCGCAAAGGCCTGAGAGATAGGCCAGGAACGAGGCCGTCGCCACACCCTGCACCAGCGCCTCGGTCAGCACGGTGACATAGAGCAGATCCACTCGTCCCGGACTTCCCGCCAGCCAGACATACATCGCCATCGCGAAAGTCTGCGCAAAGCCGGTGGCCACCAGCGCGCGACGCAGGCCGAGTCTGGCCACCACCACGCCGCCTGCCGCCAATCCGGCCAGCGTGCCGCCAAGCGAGAAAATCGCGGTTCCGGCCACGATGTCTCGTGAGAATCCGAGGAAGCGATACAGTGGGGTGAGCATGATCCCGGCGGTGTTTTCGCCCAAATTGAACAGCAGCACGAAGCCCAGCACCAACACGCCGCCGGGTCGGGCGGTGAATTCCCGTAACGGCTCCATCACCGCCTGTCGCACCCGCTGCAATACCCCGCCGTCCAGGCGATGCCGTGAGGCGGGCAAAGGGGGTTCACTGGCGGCCAGGATGACCGGTGCGGCGCAGGTGGCGAGCAGGGCCATCGCCAGCAAGGCCCAAGTCCAACCAATGACGCCGACCATGCCGAGCACGCCGCCGCTGGCCACCAGCATGGCAATTCGGTAGCCCCAGACATAGATTGCAGTCGCCAGCCCCTGATCGTCAGCGTCAAAACTCTCGATGCGCCAAGCGTCGATGGCGATGTCCTGGGTGGCGGAGGCGAGGGCGATCAGGGCGGCGGCGGCAAAGGCGTGCAGGGCGGTGCTGCTGATCGACAGCGCCACGATGGCGAGCACAAGAATCGGCTGCATCGCCAACATCCAGCCCCGCCTGCGCCCAAACCGCGCAAGACCAAAGGGAGGGGCGGCGTGGTCGAGCAGGGGCGACCAGAGGAATTTGAAGGTGTAGGCGAGGCCGATATTCGCCGAAAGCCCGATGACGGCCACCGGCGTGCCGAGTTCAACGAGGAACTGCCGCAGGGTGGTGATTGTCAGCATCAGCGGCAGGCCGGAGGCGAAGCCGAGGCCCGCCATGATCCAGGCGCGGCGGGAGCGCAGGGTGAGGGTCATTCGCCCAAAACCCCGTCATTGCCCCCTTTTTCGTCATTGCGAGGAGGCAAAGCCGACGAAGCAACCCATCGAGCCACAAGCCGAGCCGATGTTTCGATGGGTTGCTTCGTCACTTCGTTCCTCGCAATGACGAAAAGGGGGCAATGATGAAAAGAGGTGAACTACGCCTGCTTCAACTCGATCAACGACTTCCGAATACCCCGGCTGCGCTGGATTTTGTCGGAGATATAATCCCCATCGCCCCACCGCACCGCGCGCGCCATCGCCGAGGCGTCTTCGGTGAAGCGGGCGAGCATTTCCAGCAGCGCCTCACGGTTGTTCAAGAATACGTCGCGCCACATCGTGGGGTCAGAGGCAGCAATGCGGGTGAAGTCGCGGAACCCGGCAGCGGCGAATTTCAGCACCTGCTGGCGGCTCTCATCGGCCAGATCATCCGCCGTGCCGCAGATGGTGAAGGCGATCAGATGCGGCAGATGCGAGACAATCGCCACCACGCGGTCATGATGCGACGGCTCCATCACCTCGATCATCGACCCACAGCGCCGCCACAACTCGGCGATCTTCTCCACCGCGTCTTCATCGGTGCCCGGCGGCGGAGTGAGCAATGTCCAGCGGCCATCGAACAGCGTGGTGAAGCCCGAATCGGGGCCGGAGAACTCGGTGCCTGCCATCGGATGGCCGGGGACGAAATGCACACCTTCCGGCAGCAGCGGGCCAACATCGCGGATCACCGATTGCTTGGTTGAACCCACATCGGTGACGATGCAGCCCGGTGCCAGATGCGGCGCAATCGCCTCGGCGAGCGCTGCATAAGCCCCCACCGGCGCGCAGAGCATCACGCAATCGGCACCCTCCACAGCCTTCGCCGGGTCAAGCTCGACGCGGTGGGCGATGCCGAGTTCGGCAACCCGATCGAGCGTTGCCTGCGTGCGGGCATTGGCGACGACTTCACGGGCGAGGTTGCCCTTCTCCATCGCGATGCGCGCCACCGACGAGCCGATCAGGCCAATGCCGATCAGCGCCAGACGGTTGAACAGCGGTGCTTGTGTCTCAGACATTGGAAGGCACATTCGCCTGAAATTCCGCCAAAGCAGCGGCCACGAGGCGGCATTCTTCCTCGGTGCCCACGGTGATGCGCAGCATGGTCGGCAGATGATATCCCGCCACCCCGCGCACGATGATGCCGCGCGACTTCAGATACTCATTGGCCTGTTTCGCCCGTGCGTCATTTTCAAAGTCGGCAAGGAAGAAATTGCCCACGCTCGGCAGCGTCTTGATGCCGACAGCGTTGAGCTGGCCCATCAGCCATTCACGCCATTTGATGTTGTGCGCCACCGACATCTCGACCCAACCCGGCTCTGCCAGGGCGGCAACAGCGGCGTGCTGGGCTGCGATGTTGACGTTGAACACGCCACGCACCCGGTTCATCGCGTCGATCACCTCCGTCGGCGCGTAGGCCCAGCCCACGCGCATCCCGCCCATGCCGAACACTTTTGAAAACGTGCGCAGCATGATGGTGTTCTCGCCACCGGCATCGACGAGTTTCGCGCCCGCGTCGTAATCCGGGTCATCGACATATTCGGAATAGGCCGCGTCCAGCACCAGCAGCACGTCGGCAGGCAGACCGGCGCGCAGACGCTCGACTTCCGATTGCGGCAACAGCGAGCCGGTCGGGTTGTTCGGATTGGCGATGAACACCACACGGGTTTCCGGCGTCACAGCGGCGATCAGCGCATCGACATCCGTGCAGTAATTCTTCTCCGGCACCTTGATCACCCGCGCACCCGAATAGGTGCCGGAGATCTGGTACATGCTGAAGCCGTGCATCGTCATCAGGATGTCGGTGCCGGGACCGGCATAGATGTGGCAGATGTGCTGAATCAGCTCGTCCGAGCCGGTGCCGCAGATGATGCGATCCGGGTCGAGCCCAAAGCGGGCACCCAGAGCGCGGCGCAGTTCGGTGGACGCGCCATCCGGATAGCGATGCATCTCGCTAGCCACCTTGATGAAGGCTGTCTGTGCGCCCGGCGGCGGGCCGAATGCGCCCTCGTTGGAGGACAATTTGATGATCCGGTTCACGCCCGCAATCTTGCTCTCGCCTGAGACATAGGCGGCGATCTGCATCACTTCGGCGCGCGGCAGCGGGCGAGTGGCGGATTTGGTGATCTCGTTCATGCGGGCTCTCCATCGATCGGCTTGGCATAGGAGCCAAGCACGACCGGCTTATGCGGCGTGGCCAGGGTTGTCAGGCGGGGATCGGTTTCGGCGATGAAGCCGTCGACGTCCACCAACACAATGCTCGCATGCGCTTCACGGCGCAGGATCATCGCCAGTGGCGGCAGACCGGCTTCGGTAAACAACGTGGTCAACCGGGCGCGGCTGGTCTCGGCGCCCACTTCCACGCCGATCAGCGTGTGATCATGCGGGCTGGCATCCGGAGCAGCGATAGAAACCACCAAGGCACGCGCCTGCGTGGCCCCGTCGGCCCGTGGGCTCCAATACGGCAGCCGGGCGACGACATGGATGCGCGGCGATTCCTTTTGCAGCAACGCCGTCCACCACGCCTGACGCAGCGGCTCATCCTCGGTCGGCATCGGCAGCACAGCGGCGACGGCGGCACCCGAGGCCAGATCGGCGAGCGCCTGTGCGGCACTGGAATGGATGCGCATATCAGTCGCGCTGCCAAAATGCTCCCGTGCCAGCGAGACATAACCGCCATTGGTCACTTCGACAGTGTTGGCGACGGCGATGACGTAATTGCCCTGCATCGCCGTGGTGGCGGCGAATAATTCGCGCCAGATACGCGGCAACGCACGCTTGGGCAGATGGCCTTGATGGCGGGCGAGCAGGCGATGAATAATCTCCGCCTCACGCCCCGGGCGGAACGGCACGCGCCCCTTCGCCCCAAGCGCGCCCACGCGCTCCACCACTTCGGCGCGCTGCATCAGCAAGTCGTGCAGCGAATCGTCAATCCTATTCAACTCGGCGCGCAAGACGGCGAGGGATGCGGAGAGATCGGCTGGGTCGGGCTGAGTTTCGGACATCGGCTCAATTCATCAGGGAAGACAATCTCGAATAGCCGAAGCTGTCATCGCTGCAAAGCAGATGCGAGTTGCACCAAATTGGTTGCAGACCCACATTCCAACCGCACGGTTGCGGCGTCGGCGCTCGCGGCTTACAGGACGCGGACCATGGATCTACCCGAGCAGGGCCCTATTGCGCATCAGAGCGCCATCTTCGCGGACGGGTTGGCGTTGGATTGCGGCCAACGCCTGCCAAGCCTGACTGTTGCCTATCGCACTTATGGCGCGTTGAACGCTCAACGTTCGAACGCGGTGCTGATCTGCCATGCACTCACCGGCGACCAATATGTCGGCGAAACCCATCCGCTGACCGGCAAAGGTCCGTGGTGGGACCATGTGGTCGGACCCGGCCGCCCGGTGGACACCGAGCGTTACTTCGTCATCTGCATCAATGTGCTCGGCGGCTGCATGGGCTCGACCGGGCCGATGGATGA
>Ga0302202_10007671_pt1 | contig 10382 bp, 6 predicted proteins | sample II_Bog_N3_3_FD_194579 | JGI IMG/M metagenome (GOLD analysis project Ga0302202, IMG submission 194579) | Peat permafrost microbial communities from Stordalen Mire near Abisko, Sweden - II_Bog_N3_3 | ecosystem: Environmental > Terrestrial > Soil > Wetlands > Peat | place: Sweden: Abisko, Stordalen... | reverse complement strand
GAATGGACGCCGGCCACGCTGGCAGCGCTGCCGCATCAGACCGTGACCGTTGTCAACAGCCACACCAAAGCAAGCCTGGCCTACTCAGGCGTGCCCCTGATCGACCTGCTCAAGCAGTTGGGCGCTCCCGCCAAACCGATGGGCAAGCAATTGCGGCTCTATCTGGTGGCTCAAGGCTCCGATGGCTATGAAGCGGTTTACTCGCTGGCCGAGGTCGCACCCGAGTTGCATAATGCAACCGTGATTGTTGCCGACACGCTGGCGGGAGAACCACTTGGAGACAAAGGGCCTCTTCAGCTTGTGACTACAGGGGATAAGGCGCTCGCCCGCTGCGTGCGGAACCTGGTCGTTATCCGCGTGCTGACTGCGGAGTAATCGAGCGCCTCTTGTCCTGATGCCCGCGGAATCCGGTTTGGATTCGCCGCAGGATGCTACTTCTTCGGATGCTCCTCCTGCTTAGGCGGAGCGGCTTGCCGCTGTGGCGGAGCAGCTTGGCGTTGCGGTTGCGGTGCAGCTTGCCGTTGTGGTTGTGGTGCGGCCTGACGCTGTTGCTGCGGAGCAGCCTGACGCTGCGGTTGTGGTGCTGCCTGACGCTGCTCTTGCGGTGCAGCCTGGCGCTGTTGTTGTTGCTGAGGCATTTGGCGCTGCTGTTGCATCTGAGGCATTTGGCGCTGTTGCGGTTGCGCCTGAGGCATTTGGCGCGGCTGCTCTTGCGGTGCCGCCTGGCGCTGTTGTTGCTGCTGAGGCATTTGGCGCTGCTGCTGAGGCTGCATGGCGGGCACCTGATGCTGCTGTTGCATCGGGGGCACTTGATGCTGTTGCTGAGGCATCCCGGGCGCCTGGCGTTGCTGTTGCGGCTGCTGCATCCCGGGCGCTTGGCGCTGCTGCTGTTGCTGCTGGCTCCCAGGCATTTGATGCTGTTGTTGCTGCTGCATCGCGGGCGTTTGATGCTGTTGCTGCTGCATCCCAGGCTGCTGATGCTGTTGCTGCTGAGGCATCCCGGGCTGTTGTTGCTGCTGGAGCGGCCCTTGGTGCTGTGCCTGCATCGGTTGGCCCTGACGCTGCTGGTGCTGTGCGTCAGCCTGGTTGCGCGCCTTGACCTCCGCCGGCATGCGGACATTGTGATCGGCTTGAAGGGGTTGGTTGACGGCCATGCTGGCCGGGCGGCCATGGTTGACATTGGCAAACTGAGCCCGGTTGCCGCCAGCAACGTGCTCGTTCTGGAGCTGCGCCCTCATGGGCGGAGCATGCTCCTCGTGGCGAGCCGCCAGCTCGGCGGGCCTGGCTCGGACCTGCAACCCACCCGATCCGCCGTTGAAGCTGACACGGACGCCGCCCCTGTGCTCGTCGCGCATTGGGCGGTCATAGACGTTGTGTACGATGTTGACGTTGACATTGTTGTACGAACGGTTGTAGTTGAAATGGCCGCCGCCCCAGTAGCCGCCCTGGTAGCCAAATCCTACATAGCCAAAGCCGTAGTCTACGCCGCCATAGTAGCCGATGTGGGGACCCCAGTAGCCGCGGTAAAAGCCGTAGCGGTGATGGTAATAGCCCCAATAGCCAGGGGTCCAAAGAGCGCCCTCGTAGGGAGCCTCGACCCACACGCCGGGCACCCAGTAATATCCGCCATCACCCCAAGCCCAGTAGCCGGGCGTCCAGAGGTAGTCGTCGCCGGGAGTGGGAGGCTGGTCGTATTCGGGCAGAGGCGGGGGCGGCTGATCCGCGTATTCAACAGGCTGAGCGCCATAGCCGGGATCGTCCGAGCCCTGGTCATAGTTTTGGTTGGGAGCCTGGTAGGCGGCCTGGCTGTATGAGCCGCCCGAGTTGGAGGCATTGGAAGGCGCGGGCGCCGAAGTGTTTGAATCGGCTGTGGCCATATTGCCGGAAGCCGGGTCCACTGCCTGATCCTGCGAACCGGCCTGGCTGGAAGAGGCTGCCGCCTGGTTCTGACTCCAGGGGCATCCGGTCATGCAGAGCGCGGACGCCAGGGCAAGTAGAGGTAATGCCGCAAATCTCGAAAAGTAACTCATTTCACACCCCAATTCAGTTTGATGGTATGAGAAGCGACGGGAGCGAGACAGTCCACTATTGACCATCTCCGGGATGGCCTCAGCGGCGGCCGCCAGGCGGCGCGGATCGGCCGTGGTTATTGGCTGGCGGGGTGGTGACAGGCCTGCGTGCAAGGTTCGGCTTGAGGGTCTGCTGGCAAAGCGATGAATCCTGCCCGCGCGCCAATTCCGGAGCAACACTGGGCGCGCCGCAGAGGCGCTGCTTCATGGCCTCTGCTTCCTTGCCCATGAGCATTTGGGTGCGCTCCAGGCCGCTGAAGGGGTCCAGATCGTAGCGGTAGACAATGTCTTCCGGCCGCTTCTCCTCGCCATAGTCGAAGTGGTTCCATGTGCCCACAAGCTGGCGACCGTTTGGCTCGGCGAGAACCGCGTAGACCTGGGTCAAATCAACTCCCTGAGAAGGATTGGTGTTCCAGATGGGCACGGACTGGGCGCCGCGCATCCAGCGGCCGGTCCACATATGGTGCGGCAGGTCGTAGTGGAAGGCGGTCAGGAAGGTGGATGCGGCGCACTCGTTGCAGTTGTCGTAGAGAGCGCCGAGTTCGCGCGGCGAGCCGTCGGCAAGGAGCATCCAGTCAAGTAGGCGCAGGTTAACGCCCTGGAGCAGCGGCGCAACCACGTGGCTGGTAAGTGAAAGATTCCATACGGTGAAGGTGTCCGCCGAGGGTTGCGACTGAGGAGTGGCGCGCAGGGTGGTGACGACCAGAGCCGCGTCGTATTCGACGCCGATCTCGCGAATCGCCGTCCATTTTTCCGGTTCGAGCGAACGCGTGACCCATGCGACTACGCTCTGGTCTTTTGCGGAGTGGAAATCGATCCAGCGAAAGCTGTCGGGGGATTGCTGGGCGGAGACGGGGGCGACGGCGAACAGCATTGCCGCAATCGAGAAACACAAGAGCGAAAAAGATACGAACCGCATGAGTCTAGGGTATCGCAGAGGGGCGCTCAGAGCCGTTTCATTTGCTTTGTTGAGATGCGCAAAAATGCGTCGAGTGGGACTCCGAGAATGAGCGGGCTTCTCGGGATTGCAAGCGAGCGGACTTGGAAAATTGTTCCACGTGGAACATATTCATTCCTTTGACTTTATAGGCGAGTTTACTACTTAATTAACTGCAAAATATTTGGACATTTTGTAAGAGATTTTGGGCGGCAAGGAGGCGAGGTTTGCAAGGCATCAAAAGTGGATGGGAAAAGGAAATATTTGGTTTGAAAAACTGAGTGTTTTGGGATGAGAGAAGCCGTCGGCTTGGCGGTTGAGGTTCGTGCTTTCCCAGCCTTCGCAGAATGCGCGAAGGCTGGGGCACGCGGCCTCCGAGCCCGCCTTTTGGGGGATTCTCGGGTCTGAACTTGGGCACCCGGCTTTGTAGCTGGGCGGATATGAGTCACCCGCCAGAAGATCGCTCTCGGAGACAGTATCCTTTTCGCTCTCGTCTCCGGGGCGGCACAAAGGGTCGCTGCCCACCGAAGAGATGGTGAACTCCTGTTCAATTATGCCGATGGTTACCTAATGGGTGTGGCTTTGAGCTATGGTTCGCCGGAAGATCTACACGCAGCCTCTTCCGGCAAGTACCGGAAGAAGCAGGGATTGGCAGGCATAAAGGCTGTCAGCGCCGTATGCATTTCTTTGGCCTTGATAGTCGCCTTGGGCTTGACCGGCCTTTTCTCTGCGCAAGCTACACCGCTGACCGGGCCGGGAAAGAAATCTCTGGGAAGATTACCCACGATCACCACCGCGCGCGCGGTGCACTCTCTGACTTCAGAGGAGGCGGCACGCGCCTATCCGGTCCATCTTCGGGCAGTGGTGACGTACTTCAATCCAGACCTCGGCAATGGATTCGCCGCCATCTTCGTCTGCGATGGGTCCTGTGTTTGGGTTAACCTGGCTACCGGTACGGGCAAATCGCTGACTGCCGGCACACTCGTCGATGTGACCGGCGTGAGCGGCAATGGGCTGTTTGCGCCTGTCGTCGCTTCTCCGCACCTGCGCGTGATCGGGCTATCGCATCTGCCGGAACATCCGCTCCGGGTGAACCACATCGACCTCTTCAGCGGCGTCTATGACAGCCAATGGGTCGAGGTCGAGGGCACCGTCCAGTCCTTTTCCTGGAAGGGGCTGACGGTCACCCTCCATCTCGTCATGCCTGATGGACCCGTCAACGTGCTTATGCCCTTGGTTGCAGACGCAAACTACTCCAACCTAGTCGATGCCAGGGTGTCGGTTCGTGGCAATGTCGCTCCGGTCTTCAGCCGCGTCAAATACCAGATGGTGGGTTCGAGGCTGATGGCACCGGCCCTTGCGGTCGTCAAAGTTCTTGAAGCCGCGCCCAGCGATTCCTTCAATCTGCCTGCCGCGCCCGTTGACAGTCTCATGCGCTGGGATCATATCTCCATCCTCAAGCACCGCGTGCATCTGCTTGGAACGGTCACTCTTTTCTGGCCCGGTTCATCGCTCTGCATTCGTGACGACAGCGGCACAATCTGCACCCAAACCGAGCAGCAGACGCCGCTTGCGGTGGGCCAGTCGGCCGATCTGGTCGGATTTGCAACCATCCGGGGAGACGCGCATATCCTTACCGACGCCGTCTACCGCCCCGCAGGCACAGGCCGGCCCGTTGCCCCCACGCCCATCAACGCTGATGACATCCTGCACGGGCTGCACGATTCCGAACTGATTTCGATCGACGGCCAATTGATCAATCTCGACATCGCCTCCTCCGATACCACTCTGACGCTCAGCACCGGCAAGATCGTCTTTGCTGCCGTGCTTCCCAATCGGCTGATGGGCGCGGCAGCAGATCGGTGGCGGATCGGCAGCAAGCTGCGCATCACAGGCATCTGCTCGGTGAGCCTGAATGCCGATAGCAGTGCGGTCGGGCAGGGCACGTCGGAGGACGAGGAAGTGGCCAAGTCTTTCCGGGTTCTCATGCGTTCTCCCGGCGACGTCGTAGTGCTTCAGAAAGCCTCCTGGTGGACGCCGGCTCATGCAATTGTGCTGTTGGCAGTTGTGTTGACTGGTGCGCTGTTCGTGCTGGCGTGGGTCGCGGTACTCAGAAGACACGTCGAGCAGCAGGCAAGTCTTCTTCGGGCCAGCGAGGAGCGCTTCCGTCACATGGCGATGCATGACGCATTGACGGGATTGGCGACACGCTTACTCTTGCGGGATCGCATGAGTATCGCGATAGAAGCCGCACGGCGCCATCAAACCGGGCTGGCACTGCTTATGATCGACCTCGATAGGTTCAAAGAGATAAACGATACCTTTGGCCACCCGGCGGGAGATCAGGTTTTGCGCGTTACCGCGAATCGGCTGCAGGAAGCCGTGCGCAGGAGCGATACTGTCGCCCGCATCGGCGGCGACGAATTCGTCGCGTTCTTTGCCGAATTAAGCGATCCGCAGTTCGCCGCGTGTATTGCGATGAAGATGGTAAAGAATCTCTCAGTTCCCATAACGTTCGAGAACCACGAGATACCGGTTTCCGTAAGCATTGGGGTCTGCTCCGCATCTGGCGAGGAGCTTGACGCAGATACCATGCTCCGGAATGCGGATAAGGCTCTCTACTGCACCAAGGCGCAAGGACGAAACGGATATACAGCCTTCACGCCTGAGTCAGCTTCAGCACAAATCGGGGTGCAAGTTGGTCAGCTGTCTCCGGGAGCCGTCGCTTCTGCGGTTGGAAACAGCTAAGTAGGCCGCTTCAGGGTCCGGCGCATCGCTTCGAACGCGGAGTGCAGTATGGCAACGACGCTTTGTGCAGAGTCGCCACTTCTTGCTGAGACCGCGATGAACGGGGAACGGCTTCTCATGGCTCATGGCGATTCTTCGGGACTAATGAGCGGGCCACCTGCCCGTCACAGTCCCAGTTTGGCCCAGATTGCATCGACTTTAGCTTTGGTGGCGCGGTCCATTTCTATCATGGCGGGCCAGGGGCGGCTAAAGCCTTCGGCCTTCCATTTGCGGGTGGCGTCGATGCCCATCTTGGAGCCGTAGTTGGGCAGGCGCGAGGAGTGATCGAGCGAATCGACGGGGCCGAGAGTGAATTGGATGTCGCGCTCGGGGTCGATGTTGTTGGCCACGCGCAGGACAACATCGGCTACGTTTTGCACGTCGCAGTCCTCGTCGACAACAATGATGATTTTGGTGAACATGGCCTGGCCGAGAGACCAGATGGCGTTCATCACCTTGCGCGCCTGGCCGGGATAACTCTTGCGGATGGAGACCAGCATCAGGTTGTGAAAGACGGCCTCGACAGGGAGATGAATGTCTACCAGTTCAGGAATCTGCATGCGCATGGCGGGCAGGAAGATGCGCTCGACGGCCTTGCCCATCCATGCGTCTTCCATGGGCGGCTTGCCGACGATGGTGGCGGCATAGATGGGATTTTTGCGATGGGTGACGCAGGTGAGATGGAAGACCGGGTAGTCGTCGGTGAGGGTGTAGAAGCCGGTGTGATCGCCAAAGGGGCCTTCGCTGCGCAGTTCGCCGAGTTCGACGTAGCCTTCGAGGACGATTTCAGCGTGGGCGGGAACCTGGAGATCGACGGTTTCGCACTGGACGATTTCGACCGGCTTGCCGCGCAGGAAGCCGGCGATGAGATACTCCTCGACCTCGGGCGGGGCAGGGACGATGGCGGCGAAAGTTGTAGCCGGATCAGTGCCGATGGCCACTGCAACTTCAAGACGCGAGCCTTTCAGATTGCCCAACGCGACCTGCGGGAGGCCGCCGATGGGACCGTCAGGGATGGCGACCGCGCCTCCGGCTGACTCCGCCATAGCGGCAACGCTGGTGGTGAGCGGGCTATCGGTAGATTGAAGTGCCGACGCGTCTCGTATCGCGTTGCGATAGTGTTCGGCGGCGACCTTCTGCCGCTGCCAGTGCATGCCGGTGGTTTGGCCGTCGTAGACCTGCATGCGATACATTCCCACGTTGCGCTTGCCAGTGCGCGGGTCGCGGGTGACGACGCAGGGCAGGGTGATGAACGGGCCGCCGTCATGGGGCCAGCACTTCAGAATCGGAAATTGTTTCAGGTCGAAGTTCTCGCGCAAAACGACTTCCTTGCAGGGAGCGTCTTTGGCGCTGACAGTTTTGGGGAAGGCGCTGGTGAGCGCGCTCAACTGCGGCAGCATTTTGAGTTTGTCGAGCAAGCCCTCGGGGGCTTTGAGATTCATCAGGCCGTGGATGCGCTCGGCGATCTCGTCCAGCCGTTCGACGCCGAGAGCCAGAGCCATGCGGCGCTCGCTGCCGAATTGGTTAATGAAGACCTTGTGGCCGGGATGGCCTTTGATGTTCTCGAAGAGCAGGGCCGGGCCGCCGCTCTTGGATACGCGGTCAGTAATCTCGGTAATCTCAAGCTCCGGGGAAACTTCTTCGCTGATGCGCTTCAGTTCGCCGTGCTTTTCGAGGGTCTTGATCCAATCGCGCAGATCGTCGTAGGCCATGAATTGTCTCCTGCCCGGCAGGCGCCGTGCTCAATTCATTAGCTTAACTTGTCGCACGGCATTGAGGGCATTGTTTATCGCTGGGTTTGTGACTGCGTGGGTTGGTAATTGCTCCGGACAGGCGCGGGCGAGGACGCCCGCACTACGGCCGCCCGGAAGGCGCTACATTTCAGACTCAACCGAATTATGCGGTCACGATACTAGCTGACTGCGCTGGCGAGGCAGCCTCGACTGCGGTAAGGGGAAAGCCGAGGCGCTTCCATTCGTAGTAGCCGCCGCGCAAGGGGCGGGCGCGCTCGATGCCGAGCTTTTGCAGAGTGGTGGCCGTTTTGACGGCGGTGGCGTCGCTGGGGCGGCAGGCGCAGTAGAGTACGATGTCGCGATCGCGGGGAATCTCATGGCCTCGCTCGGCGAGGGCCTGGGGTGCGATGTGGAGCGCGCCGGGCAGGGTGAAGGGTTCATCTTTCAGATCGTCGGGGTGGCGCAGATCGACGATAAAAACATCTTCGCCAGCATCGAGCCAGCGCTTCAGTTCGACCGGTTCCAGGCGGGCGGAGATCATTTTGTTCAGAATCATGCGCCGCCGAATGATGCGTGCAACGAGGAAGCCGGCGACACCCAGAAGAAGCAAGGCTCCAGAGAAGCGTCCCACACGATTGAGCAGGCCGGGATCTTGTACCAGCAGCGCGCCGAAGAGGCGGCCGGCAGCCAACAACAGACCGACCCAGAGCGCGGCCCCGATGCCGTCGAAGAGCAGAAAGCTGCGGAAGGCCATGCCTTTTTGCCCGGCGACGGGCGGGGCCAGCATCGAGAGGCCGGGCACAAATTTGGCGTACGTGAGAGCGAGGCCGTGGCGGCGGCTGTAGGACTCCTGTGTACTGCGGACGCAGGTGGTGGGTTCAATCGAAATCTTGCAAAGAAAACGCAGGACATGACGGCCGTAGCGGCGGCCGACCAGGAACCATGAGGTATCGGCGATCAGCGAAGCTGCCATGCCAGCCAGAAATGCCAGCCCGATGCTCAATTCGTTTTCAGCAGAAAGCGCTCCGGCGGCCAGCAGAACCGGCGTGGCAGGCAGCGGAATCCCCAATTGCTCGACGAGCACCCAGGCAAAAAGCAGCGCGTAACCGTATAGGAGGAGAAAATGCTCGGGTAAAGCCATAGGGGAGAGTCCAGTCTGCGCGTGCGGCGGAATCAGACCTGCCCGCTTTCGGCTGCCAGACGAACGCAGACGAGAACCAGAGGAGGTCTCATGCTATCTGATGATTTTCAAGAGTGATTGGCTTCAGCCAATGCGGATGCCGGAACGTTGAGAGACAAAAGAGGCTGCCCGAAGGCAGCCTCTTTTACTGAATCCGTTGAAAGAGAGTGAGCGTTACGGCTGTGCTTGCCCGCTGGCGGGAGCTGGCGGAATGATCGCTGCATCCTGCGGGCCTTTGGAGGCGAACCAGTTGCGGTTCCAAAGGTTCTTGTAGAACTCGCCGGTCAGCTCGGCGGCTCGGGGACCAAATGTGGGCCTTCCGCCTTCGAGAAAGAATACTGTAACCAGACTGCCTTGCGGCGAGTCGGAGTAAGCGGCGAACCAGCCGAAGCGGGTGCCGTTATCCGAACAGGTTCCGGTCTTGCCGAAGACTGGCAGTTCGTGGAAATTGGCGCGGAGGCGGCGGGCAGTGCCGTACTCGACCGCGCCGGCCATGCCGCCTTCCATGTCAGGCACGTACTTGGCGATATCGAGAGTCCGCTTGATCTTGGGCTGGAGGGCAGCAGCCTCTTCCGGCGTGGTGGGATGCTGGAGATAGTAAAGCGTTCCGCCGTTGGCAATGGCGGCTACAAAGGCGCCCAGTTGCAACGGTGTGAGAGAAACACCCTGGCCAAAGCTGCACATACGGCCCACGCCACCCTGAGAAGCGGGTAGCTCCTGGTCGGGATAGACGCCCAACTGCTCGCCTGCGATGTTGTATCCGGCCAGTTCGCCGAGGCCAAACTGCCTGGCGTAGTGACGCACACGCTCAAAGCCCAGCTCGCGGCCCATTTCCTCGAAATAAAGATTGTTGCTCTTGGCCAGCGCTTGGGTCATGTTCATGCGGAAACCGGCCAGTTTGACGGGCGTGTCGCTGGTGACGAGACCCTCAGAGAGAGCGGCCATGGCCACGGTTAGCTTGATGGTGGAGCAGGGTTCAGCACCCGGCGAAAGAGCCAGCTTCTGGTTGACCATGGCCAGGATGCGCCCGTTGGAAGGGTCAATGACTACCGCGGTGCCATTCATGTCGCCCATGGCGTCGATCGCGGCCTGGCGGACGACAGGGTCTTCGCCAGCCGTAACGTCGCCGGCAAATATATCTCCCTTGGCAAAGGAACTGGCGGTGAACCGCTCATAGAAATGATGGCGACTGCTGCGGGTGTAAGAGACGCGGCGCACACCACCTCTTGCTGCGGAATAAGCCCGTCGTCCTGCGTGCGCGGCTCCAGCCGTTGCACGGCGAGAAGATCCGGCGCGAGCCGTCGTGGATCTCCGAGTCGCCGCCCCAGCGGTATGATGCGCGGTGCGATGCGGCTCAGTCAGATGGGGTTCTGTTGTCCTGGAATGGCGCAGCGGATGTTGCGCGTCCAGCGCGGATACTCTCCCCGCGCCAACGCTTAAACCAACGAGAACCAATGCACTTGCCCAAACACGGAAGAAATTCATTCAGCCCTTTTCCTCTCTCCAGTCGGAGTATCGTGCACTGCGTCCCCCCGGGGAGCTCGTATCTACTTACAACGTCCTTCTTTAAACGGCTCTCCTCTTACGGACAGCCTAACCAACTCCGTGCAAGATGGCAATTCTCAAAAGAAAAACGCCACTCACTTGCATTGCGTACCGGCAGTTGAAATCGGCAC
>Ga0302202_10007661_pt1 | contig 10390 bp, 8 predicted proteins | sample II_Bog_N3_3_FD_194579 | JGI IMG/M metagenome (GOLD analysis project Ga0302202, IMG submission 194579) | Peat permafrost microbial communities from Stordalen Mire near Abisko, Sweden - II_Bog_N3_3 | ecosystem: Environmental > Terrestrial > Soil > Wetlands > Peat | place: Sweden: Abisko, Stordalen... | reverse complement strand
ACCGCTGTGAAGGACCTGAAGCTGGGAGCCGGATGGTTGCAATATCCACGTCCGGTTCTGCGAGGGCCCCTGGAGAGTAATCCCAGGGGCTACTCACAAGTGCCGCATGGGCGACCTGCATCCAGGTGCCATGGGCGAGATCACCGGTGTGAAACCAGCGGCCATCCAGGAGCGCATAGTGCTGCTGGTTGGCGGTGTCCACGAAGAGATCGCTGTCGGTATTGGTGACCGCCAGCAGTGCGGTCCCTGGGATCGGATCATAGGTCGGGGCCCCATCAATGCTGATCAGCTCGGCTGGGTGCTGACTGACCACGATGTCGACTGGTCCTGCGGTGGCATGGACGTCGGCAGTGCTCGCCACACCCGTCAGCATCGGGGCCAGGGACAGGACCTCGTCCGTCACCTCGGCAGCGGCGGTCCATGGGCCTGTGACAACGGGAGCGGTATACCAGCGTCCACCGTAGAGGAGCCAGCAGGCGGCCGTGCTCGGATCCCGCACCAGTGGATAGGGCGTATTCACGATGCGATCGAGGCGGCTTCCCGGGATCGGATCCATGTGCGTGTCCCCGTCGATGGTGAGCAGCATGGCGCGATGCTCGACGACGATGATCGCCGGTGGCGTCGCTGTGCGCGTGGCGGCCGCGTGCTGGTTGCGCTGCGCATCGTTCAGCGAGGTCAGGATGCGGTCCAGGCTGAGGACCGGATCGAGGCCCTTGATGCGACCGGTCACCACCGAGGTGATCAGGGCTTCGTCGTGCGCTGATGCGGCAGGCAGATGCGCCTTGGTCGCCGATTGATCGCTCACGGTCATGGTGCGGGTGTCGCGGTCGATGACGGCGTGGCCGGTCAGCCAGAGCACGCCGAAGGCGGGCGTGGCGTCAGGTGCGGCTGTCACGCTGAAGGCGGCGCGGGAGGTGATGCGATTGCCCCTGAGGGACTCCACCGCGGGATGGTAGAGCCGTATCTCGCCACCGCGATAGGGCATGACCAGGGGCCAGTCGCTGCCCACCGTGGGACCGTCGATGGAGCGGTCGGACAGGACCATGGAATCAGCCTCGTCTGCGCTCGCGCGCAACCCGACGAGCACAGCGATTGCCATGGTCACGCACATGAGGCGCAGCGAGCGTCCCGAAGCCGCGCTGCCGGTTCCGCCACGAAGCTTGCGGGCCACGCGATCGATCACTGCGGGCGATGGGGGGATCGCAGCGCAACGGTGGTGTGCACGGTATCTCATGATGGCCACTCGTCTCCTGAATCACGACATCCTCATGGTGAGGCAGTCCTGCAGTGCGGGTGCTCGTCGGTGACCTGCCCACATGAGGGTCGTGTCGCTGAACCCGCTCACGGCGACCAGTGTCGGTCGCGGGTGCATGTCAGATGGTCTGCCGGTAGGTGACTACCAGATCGCAGCGATCGAGACCCGGCTGCTGACCATCGGTCGCGCGGATCGTCTGGCGCTATGAACCTGGGAACGCACGGAACCTGCGAGGACGAGACGCACGTGATGTCCTGGGTCGTCCGAGTGGACGAGGACGGTGGTGGGTGCTACATCCTGATGGGAACGACTGCTATCACTGGTACGTCCATCGGGGGAGACACGCGGGATCGGTTGGCCTGCGCCGGAGACGTCGAGGGATATGAAGCCCATGCCGTGCCAACGCATCCAGGGATGGCAACCCGCCGCGCACCATGGTCCTGATGCACATTGCATGGCTCTCACCGATGCGGCACGTGAATCGCAGGACGCCCTCCTGATCGAGCCCTCTCGCTCCGCGTCGTCATGGCCGGTTGGATGGGTGCACCCGATGGATCAGGGCGATCGAATCGCATTATTTCACAACCGAGTGCGCGGAAGACCGATGAACATGGTGCCACCTCCGTGCGAATCGCAGTCCTGTTGTTCGTCATGACCCCTGTTGTTGTACCGTGATGGTAGTCGGACGAATTCCAGCACGTCCCCCACCCGGACTCCCGAGCTGGTCAAGGAGATCAGCGTACGATCTTCTACGCTCGCCAGCCCACGTCGCGAACAGCGTCGTTACGACGAGCTGAGCCATAGTCGTTCCCGGTGCACCGTCGCTGGTCGTGCCGTATGCGCGACGTGTGAGACGAGCGACTGTTGTGGAGAAGAGCGCCTGGACGGGTACAGCGCATGAAGGTTAATCGCATGGCGCACCGTCACAGGACACCATGGGCACGGTCGTGCGCCGAGTGAACCCCAGCATTCCACAGCGAGCATCGTGGTGACCGGATGCAAGCCACTGAACTCGGAAAGCAGCCGACAAGGCAGCCTCTCATCATGCCTGGACGCGATTGTGTGGCCATGGTGGAGTGCTGTGACGCGTACCCCCCCGACGCGCGGCCTGGCATGCACAGGATTCCCAGGTACCTCCCAGAGACCCGAGCTGGCGCCTGAATGGCGATCATGCATGGGTCGGCGCCTGGGCAGCCGGAGCTCGATGGCCACACCGTGTCTGCTCCTCTCTGGCGAGGGGGGTGCGCACGGCTCCCACTCCGACGCGTCAGGCACAGATCGTGGTCGCTGGCGACTCGCTCCTTGGCGAGGTGCGACGGGCCCCGATCCTCATCCTAGGACGCCTGAGCTCGCGCCCACCACAGGTGGTTTGATGAGAACGCATTCCGATGTCATCCGCGTGCATGACTGGTACCAATCCGGTGTCCTATCGGCAATTACGACGACTATCATCGAGCGGGCCTATGGGATTCCGGCGCTGGCTGCCCGGGCTCGCGTGCCGACGCACACGCTCAAGCGGATGGTCTGGTCCGGGGTGGCGCAGCGCGAGATGGCCTCCTTTGAATGCTTCCTGCGGGCACAAGGTGCGGTCGTACGGCTGTGGATCGACACGCAGCTGCAGCCCGTCAGGCTGGCGTCCATTCCCGAAGAGTACCGCACACAGGCCATGACCAATGTGGCGCTGACCCGACGGCAGGCCTACCGGCGCACGTCGCAGGATATTGGGGGCGATGCTGATTGGCATGCACGGCAGTCCCTGGAGGCGTACCAGGCCAAGCTGGCCGAGGATCTGGCCCAGCCTTTGACACCTGCTCCTCCTGTTACGGCAACGTCGCTGGTGCAGATCGCCCATGACCTCCTGCGGGCACGCCAAGCAGTTGGGCGACTACGGTGGACGGATCAGGCGCTCATGCTGAGCGCGGGCATGCTCCAGGCCAAGATGCGCGCTGCTGCCATCCGGGGACGACCAGTGCTGCTGCTGAGCATCATCGATGCCCTCATGACGACCTTGGGGATACGCCTGCAGGTCGAGGTCGGGACGCAGCGTTTATGGACCCTTGGGACAGCGACCGCGTTGCCGTCTGTCGATCGCATTCCCCAGCAGGGCCGGACGATCAGGCCAGGTCCGCGGACCGCCATCGGCGCATCGGTCCTGGTCCGCACGGTGCTGGATCGCATCGCGGAGCAGGGCATCACGGTGGCCGATATGGCCCGTTCAGCGCACGTGTCGGCCGGACTCCTCTCGGGTTGGCAGCGCACGGGGACGGATCGCGCCTTGGCCCAGATGGAGTCGCTGCTGTGCGCCCTGGGGTGCCGTCTCGCGATTAAGGGCTCCCCTCGACAGCCTGACACACGGCTCCCGTCCATCGATTTCCCCCCGGAGCGCATACGGCCAGCAGCCAACGATGTCGCGGCCATTATGCGTCCCAGCGTGGCCGCCCAGACGGGCCTGAAAGGCGCCGCGCTGGAGCGTGCGGTGCGTGCGCGCATAGCTGATCGCCTGCGATTGCTCCGACAGGCCGTCACTGCGCCCCTGGTCGAGGAGGACGGCGCCCCGCTGATGGTGCCGCCATGGCTCGGCGATCGGCTGCACGATGCGCTGCTGCGCGTCGTCCAGCTGCGGCGGGCGGATCGCGATCACGGCCTCACCTGGCCTATCGTCGATCTCGTGCTGATCTCAGGCGTTCCCCGCCAGGCGATCACGGCCTTGCTGGCGGCGAGCACACCGCCTCCTGCGGAGATCGCGCTGCATGAGGTCCTGCGTGCATTGCACCTGCGCGTGAGCGTGCACCCGGCGATACCATGATGGCGCTGTGCGCGCTCAGGCGGTCATCGTGTCGTTGTGCAGGGGGGTGCGGGTCATCACCGTGTCGCGTCGGCTGACACGCGCACGGAGTGTGCGAGCCCGGGTGGTGGTCACGCACTGGCGTCACACCACCACCCGGAGCGCATGACGGGTACGCGCTGCCGGCGGAGATGCGCCTTTGTCGTTGTCGTCTGATCAACCCGAGCGGGCGGGGAGGGCGCCACCCGGGAGGATGGATGTGGCGCACCTGACTCACGTGGTGGGTGACCCGTGCGGGTCGAGCTGGGACCTGGAGAGTCAGATTTCAATTGCCTAAAAAAATTATGTGCTATATTAGCCACGGGTGAGCGGAGGAGCGAGCCGACAGGCCGTGATCGCGTCACGGGTCGGTGACTGGCAGACCGCGACCGGCGACATGACGAACGAGCGGGCTGGTGGTCGCTCAGGCCGGGCGCGGACCGAGATGGGGAGACCAGGCATCGCGGTGATGAGGATGGTTCACCAAGCCCCGTGGAGAGCCGGATACAGAGCCACAGTGCCCCCGAGACGTATGCAGGCTATGCGGGCACGGCCGGGTGTCGCCCGGGTCGAGCGCACCAGTGATCGGAGGACTCATGACCGACAACCCGATAGTACCTGCGACGGCCTCATCGACGTCGCCAGTCTACGACGCCCCCTTTCCGCTGCAGGGTAGGGCATCGCTGACACCTCTCCAGCGGATGGTTGAACGGGACCTGGCGGTCGTCGTCGGCGATGTCCAGCTGGCGGATCGACGCTATGCCCAGGTGCCCGAATCGCTGGGGGGATCCGTCATCAATGCGGATGGCTACCGCGAACTCAGTCCCTGGTTTGCCACCGGGACGATTCCCACCGCGCTCGACGCGCAGATGGTGGAGGATGTCCCGGCTTACGCCGAGGTCCGTGGCCATCCGCTGCGCGCACGCCGGATGGTGCGGACGCACCTCACCTCGGCGACGACCCAGCCAGCCAGTGCGGCCTCCAAGGATCGCATCCTGCGCTGCGCGACCACGGAGGGGGATGCGCGCACGCCCCCGCACCTGCTGCTGATCACCGGTGGCAGTGGGTCGGGGAAGACGCGGTTCGTCACCACACCGCCGGCACTGGTCCCACCTGGCGCCGCTGCTTTCGATACCACCCTGACATCGACCGCATTCGCCACCCAGGTGATCGATGGCGCCCTCAGCCGTGGCGGATCGGTGACCGTCTGCTATATCGCCACCACCTTTCGCGATGCCATGCAGCGCATGATCGGACGGGCGTGCACCGATGGCCGCTATATCTCCGCCTCGGGCATGGCGGCCAATCACGAGAAGAGCCGGGCCACCATGCGGGACATCATCCGGCACTATCGTCCGCAGCGATGCGTACGGCTGCGGATCATCCGTTCGGATCACCTGATGCTGAACCCGGTGCCACTTGACGCCTTCCTGGACGCTCCTTCCCCACCACTCGACGAGCTCACCCATGACGCCCACCACTGCATTGCCGCAGCTGCCGACCGGATCCCAGCCGATCTCCTGCGACGCCTGGCTCGATGACCTGGATCAGCGCCTGGACGTGGCGGCACGAGCCACGACCGCAGCGCTGCAGGCCGGGACATCCGATCGGGAACTCGTGCTGCAGGCGACCATCGCTCGTCTCCGGGCTCAGCACCAGCAGGAGCCTCCCCCCGTACCGTGATGCGCTGTCCGCGGTCACGCAGTGAGTGCACAGTCCTGACAGAACCACCCATGATCCATCCCTCCACTCCCCAGCGGTATGTGACGGGTCAGCCGGCGCTCTCGGTTCCGGTCGATGCGGAGCTGTCGGATTGGCACCTGTGCTCCTCCTGGAGCGACGCGGTCACCCCCATCCCCATCGCGGGTGACACGTATCCGTCGACGGCTCATCTCTGGGGCTCCACGGGGGTTATCGAGCAATCGGCATACCTCATCGCTGCTGGCGTGGTCACCGAGGGCCCGGTCTATGTCGCATCACCCGCGCGCGCCCTGGCCGATATGCTGTATGCCGTGCTGGCGGCGCAGCTGGACCCGTCCTTCCTGGATGCCGATCGCACAGCGATGTCACCAGCCAGCCACCAGCAGCTGGTGACACTGATCCGCATGCTGCGGGAGTGCGAGCCCTCGGCGGCCCTCCAGCGCTGGATCGATCGGCAGCCCCGGTTGGTGCATGCCCTGGCAGCGTCGCGGTGAGCGGGCGCATCGTGGCATCGACCAACGATCGGTGATCACGCGGACCCGGTCAGGAGCCGCTGGTTGCCAAGCCGGTGGAACGAGCGGTGCGACCGGTGATGGAGACCGGGCCCTCCATACGAGGCGGTCGGGAAACGGGGGGGGTGGCGACGGCACCCGTGAGTCTGGGCGACGCGTGCGCGTGGCGGTTCCTGGTCGGTCTCAGCCCGCGCCGCACCGACCGCCGGGACGGGCGCGGGTGACTCGGGCGTATGCCGTATGGGGGGTGCCGCCAGTGCCTGGGTGGCCCCTGGTGTCGTGAAAGGAGGCTGTGATGTCCGACGATCCTCATGCATCTGGGTCCCGCCCACCGTCGCCTACCGGGCAGACGGCACCTGCGGGAGCGTCATCGTCAGACAGCGGGCCGGACGGTGCGGCTCGTCGTGCGCTCCATCGCCACGTCCTCGCGACCGTGGCCCGTGCCTTGGCGGTGCTGCCATCGGTGCTCAAGGGCGGCAGCGCCCTCATCATCGCCTACGGTCGGGACCGCCATACGGAGGATCTCGACTATAATGCCGAGCATGCCTTGTCGCTCGAAGCGACGATCTCGGCAGCGCTGTCGGGCATGGGCGGGGTGGTCCGGGATATCCAGCTGACCAAGGACACCGCCACCGTGCGGCGGTACATCGTCAGTTATGCCCTGGGCGACGCCGCGATGAATCGCTTCAAGGTCGAGACCTCCTTCCGGGAGCGCATCGATCCCGCCACCGTGGTGATGAGGCATGAGGTGCGGACCTACACCATCACGGTGCTGGCCGCACAGAAGCTGCGGGCAATGAACCCCGATGATGGGCGGACGGTGCCGCGTGATCTGGAGGACATCCGCTTCATCGCCGAGCGGTATGAGGGGCAGTGCGATCCTGCGGTGCGCCGCGCCATAGCGGACCTGGTCCGCGATGGGGGAGATGCCCTGCTCAGCCGGTACCACTCGGCGTATGCGTTCAGCGCGGGCTATTCCGAGGGCGGGCTCATCGAGACCGTGCTCAGCCTGCTGGCCTATCGCGAGCGGCTCGGACCAGCGTGAGCAGGGGCATGGGAGCGAGGGGGCGCAGGTTCGCGAGGCAGCGAGCGATCAGGGGGCGACGCATCGTTACCGGTGTGTCGGCACACGGGCGCACGGGAGCAGAACGTGGTTGAAATGTTGAAAGTAATTATATACTATAAAACTGGCAGCCTGCCGACACGCATCGCAGGGATGCGCGCTCCGTGCCTGAGGGGATCAGGACATGAGCACGATACCCAGCTACGAGTCCACCCCACCAGCCAACGGTCTCGCAGACCGTGAGCGGCCGTTATCGGCCAGACGCTAGCGTAGACGACACCGTGGACGCCGTTTCCGTACGTCCGCAGTCAGCCCCCATCGCCGGCATGCTGACAGACTCCAAGACCCTCCACGACGACAGGACAACCGATGACCACTCCGATGTCGCCCCGACCCCATGCGTCTGCGCGCACCCACGTCACGACGTTCATCTACGGATGGCCATTGGCAGTGATTCTGGAGCAGCCGGGCCTGCATGCACCGGATCAGCTCTTCAGCGATGCCGGAGAACAGGCCCATGACTGGTCCCTGTTCGCGCCTCCGGAATTCGCCGGCATCGTGATCGAGACCCTGCTCTTCGACTGGTACGCCGTGGTGCATGTGGATGGCCATGATCCCCACGGATTCGCCCATCCCCAGATCACGCTGGCGGAGACTTTATGGGCACGTGAACATACCCGTGCTCAGGAGCTGGCCTACAGCCGCACACACCGCCGCTCCTGACCCTCTGCGCGCACATCATCGCGGGAGCACGTGCACGAGCTATCACGGCCGTGAACCGCGTGCACGGTGACGGTCGACGAACGGCAGAGCGGCGGAGGCGGTTCAGCAGCTGCTGACGCCGCTGGATCTGCTGTGGCTGCTGCGGCCAAGACCATGCTGGCACATCTTTACCCACGAGAGGACACCCCCATGCCTGCCCCCACAATCTCCCGCACCCATCTGCACACGGCCCTCGAGCAGGTCGCCCAGCAGCTTCCTCCCGTGATCAAGAGGTCGGTGTATGCCGATACCGGTTCCACGTATGCCAGCCTCGATCAGATCCAGGAGGCATTGGAGCCGGCCTTGCGCTCGGCATCGCTCATCCTGCTCCCGGATATCCAGTGGGAGCAGGGCGTCCTGCTCTGTGCGCTGACGGTGGTGCATGTCCCGACCGGGGAGTCCTATACGGCCCATATGCCGATGGCGCTCGCTGCGGCCCAACCACAGGCCTGTGCCACGGCGGTGACCACGGTGCGTCGGCTACTGCTGATCGCGCTGTTCAATATCCGGCTGGTCGACGCCGCGGATGCGGCGAATCGGGTCTGTGGGACCGCAGCGGCTGCCCCTGGGGGTGCCGTGGGCCGTCCTGGCACGCGCACGGGCACCCCCGGTCCCGTTGGCGCTGCACCGACCCCGAGCCAGACCACGGCGCATCGGGTGGGACTCTCCGGCAGCACGACCGATGGCGAGCCGGCCCGGCCCATGGCACCGGATACGACCCGCAGGGCGTTTCAGGCGCAGCAGGACCTGACAGCGGCCTGGATCGCAGCGACCCGGCATCTGGGTAGGGCGGCCTGCACGGAGCTCCTCGCACGCAGCCTCCGGGTGACGGAGCTGAGCCACTTGCTGCCGGCAGACATTCCGACAGCCACGGCAGCGTTGCAGCGCGCCGTGGTGAGCGTGGACGACTCGGCGGGTCCGCTCCAGCCGCCCAGCATACCGGAGCAGTCTGCACAGGTGTCCCCAGGCGGGACGGCGCCCCCGATGGGCACGGACGCATGCGGCGCCGCCTGACGGATCACGGCTCTCGCCACCCATCGCCCCGCATAAGGAGGAACTGCCCATGACCACCGCTCGTCTTCCCCAGTCAGCAATCCGTGCCGCCCGATCCGCGTCGGGTGATCCATGGCAGCCGCTCTCGCGTCGGGGCGTCCGCAGGCTGATCCGCTACCTGGTGTGGGTTGGTGGCGAGGATACCTATGAGTTCTGCGACCAGGAGGGTGCCCCGGATGTCCCGGCCGCGCACCGGTTCGCCGAGCAGATGCGTGCGCAGTTGGGTCCGTTCTGTGACACCCAGGTCGTAGTCGGTGAGTGGGAGCACTGCGTCACCATCTATGCTGCCATGCCGCCGTTCGTCTGAGGAGGACGTCATCGAGCGACATAGGGGGATGCCGATACCGGGATTCCCCGCACGCTCCGCAGCAGGCGCCATCGGTGGCGTCGGCGTTCCACTGTGCCGCAGATGGCAGCCTGCAATGGGGTCCGAACGCACGCGTGGTCCATGCGGTTGATCATTATGGGTGGCGCTGACATCGGTATGGGACGTGGCGGATCTGCTGGGATGGGAGGCTGACCTGTATGGGCCTGGTCCGGTCCCGGTTCCGGTCCGTATGCAAAAGGGACGCATCAGGCGTGCACTCGGTTGAGGCACGGACATCGTCGTATCGAGGTTCTGGTCATGGAGCCTGGTCGTCGCCTCGTCGGGAATGCTGGTCATGGTGTGGTGCTGCGCCGGTGGTGTCACGCATCAGGTGGCATGACGCATCATGACAGTTCCCCGCAGACGGTCTGCACCGTGCCCACCTGCCATCGTCCCCGTCGGTCGTGAGACGACGCGCGGAGCGACGGGCATCGGTGCGGCATGGCTGGGTGCGCAGCCCCGGATTCCCGGACATCACGTGGCGGAAACAGGTTCAGACCCAAGCGACGATGTACCGGACCCCTCCGGCACATCGTGGAAGGTACTTAAAAGGTCTCGACGGCTCCATCGAGCGAATAAAATGCGGGTATGGAGCTCGCCATGCACGCACCCGCCACATTCCCATCGAATCCGTCAGCATCGGGCGTCAGGCCCATCGCTAGTGCCAGCGTACCTACGCAGTATCACACCAGCGAATACCCGCCGGCCCGGGCGCTCTTGCAGCAGCAGGCTCCCAGACAGCCCAGGCAGGGTGTTCCTCGCGTATCGAATTCGCGGACACCACGAAGGCGATATCAGGTGTTTGTGCGTTTGACCCCCCGAGAGCAGATCGAGCTCACCGCGCAGGTCGCCG
>Ga0302202_10007655_pt1 | contig 10394 bp, 6 predicted proteins | sample II_Bog_N3_3_FD_194579 | JGI IMG/M metagenome (GOLD analysis project Ga0302202, IMG submission 194579) | Peat permafrost microbial communities from Stordalen Mire near Abisko, Sweden - II_Bog_N3_3 | ecosystem: Environmental > Terrestrial > Soil > Wetlands > Peat | place: Sweden: Abisko, Stordalen... | reverse complement strand
GCCGCAGGGCATCCGCGGCGTGTCGGTCTCCCATCGCGCCAACCGCTTCGGCCGCGTGCCGAACTATCTGCACACCGCGAGCGAGCAGATGTGCGTGCTGGTGCAACTTGAAACCGCCGTGGCGCTCGGCAATCTGGAAGATATCGCCGAAGTCGAAGGCGTTGACGGCGTGTTCATCGGCCCGAGCGACCTCGCCGCCGATCTCGGCCATCTCGGCAACGCCGCCCACCCGGTCGTGCAGACCGCCATCGCCGAAGCCTGCGCGCGCATCCTCGCCGCCGGCAAGCCGGCTGGCATCCTGGCCCCGGTCGAGGCCGACGCCCGCCGCTATTTCGAGATGGGCTTCACCTTCGTTGCCATCGGCAGCGACGTCGGCCTGCTCTCGAACGGCAGCACCGCCCTCGTCAACCGCATGCGCGAGGCAATCGGCGAACCGCAGGCCGTGCGCACGGTTTAATTTCAACAAGCTCAGGAACAAAGAACATGAGTGACATCGGTTTCATCGGCCTCGGTATCATGGGCCGCCCCATGGCCGCCCATCTGCAGGCAGCCGGGCACAAGCTTTTCCTCTATGACATCGGCGCCCTGCCGCAGGAGCTGCAGGCAGCCGGCGGCGTCGCCTGCACCTCGGGCAAGGACGTTGCCGCGAAGGCGCAGATCGTCATCCTGATGGTGCCCGACACCCCCCATGTCGAAGCCGCCCTGTTCGGCGCCGATGGCGTGGCCGCCGGCCTGTCCGCCGGCAAGATCGTCATCGACATGAGCTCGATCTCGCCGATCGCCACCAAGGAATTCGCCGCCAAGATCAACGCGCTCGGCTGCGACTATCTCGACGCCCCGGTCTCCGGCGGCGAAGTCGGCGCCAAGGAAGCCTCGCTGACCATCATGGTCGGCGGCCCGGACGCCGCCTTCGAGACGGTTCGCCCGCTGTTCGAAGCAATGGGCAAGAACGTCACCCTGGTAGGCGGCACCGGCGATGGCCAGACCACCAAGGTCGCCAACCAGATCATCGTGGCGTTGACCATCGAGGCGGTCGGCGAGGCGCTGCTGTTCGCCTCCAAGGCCGGCGCCGATCCGGCACGGGTGCGCAAGGCCCTGATGGGCGGCTTCGCATCGTCGCGCATTCTCGAAGTGCACGGCCAACGCATGGTGGACCGCAAGTTCGATCCGGGCTTCCGCATCGAGCTGCACCAGAAGGATCTCAACCTGGCCCTGCAAGGCGCCAAGGCCCTGCAGATCAGCCTGCCCAACACCGCCACCTGCCAGGAACTGTTCAACGCCTGTGCCGCCCACGGCGGCAGCAAGTGGGACCACTCCGCCATGGTGAAGGCGCTGGAATTGCTCGCCAACCACGAAATCGGCAGCAAAGCCTGAAACCGGCGGCAGGAGACGGGATCATGTCGACCACCCAGGACACGCTGCTGCGGACGATGTTCGCCGCAGCCGTCGCGTCCGCCGATCCGGCCCGTTGCCTGCCGTCGCATCTGCCGCAGCCTCCGCGCGGTCGCACCATCGTCGTCGGCGCCGGCAAGGCGTCGGCGGCCATGGCGGCGGCGCTGGAGGCGCATTGGCCCACTCCACTCGAAGGCCTGGTGGTCACCCGTTACGGCCACGCCACCCCCTGCGCGCGCATCGAAATCGTCGAGGCCGCCCATCCGGTGCCCGATCTCGCCGGGCAGGACGCCGCGCGCCGTATCCTCGCGATGGTCAAGGATCTGACCGAGGACGATCTCGTCATCGCCCTGATCTCCGGCGGCGGCTCGTCGCTGCTGACCTTGCCGGCGCCTGGGCTGACCCTTGAAGACAAGCAGGCGGTCAACCGCGCCCTGCTGCGGTCCGGCGCCACCATCCACGAAATGAATTGCGTGCGGCGGCACCTGTCCGCCATCAAGGGCGGCTGGCTCGCCGCCACCGCCTGGCCGGCGCGCTGCCTCGCGCTGCTGATCTCCGATGTGCCCGGCGACGATCCCACGGTGATCGCCTCCGGCCCAACCGTCGCCGACCCCAGCAGCTTCGCCGACGCCCGCGCCATCCTCGCCCGCTACGACATCGTCCAGCCCGAGGCCGTCCAGCGCCATCTTGAAGCCGCCGCCGACGAAACCCCCAAGCCCGGCGATCCCCGCCTTTCCCGCGCAGAAACCGTTCTGATCGCCACGCCGCAGGCAGCACTTGAAGCCGCCGCCGATGTCGCCCGCGCCGCCGGTGTCACGCCGGTCATCCTCGGCGATGCGATCGAAGGCGAAGCCCGCGAGGTCGGCCGCGTGATGGCCGGCATCACCCGCCAGGTGCTGCGCCACGGCCAGCCCGCCGCCGCGAACTGCGTGCTGCTGTCAGGCGGCGAAACCACCGTCACGGTACGCGGCAATGGCCGAGGCGGCCGCAACGTCGAATTCCTGCTCTCGCTCGCCGTCGAACTCGCCGGTGCCGAGCGCGTCTGGGCCATCGCCGGCGACACCGACGGCATTGACGGCATGGACGACGCCGCCGGCGCCCTGATCGCCCCGGATACCCTGGCCCGCGCCGCCGCCTGCGGTGCCAACGCCCGCGCCGCCCTTGCCGACAACGATGCCCACAGCTTCTTCGAGCAACTCGGAGACCGCCTCGTCACCGGCCCAACTCTTACCAATGTCAACGACTTCCGCGCCGTGCTGATCGTCTAATTCCCCAGTCGAGGCCCTTTACCATGTTGCAATTTTCATGATCCGCCTGCACCGCCGAACCAAGATCATCGCGACATTGGGGCCGTCCAGTTCCACGCCAGAGGTGCTCACCCGGCTGCTGCAAGGCGGCGCCGACGTGTTCCGGCTGAATTTCTCGCACGGCTCGCACGACGATCATCGGGAGCGCATCACCATGATCCGAGCGCTGGAATCAGTGGTCGGCCGCCGCATCGGCATCCTCGCCGACGTGCAGGGGCCCAAGCTGCGGGTCGGGCGCTTTGCCGGCGGCCGCGTGCAACTGCAAACCGGCCAGCGCCTGCAACTCGACCTCGACCCGACGCCCGGCGACGCCACGCGGGTCAACCTGCCGCATCCGGAAATCATGATGGCCGCCAGCATCGGCACTACCCTGCTGCTCGATGACGGCAAGCTGCGCCTGCGCGTGCTGCGCCGTCGTGATGACCATCTGGAGACCGAGATCACCGTCGGCGGCCCGCTGTCGGACCGCAAGGGCGTCAACGCGCCCGACATGGTGCTGCCGATCCCGGCGCTGACCGCCAAGGATCGCGCCGACCTGGCCTTCGTGCTCGATCTCGGCATTGACTATATCGGCCTGTCCTTCGTGCAGCGCCCCGAGGATGTCATCGAGGCGCGCGAAATCGCCGCCGGCCGCGCGCTGATCATGACCAAGATCGAAAAGCCACAGGCGCTCGACAATCTCGACGAGATCGTCCGGCTGTCCGATGCCGTCATGGTCGCCCGCGGCGACCTCGGCGTGGAGTTGCCACCCGAGGAAGTGCCACTGGCACAGCGGCGCATCGTGCGGGCGGCGCGCCAGGCCGGGCGCCCGGTCGTGGTGGCCACGCAGATGCTGGAAAGCATGATCACCTCGCCGTCACCCACCCGCGCCGAGGCCTCCGATGTCGCAAACGCGGTGTTCGACGGTGTCGATGCGGTGATGCTGTCGGCGGAAACCGCCGCCGGGCAATTCCCGTACGAGGCGGTCAACATGATGGACCGCATCGTAACGCGGGTGGAACAGGATCCGGACTGGCGCAAGCTGATCGAAGCCTCGCGCCCGGAACCGGAGCAATCGACGTCCGATGCCATCGCCGCCGCAGCACGCCAGGTGGCGCACACGCTGGGCGCCGTTGCGATCTGCGCCTTCAGCGCGTCCGGCGCCACAGCACTGCGGGCGGCGCGGGAGCGCCCGGAAGCACCGATCATCTGCCTCACGCCGGATGCCACCACGGCGCGGCGGCTGGCGGTGGCCTGGGGGGTACAGACTTCGGTCTCACCAGACACCCACTCGGCCGAAGACATGGTGGCCGCGGTCAATCGGCTGGTCCGCCAGGCTGGGCTCGGCACCACCGGTGCGCCGATCGTGATGCTGACGGGAATGCGGTTCGGCCAGGCCGGCGGCACCGATGACCTACGGGTGGTACGTGTCGCGTAACCGCCGTTTGAATGGCTTGCTTGAAGTTTTGGAGCGATCGAAATGAATATCATGACGGCTGTCGAGATTGATCCGTGGCGCGGCTTCACCGGCGATACCTGGCGCGATCACGTCAACGTTCGTGCGTTCATCCAGGCGAACTACACGCCCTATGACGGTGACGATCAATTCCTCGCCGGGCCGACCGCGCGCACGACGGAGCTGTGGCAGGAACTGGTGCCGAAGCTCGCCGAGGAGCGTCGTCTCGGGGTGCTCGACATCTCCTGCGACCGCGCCTCCTCGATCACCGCGCATGACGCCGGCTACATCGAACGCGAGCTTGAAATCATCGTGGGCCTGCAGACCGATGCACCGCTGAAGCGGGCCATGATGCCCAATGGCGGACTGCGCATGGTTGAGACCGGCCTGGCCGCCTACGGCTACACCATCGATCCCGCCGTCGCCGAAACCTGGACCAAGCATCGCAAAAGCCACAACCAGGGGGTGTTCGACGCCTACACCCCCGATGTGGTGGCAGCCCGCAAATCGGCGATCATCACCGGCCTGCCGGACGCCTATGGTCGTGGCCGCATCATCGGCGACTATCGCCGTGTCGCTCTCTACGGCGTCGATTTCCTGCGCAGCGACAAGCAGCGCGAGCATCATGAACTCGACACCGCTGTTTTCACCGAGGATGTGATCCGGCTGCGCGAGGAACTGAGCGAGCAGTTCCGCGCCCTGGACGAGCTGAAGCAGATGGCCGCCAAATACGGCTGCGACATCGGCCGCCCCGCGGCCAACGCCGTCGAGGCGGTGCAATGGACCTATTTCGGCTATCTCGCCGCGGTGAAGGAACAGAACGGTGCGGCCATGTCGATCGGCCGGATCTCGACCTTTCTCGACATCTACTTCCAGCGCGACCTTGACGCCGGCGTGCTGACCGAATCCGATGCGCAGGAAATCGTCGATGATTTGGTGATCAAGCTGCGCATCGTGCGCTTCCTGCGTACCCCGGAATACGACCAGCTGTTCTCCGGCGACCCGACATGGGTGACCGAATGCATCGGCGGCATCGGCGAGGATGGCCGCTCGCTGGTCACCCGTTCGTCGTTTCGCATGCTGCACACGCTGTTCAACCTCGGCCCGGCACCGGAGCCGAACCTGACGGTGCTGTGGAGCACGCAGCTGCCGCGTCCGTTCAAGCAGTTCTGCGCCCGTGTCTCGATCGCGACGTCAGCGATCCAGTATGAGAGCGACGACCGCATGCGGCCGTTCTGGGGCGACGACTACGGCATCGCCTGCTGCGTCTCGGCCATGCGCATCGGCAAGCAGATGCAGTTCTTCGGCGCACGCGCCAATCTCGCGAAGGGCCTGCTCTACGCGATCAACGGCGGTATCGATGAAAAATCCGGCGCGGTGGTGGCGAAGGGCTTCGATCCGATCAAAAGCGATGTGCTGGACTACGACGAAGTCGTGGCCAAGCTCGACGCCATGCTGGACTGGATCGCCGCCACCTACGTCAACGCGCTGAACTGCATCCACTACATGCACGACAAATACGCCTACGAACGCATCGAGATGGCGCTGCACGATCGTGACATCCTGCGCACCATGGCCTGCGGCATCGCCGGCCTGTCTGTCGCGGCGGACTCGCTGTCGGCGATCCGCTACGCGAAGGTGTCGGTCGTGCGCAACGCCCAGGGCCTCGCGGTGGACTACACGATCGACGGCGACTATCCCGCCTATGGCAACAACGACGACCGCGCCGATGACATCGCGGTGTGGCTGGCCCAATCGTTCATGCAGAAGGTCAAGGCGCAGCCGCATTTCTATCGCGGCTCCACGCCGACGCAGTCGGTGCTGACGATCACCTCCAACGTGGTCTACGGCAAAAAGACCGGCAACACCCCCGACGGCCGCCGCGGCGGTACCCCGTTCGCACCCGGCGCCAATCCGATGAATGGACGCGACGTCAAGGGCTTCGTCGCCGCTGGCGCGTCGGTGGCCAAGATCCCCTACGAATGTGCGCTGGATGGGATCAGCTGGACCGCCTCCTCCACACCGGGCGGGCTCGGCCACACCGACGCTGAACGCATCGACAACCTCGCCAACTGCCTCGACGGCTTCGCCGCCGCCGGGGGATTTCACGTCAACGTGAACATCTTCAACCGCGAAACATTAATCGATGCCATGGACCATCCGGAACTTTATCCGCAGTTGACGGTGCGGGTTTCCGGCTATGCGGTGAACTTCGTCAAACTGTCCCGCGAACAGCAACAGGACGTGATCAGCCGCACGTTCCACTGCTCGATGTGAGTGCGAAGAAGTCAGCATGATGTTTGACGCCGCCTGTCCCGCCCCCTCGCATCCGCACCCGGTTGGCCAAACCGGAACCGGGTTTCTGCATTCCGTGGAAACCGCGGGTGCGGTGGACGGGCCGGGCGTGCGTTTCGTCTTCTTCACCGCCGGCTGTCTGTTTCGCTGCCTGTATTGTCACAACCCCGACACCTGGAAGCTGCACAACGGCCGCGAGGTCACGGTCGAGCAAGCGCTGCGAGAGGTCCGGCCCTACGCCCGCTTCCTGCGCATCGCCGGCGGCGTCACGTTTTCCGGCGGCGAGCCGATGCTGCAAGCGGGCTTCGTCGGCGCGCTGGCCACCCGCATCAAGGCGGCATTTGGCTTGCATGTGGCGTTGGACACCCAAGGATTCCTGCATGCCGATCTCGACGATGCCTGGTTCGCCCCCTTCGACCTGGTGCTGCTCGACCTCAAGCACAGCGACCCCGTGCGTTACCGCGAACTCACCGGGCAGGACCTGCAGCCGACACTGGATTTCGCCCAGCGGCTGGTCCGCCTGGGCAAGCGCATCTGGATCCGTTACGTTCTCGTACCCGGCTGGACCGATGGCGACGCGGATATTCTGCGCACCGCCGATTTCGCGGCCAGCCTTGGTCCGGCGGTGGAGCGCATCGAGGTGTTGCCCTTCCACCAGATGGGCGCCCACAAATGGCAGGAACTCGGATTGGACTACGCACTGAAGGATACCCCCACCCCCAGCCTCGATGACACCGCTCGGGCCCGCGCCCTGTTCGCCTCGCGCGGCCTCACAGTCACCTGACGTCGCGCGCAGTCACGCAAGGAAGATTCAATGTCTCTTGATCGTCGTCTGATCCTCGTGCTCAACAGCGGTTCATCGTCGCTGAAATTCGCTGTCCAAGCCACAGACTCACGAACGCCGCTGATGTCCGGCCTCGCCGAGCGGCTGGGCGGCGACGGGCCGCAGATCACCATCAAGGATCCTGACGGCAAGCAGGTGCATTGCCTGCCCAACGGCGACCACGCCGTGGCGCTTGAAGCCGTGCTGGCCGAACTGTCGCAGCGTGGCTGGCTTGAATCGCTGGTCGCCGTTGGGCACCGCGTGGTGCATGGTGGCGAACGCTTCACCGCCGCCACCCTGGTAACCCCTGGGGTCATCGACGATATCGAGGCCTGCAGCAATCTGGCGCCTTTGCACAACCCCGCCGCCGTGCTCGGCATCCGCGTCGCGGTCGATCGGCTTCCCGGGATACCGCAGGTGGTGGTGGTGGACACCGCGTTTCACCAGACCATCCCACCGGAAGCCTATCTCTATGCGGTGCCGATGGCGCAGTACCGCGACCACGCCGTGCGCCGCTACGGCTTTCACGGCACCAGCCACCGCTTTGTCGCAAAGGAAACGGTGCGCCTGCTCGAACTCGACCCGTCCGACCACGGCCTGGTCATCGCCCATCTCGGCAACGGCGCCTCCGCCACCGCGGTGCGCGACGGATTCAGCGTCGACACCAGCATGGGCATGACTCCGCTGGAGGGCCTGGTGATGGGCACGCGCAGCGGCGACATCGACGCCGGCGCGGTGCTGCACATCATGCGCAGCCAAAACCTGTGTGCCGACGAAATGGACACGCTGCTGAACAAGAAAAGCGGCCTGCTCGGACTGTCGGAACTGTCCAACGACTGTCGCGAACTGGAAGCGGCGGCGGAGGCTGGCCATCACGGCGCGAAGATCGCGCTGGAAGTCTTCGCTCACCGGCTGGCCCGCCACATCGGCGGCCTGGCAATGGCCTTGCGCCGCCTTGATGCCGTGGTGTTCACCGGCGGCATCGGCGAGAACTCGGTGCGCGTTCGCGCCATGACGCTGGCACGGCTGCGCCCGCTTGGCATCCAATTGGACGCGGCAGCCAACGCGGTCATGACCGGCGGCCGCTGCGGCGTCATCAGCGCTGCGGGCCCGGGGCCCTGTGCCGCGGTGGTGGCAACCGACGAGGAATGGATGATCGCCTGCGACGCCGCCGAGGTCGCGGCCCGATCCAGTGCTGCAATGGAGAACGCCTGACATGTCTCGCCCACGCCAGATCTTCTTTCTCGCCGCCATCACCCGCCACACCGGCCTGACCTCGATGGCGCTGGGCCTGGTGCAGGCTTTGCGCCGCGACCATGTTGCGGTCGGCTACATCAAGCCGGTCATGCAGCCATCCGATCGCGGCACCCCCGATCTCGCTGCCGATTTTGCCCGCTCGCTGCTGCATCTGAATGTGCCCGAGTCAATGCCGTTTGCCGAGGCCGAGGCGCGGTTGCGTGCCGGCGGGCTCGATGCCTTGCTGCAGGATCTGGTCGCGGCCGTCGAGATCGCCGGCGCCGACTGCGATGCCGTGGTGGTCGAAGGGCTGATACCCGATGCCGGACTGCAGATCGCAGCCAGGCTCAACGCCGCCATGGTGCGCTCCTTCTCGGCAACACTGATCCCGGTGCTGTCAGGCAACGGCCATGACGCCGCAGCACTCGCCGACATCGTTGAACTCGCCCGGCGCCAGTTCGCCGATGGCGAGGAGGCGCCGCCGCTCGCCGGCGTGCTGATCAACCGTCTGCACGCGGCCATTCACCAGACCTTGCCGGAAGCTCTGCCCTGCCCCGGCGGTCCGGTCAAAGTGCTCGGCGACGTGCCATGGGAGCCGGCCCTGGCCGCGATGCGGCTGCGCGACGTTCAGGAATCGCTGGGCTTCGGCATCGCCCATCGGGGCGACTTCGAGCGCACCAGGGTGCGCGACTACCTGATCGCCGGCAGCGGCATTGAAGGCGTCATCGATCGGCTGCGCCCTGGCGCGCTGGTTGCAGTGGCCGGCGAACGCAGCGACATCGTCTTGGCCAGCGCCCTCGTCTATCTGCAGGGCATGCCGCTGGCCGGGCTGCTGTTGACCTGCGGCAGCCAGCTGACGCCGCAGGTCGCGGCGCTGTTGCGCGGCCCCGGCCTTGCTGGGTTGCCGATCCTGACCACCGAGGAGGACACCTATCCAACCGGCGCCCTGCTCGCCGGCCTGTCGCACCATGTGCGCGCCGACGACCCCGAACGGATGGAACAGGCGCTCACCCACGCCGCCGAGCATATCGACACCGCCGCCCTGCTGCCGTTGATCGGCCGGCCCGGACGTCTGCGCATGCCGCCGCCGGCGTTCCGCCATCGCATGGTAAAGGCCGCCCACGCCGCCAACAAGCGCATCGTGCTGCCCGAAGGCGACGAGCTCCGCACCCTGCAGGCCGCCGCCATCTGCCACCGCAAAGGCATCGCCCATTGCGTGCTGCTCGGCGATCCCGTCCGCGTCCGCCACATCGCCGAGGTGCAGGGCATCGTGCTGCCGGACGATCTCGAAATCATCGACCCCGCGGTGGTGCGCGCCCGCTATGTGGCGCCGATGTGCGAACTCCGCCGCGCCAAGGGGCTGACCGCCAGCCAGGCCGAGCAGCAACTGGAAGACAACGTCGTGCTCGCCACCATGATGCTGGCGCTGGACGAAGTGGACGGCCTGGTGTCGGGCGCCGTGCACACCACCGCCAACACCATCCGCCCGGCGCTGCAACTGATCCGCACCGCACCCGGCGTCACCACCGTGTCGAGCGTGTTCTTCATGCTGATGCCCAACGAGGTGCTGGTCTACGGCGATTGCGCCGTCAATCCGGACCCGACCGCCGAGGAACTTGCCGAAATCGCCGTGCAATCCGCCGATTCCGCCAAGGCCTTCGGCATCGAGCCGCGGGTTGCGATGATCTCGTACTCCACCGGCACCTCCGGCAGCGGCGCCGACGTCGACAAGGTCGTCCGCGCCCTGGCGCTGGCACGCGCCCGGCGCCCGGACCTGCTGATCGACGGCCCGCTGCAATACGACGCCGCCAGCGTCGCCAGCGTCGGCCGCCAGAAGGCCCCCGACAGCAAGGTCGCCGGCCGCGCCACGGTGTTCATCTTCCCCGATCTCAACACCGGCAACACC
>Ga0302202_10007650_pt1 | contig 10399 bp, 8 predicted proteins | sample II_Bog_N3_3_FD_194579 | JGI IMG/M metagenome (GOLD analysis project Ga0302202, IMG submission 194579) | Peat permafrost microbial communities from Stordalen Mire near Abisko, Sweden - II_Bog_N3_3 | ecosystem: Environmental > Terrestrial > Soil > Wetlands > Peat | place: Sweden: Abisko, Stordalen... | reverse complement strand
ACAGGAGGTCGAGCAGCAGGAAGTCGGCGGCGACCGGGTTCTGCGTTCGGTAGGACCACGCCGCCTCGACGAATGGGCCGACCGTCGTGGAGAACGACAGCGGATTGCGCACGCCCTTGGCCTTGTAGTCCCGCTCGAGCTGCTGGTTGTCGCGATACTTCTTCTTCGTCTTGAGGATCGTGAAGGGGTTGTAGGAGAGCGAAGGCGTCCGCCCCTCGGCGTGGGCGTTGTGGATCTCGTTCTCGATGGCGTTGGCGACGGCTGCCGTCGCCCACCGCCCCATCGCCTCGGCCGCCGTCCTGTGATTGTTCGTGACCGCGTGCAGGTCGAAGCGGTCGATGATCTCCTGCGCGGTGATCAGGCGGACCTTGCGATCCTCCCAGTCCTTGAACTTGTCCCGGCCCTTCTTGAGCGACAGCAGCGAGTTGGCCTTGATCGGCTTGCTGCGCCCGGTCAGGTCGGAGACGTATTGCTCCCACACTTGGCCCAGCGTGAGCTCGGAGGCCTCGATCCGCTCGGCGATGGACTTGGGGTTCGCACCGTGCTTCTTGGCGGTGGCCACGAGCTCGCGGGCCCGGTCGCGGGCGGTGTCGAGGTCGACGACCTGCTCGTCGCCCTTCTTCCCGCGAGCCAGCCCGACATGGATCTTCATGTTCTTGCCGGCGACCAGCTTCTCGACCAGGTAGACCGACGCCTTCTTGCCCACGCGGACCGCGAATCCGGTCGGCGCGCTCCGATGCGTGTCGTAGACCAGATAATTGGGTCCTTCGGCCGCTTCCCATTCCTTGAAGGGCGCCCCGGGCTGCGGGAACTTCAAGAGCGTCATCTTCGTGACGAGGTCGTTGGTCAGTTCGAGTTTCATCGCTCAGCTCCCGCTTGTTGGCGGAGGCCCGACACGGCCATCCGCCAAAAGCTGGGTCGATTCTGCCTGAAGAATCGAAATTGGCGGCGGCTTGGCGGAGTTTTTGGCGGAACGCCACGGCCCATTCGGGGTCGACAGAGTGCGTTAGAGATCGTTAGAGAAAAGTCTTAACCTGTTGATGGACAACGAAAAAACCAACATCTCCGAGAGCGGAAAGCCAGATCTGAGCGGTCATACCCCGATGATGGCGCAGTACTTCGGCCTGAAGGCCGACCATCCCGACACGCTCCTGTTCTACCGCATGGGCGACTTCTACGAGGTGTTCTTCGACGATGCCCGCAAGGCCAACCGCCTGCTGGACATCACGCTGACCACCCGCGGCGCCTCCGCGGGCCAGCCGGTGGTGATGGCCGGCGTGCCGGTGCATGCGCTGGAGTCCTACCTGGCGCGCCTGGTCAAGCTGGGCGAGGCGGTGGCCATCGCCGAGCAGGTGGGCGAGGTCGGCGCGAGCAAGGGGCCCGTGGAGCGCCGCGTGACGCGCGTGGTCACGCCGGGCACCGTCACCGATTCCGAACTGCTGTCCGATCGCCAGGACACGGTGCTGCTGGCCGTCTTCGCGAACCGCGCCCGCGTGGGCCTGGCCTGGCTGGCGCTGGCCGAGGGCCGGCTCGGTCTGGGCGAGTGCACCGAGGCCGAGCTGCCGTCGTGGCTGGCGCGCCTGGCGCCGGCGGAAATCCTCGTGTCGGCCGAAGGCGCGCCGGTCGCCGTGCGCCAGGGCACGGTGTCGGTGGTCAACCGCCCCGCCTGGCAGTTCGACACCGAACTGGGCCTGCGCAAGCTGTGCGAGCTGCTGGGCGTGGCCACGCTGGCCGGCTTCAACGCGCAGGAACTGCCGCGCGCCCACGCCGCCGCGGCCGCGCTGATCAGCTACGCCGAGCACACCTCGGGCGGCGCGAAGCACGCGCTGGGACACGTGAAGTCGCTGGGCGTGGAAAAGGCCGGCGACCTGCTGGAGCTGCCGCCCGCCACGTTGCGCAACCTCGAGCTCACGCAGACGCTGCGCGGCGAGTCGGCGCCGACGCTGCTGTCGCTGCTGGACACCTGCCGCACCGGCATGGGCAGCCGCCAGCTGCGGCTGTGGCTCACGCATCCGCTGCGCGAACGCAAGGAGGCGCTGGAGCGCCACGCGGCGATCGACGTGCTGACGGCGCACGGCCCCGAGCCGCTGCGCCAGGCCTTGCGCGGCGTGAGCGACGTGCAGCGCATCGTCGCGCGCATCGCGCTGCGCCAGGTGCGCCCGCGCGAGCTGGCGGGCCTGCGCGACACGCTGGCGCTGCTGCCGCAACTCGTGGCCTGCCTGCCGCCCAACCATTGCCGGCTGCCGGGCGCCGACGCCGAGCCGCAACCGCTGCTCGAGGACGAGCCCACCAGCGCCCTGCTGCTGCGCCTGCATGCCGCGCTGCACCCGGATCCGCGCATCGCACGGCACCTGGCCGCCACGATCGCCGCCGAGCCCGCGGTGCTGCTGCGCGACGGCGGCGTGATCGCCTCCGGCTTCGACGCCGAGCTCGACGAACTGCGCGCCATCGCCACCAACTGCGACGACTTCCTGGTGGCGCTGGAGGCGCGCGAGCGCGAACGCACGGGCATCTCCAACCTGCGCGTGCAGTACAACAAGGTGCACGGCTTCTACATCGAGGTCACCACGTCGGGCCTGGACAAGGTGCCGCCCGACTACCAGCGCCGCCAGACGCTGAAGAACGCCGAGCGCTACATCACGCCCGAGTTGCGCGCGTTCGAGGACAAGGCGCTGTCGGCGCAGGAGCGGTCCCTGTCGCGCGAGAAGCTGCTGTGGGAGGCGCTGCTCGACGACCTGCAGTCCACTCTCGGCATCCTCGGCGAGCTGGCGCGCGCGCTGGCCTCGCTCGACGCGCTGTGCGCGCTCACCGAACGCGCGCAGACGCTGGGCTGGTGCCGCCCCGAGTTCGTCAACCATCCGTGCCTGGACATCGAGCGCGGCCGCCACCCGGTGGTGGAGGCGCGCCTGGCCGAGAGCGGCGGCGGCAACTTCATCGCCAACGACTGCAGGCTGGACGCCCGCACGCGCATGCTGATCGTCACCGGCCCCAACATGGGCGGCAAGAGCACCTTCATGCGCCAGGTGGCGCTGATCACGCTGATGGCCGCCATCGGCTCGTACGTGCCCGCGGCGCGTTGCCGGCTGGGGCCCATCGACGCGATCCACACCCGCATCGGCGCGGCCGACGACCTGGCCAACGCCCAGTCCACGTTCATGGTGGAGATGACCGAGGCCGCGGCCATCATCCACTCGGCCACCGACCGCTCGCTGGTGCTGATGGACGAGATCGGCCGCGGCACGTCCACCTTCGACGGCCTGGCCCTGGCCGGCGCGATCGCCTCGCAGCTGCACGAGAAGAACCGCTCGTTCACGCTGTTCGCCACCCACTATTTCGAGCTCACCGACTTCCCCACGAAGCACGCGGGCGCGCTCAACATGCACGTGTCGGCGGCCGAGAGCGGCGACCAGATCGTGTTCCTGCACGCCATCGAGGCCGGCCCGGCCAGCCGCAGCTACGGCGTCCAGGTGGCCAAGCTGGCCGGCATGCCCGCCGGCCTGGTGCGCCAGGCGCGCGCCACGCTGGAGGCCCTCGAGGCGCAGCAGTCCAGCGGCGCGGCCCAGGTCGACCTGTTCGCGGCGCCGGCGGCGGCCGACGCCGCCGCCGCCGCGGCGGGCCCGTCGCGTGCCGAGGCCGCGCTGATGGCCCTCGACCCGGACCAACTAGCCCCGCGCGAGGCGCTGGAGGCGCTGTACCGGCTCAAGGCGTTGTTGCCGAAAGACTGAAAGCGTCGGGCATTCCGCTGCCCTGTTCAGTCGGTTATCGGCCGCAGGCGCGACAATCGGCCCTGCACCGCACAACAAGAGACTCTCCAATGACCTATTGCGTCGGCATCCGGCTCAACGCCGGACTCGTCTTCCTCTCGGACTCGCGCACCAATGCCGGGCTCGACCAGATCAGCATCTTTCGCAAGATGATCGTCTACGAGAAGGCTGGCGACCGATTCATGACGCTGCTGTCGGCCGGCAACCTGTCGATCTCGCAGTCGGTGCGCGAGATCCTGCAGACGGAGTCGCTTCCCAACGGCGACGACGAGCGCATCACGATCTGGAACGCGAAGAGCATGTTCGACGCCGCCCGCGTGCTGGGCGCCGCCGTGCGCCGCGTCTACGAGAACGACGGCCCCAGCCTGAAGAACAACGGCATGGACTTCGTGGCCAGCTTCATCTTCGGCGGCCAGATCGGCAACGAGGCGATGCGACTGTTCCTCGTCTACTCGGCCGGCAACTTCATCGAGGCCACGCGCGAGACCTGCTTCTTCCAGATCGGCGAATCGAAGTACGGCAAGCCCATCCTCGACCGCGTGCTCACGCCCACCACGCCGCTGGAGGAGGCCGCCAAGTGCGCGCTGGTGTCGATGGACTCGACGCTGAAGTCCAACCTGTCGGTGGGCCTGCCGCTGGACCTCGTCGTCTACGAGAACGGCAAGCTGCAGTCCGACCAGATCGCCTGCATCGACGACCAGAACCCGTACTTCCGCATGGTGCGCGATTCCTGGGGCAAGCGCCTGCGCGAGGTGTTCGAGGGCATGGACGATCCGCAGTGGGGCGCCGACGCCCACAACACCGGCACGCCGCTGATCGTGGACGCGCCGCGCTACGAATCGCTCAAGAAGATCCACAACGAGACCGAGAAAGTCGTTTGACGCGGACGATCGTCTTCGCCCACGCGAACGGCTTTCCCGCGGGCAGCTACGAACCGATCTTCGACGTCTGGCGCGCCCAGGGCTGGCGCGTCGAGGCGCCGCCACGCTTCAGCCACGACGCGCGCTACCCCGTCACCAGCAACTGGCCCCGCCTGCGCGACCAGTTGATCGACTTCATCGTGGCCAACGACCTGGCCGGCGCGATGCTGGTGGGCCATTCGCTGGGCGGCCTCGTGAGCCTGCTCACCGCCTGCAAGCGGCCGGACCTGGTGGGCGGGCTCGTGATGCTGGACTCGCCCATCGTCACCGGCTGGCGCGCGCACAGCGTGCACATGGCCAAGCGCGCGGGGCTGATTGAGCGCGTGGGCCCCGGCGCGGTCTCGCGCCGGCGGCGCCACGAGTGGCCGTCGCGCGAGGCGGTGCATGCGCATTTCGCGTCCAAGTCGGCGTTCGCGCGCTGGGATCCACGCATGCTGGAGGCCTACGTGAAGGCCGGCTTCGAGGACGTGGAAGACAAGGTCGTGCTGGCCGTGCGGCGCGAGGTCGAGACCCGCATCTACAACACCCTGCCGCACCACCTGCCGGCGCTGCTGAGGAAGCACCCGCCGCGCTGCGCCGTCGGCTTCATCGCCGGCACCCGGTCGGCCGAGATGCGCCAGGGCGGCTTCGCCAGCTCGCACAAGCTGGCGGGCGAGCGCTGGCGCTGGATAGCGGGCACGCACCTGTATCCGATGGAGCGGCCCGACGACACGGCGCTGCTGGTGCTGGAGCTGCTGAACTCGATGACGCCGGTGGCGCCACGCCCGCGACACGCCCGTCCCGCGGCTTGATGCCGCCGACCCATTCCCACGGAGAAGTCACGATCGGCGAGACCGTGGTCCTGCCGCTTGCGTGGTGGCAAGACGTCGCACGCGCGAACGAGGCCCGACGGGCGCCCTGCCATCCGCCCTCCCGTATAATCGCGCTTTACCACCATGGCATTCCTGCGGTGGGCCCGCCCTCCTCCCACCGGAGCGCCGCGGCCCTCGACGCAGGGGCCCACTGACATGACCAAGTTCGTCTTCGTCACCGGCGGCGTGGTGTCCTCGCTTGGCAAGGGCATCGCAGCGGCTTCCCTGGCGGCGATCCTCGAATCGCGCGGCCTCAAGGTCACCCTCATCAAGCTGGATCCGTACCTCAACGTCGATCCGGGCACGATGTCCCCGATGCAGCACGGCGAGGTGTTCGTCACCGACGATGGCGCCGAGACCGATCTCGACCTGGGCCACTACGAGCGCTTCATCACCACGCGCATGAAGCGCGCCAACAACTTCACCTCCGGCCAGATCTACAAGTCGGTGCTGGAGAAGGAACGCCGCGGCGACTACCTCGGCAAGACGGTGCAGGTGATCCCCCACGTCACCAACGAGATCCAGGAATTCGTGCGCCGCGGCGCCACGATGGACAAGGTCGACGTGGCCATCTGCGAGGTCGGCGGCACCGTGGGCGACATCGAGTCCCTGCCCTTCCTCGAGGCCGTGCGCCAGATGGCGCTCAAGCTGGGCCCCACCAATTCGGCGTTCGTCCACCTTACCTACGTGCCGTTCATCGCGGCCGCGGGCGAGCTGAAGACCAAGCCCACGCAGCACACCGTGCAGAAGATGCGCGAGATCGGCATCCAGCCCGACGTGCTGCTGTGCCGCGCCGACCGCGAGATCCCGATCGACGAGCGCGAGAAGATCTCGCTGTTCACCAATGTGCCGATGCACGGCGTGATCTCGATGTGGGACGTGAAATCGATCTACAGCGTCCCGCGCATCCTGCACGAGCAGGGCCTGGACGAGCAGATCTGCATGAAGCTGCAGCTGCTCACGCGCCCGGCCGACCTGAAGCGCTGGGACCTGCTGGTGCACGAGGTCAACCATCCGCAGCGCGAGATCACGATCGCGATGGCCGGCAAGTACACCGACCTGTCCGACTCGTACAAGTCGCTCAACGAGGCGCTGCGCCACGCCGGCATCCAGAACCACGCCCGCGTCAACATCGAGTACGTCGACTCCGAGACGCTGACGCCCGAAAACGTGGGCCAGCTCGACAAGTTCGACGCCATCCTGGTGCCGGGCGGCTTCGGCAAGCGCGGCGTCGAGGGCAAGATCCTGGCGGCGCAGTACGCCCGCGAGCACGCCATCCCCTACCTGGGCATCTGCCTGGGCATGCAGGTGGCCACCATCGAGTACGCGCGCCACAAGGCCGGCCTGGCCAACGCCAACTCCACCGAGTTCGACCCGCACACGCCGCATCCGGTGATCGCGCTGATCGACGAATGGCAGGACGCCGACGGCTCGATCCAGAAGCGCGACGCGAACTCCGACCTGGGCGGCACGATGCGCCTGGGCGCGCAGAGCTCCGACGTCGAGCCCGGCACGCTGGCCAGCCAGATCTACGGCAAGGTGGTCACCGAGCGCCATCGCCACCGCTACGAGGCCAACGAGCACTACCTGGATCGCCTGAAGGAGGCCGGCCTGGTCATCTCCGCGCTGACCCAGCGCGAGAAGCTCACCGAGATGGTCGAGCTGCCGCAGGACGTGCACCCATGGTTCATCGGCGTGCAGTTCCACCCGGAGTTCAAGTCGACGCCGTGGGACGGCCATCCGCTGTTCATCAGCTTCGTCAAGGCCGCGCTGGCGCACCACGCCGCCACCGATGCGACTCAGAAGGCCGCCGCGTAATTGACGCAGCGCTGTAACTCCGGAAGGGGCGAAATGCCTCTTTGCTGTGGCAGAGTGCAGCCCGTACCCCCTCATGCGCCGGCCGCGTGCCGGCGCGCCGCCCGGCGGCTCGCCCCGCCCGGCCACGACATTTCTAAAAACTGGAGCAAAGACAATGAGTGCCATCGTTGACATCGTCGGCCGCGAGATCCTCGACAGCCGCGGCAACCCCACCGTCGAGTGCGACGTGCTGCTGGAAAGCGGCGTGATGGGCCGCGCGGCCGTGCCCTCGGGCGCGTCCACCGGTTCGCGCGAGGCCATCGAGCTGCGCGACGGCGACAAGAGCCGCTACGGCGGCAAGGGCGTGCTCAAGGCCGTCGAGCACATCAACACCGAGATCTCCGAGGCCGTGCTGGGCCTGGACGCCTCCGAGCAGGCCTTCCTGGACCAGACGCTGATCGACCTCGACGGCACCGACAACAAGGGCCGCCTGGGCGCCAACGCGACGCTGGCCGTCTCGATGGCCGTGGCGCGCGCCGCCGCGGAAGAAAGCGGCCTGCCGCTGTACCGCTACTTCGGCGGCATGGGCAGGATGCAGATGCCCGTGCCGATGATCAACGTGATCAACGGCGGCGAGCACGCCAACAACAACCTCGACATCCAGGAATTCATGATCCTGCCGATCGGCGCGCCCTCGTTCCGCGAGGCGGTGCGCTACGGTGCCGAGGTGTTCCACGCGCTCAAGAAGATCCTGGGCGAGCGCGGCATCTCCACGGCCGTCGGCGACGAGGGCGGCTTCGCCCCCAGCGTGGCGAGCCACGAGGCCGCGATCCAGCTGCTGCTGGAAGCCATCGAGAAGGCCGGCTACACCGCCGGCGAGCAGATCGCCATCGGCCTCGACTGCGCGGCCAGCGAGTTCTACAAGGACGGCAAGTACCAGCTCGACTGCGAAGGCCTGAAGCTGAGCGCCGAGGAATGGACGTCGATGCTGGCCACCTGGGTCGACAAGTACCCGATCATCTCGATCGAGGACGCGATGCACGAAGGCGACTGGGCCGGCTGGAAGCACCTCACCGAGGTGCTGGGCAAGAAGGTGCAGCTGGTGGGCGACGACCTGTTCGTCACCAATCCGAAGATCCTCAAGGAAGGCATCGACAAGGGCATCGCCAACTCGATCCTGATCAAGGTCAACCAGATCGGCACGCTCACGGAGACCTTCGAAGCCATCGAGATGGCCAAGCGCGCCGGCTACACGGCCGTCATCAGCCACCGCTCGGGCGAGACGGAAGACTCCACGATCGCCGACATCGCGGTGGGCACCAACGCCGGCCAGATCAAGACCGGATCGATGAGCCGCTCCGACCGCATCGCCAAGTACAACCAGCTGCTGCGCATCGAGGAAGACCTGGGCGACATCGCCACCTACCCGGGCCGCGCGGCGTTCTACAACCTGCGTTGAGCCCAGGGACTGTAGACTTCGGCTGATGCGAACCGCCCTTGCCTGACCCATGCGCCTGGTCACCATCGCGCTGATCGTGCTCATCGCCTGGGTGCAGGCGGAGCTGTGGTTCGGCAAGGCGGGGGTCGCGCACGTGCACGAGATGAGCGGCGACCTGGCCACGCTGCGCGCCGCCAACGACGTGGCGCGCCAGCGCAACGACCAGCTCCAGGCCGAGGTCTCCGACCTGAAGGAAGGCCTGGAGATGGTGGAGGAGAAGGCACGCTCCGAGCTGGGCATGACCAAGCCCGACGAATTGCTGGTCGTGCTCACGCCCGGCAAGTGACCTCTGCAGGCCGACGGCCGGGCAGAGGTCATCCTGCGCGCAGTCGCAGGATCCCGCGACAGCCGAAGGCCAGCAGATGTCATCCTGCGCGCAGTCGCAGGATCCAGGCCCGCCGACACGCTTCCACGCGCGTGGATTCTGCGACTCCGCTTCGCTCCGCGCAGAATGACGGCTACTGTGCAACGCCTGCCGTCATCCCGCGCGCAGTCGCAGGATACCCTCCGCCGATACACCTCCAGGCGCGGCGCCCGTTCCGCTGAATTCACGATGCTCCAGTCGCTGCTCGCCCTCGCCCACCCGTTGCTCGCGCCGGCCTTCACGGCCTGGGGCGTGCCGGTGACGTGGATCGAGGTCGTCGCCTTCGTCGTTTCACTGTGGATGGTGGGCTGCGAGATGCGCGTGCACCCGTTGGCCTGGCCGCTGGCGATGGGGTCGTCGCTGATGTACGCGCTGCTGTTCGCCGACAGCCGCCTGTACGGCGAGGCCTCGCTGCAGCTGTTCTTCGTGGCGATGTCGCTGTGGGGCTGGTGGCAGTGGCTGCGCGGCCGCGGCGCCGACGGCGGCAAGCTGGCGGTCCACACGTTGACGCGCCGCACCGCGCTCGTCGCGCTGGCGCTGACCGTGCTGGCCTGGCCGCTGGCCGCGTTGCTGCTGCACCGCTACACCGACTCCGACGTGCCCTGGCTCGACGCGCTGCCCACCGTCGGCAGCGTGCTGGGCACCTGGCTGCTCGGGCGCAAGTTCATCGAGAACTGGTGGGTGTGGATCGCCGTGAACGCGTTCAGTGTCGCGCTGTTCGGCTACAAGCACCTGTGGCTGACGGTGATCCTGTATGCGCTGTTCACCGTGCTGTCCATCGCCGGACTGCGATCCTGGCGAAGACTGCAAGGCCGGGCCGATGCACGACGCTGATCCCGCCGAGCCGGCGGACGCCGGAGCCCCGCTGCGGATCGCCATCGTCGGCGCCGAGAGCACCGGCAAGAGCGCCCTCGCCCGCGACCTGGCCGACGCCCTGCAGCAGGAGTTCGGGCTGCGCTGCCGCGTCGTCGACGAGTGGTTGCGCGAGTGGTGCGATCGGCACGGGCGCACGCCGCGCGCGGACGAACAGATGGCCATCGCCCGCGAGCACGCGGCCCGGATCGACGCGGCCGCGCCGCAGCCGGGCGTCGACGTGCTGCTGTGCGACACCACGCCGCTGATGGTGGCGGTCTACAGCGACCTGCTGTTCGACGACCGCTCGATCGACGCCGTGGCATGCGATGCCCAACGGCGCATGGACCTCA
>Ga0302202_10007646_pt1 | contig 10406 bp, 10 predicted proteins | sample II_Bog_N3_3_FD_194579 | JGI IMG/M metagenome (GOLD analysis project Ga0302202, IMG submission 194579) | Peat permafrost microbial communities from Stordalen Mire near Abisko, Sweden - II_Bog_N3_3 | ecosystem: Environmental > Terrestrial > Soil > Wetlands > Peat | place: Sweden: Abisko... | reverse complement strand
TCAGCGATCGTGGCAAGCCGGAGCAGTTCCAGGGCGCATTTGCCGAGATTGTTCGCGGCGTGAACACCATGCTGGACGCGATCCTGCTTCCCATCGGCGAGGGCAACCGGATTCTTGCTCAGATTTCGAGCGGCAAGATCGACGAGCTGATCGCGCAGACCTACAAGGGCGACCACGAGAAGATGAAAGTGGCCGTTAATAATGTCGCCACCGTCACCCAGGCCCTGCAAAAGGAACTGGGGCGGTTGATCGAAGCCTCGAAGGAGGGCCAGCTCAGCGATCGTGGCAAGCCGGAGCAGTTCCAGGGCGCATTTGCCGAGATTGTTCGCGGCGTGAACACCATGCTGGACGCGATCCTGCTTCCCATCGGCGAGGGCAACCGGATTCTTGCTCAGATATCGAGCGGGAAGATTGACGAGCTGATCGCGCAGACCTACAAGGGCGACCACGAGAAGATGAAGGTGGCGGTCAACAATGTTGCCACCGTGACTCAGGCACTTCAAAGGGAGTTGCTGCGTTTGACCGACGCCGCGAAGGACGGAAAGCTGAGTGAACGCGGCAAGCCAGAACAGTTCCAGGGCGCGTTTTCTGACATTGTGCGTGGTGTCAACGACATTCTGGAAGCGGTAATCGGGCCGCTGAACTTCTCCGCCAAATGCGTGGAGCTGATCAGCAAGGGAGACAACCCGCCGCAGATCACGGACACGTACCATGGTGACTTCAACCTGATCAAGAACAACCTGAATGCGCTTATCGTGGCCATGAACGAGATCACCTCGGCTGCCGAAGAGATCGCCAACGGCAATCTGACCGTGCAAATCCGGGAGCGCTCGCCGCAGGACAAGCTGATGCAGGCTCTCGCTTCGATGGTGAGCGGGTTGACGCAGACGGTCTCCGATATCCGCACGATTGCCGGGGAGGTGTCGGCCGCGAGCCAATCGATCTCGACGGCGTCGGTCCAGGTATCGAAGGGCGCCAGCGCGCAGGCGGCGGCTGCCGAGGAGGCTTCTTCGTCGATGGAGGAGATGGTCTCCAACATCAAGCAGAACGCCGATAACGCGCAGCAGACCGACAAGATCGCGAACAAGAGCGCCAAGGACGCGCAGGAGAGCGGCAAGTCGGTTCTCGAAGCGGTGGCCGCGATGAAAGAGATCGCCAACAAGATCTCGATCATCGAGGAGATCGCGCGGCAGACGAACCTGCTGGCGCTCAATGCGGCCATTGAGGCGGCGCGCGCCGGTGAGCACGGCAAGGGATTCGCCGTGGTTGCGGCTGAGGTGCGCAAGCTTGCCGAGCGCAGCCAGAAGGCGGCTGGAGAGATCAACCAACTTTCCGCAAACACGCTGAAGGTCTCGGAGAAGTCGGGCGAGATGCTGGACAAACTGGTGCCCGACATCCAGCGCACGGCGGAGCTGGTGCAGGAGATTACGGCCGCCAGCAAGGAGCAGGACACCGGCGCCGAACAGATCAACAAGGCGCTTCAGCAACTGGAGCAGGTGATCCAGCAGAACGCCTCGGCATCGGAGGAGATGGCTTCGACAACCGAGGAGCTAACCGGCCAGAGCGATCAACTGGTCAGCGCGCTCGCGTTCTTCCACACCGGAAACGAGGAAGGCGCAAGGGCGCGCAAGCCAGGGGGCGCAAAGGCGGCCAGGCCTGTGCAGGGCGCACCGGCGAGAGCGGTAAAACCGAATGGCCACGCCGGCGTGGCCGGCGCCAAGGCGGCAGCCGGAGTGAATCTTCGGCTCAAAGACAAACACGACGACCTTGACGGGGAGTTCGAACGGTACTGACCGGTTGGGCGCGGCCCGCATGCAGGCCGCGCCCTGTCTTCAGGATGAGAAAGGAGTTGCACAATGAGCGTGAACGAAATCACGGAGACACGGCAGTATCTCACTTTCAAACTTGGCAACGAGGTGTTCGCTACCGACGTGGCCAAGGTGCGCGAGGTCCTCGACCTCACAACCGTTACCGCCATCCCTCGCACGCCTGACTTTCTGGCGGGAGTGATCAACCTGCGCGGCAGCGTGGTGCCGGTCGTCGATCTGCGCCTTTGCTTCGAGATGTCGAAGACCGAGAGCACGCGCAACACCTGCATTGTTGTGGTCGAGGTGCTGCTCGAAGGCGAGTCCACCATCATTGGAGCACTGGCCGACTCGGTGGAAGAGGTGATTGACCTCGAGCCCGATCAGATTCAGCCGGCGCCGCGCATCGGCACCCAGATCCGCACGGATTTCATCAAGGGAATGGGCAAGCGCGACACCCAGTTCATCATGATCCTGGATATCGATCGAGTCTTCTCGGCCGAAGAGCTGAGCACTGTTCGCACCCAGGATTCAGTTCCCATGGCCATGGAAGTTGCGGCATGACAAGGAAGCGGGGCGTTCTGTCGCGCTCCGCTTCTGTCAGATTTCGTTCCCTGTGGAGCTGCGCGTCTTGTGGCTGTTCTGCGCGTCTTGCCGCTGCCGTTCTGGGAGGCCTCCGTGCCAGCAGTTGACGATGCATTGCCCGAGATCTACGTGCTGCCCGGAGAGTCTCACCTCGTCGCTCAGCCGGCGGTGATTCGAACGGTGCTGGGCTCGTGCGTCGGCGTCACCATATGGGCGCCGCGGATCGGGGTCTCGGCGCTCTGTCATCCTATGCTGCCCAGTGTGCCCCGCGAAGGCCGGATTGAGGCGTCGCAAGGCCGCCGGTATGTCGACTACGCCATCCGCGAGCTTGGGCGCAGGTTTGACGCCCTCGGCGCATTGCGCGGCGAGGTTGAGGTGAAGTTGTTTGGAGGCGCAGATGTGCTGGTAGTCTCTGCCAACGACTCGCGCCCTACCATCGGCCGGATGAACAGCGAGGTTGCTCTCGAGGTTCTGCGTGCGGAGGGGTTCACGGTGGCTGCCTCCAGTCTTGGTGGAGACTGCGGCGTTCACATCAGCTTCAACACCAGCACGGGCGAGGTTCGCCTGAGGAGGCTGTGTCTTTAGAGCGAGAGTCCCGCTCGTTCAACGGGCAGGGAACCTGGCTGGCAGGAAAGGATTCGATCGTGAGCAAGCCCACGGTTCGCGTGTTGATTGTCGACGATTCGGCGGTGGTTCGCCAGACGCTGAGCGAAGTTCTATCTTCCGACCCGGAGATCGAGGTCATCGCGACCGCCGGCGATCCGTTCGTTGCCGCGGACCGCATTGCGGCTGAAACGCCGGATGTGATTACCCTCGACATCGAGATGCCGAGGATGGACGGCCTGACATTCCTCAAGAAGATCATGGCTCAGCATCCCATCCCGGTCGTGATCTGCTCGAGCCTTGCCGTGGAAGGGGCGCAGAGCACCTTTCGCGCACTGGAGTATGGCGCGGTCGACATCATCGCCAAGCCACGCATGGGCACGCGCCAGTTTCTTGAGGAGTCGCGCGTGCAACTCTGCGAGGCTGTGAAAGCCGCGGCCCAGGCGCGCCCGCGCGCCCTCGGTCCCAGCCACACGGTTGAGCCCAAGCTCACCGCCGACGCGATTCTTCCCGCCGCTACACACGCCATGGCTGAAACCACAGAGAAGGTCGTCGTCATCGGGGCTTCCACCGGTGGCACTGAGGCCCTGAAGACTCTGCTCGAAGCGCTTCCGCCTGACACACCCGGCATCGTCATTGTGCAGCATATGCCGGAGCTGTTCACCCGCGCCTTCGCCAACCGGCTCGACGGCCTCTGCGCCATTACCGTGAAGGAGGCTGAGTCAAACGACACCGTCATACGCGGGCGCGCGCTCATCGCCCCCGGCAACCACCATTTGCTGCTCAAGCGTTCCGGAGCCCGCTACTATGTCGAGATCAAGGATGGGCCGCTGGTCTGCCGCCATCGTCCGTCGGTGGATGTGCTGTTTCGCTCTGCCGCTCGCTACGCCGGCCGCAACGCCGTTGGCGTGATCCTGACGGGCATGGGGGACGACGGCGCTCGCGGCATGCTGGAGATGAAGCAGGCGGGAGCCCACACCATTGCCCAGGACGAGGAAACCTGTGTGGTCTACGGCATGCCCAAGGAGGCCGTCAAGTTCGGCGGCGTCGACTGTGTGCTTCCTTTGCAGTCAATTTCCGGGGTAATTCTGTAGCGACTCGTTTCCGGCGCTGCGCGCTCAGGCCTGCAACTTTGCAGTTTCCTGGGCCCGAGCAGCGGCAGGAGCGCCCTCCAGACTCACATCCTTGAACACATAGAACTCGCGATCGCCGGCTGCCGTCTCCACACCGAATCGGTTCAATAAGAGCCCCGTCTTCCACCGGCTGGCCTGCATCTCGGCGAACGGAATGCGATGCACGCGGTTCACGAACCACCTCCGCGTGACAAACGCGAGGCCGTCGTCGGTGACAACGAGATAGCCAACGGAGTTGCCAAGCCCGCGGATCTTCTTTGTGGCCGCCGCTCGCACGCCTTGAGGGGGAGCTTCGAGCTTGAGAGCCTTTTCCACCCTCCGCGCGTGCTTCTCGGGGATCGGGCGTGCGCTGCGTGCCAGCCCGTGCAGCGCATCGTGTGCGCCAGCGCCAAGGCCGGAGAGCGCAAGCGGAGTCTCATCATGGGCATCGGCTACATCGCTTCCGAACCAGCTACCGAGCAAGGCGCCAAGTGCTGCCAACTGCAACCGCACTGCGCGAAAGATCTTTGGCGCGAGCCACAGGAACAGGAACAGGAAGACTGCGACCAGCCCCAGCGCCACCTCGGGATGCTTGAGCGATACCCACATCCCGGCGGGAATCAGGGCGTCTTCAAACAAGCTCAATCCAATGTTCGAGAACGGCTCAGGGCTGTGATTTACCGCCAGTCGCGTTGCCGCTTTCGAGCTGTTGCTGGCCAGCGCAATGCCGCCGCAAATCACGATCAGCACGGCCTTCACCACAGGGTCGAAGTGTCCGAAGGCTGCCGCAGCCAGCACCGCTGCTCCGATGGGGCGGATGAAGGTGTGGAAAGAGTCCCAAAGGCTGTCGAGCCAGGGAATCTTGTCGGCCGCGAACTCCACCAGGCACGCCAGGCCTGAGGCGATCAGGACTGCCGGATGGGCGAGCACCATCAGTTCAGCGCTGCCGGCGCCGGGATGAAACCACCCCAGCCGGATGGCCAGCCCCAGGAGAAACACCGTCGCGTAGAGCCGAATTCCGGCCAGGAATCCAAGCCCCAGTGTCGAACCGATCAGAGCCAACTGTTCCACGCGAACTCCTTCGATGTTGCGGTTCCGACAGTATATCGGCTGATTGGCGATCCGGGCACGCGGCACCGCGGCAGTCCCATTTTGAAATGGATGCCGGTTTGTAAAGTTCGCTCGAGGGCCGCAACGAATTTGGCGCGATTCAATGTAAAAACTATGAGACTCCGTGCAAGAATGATCAGACCAGCGATCTGCGGTCCTGCGCGCCAGTCACCGATTTAACAAAACTTCCCCCGTGCAGAACCTTCCCGTCGCAATCCGAGGAGGTCACAAAATGGGAGATAAGAAGAAGAAAAAAGGGGTCCCAGTGAATGGGAAGGCTCCGCTCGTTAACGGCAAGGATCACGCGCCGGTTACTCCACATCCTGCTGAAATCCCCACATTGCGCATCGGCAAAGACTGCGACTACGAGAAAGAACTCAGTCGCCTTCAAGTGGAGCTGGTGAAGCTCCATGAGTGGATTCGGCACGAACACTTGAAGGTTGTGGTGCTGTTTGAGGGCCGCGATGCAGCCGGGAAGGGTGGCGCCATCAAGCGAATTACCGAATCGCTTAATCCTCGCATTTGTAAGGTGGTTGCGCTCGGGACGCCGACTGAACGAGAGAAGACGCAGTGGTACTTCCAGCGGTACGTGCCTCATCTGCCCGCTGCCGGCGAAATGGTGCTCTTCGATCGGAGCTGGTATAACCGCGCCGGTGTTGAGCGGGTGATGGGCTTTTGCACCGAGGCCCAGTACACGGAGTTCCTGCAGACCTGCCCTGAGTTCGAGCGCATGCTGGTTCGCTCCGGCATCATTCTCATCAAATACTGGTTCTCAGTCTCTGACGCCGAGCAGGAAATCCGCTTTCAGGAGCGCATGAGCAACCCCACCAAACGGTGGAAGATCAGCCCGATGGATCTGGAGTCGCGCAAGCACTGGGCGGACTATTCACGCGCCAAAGACGATATGTTCAACCACACTGACCACAAGCAGGCGCCGTGGTTCGTGGTCAACGCCGAAGACAAAAAAGCCGCTCGCTTGAACGTGATTCGCCATCTTCTTTCCAAAGTCCCGTACAAAGATCTCACGCCCGATCCTATTGAGCTTCCACCGATCGTGAAGAAAGAATACGTGCGCCCTCCTTACCAGGAGCAGCACTTTATTCCTGTTGTTTATCGCTAGGTCCGTGACCGCTTGAAGTTGTTCCAACGATGGGTGCCCCACCCTCGCGACGCTCTTGTTTTTGTCGCCAGGGTGGGAGGCGCAGAATCAAACGATCAAAGAACTAGTGCGGATTTCCGCAATGCGTCCCGTGCTGAAGGGCCGGCTTTGAGTTGGGGCAGCGGAATTCCGTTCCCTCACCGCTGTCCTCTGTCGCCTGCATTCTGTAATCTGTCTCCAGCCCATGCGATCCATCCTCACCCGCCTCGTCCTCACCATTCCGGTCGTCTGGCTGGTGGTGTCGCTGGTCTTCGTGCTGATTCACCTGCTCCCCGGCGACCCCATCCTGCAGATGCTCGGGGATGGCGCCGCACCAGCCGACATCGACGCGCTGCGCCATCAGTACCATCTTGACGAGTCGCTCTCGCAGCAATATTTGCACTACTGGGCTGCGGTGCTGCATGGCAACCTGGGCATGTCGATCCGGCTGCACGATTCCGTTGGTCATCTCATCGCCATGCGTTACCCGTATACGCTTGCCCTCACCATGACAGCCCTCGGTCTGGGCCTTGCTCTGTCGCTCCCCGCAGGGATACTCGCCGCCGTGCGCCGTGGCCGGTTTCTCGATCAGGCGCTCTCCGTCGTGAGCCTCTTCGGGCTTTCGGTTCCAGGCCTCGCCCTCGGCCCGATCCTCATTCTGGTCTTCTCCATTGAACTCGGCTGGCTGCCCGTCTCGGGCGCCAGCTCTTCGGGAACAGGCTCCATCGAGTGGCCGTACCTGGTGCTTCCCTCCATCGCCATGGGAGCTTCTCTCGCCGCCATTCTCACGCGTATGATCCGCACCGCGATGCTTGAGGAGCTAGGCCAGGATTACATTCGCACCGCACGCGCCAAGGGACTCAGCGAGTTTGCCGTAGTTTGCCGTCACGCGCTGCCCAACGCGCTGGTTCCCATCGTCACTGTCGTCGGCCTGCAATTTGGCGCACTGCTCGCCGGAGCCATCGTCACGGAAACCATCTTCAGTTGGCCGGGAATTGGCCGACTCACTGTCAGCGCCATCTCCAACCGCGACTATGCGCTGGTGCAGGGTTGCCTGCTGTGGATTGGGTTGACGTATGTGCTCGTGAACCTGCTCACGGATGTTGTCTATCGGTGGGTGAATCCACGGATGCGGGGGTAATCGGTTGCCGGGGTGCGCGGGCCGGCTGAATGTCCGGATCGATGACCCGCCAACCGCAATTCCCGTCCGCGGCCATCATCCCCCACCCACCAGGGTGTCATCCATCCCCTACCCACCAGGGTGTCATCCTGAACGGAGTGAAGGATCTGCGGTTGCCTTTGAGATCTTCAAATTGGCGCTACTTCCGGATTGGCGACGAACCGCCCGCGACGAGGAGTATTTGACTCATTATAATGAGTCAAATACACTCATCGCATGGCTAAGAGGCTGCAGGTCATCGTTCAGGACCCCGAATATCGCGACATCCAGCGGGCGGCGCGTTTGCGGCGCGTGTCCATTGCCGAATGGGTGCGGCAGGCACTTGTGCAGGCCCGCAGGAGCGAGCCTGGCCGCGAGGTTGCGTCCAAGCTCGACGTCATTCGAGCGGCGGCACGCATGGATTTCCCCACGGCCGATATCGATCGTATGCTCGAAGAGATCGAACATGGTTACGGATCGGGCGTGCAACCGTGATCTTTGTCGACTCCAACATTCCCATGTATCTGGTGGGCGCCCCCCATCCTCATAAAACCGATTCCAGGCGTTGGCTGGAAGAATTGGTAAACGGTCGAGAACGGTTGGTGACCGACGCGGAAGTGCTGCAGGAAATACTTCACCGCTATGTGTCGATTGCGCGGCCGGATGCGATTCAGCCGGCGTTCAATGCTTTGCTGGGAGTCGTCGATGAAGTATTTTCGGTGGATCAGGCGGCAGTCGAGCGAGCCAGGGGGATCGTGCTGGGTCAGAAAGGCCTCTCGGCGCGAGACGCAGTACACCTCGCCATAATGCAGATCCAGGGGATCAATAGAATTCTGAGTTTCGATCGAGGATTCGACGGTTTCGCGGGGATCACTCGGTTGTCTTGAGGCCCGAACGTGTCGATAAGAGCGGCGAAGAAACCGCATAGGGAAGAGTAAGCGACGATACGGGCGCTACCCATTCCCGGAGCCTGCGCGTTTGCCGAGACCGATCCTGCTCGACCGTGGGCTTCTTCCTACTCGTTGAGGTACGGAGTCTCCCCGGTCCCCAAAAGCGAGGGACGGGGGGCACCCTCGGTGTGGTTTTGGGGTGTCGAGTCCGAGGCCACCCGCCTGCTACTGACTATTAACTAAACAGAACCGGACATTTCATTTGCTCTCAAAACCGGACATTTTCACTTGCTAACGACACTGACGAGTAGCCGACAATCCGCCCAGGACAATATCCCAGCGGTTGTGACAGTTGCCGGAGTGTCACACAGTGAGGAGAATGCCCTCAGTGGCGCGCATTACAATCACGGTCATGAATGTCGCTGAATGTTGGGCAACATTTCGGTGTGCGAGGCGTCTTTTTCGTACTTTGATGATTGGTGAGACGGCCTTCTTTTTGCTATTTGCGACTCCAGAGACCCTTGCTGGTCAGACGCCGACCTTTCACGTGCTGGTGCTGGATGCTTTGGATGGAAAGCCTCAAGCCAATGTGAAGATCGAACAATTTTGCGTAGGGCTTCCGCGTAATTTCCCAGAAGAAACGGCATTAACAAACGATAAAGGGATTGCCACAATTTCATACGTCTGTAACGAAAAGCAAGTGGTCGAGATTGCAGTATTTCCGCCGAATAAGAAAGAGCAATGCGGCGCTGATGCGGGAATGACATTCAACGATGTTGTATCAGTGGGATTCCTAAGCAAACCGGACTCGGATGGCGGGATTTGGTGTCCTACGAAGGTGAGCAAAAAACTCAAGCCTGTGCCGGGACAAGCGATAATCTTTGTCAAAAAACCTACGTGGTGGCAGTCTCATGTTGCAGGATGAATTTAGCTGAACGACTACATGCCGGGACAAGTCGACCCACGTTCTGGTCCTATCACCGTCGATGCGTAAATTACTCTTTGAGCAACAGACAGAGCGCAGCGTTATCAGAAAGGTAATTTCACGTTTTGCGACAACTCGTTGATCACCTGATGAAGTGGAGCGGCCTTCTGCGGCTGACTGGTCTTTACTGGCGAGCGGCTTCAAGCACACCGAGAGCCGCCTCGAATTCACTAGAGCAAGTTGGTGTATCACACGTATCTAAGGCTTGCTTGAGCTTTTGGATTACCGGCAATGTTCTCGTCCAGTTCTGAACCTGAACATACTGTTCATCACGGCCCTCCCAGAATGCATTCCGACTTGTCGAGCTTGATTCCGCAATCCCGGTGCCCAGAAGCATTGATGACAGCGCGAACGAAGCTGACGATCGCGAATCCTCGATCCATTGACTGAGATATGGCGAGAGATCATCTTCAGCTTGGGCTATTGTGCAAAGCCAGCTCTCGATATCCATAAAGCTGCCGGTATCTGGTGGGTCATTCAAAACTTCAGTCCAGAGTGCGTGCAAGAACGATTTAATCGCGATCTGTTCCGCTTGGGGCCAGGATTGCCACTTTCCATGTCTGAATTTGCTGAAAAGGATCTCGGAGTCAATCAAATCCAGTGAAGGATCGGCCGAATTCACAAATAGCTCGAAAATCCTTGGGAGGAAGTGCTTGAAGTCGTTGACGCCGCCCCAGACAGATAAGGCATCGGCAGCATAATCTCTGAGCTCAGCAATACCCAACTGCCGTAAAGGCAGAGAATGCAACTTGGCTTCGTCATCGATTGAATGGCAATGCAGGCACGGATCTGTGTACTCCGAAAGAGGGTATATCGAAAAAACTCGATAGAGCCCTTCAAGAGATGCACGCAGGTCCGGTGTCGTGTTCATTCTCCAATTATCGCTTCCAAGGTGGCCATTCGTGAATCGAGAGTGAATAACCGCCTATGCGGAAATTACAATTTGGTTAAGATATCAAGGCGAAAGATCAATCTTCCTACAGGCTGGACATTACTATGGGGCACCTTTGACTTTCGGG
>Ga0302202_10007640_pt1 | contig 10414 bp, 10 predicted proteins | sample II_Bog_N3_3_FD_194579 | JGI IMG/M metagenome (GOLD analysis project Ga0302202, IMG submission 194579) | Peat permafrost microbial communities from Stordalen Mire near Abisko, Sweden - II_Bog_N3_3 | ecosystem: Environmental > Terrestrial > Soil > Wetlands > Peat | place: Sweden: Abisko... | reverse complement strand
CTACGCACATGAACAAACCGAAGACGACCACTTCGCTCTTGCCGACGATCGATTCACCGGGATTGAACGAATGCAACACGCCGAAGAGCAGCGAGAGCGCGATCGCCGCGGGCCAGTAGCCGAAGGTCGCGCCGAGCGTGGCCTGCGGGTAACCGCGGAAGAACAGTTCCTCGGCCAAGCCGACGGCGAGAAACGTCGCGGCCCACAACGCCGCGCTCAGCAACGCCGCGCCGCCGGTCGTCGCGAAGCCGGCGACGTGCGCGGCGCCGCTCGCGATCATCGCGCCGACGACGATCGCGATCGCCGCGATTCCGGCGAGCGCTCCGGCCCACAGCGGCGGCGCGAAGAGCCGTCGCCACGGCAGACCGTAATCGGCGAACGTGCGGCGCTCGCGTCGCGCCATCACCCACATCGCGAGCAGAATCGGTACGAGTTGGAAGAGTTCGCCGGCCAATAAAAACGGCGCCGGAATCGGCTGGCCCTTCGTGAGACTCGGGTGGTATCCGGCGATCCGAAAGACGAGGTATGCGATGCCGGCCAGCATCGCGCCCGTGCCGCCGGCGACGAGCAGAAACAGCAGCACGCGCAGGATTGCGTGCCACCGGGAAAGTCGCGCCGGATCCGGCGCGCTCACACTACGGGACGTCGAAGCGAACGGTCAGCTCGCCCACGCGCGCACGGAGTTCCTCGATGCGACGGCGCGCTTCGATGTCGCCGAGCGCCTCGCCGATGATGCGGCCGACCTCGCGCGCGTCGTCTTCGCCGAAGCCGCGTGAGGTGATCGCCGGCGATCCGATGCGGATGCCGCTGGTGACCATCGGTTTCTGCGTGTCGAACGGGATCGCGTTCTTATTCACCGTCACGCGAATTTCGTCGAGATACGCTTCGACCGCTTTGCCGGTGAGGTTCTTCGGGGAGAGGTCGACGAGCAGCAAATGCGTGTCCGTGCCGCCGCCGACGAGCCGCGCGCCCGCGCGCTGCAGTTCTTCGCCGATCGCCTTCGCGTTGACGAGCACCTGTTGCTGATACTCGCGGAACGACGGCTGCAACGCTTCTTGGAACGCGACCGCCTTGGCGGCGATCGTGTGCATCATCGGGCCACCCTGAATACCCGGGAAGATGCTTTTATCGAGCGCCGCGGCGTAGGGTTCTTTCGTGAGCACGATGCCGCCGCGCGGGCCGCGCAGCGTCTTGTGCGTCGTCGACGTGACGAACTCGGCGAGCGGCACCGGCGAGGGATGCAGCCCCGTCGCGACGAGACCCGCGATGTGCGCCATATCGACCATCAGCACCGCGCCGATCTCGTCGGCGATCTCGCGGAAGGGCGCGTAGTCCATCGTGCGCGGGTACGCGCTCGCGCCGGCGATGATCAGCTTCGGCTTGTGCTCGCGCGCGAGGGCGCGCATTTCGTCGTAATCGATCAGTTCGGTGTCGCGGCGCACGCCGTACGCGACGGCGTTGTAGAGCTTCCCGCTGAAGCTGACCTTCGTGCCGTGCGTGAGGTGGCCGCCGTGCGCGAGCGACATGCCGAGCACGGTGTCGCCGGGCTGCAGCACGGCCATGAACACGGCCATATTCGCCTGCGCGCCGGCGTGCGCTTGCACGTTGGCGTGGTCGGCACCGAAGAGCTTCTTCGCGCGCGCGATCGCGAGCGATTCGGCGACGTCGACGTACTCGCAGCCGCCGTAATAGCGGCGGCCCGGATAGCCCTCGGCATATTTGTTGGTGAGGATCGAGGACATCGCTTCGCGCACGGCCACGCTGGCGTAATTTTCCGACGCGATCAACTCGAGGTTTTCGTGTTGGCGGCGATCTTCGTTTTCGATCGCAGCAAAGATTTCGTGGTCGACGTGGGCCAGCGTTTGGGGAGTCAGGAGATCCATTTGGTTAGCGTGTTCCTCGATCGAACGGGTTTTTGTTGACGAGCGTCGTCGCCGAGTAGTCGGGCTTCGCCGGGGGCGCCGGTTTCGACTTGCCGAAGCGCAAGATTTGGACCCCGATGAGCAGCCCGACCGTCGCCGCCAACCCGAGCCAGAACCACGGCCCCGCCCAGCGCGGCTGCGTGTGGTCGAACAAAAACTCGGCCAGCGCGATCGTGACGGCGGTCAGCGGGATAATGGAGGCCACGGTTTGACGGTCGATGGAAGAGCCCCCGAGAGCATGGAGATGGAGCGAGCGCAGCAACATCGTGCGGCCGTAGGCCGGCAGCTCGCACTTTGCGAGCTCGGTCCGGGGGCCCCGCTGCAAGCAGCGAGGGGCGCGCAGGCTGGGCCGGAGCGCCTTCCAACGTGAAAGTCGCGGTTATGAGTTCGGCATTTGCGGGGCCGCTCCGGCGGGGCGAGATCACGCATTTGGAATGGCTGGAAGCCTGCGCGTCGCGCCTGGACCTCGATGGGGTGGTGCTGGCGCTCGACGACCTGCCGCGCACCGATCTCGAATACGCCGCCCAGGTGAAAAAAGTCGCAACCGACCTCGGCCTGGTCCCCGTAGCCCTCGACGTGCCCGGACTGCTCGACCCGGAGCTGCCGGACGCCGACCGGGCCGCGGCGCTGGAGCTGGCGGCCGCGCTCGGGGCCGGGCTGCTGCGGGTCTCCTCGGGCGGCCGCGGGGAGCTGCCACCCGAGACTTTCGCCCGGACGGTCGCCGCCGGCAAGACCTTCGCCGGCCTGGCCAAGGCGGCGAATATCACCCTGACCGTCGCCCCGCTGCCCGGCGCGCTGCTGGCCGGCGTGGCCGACGTCCAGAAATTCGCCAAGTTCGTCGACAGCGCGTGGCTGCGCTACGATCTGCCGCCCGCGATCCCGGCGCGCGAGCTGCTCGGCGGTCGCGACCGCGTCTTGGTGGAGCGGGTCGGCCTCGCGGAGGACGTCGAGGCGGTCGCGCGGCTGCGGCGCGGCTGGTTCGTGCTCGAAGGTGACGGCGGGGACGAGCCGTTCGCGGTCGTGGGGGACGCGATCGCCCGCCTGCGCTCCGTGCGGAGCGCTTAGGACAACGACCACAGATGCCGTCTATTGTACCCGGTTAAGACCTGCGTTCAGCAGGTGGGTGCGGCCCGGGCGCTCAGGAAACGTCATTGAGAGGACGTGTACGCCGATCGTATCCGGAGCTTATGCTCCCTAGGTATTAACGTTGGTCCAACACCAGAGTACCTGCGCGTGCATCCGCAGTCATTGTCGCCCACGCATTGTCTCACCACCGTCAAGGTCTTGACAGCGGCATCAGTTCATACCGAGAAGCGTTGCGATCAGGGCGCGGACGTCCCGTAACGTACGCGGTCGCACTTCGTCGGCAAAGTCAGCCAAGCGTGCGCTCCAATCGAGGCTCTTGACCTGGTCGGCGAGGATCACACCGGCTACCTTGCCTGCGGCCGGCAGGGAGACTTCGAACGGATAGCCTTTGCGGACGGAAGTAATCGGCACACCGACCGCAAGCGACGTCTTCACATTGTACGCATGCGGTGAGAGCACGAGAAACGGTCTCCGGCCGCTTTGCTCGCGACCCCGTTGCGGATCGAGTGAGAGCCACACAATATGGCCGGCATCCGGCACGTAGGGCTTTTTGCTCACCAGCGTTCGCGATCCACCAGCGCTTCGAACGCCGGCCCGTGGACGTTCTCGGGGGTGATCCCCTCGATAAGTGCCGCGAGTTCGAGCGACGGCGCCATGCGGACATAGATCATGGCGTCGTCCGCGGCGACCTGAACCGAGGCGCCGTCCACAAGTCCGCAGTTCTTGGCAATGGCACTCGGAATTCGGACGGCGAGCGAGTTGCCGGCCTTGAACACGCGCGCATCCTGCACGACAAGCGCGCTGAACGCGTCATGCAAGACACTCGGCTTATTGTTCATACAATGTATATACTACGCATGCCGGGCGGGCGCGTCAATGCCGCCCGAGAGCCCGGCCGTAGATCGTGAGGGCTCGCTCGCGTGCCTGGGCGTGGTCGACGATCGGCGCCGGGTAGTCGCGGCCGATGACGCAGCCGGCTTCGGCGGCGATCAGCGGCGGCATCGTCCAGGGCTCGTGAATGTAGCGATCGGGGACGTTCGCGAGCACGGGCAGCATGCGGCGCACGAACGTGCCGCCGGGATCGTAGGTCTTGCCCTGCAAGGTTGGGTTGAAGATGCGGAAGTACGGCGCGGCGTCGGTTCCGGTCGATGCCGACCATTGCCAGCCGCCGTTGTTCGCGGCCAGATCGGCGTCGGCGAGACGCTGCTCGAAATAGCGCTCGCCGTGACGGTAGTCGAGCAGCAGATGTTTGCTCAGGAACGACGCGACGATCATGCGCAGGCGGTTGTGCATCCAGCCGGTCGTGTTGAGCTGCACCATCGCCGCATCGACGATCGGATAGCCGGTCGCGCCGGCCGTCCACGCTTGCCATGCGGCGTCGTCGTCGCGAAAGGCGATCTTCTGTGCTGCAACGATGAAGGGCTCGCTCGCAACGCGCGGCGCGTGCACGAGCAACTGGTGATAGAAGTCGCGCCAGATCAGCTCGCCGAGCCAGGTCTCGGCACCGGCGGCCTGCGCGGCCGCGACACACCTCCGGATGCCGATCGTGCCGGCACGCAGATGCGGCGAGAGGCGCGAGGTGCCCTCGACGGCGGGCAGATTGCGCGCGTCTCCGTACGCCGCGATCGCATCGCGCACGAACGCATCGAGCAACGCCGTCGCGACGTCGCTGCCGCCGCGGGGATAGTACGGCGACGACGCGTGTCCGTAGTCTTCCGGGCGCGGCACCTCGCGGCTCGGGCCGATCTGCGCCGCGGTGCTCAAGCGCGCGCGTGCGAGTCGCAGCGAGGGGATCGGCGCTTGAGGCCGCGCGTTCGCGAACGCCGCCCATTTGCGGCGGTAGGGCGTGTAGACGGTGTAGAACCGCCCGTTATCCTGGAGCACGTCGCCCGCTGCGGCGTACACGATGTCGCTGCACGCAACGACGGCGCAGCCGCTGCTTTCGAGCGCCTGCGTCACGCGCGCGTCGCGAGCGCGCATCGCCGGGTCGGTGTCCTCCGCATAGAACACCGCCTGCACGCCGCGGTCACGCGCGAAGCGCGCGAGTTCGCCGGCCATGTCGCCTTCGAGCAGCGCGAGATCGGAGCCCAGGCCGCGCAATTGCGCTCGCACGGCGGTGAGCGCATCGAAGAAGAACTGCACGATCGGGGCGCCCATGCGCTCGCCGCGCAGCAGCGCCGGATCGAGGACGAACGCGCACGTCACCCGTTCGCACCGCTGCGCCGCGGCGGCGAGCGCCGCGTGGTCGTCGAGACGCACATCGCGGCGCAACCAGACCACGCCGTGCTCGAACCGTTCGCTCACCGGGTACGCTTCGGCGGGAGCGTCGAGGCGTCCGCCGGAAGCCTTGCGGCGTGCCGTCGCTCGATCTCTCGGCCACGCCGCTCGAGTTGCCGCTGGTCCATACGTTCACGATCGCGCGCTCGTCGGAGAGCGTCGCCCGGACCGTCCTGGTACGGCTGCGCTGGGGCGACGTCAGCGCACTCGGCGAGAGCTCGCCCAGCGCGCGCTACGGCGAGAACGTCGCGAGCGTCATCGCGGGTCTGCAAGCGCACCCGCTGGGCGAGGATCCGTACGCGCTCGACGCGCTGCTCGCCGGTCTTCCGCCGGCGCAGCGCTGCGGCCTCGACGTCGCGTTGCACGACTGCATCGCCAAGGACGTCGATCGGCCGCTGTGGCGATTGCTCGGCCTCGATCCGGCGCGCACGCCGCTGACGTCGTTCACGATCGGCATCGCCACGCTCGACGAGACGCTGGCGAAGGTTCGCGCCGTCGGCTCGCATCCGGTCATCAAGGTGAAACTCGGCACGGGTGCCGAGATCGAGACGATCGCCGCGATCCGTTCGATCTACGGCGGGACGGTGCGGATCGACGCCAACGAAGCCTGGACGCCGGAATCCGCAGTCGCGATCTTGCGCGAACTCGAACGCTACGAGATCGAATTCTGCGAACAGCCGATCCCCGCCGGCACGCCCGAACGGCTGCGCTGGATCCGCGAGCGCACCGCGATTCCACTCGTGACCGACGAGGATTCCAAAGGCGCCGCCGATTTGCAGGCGCTGGCCGGCTGCGTCGACGGCATCAACGTGAAGCTCGTGAAGTGCGGCGGCATCCGCGGCGCGCTCGCGATGATCCACACCGCGCGGGCGCTGGGCCTGAAGATCATGCTCGGCTGCATGGTCGAGAGCGCGATCCTCTCCACCGCAGCGGCGCATCTCTCGCCGCTGGTCGATTGGGCCGACCTCGACGGACCGTTCCTCGTCGCGCGGGATCCGTTCGAAGGCCTGCGTTACGATGGCGGCAAGATCGTGCTGCCGGCCGGACCCGGACTCGGCGTGAACGAACGGGCGGTCGCGGCATGACGCGACGCTACGTCGTCTTCGCGCCGGGTGCGTTCGGCGATCGCGCGGCGAAAACCGCGCACGGCGTAATCGCGTATTCGAGCGACACGACGGTCGCCGTGGTCGATCCGCGCCACGCCGGCAAACGCGTGCGGGATGTCGTCCCCTACCTCGACTCCGACGCGCCGATCGTCGCCACCGTCGCCGCAAGCCTCGCGTACGGCCCGACGTCGCTCTTGATCGGCATCGCGCCCGCCGGCGGCAAATTGCCTGACGACTACCGCGCCGAGATCGCGTTCGCATTGCAGGCCGGGCTCGAAGTGGTGAACGGCCTGCACGCGTTCCTCGGCGAGGACCCCGAGTTCCGCGCGCTCGCCGACCGGCACGATTCGCGCATCTGGGATCTGCGCGTGCCGCCCGCCGCGCCGCTGTTTTCGGGCGCCGCCTACGACGTGCCGAGCCGTATCGTGCTGACCGTCGGCAGCGATTGCGCCGTCGGCAAGATGACTGCGGCGCTCGAACTCACGCGCGCGGCACAAGCGGCGGACGTCGCGGCGGAATTCGTGCCGACCGGGCAAACCGGCATCGCGATCGCCGGCTGGGGCACGGCGATCGATCGCGTGATCGCCGATTTCGCGAGCGGCGCGGCCGAACAACTCGTGCTCGAAGGTGACCGCCGCGCCGGCGGCCACGGCCTGCTGTTCGTGGAAGGCCAAGGCGGCATCGCGCATCCGGGCTACGCGCCGGTGACGCTCGCGCTGTTGTACGGCTGCGCGCCCGACGCGCTCGTGCTGGTGCATCTCGTCACGCGCACGCAGATCGACGGCCACGAGATTCCGGTGCCGGGCTACCGCGCGCTGATCCGCACCTACGAAGCGCTGTGCGCGAACGTGAAGCCGGCGCGCGTCGTCGCGATCGCGCTGAACACCGCCGGCCTCGACGATACCGATGCGCGCGAAGCGATCGCCGCGGCGCGCGCGCAAACCGGACTGCCCTGTGACGATCTCGTGCGCTACGGTCCCGACGCGCTCTATGCGGCGATCGCCACGAGAGTAGAAAAGACCGCGGTCCTGGGCGATGGTTGAGCGCGGCGCGCGCCGCGCCGCCGCCGCCTTCGCCGGGCTGCTGCTCGCGCTCGGCGCGGCGGCCTGTACGCGCGTCGATGCGCCGGCGAGCGGCTCGCTCCAAGCCTGGACGCAGCCCGGCCGCGTGCGGATCGCCAGCACCGAAGAGCCGGATTCGCTCAACGCGCTCTTCGCGAACAGCGATGCCGCGGCGCAAGTCGACGCACTGCTGTTCGCGCCGTTGTTCCGCTACGACGATGCGGGCGATTACGAGCCCGAACTCGCGACGGCCGTGCCGACGCTCGAGAACGGCGGAATCAGCCGCGACGGCCGCACGATCGTGCTGCGCCTGCGGCCCGGCGCGCGCTGGTCGGACGGCGCGCCGCTCGATGCGCGCGATCTCCGCTTCACCTGGCAAGCCGTGATGAATCCGCGCAACAACACGCGCGCCCGCGCGGGCTGGGACGACGTCACCGCGATCGATCTGCCCAACCGCACGACGGCCGTCGTGCACCTGCGCGAACCCTACGCCTCGATTCTGGGCGCGTTTGCGGCCTTTCCGCCGCTGCCGGCGCATCTGCTCGCCGCGCTGCCCGATCTGAACCACGCCGCCTTCAACGAGCATCCGGTCTCGAGCGGGCCGTTCGTGCTGACGGCCTGGAATCACGGCTCGGCATTGGAGTTCGCGGCGAACCCGAACTATTGGCGGGGCAAGCCGGCAATCGAGCGCATCACGTACCGCATCATCCCCAACGACGACACGCTCTTCGCCGCGCTGCAGACCCACGACGTCGATATCGACGACAGCTTGACCGAAGCGCAGATCGCGCGCCTCGGCAGTCTCACGGGGTATACGATCCAACGCCGGCTGACCGCGAACGTGCGTCACATCGAATTCAACTGCGCGCAGCCGATCCTGGCCGACGTGCGCGTGCGACGCGCGATTGCCGAGGCCGTCGACTGGGATCGCATGAACGCGACGGTCTTCCACGGCTACAACGAGCGCGCGACCAGCGACATCTTGCCGGGCTCGTGGGCCGACCCGCACGTTCCGCCGTATCCCTACGATCTCGCGGCCGCGAAGCGTTTGCTCGACGCCGCCGGCTGGCGACCCGGATCCGACGGCATCCGCCGCCGCGGCGGCACGGCGCTCGCCATCGACATCTCGACGACGCCCGCCAAACCCGCCAACGTGCAGGCCGAGGTGCAGATGCAGCAAGAGCTGCGCGCCGCCGGCATCGATCTGCACGTCAAGAACTACCCGACCAGCCTGCTCTTCGCACAGAACGGTCCGCTCTACGGCGGCCGCTACGATCTCTCGCTGACGATCGACACCAACGCCGCCGATCCCGACAACGAAGGCGCCTGGAGCGGCGCCTTCATTCCGCCGCACGGCACGAACACGAGCTTCCTCAACGATGCGGTGTTGACGCAAACCAGCCATGCCGCCGCGCGCACGTTCGATCGCAACGCGCGCAAGGCGCTCTACGCGCGTGAAGAAGCGCGCATCCACGAACTCGTGCCGGCCGTCTTCCTGTATTGGCAGGTCGCGGCGGCGGTGGTCAACAGCGACCTGCGGCACTATCACGCCGCGCGTTTTCTCTCCAGCAACGTGAACGCGTGGCAGTGGAGCTACTGACGCGGTGCTGACCATCATCGAGCCGGACGGCTGCGAGACGCGGCTGACCGTGCTGCCGGCGACGCGCGCGATCTTGTCGTGGAACGCGCGCGCGCCGGTCGACACGCTCGAGGTCACCGTGCATACGCGCTCGGGCCGAAGCTCGCGTGCGCTGCCGTATGTGGCCTTCGAAGCGGCCCACCGGGCCTCGCTCGACGGCTTCGACGATGTCGCGCGCATTTCAACCGACGTCGTGCACGCCGGCGACGCGATCGTCGCGCTCGACGTGCGCTCGCAGCAGCCGCTCGCGCGCGTCGCCGCGTCGACGCCGCCCGACGCCCCGGCACGCGACGCAGCCCCGGCCGCCGCCGCGCGCCGCGAACTCGCGGTGCCCGAGCGTTCGCAATACGTGCCGCAGGCCGCCGAGGAACGCGGCTGGTGCGTGCCGGCCTCGATCGCGATGCTGCTCGAATCGTGGGGCGTTGCGGCGACGGTGGATGACGTGGCCGCCGCCGTGTACGACCGCGCCTACGGCGGCACCGGCAACTGGGCGTTCGCGGTCGCGTACGCCGGCACGCGCGGCCTCGCCGGAGCCGCCGCCTATCTCCGCGATCTCGCGAACGTCGAATGTTTCATCGCGCGCGGGTTACCGCTGGCCGCGAGCATCGCGTGGGACGGCGACGCGCTGCCCGGCGCGCCGCTCGCGCGCTCGGCCGGGCACGTGCTCGTGGTGCGCGGCTTCGATGCGCGGGGCGATGTGATCGTCAACGATCCCGCGCAGCCGGCCGTGCGGCACGTCTATCCGCGCGCCGCCTTCGCGCGTTGCTGGCTCGAGCACGGCGGCGTCGCGCTGCTGGTCGCGCCGCCGGATCGTCTCGACGATCTGCTCGCGTGCGCGAACGCATGACGGCGCAGCCGCGCGAGCGGATCGTCACGACGGACGACGCGAGCGACGTGCCGCTGCACGTCGTGCTCGTCGAGCCGCAGATTCCACCCAATACCGGCAACGTCGCGCGACTGTGCGCCGCGACCGGCTGCGCGCTGCACCTCATCGAGCCCTTGGGCTTCGACATCGACGACCGCGCCCTCAAACGCGCCGGACTCGACTACTGGGAGTCCGTCCGCGTGATCGTGCATCCGTCGTTCGATGCGTTCCTCGCCGCCTTTCCGGCGGCGCGCTGCTGGTGGATCGAGACCACGGGTGCGCTCCCCTATGCGAGCGCGCCGTTCGCGCGCGGCGACGCGCTCGTCTTCGGCCCCGAGACGGGGGCGCTCCCGCAGCGCGTGCTGGAGGCGCATCCCCAGCGCACGCTGCGCATCCCGATGCGCCCGGGCGCCGTGCGCAGCATCAACCTCTCGACGGCGGCCGGGATCGTCACCTAC